>ERZ808035.7-NODE-7-length-370380-cov-9.481587_pt1 | contig 370380 bp, 333 predicted proteins | sample MGYA00380189_ERZ808035 | MGnify/ENA primary metagenome ERZ808035 (study PRJEB31490, sample SAMN06133407) | mouse gut metagenome | isolation source: M5_1 | host: mice | place: China: Chengdu | collected 2015-05 ... | reverse complement strand
TGTTACAGTCATAAGTCGGTGTTGATTACGCTGAGGGTCCACCCGTTCCCATCCCGAACACGGTAGTTAAGCTCATGCGTGCCGAAAATACTCGGAGGGCAGCCTCCCGGAAAAATAGGTGATGCCGACATCTAAAGACGTTGCTTTGCAACGTCTTTTTTCGTGTTGTTTATATTTTATGATGAGGTTGTGATTAGATGGAAGAGCTTTGGGATGTATATGATGAAAACAGAAATCTCACAGGAAAGACAATCAGCAGAAAAAAATTTCTTTCCGGAAATGGGAAATATCATTTAGTTGTTCATATTTGGATAAAGAACAGTAACAATGAGTGGCTGATTTCAAAAAGAACACCTAATAAATTTTGTCCGCTTTTATGGGAATGCACAGGCGGTTCTGTTCTTGCAGGTGAAAGCAGTATTGAAGGAGCCTTGCGTGAAGTAAAAGAAGAGCTTGGTATCAGCTTACCGATGAATAGTGGTTTTTTATATAAAACAATGAAAAGAGATGTCTATTCAGATTTTTGCGATATATATGTGTTTAATTATGACTGCAGTATTGATGATATAATCCTGCAGGAAGATGAAACGTGTGACGCAATGTGGGCTTCCTCAGAAAAAATATTGAAATTAATTGAATCTAAAAAGTTCATCCCTTTGGATAATATGAAATATGTTTATGATTTAATCGGTATAAAATATGTTTAAATATAAAAAAATTGCAGTTATAGGCTGCAGCGGAGCAGGGAAAAGTGTATTTTCAAGAAAGCTTGCAGCAGCTACAGGTTTGCCGCTATATCATCTTGATTTGATATACTGGCGTGAGGACTGTACGCATATTGACAGAACGGAATTTATATTAAAGCAAAAGCAGATTATAAAACAGGATTGTTGGATTATTGACGGTAATTTCAGAAATACGTTGGAATACCGTATTAAAGCAGCCGAGCTGATTTTCTTTTTTGATTTGCCGACTGAGGTTTGCTTGAAGGGTGCAATGCATCGCGGCAAAAGACCTGATATGCCTTGCTTACTGCCTGCTGATGATGAACTTAAGAATTTTATTGTTAATTACAATAAAACCACAAAACCGATAGTTCTTGCACTTTTTAATAAATTCCCTTATAAAAAGGTAATATCATTTCATTCTCATCAGGAAGCTGATGAATATATTAATAATCATATTTAGTATTAATATTCTTTTTGCCGCATAAAATATATAACGATAAAGAAACGGGGAATATTTATGTGCGGTATTATCGGATACATCGGATTTGATGAAGCTAAGAATATTTTGATAAAAGGCTTAAAAACATTGGAGTACAGGGGCTATGACAGTGCAGGTATTGCTGTTTATAATCCAGACTATAATCAATGCCTTGTATCAAAATGCGAGGGCAGGGTAGATAAGCTTGAAAGCAAGGCGGCTGATGTTAAAGGCAAGTCGGGTATAGGTCACACAAGATGGGCAACTCACGGTGAGGTAAGTGATACGAATTCTCACCCGCATAAATTCGGTAATGTTACAATTGTTCATAACGGAATAATTGAAAATTACGAGTCGCTTATGAATACGCTTGGTGTTGCCTCTAAATTAAAGTCAGGAACGGACAGTGAGGTTGTTGCTGCTCTGATTGATAAATGCTATGAAAAAAATCCTGTTGATGCTATTATCAGCTCTGTGAAGAAGCTGAGGGGTACTTATGCTCTTGCCATAATGTTTGATGATGAGCCTGATGCAATATACGCTGTGAGAAATGTAAGTCCTGTTGTATGCTGTCAAAATGACAGTGGCTGTTATATTGCTTCGGATATTATTGCAATAGCGGAATACTCTTCCGATTATTTTTTGCTGCCTGAATTGACCGTTGCCAAAATTACTAAGGATAAAATTGAAATCGTTGATTTTGCTAAAAATTATGTTGAGCCTGAAATGTCTGCTGTTAACTGGGATATAAAAAACAGCTGCAAATGCGGTTATCCATTTTATATGGAAAAGGAAATTATGGAGCAGCCTGATGTAATCAGAAATACATTGCATAAAAAGCTCAGAGATAATGTTCCCGATTTTTCATCAGATAATGTTGATGAAAGTATTTTTGCTGAATGTAAAAGTATTTCTATTGTTGCCTGCGGTACGGCAATGCACAGCGGATTGATTGCGAAGCAGCTGATTGAAAAAAACTGCGGCGTTCCCGTAACCGTCTATATGGCAAGTGAATTTATTTATTGTGAGCCGATTATCAGCCGTGATACGCTTGTAATATGTGTATCTCAGAGTGGAGAAACCATTGATACGCTTGAAGCACTCAAGTATGCACAAAGGCAGGAGGCAAAAATCCTTTCCATTGTAAATGTCAGAGGCTCCGTCATAGCAAAGCGCAGTGAAAATGTTATTTATACCGATGCAGGTCCTGAGATTGCTGTTGCCTCTACAAAGGCTTATACAAGTCAGCTTGTTACTTTTTACCTTATTACTGCAAAAATGGCTTATATGCGCGGCTGCTTCAATTCTGAGGGGCTTGCATCTTTTATGGATGAACTAAAAAAAGTACCCAATGCCGTTGAAGAAGTGTTCAGCAATAAGGATAAAATTCATCATATTGCAGGCAGTCTTTTAACTGCGGAACACGCTTTTATGATTGGCAGGGGAATGGATTATCCAGCACTGCTTGAAGCCTCGCTTAAGTTAAAGGAAATATCATATATTCACAGTGAGGCATTTGCATCAGGAGAACTGAAGCACGGAACGATTGCTCTGATAACAAAGAATACACCTGTTATTGCTCTTATGACGCAGAAATATCTTGCATCCAAACAGGTTTCCAATATAAAAGAGGTGCAGTCGAGAGGAGCACAGGTGATTACGATTTGCACAAAGTCTTTAAAGTCATTTGCAACCAATGATTTTATAGAACTGCCTGACATAGATGATGAGTTTACGGTTATACCTGCTGTGTCGGTTATGCAGCTTCTGGCATATTATGTTTCATCAGATAAAGGGCTTGATGTTGATAAGCCAAGAAATTTAGCGAAGGTAGTAACAGTGGAATAATAAGTATTTTAAATAGTGACTAATTTTTTACTAAGGGACAGGACTTACTCCTGTCCTTTTTCAAAAATATTTTGAGCTTTTTAAAATAAATCATTGACTATTAACAGCAATAGTAATAATATGTATTAAAACAAAATTCAGGTACTTGTATTATGAAAAATGATTTATTAACAGGAAAGCCCATAAAAAGTATAATATTATTTGCATTGCCGATAATGGCAAGCTCTATGCTTCAATACAACTATAATCTGGTGGACAATATCATCGTCGGCAGATTTGTGGGAACGGATGCTTTGGCGGCAGTCGGCAGTGTCGGTTCCATCAATGGTTTTATTATCGGTGCCGCATTAGGCTTAACATCAGGCTTTACCATAACAGTATCTCAAAGCTTTGGTGCAAATGATAAAAATAAAATGAATAAATACGCGGGCAGCAGTATAATGCTTTCCCTAATCATAGGTGTACTGATTGTAGTGATTGCACATATACTTTGTTATCCGTTGTTAAGACTTCTGAAAACCCCTGACAGCATTATAGATATGGCAGCTTCCTATCTTGATGTGCTTTATTTTGCAGTGCCTGTTCAGATGCTTCTTAATAATTTCAATGCTCTTTCACGTGCTGTAGGGGAGAGTAAAAAGCCGCTTTATTTTTTAATTGCAAGTGTATTTGTTAATCTGTTTTTAGACTTATTGTTTGTCGGTCATTTTAAATGGGGTGTAATCGGAGCAGCCTGGGCAACCAATATTTCTCAGATCGTAGCTGCTGTTCTTGCAGGCGTGTATATACTCAAATATAATAAAGAGCTTAATATTACCGCAGGAGATTTAAAACTGAATACTAAGGTTGCGCTTAATCAGATTAAAATGGGTATACCGATATCATTACAGTTTACAATTACATCAATCGGTTCTATGACCTTACAGACCGCAGTTAACGGCTTTGGCGCAAATGTTATAGCCGGTTTTACTGCAGCAGGCAGGGTTGAGCAGTTAACCAATATTCCAATGTCAGGTCTTGGTGTAGGCACAATGACCTTTGTATCTCAAAACTATGGTGCCGGAAATTATAATCGTATAGTCAAAAGCGTAAGAAAAATATTTTTGCTTGATATAGCTGTGTCAGTGGTATGCAGCTTGCTGCTGGTTTTAATAGGTCCATCAGTTGTCAAGCTGTTTATGACTGATTATAATGCAGATATAATGTTTGCTGCAAAGCATTATCTTTCGGCAATTGCCCAGTGCTATTCTCTTGTTGCAGTGCTCTTTGTGTTCAGAAATACGCTTCAGGGGCTTGGCTTTACCTATTCCAACACAATTGCAGGAGCAGGCGAATTTTTCGGCAGACTTGCTGTTGCACTGATTTTTACACCGCTTATCGGTTTTAATGCAATTTGTTATGCAGGTCCTATTGCTTGGCTACTTGCAGACATACCCCTTGTTGTGATATACTTAAAGAAACAGTCAGAGTTTAAAAAACTTGCAATGAAAGAGGTAGGGTAAAATGATGTATTATGCAGTCCTTGCAGTAGGTGTTATTGTGTCACTGGTTTTCTGTTATGAAAGGCGTCTTGGCTTCAGTGTTAAAAATCTGCTGTTCAAGTCAGTATCAAGTCTTTGTTATTTGTTAACCGCTGTTTTTGCTTTAATAAATAATCCCGACGCTTATACATATGGCTCTCTCATAATTATGGGCGGTGCACTTGGCTTGGTAGGCGACATTCTTCTTGACCTTAAAGGTCTTTATAAAGCACAGGAAAAAACTTATCTCAAGGGCGGCTTTATATTCTTCCTTGTAGGTCACATATTCTATATCGGTGCAATCCTTTATTCAACAAGGATGAAATGGTACTTCATTCTGATCAGTGCTGTTATTTCAGCGATAATCGGATTTGCAACTGTTGCAATGGCAAATGTTATGAAGGTGCATTATGGTGCTTACAGACGAATTGTGGGCATATACTGCGCATTTTTGGCTATGACGATGGTAACTGCAATTATCGCTACAATAATAACTGGCTTTCAGAAGGGCTATCTGCTTATGGCTGTCGGCTCAGTATTGTTCACATTGTCAGATGCCGTGCTTTCAAATACCTTCTTCGGCAGAGGAAAGGATAAACCGCATCATCTGTTTATCAATCATTTTCTCTACTATGCAGGTCAGTATCTCATTGCCGCATCAGTATTGTTTGTTTGATTCAAAAAACAGAGGGGCAGAGCAGGTCTGTCCCTCGTTTTTGCATAAGAAATTTAATAAATTTCCGCTAAATACTTGACTTTGAAATAAAATGATGATATTATATCAAAGTCGCAAATGGATATGGGCCATTAGCTCAGTTGGTCAGAGCCACCGGCTCATAACCGGTCGGTCCGGGGTTCGAGTCCCTGATGGCCCACCATATTATTGCAAATGAATATTTAGGGGTATAGCTCAGTTGGTAGAGCAGCGGTCTCCAAAACCGCGTGCCGAGGGTTCAAGTCCTTCTGCCCCTGCCAAAAGAAAGTCTTAAATTTCGCTTAACCAAGCGGTTTTTAAGGCTTTTACTTTTTGCAAAAATCGTATTGCAACAGTTTTCAGCATTTTTTGAGGTTAGGTATATAAACAAACGTGAGCTGCAAACGCAGTTAACCAATGATATGGGTGTGGGATGTTTGATATAGAATGATAGGATTTCTTAATTTTATGGTTGTTTTTCAAAATCTATTAACTTGAACATACTGTATAATTATATTTATCAAAGATATAAATGCGGAATAGCTATGCTAAAAAAATTAAATTATACCATCTGAGCTGTTGTAGGCAAATATTATTCTGAAAAGGGCTGTGTTTTATGAATATTGTAAATGCTACGGATTGGGGAATTTATCCTGACCAAGATATAACAGAAAAATTGTTTGCACTGATTGAATCATTAAAAAATATTTCCGAAGAAAAAACGGTCTGTTTTTCGACGGGTACGTATTTTATTGACAGTGAAAAATGCAAAAAACATATGCTTTTTATTACGAACACTGTTGGTGACAATGAATTTTCAAAGAATGAAACACCGCATCTGAATGCTGTCCCTTTTTATTTTAACGGTATAAATCATCTTGTATTTGACGGGAATAATTCTGTTTTTGTTATGAACGGTAAAGTCACAAATATAGCACTGGAAAGCTGCTGTGATATTACACTGAAGAATATGGAAATCCGTCATTCCCACCCGGATATGCATGAACTCAGGGTTGCCCGAAAAAACCTTTTTAATGTTGAATTTGATGTAGATAAAGACAGTGCTTATGAAGTAAAGGAAAACAGATTGTATTTCAAAGGTGCTGACTATTATTGCGCTGCTGATGAAAAAGCGCTGAATGCACATTGGATAGGTCTGATGCGAAGAAAAACACCCCATATTCTGAAGCGTGTATCACATCCGCTGATTGGATGTATAGGTGTGACAGATATGAAAAACGGCAGAGTGCGTGGAAAGTATTTTAACACTTGCAGATTTAAAATGGGGGACTGCTTTTATCTGTTTGATGTCCGCCGTCAGTTTGCAGGCATATTTGTCAACAGATGCAAAAATATCAGACTTGATAATATTAAACAGCGTTTTAATTATTCACTTGCACTTGTTGCACAGGACAGTGAAAATGTTTCACTTGTCAATTCTGCATTTGCACCGGAGGAAAATGCACCAAGAAAAATGGCTTCCGTTGCAGATTTTATTCAGATTTGTATGTGCAGAGGAAGTGTTTTTATTGATAACAACCGATTTGACGGTGCAGGCGATGATTGTCTGAATGTACACGGAATTCATTTTAAAATAACCAAAAAAAAGGAAAATCAAATCACCGTAAAATTTATGCATCCGCAGTCACACGGGTTCAATCCGCTGCGTGCAGGTGATACAATCGCTTTTATTAATCCGAAAACACTGTTGGAAACAGCTCGGACCGGGATTATCAGTACGGAGCTGATTGGAGAATATGAAATCAGACTGACACTTGATTCTGCCGAACAGGCAGCAATCGGTGATGTAATTGAGGATATCTCAGCCTGCCCGAACGTAACCTTCTCAAATAATGTACTGAATCGTATTATAACAAGAGGCTTACTGCTCACTACCAGAGGCAGAGTTCTTGTGGAAAACAATCAGTTTATCAGTACCTCAATGAGCAGTATTTTGCTTTCAAACGATGCGAAAAGCTGGTATGAAAGCGGTATGTGCCGTGATGTAACAATAAGAAATAATACAATAGAATACTGTGGTCAAACGCCGATTCTGATAAAGCCCGAAAACAAGTTGCATTTTGCGGCAGTGCATAAAAATATCAGAATAATCGGAAACATATTCAAAAAATATAAAGGCTTTTGCATAAAAGCGAAATCCTCTGATAACATTGAAATTAAGAATAATCGTTTTAACTCTAATAAAATAATTAAGCATAAAAATTGCGGGAATATTTCCGTACAGCAGTAGGTGAAAAAATGCATAAGATTTGGTATAAAAAATCAGCTCTGAATTGGCGTGAGGCTTTGCCGATAGGCAACGGCTTTACAGGGGTTATGGTGTACGGCTCTTCAAAAAAAGAAAGATTGTGCTTTAATGACGGGGAGCTATGGTCGGGATATCCGAAAAATTATAATTCTGCTGACAGCTTTGATAATCTTGAAAAAGTCAGAAAGCTGATTTTCGAGGGCAGAAACAGCGAGGCAGATGCACTTTGCGAGGATAAGCTGAAGGGCTTTTACAGTGAAACTTTTTTGCCGCTTGGTGATGTTTTGTTTGATTTCAGCAAGACGGACAGAAATATAATTGCAAGAAGTCTTGATTTATCAACGGGAATACATACGGTTCAATCAAATGGCTTCAGGTCTGAAATTTTTTCTTCAAACCCTGACAGGGTAACGGTTTACAGAATAAAAGCCGACAAAAGATTTTCTGTAAAAATAAAAGCAAAAAGCAAGCTGCATCATTCTGTAAAGACAGATGGCGGCTGCTTAATGCTTTACGGCAATGCACCCGATTATGCCGCACCGAATTATTTGCGTACAGAGCTTTTTCCGATAAAATACAATGAGAAAAAAGGTATGGCTTTTTGTCTTTGTGCACAGATTTTTACAGACGGTATGCTTATCAGCCGAAAACACAGCCTTAAAATTGCAGGTGCATCTGAGGTGACTGTTTATTTTGCAACTGCAACAGGCTTTAACGGCTTTGATAAAATGCCCTGTACAGATACAAATGCGGTGATAAAAAAATGCAGATTGCATCTGAACAGAGTTGAAAAAAGCTATGATGTGCTGAAGAAAAGACATATGAATGACTTTTCAAAGCTTTATATTCAGCAAAGCATTTCCTTCCATAAGGATGAAGATATTCCCACAGATGAATTGCTGAATGCCGTAAAAAAAGGAGCAGATGAAAAAGCTTTCTGCGAGCTTTTATATAATTACGGTAAATATATGATTGTTTCGGGAAGCCGAAAAGGCGGTCAGCCGCTGAATCTGCAGGGTATATGGAATCACGCTGTCCGACCGCCGTGGAGCAGTAATTATACGGTAAACATAAATACCCAGATGAATTATTGGGGCGCATCACGTGCAGGATTGTCGGAATGTATTGAACCTTTTCTTCAAATGGTTTACGAAACTCTGCAGAATGGTAGAAAAACGGCAGAAATCAATTACGGCTGCCGTGGTTTTGCGTGTAATCATAATGTGGATATATGGCGTAAAACACCGCCTGTTCAGGGTGATGCGAATTATATGTTTGCACCACTTTGCGGTGTGTGGCTTGCAAATGAAATATTTGCCCATTATAAAAACGGATTTTTGAATGACTATACAGATAAGGTTAAGGAGATTGTTACCGAGTCTGCAAAATTTGCAAATGATTATTTGATTTTGCATAATGGTCAGTATGTGGTTTGCCCGTCTGCTTCCCCCGAAAATGTGTTTGTAAATAACGGAAAAAGGTGTAAGCTTGATTATGCGTCTGATTTTGATATGGGGCTTGTGAAACAAGCCTTTAAAAATGCAGCTGAAATTTCTGATGATGTAAAATTAAAAAATGAAATTGCAGAGAAACTGACAAAGCTATATCCGTTCAGACTAGGTGAATACGGCATATGTGAATGGCACAAGGATTATGATACGCCTGAAAAAGGGCACAGGCATTTTTCTCCGCTGTATGCCTTTTATCCTGCCGATATCATCGGATATTATGCAGACAGGGAAAAAACCGAATGGATAAAGCAGCTTTTTCATTACAGAACGGACCATTCCAATCAATATATCGGATGGTCAGCGGCTTGGGCAATCTGTATAGCCGCAAGGCTTAGAGAGGGAGAAGCTGTTCAAAAGATTATCCGCAGTATGCTGAACCATTCCGTATTTAAAAATCTGTTTTGTGTGCATCCGCCGTTTTATTTTCAGATAGACGGCAATCTCGGTTTTGTTGCAGGTATAAACGAAATGCTTTTAACGGCAGAATGTGAAACGGTCGAATTACTGCCTGCTTTGCCTGAAAATTTTGCTCAGTCGGGTGCTGTGAAGGATATGGTTGTAAACGGTGTAAAAATCAGCTTTGAATGGAAAAACGGTGCTGTTGTAGCTATTCACGCTGATAAGCCTGTTAAGATTTTAGCTAAGCATATTTCCGACAATGCACTTATCGACAATACGGTGGAGCTTGTTCCATTTCTGTCAGAATAAAATATTCCTGAATTTGAGCGGAGAAATTCCTTCATGTCTTTTAAAAAAGTAAATAAAATTTGATTCGTTCGCAAAGCCTGTCTGATAAGAAATTTCACTTATCGGCAGGCTTGTATTTTTTAACAGCTCCTTTGCTTTTGTAAGCCTTATTCCCAAAAGATAATCATAAGGCGACTTTCCTGTTTGCTTTTTAAACTGTCTTGAAAACTGTGATGGACTCATATTAATATATTTTGAAATTTCATCAATTGTCAGTTTGTTCTGATAATTCTGTTGCATAAAATTTATTGCTGTCTGCACAACCGTGTTGCTGCATATCTTATTTTCGTTAACATTAAACAGACTTATGATAAGCCTGTATATTTTTGAGGACATATTGCTTTCACTTATACTTTCATTATTCTTTATAAGATTGTAAATATCCTTTATTTGTTTTTCAATTTCATTATCAAAGCCGATAATGTTTCCGAATCTGCTTATCAATTCCGTAAAAAGCTCTTTTATATTGCTTCCGTTAATATGAATCCAGTAAGCTTCAAAGCTGTCATTCGTATAGTAAGTGTGCGGATTGAAGCAGTCAATAACAGCAGTTTCTCCCGATTTTAAAGTCAGTTCCTTTCCGTTGACCAGAAAAGAAAAGCTTCCGCGTATGATATGTGTAATCAGAATGCTGTCAAAACGGTTTCTCTCAACCTTATAATCGCTGCTGCAGTAAAAACGACCTGCACTCAGCGGATAAAAGAAAATATCTTTATTTTGCGTGTTTGAATAAAAAAACATTTTTGATTTTTTTAAAATACCTTTTTGTAATTCTTCCATTTTCAACCTCACAGCAGGATTTATAAACTTTTCAGCAGATTTTCAAAAGAAATCCAATTTTAATCATTGTATAATAAAAGTAGCTAAAGGTCAATATTTCTATATTTTGAGGTGTGATATGAAAGCTGAAATTCGTGAGAAAATTGTAAAGATACCTACCTATAAAATTGCAGAGCCTGAAAAAAGTCCGCTTTTTATTGAAAAAAGGGCATATCAGGGCAGTACGGGAAAGGTTTATCCATTTCCTGTAACAGAAAAGATTTATGATGAAAAGGAGCTGAAAGAATACAAAGCTCTTATTTTGGAAAATGATTATCTTTATGTTATGATTCTGCCTGAGCTGGGCGGAAGAATTCAGCGGGCTTATGACAAAACAAACGGTTATGATTTTGTGTATTATAATCATGTTATTAAGCCTGCTCTTGTAGGGCTTGCAGGTCCCTGGATTTCGGGCGGTATTGAATTCAACTGGCCGCAGCATCACAGACCTTCAACCTTCAGCCCTGTTGATTATGCAATCAGCGAAAATTGTGACGGCTCTGTTACTGCTTATGTGGGCGAAACAGATATTATGTACGGCACAAAGGGAATGGCGGCAATTACCCTTTATCCCGATAAAGCCTATATTGAAATCAAAGGTCAGCTTTACAACCCAACGGATTATCCGCAGACCTTTTTGTGGTGGGCAAATCCTGCTGTTGCCGTCAATGATAACACCTTTTCCGTGTTTCCGCCTGATGTAAATGCGGTTTATGACCACGGAAAAAGAGATGTTTCAACCTTTCCGATTGCAACAGGTGAATATTATAAATATGATTATTCGGCAGGTGTGGATATTTCACGCTATAAAAATATAAAGGTTCCCACCTCCTATATGGCAGCACATTCTGATTTTGATTTCATCGGTAATTTTGATGAGGGCAGGGATGCAGGACTTTTACATATTGCAGACCATCATATTTCACCCGGCAAAAAGCAGTGGACCTGGGGGTGCGGTGATTTCGGCAGAATGTGGGATAAAAATCTTACGGATGAGGACGGACCGTATATAGAGCTGATGACAGGTGTGTTCACTGATAATCAGCCTGATTTCACTTGGCTCAAGCCACAGGAGGAAAAGACTTTCACACAATACTTTATGCCGTATAAAACCGTCGGCAGAGTATCCGATGCAACAAAGAATGCCATAATCGGTGTTGATAAAAATACGATTAAGGTTTATGTAACAAGCACTTATGAAAATGCTGTGATTAAAGTGCATACAAACGGAAAAGAAATTTATTCAGAAACAGTAAAGCTTTCACCTGAAAAATGCTTTGTTGCTGTTGTTGATAATTTGAATGACTATGTGATAACCGTATCTGACGAAAAAGGCAGAGTGCTTTGCAGCTGCAAGGAATATCTTCAAACCGAACAGCCTGTGCCTGCGCCCGCAAAAGCACTTGATAAGCCTGAAAATATAAGCTCCCTTGAAGAATTATATCTTGCAGGTCAGCATCTTGAGCAATACCGCCATGCAACCTATCATCCTGCTGACTATTATCTTGAGGGTTTGAAAAGAGATAAAACCGATATCCGTCTGAATAATGCTTACGGCTTGCTTTTGCTAAGAAACGGACAAATCAGGGAAAGCATTGATTATTTTAAAAAGGCTGTTGAAAAGCAGACCTGGAGAAATCCAAATCCTTATAACGGTGAGTGCTGTTATAATCTCGGTATTGCCTATGAGCTTTCGGGAGAGTATGAAAAAGCGTATGATGCTTTTTATAAATCAACCTGGAGTGCAGAAACGCAATCACAGGGCTTTTATCATCTTGCCTGTCTTTCTGTAAAAAATAAGGAGTATTCAAAGGCACTTGAATTTATCAATAATTCTCTGATAAGAAATAATCATAATATGAAAGCAAGAGTGCTGAAAGCTGAGCTTATGCACTTGCTTAATCTGGATAATGCAGACTTTCTTCAGGAAAGCTATGAAATAGATAAGCTGTCAGCCGGAATACTCTATCTGCTTGATAAGCCGCTTGGAAAAACTGTAAATTATCTTAAATTATCTCTTGATTATATGCAGTATGGGTTCTATGAAAAAGCAGTTGCAGTATTGAATAGCTGTAAAGACAATAATCCGCTTTTAGAGTATTATAAGGGTTATGCAGAATATAATGCGGGTAATGTTGATAAAGCAGAAGAATGTTATCAGAAAGCAGAAGCAATGAACAGTGCTTATGTATTTCCGAATACAGTTGAGGAAATGCTTATACTTGAAAATGCTGTTTGTGTGTTGGGCAGTGCACCGATGGCAAGCTATTATCTTGGTAATCTGCTCTATGATAAAAAGCAGTATGAAAGAGCTTGCAAATATTGGGAAAAAGCAACGCAGTTAAAACCCGATTTTCCAATGCCTTACCGTAATCTGTCCATTGCTTACTATAACAAAGAGCGTAACACGGAAAAAGCATTAAACGCAATCAGAAAAGCCTGTGCGCTGGAGCCTGAAAACAGCAGATTTTTGCTTGAGCTTGATCAACTTTCTGCCAAAGCAGGTATATCTGCAGAAGAAAGGCTTAAAGCTCTTGAACAGAATAAAAAGCTGCTTGAAGAGCGTGATGTGCTTTATCTTGCTTATATCACATTGCTTAATTTAAACGGAAGATACAGCGAGGCTCTTTTCTGCCTGAAAAATCATACCTTCCATCCTTGGGAGGGCGGTGAAGGCAAGGTTTCGGGTGAGTACAAAACTGCACTTTTTGCTCTTGCTGAAAAAGAAATGACAGATGGCAATTATGAAAAGGCAATGGAGCTTTGTAAAAAAACACTTACTTATCCTGACAATCTCGGTGAGGGTAAGCTGGAAAATGTGCCTGACAATAAAGCCTTTTATTTAATAGGTAAATGCTTTGGGGCACTTGGGAACACAGCGGATTCAAAAAAATATTTTGAGCTTGCTGCAACAGGAAGCAGTATTCCTGCTCCTGTCAGGTATTATAATGACCAGCCGAGTGATTATATTTATTATCAGGGGCTTGCCCTTTATGAGCTTGGTGATATTGAAAATGCAGAAAACTCATTTTATCAGCTTATTGCCTTTGGTGAAAAGCATATTGCAGATAAAATTGAATATGATTTCTTTGCAGTATCTATGCCTGAGCTTGAAGTCTATCAGGATGATATTCAAAAACGAAATGATGATTATTGCAGGTATTTAATATATCTCGGCAAAAAAGGTTTAGAGGAGATAAATCAGTGAAACAGATAATTGACCTTAAAAATTGGAATTTTAAAATTGACAGTCTTCATTTTGAAAAGCAGGTTACACTGCCGCATACGTGGAATGTGGATGATAATATGCAGGTACAGTTATACCGCGGCAGGTCCGAATACAGTACAGAGGTTGAAATTGATTTGCTTAAAAATAAAACTGCCGTGCTTTATTTTGGATGTGCCTTTCATACAGCAGAGGTTTATGTTAACGGTGCTTTTGCAGGTGTTCACAAAGGTTCGGGTTATACGCCGTTTGAGTTTGATATTACGGCTTATCTGACCGAGGGCAAAAACAGTATTCTTGTTACAGTTGATAATTATAAGAATAATGAAATGCTGCCCCATGCTCTTGACTATGACTGGGCAGATGACGGCGGTCTGATACGAAATGTAACGCTTGCAATATGCGATAATAATGATTTGTTCGATATGAGCGTTACATATACTATTGAAAGTATGATTGATACGGTTTGCAGCGGTGTAATGGATATCGCTGTTCATTGTATTCCGCAGGCAGCTGAAATTGAAATTGTTGACTTTAAAACCAATGAAACGGTTATTCACAGGTCTGTATTTATTGACAGCGTCATTTCATTTCCCTTTGAAAATTTAAAGCTGTGGAATACAGAAAGCCCTAATCTTTATATCGTTAAAATCAAATCAGACAGTGATGAAATTTCAAAGCGTATCGGCTTTCGTACGATTGAGGTTAAGGACACCAAGGTGCTTCTTAACGGTAAATCCATTTATATGAAAGGCTGTGAGTGGATGCCGGGTTCACATCCTGAATATGGTATGGCAGAGCCTTTTGAGCACAGTGTAAAATGTCTTTCACAGCTTAAAAATGCAGGCTGTCTCTTCACACGCTTTCACTGGCAGCAGGATACATCAATATTTGACTGGTGTGATGAAAACGGACTTCTTGTGCAGGAGGAGATCCCCTATTGGGGTCATCCGAAAAAGGCAACGCCGCTGCAGCTTGCAATAGCCAAAGAACAGGCGGATGCGATGGTACATTATCATGCACATCATCCGTCCATTATCTGCTGGGGTGTGGGTAATGAGCTCGGCGGCAGAACGAAGGAAACCATACAGTATGTAAACACTATGTACGATTATTTTAAGTCCAAGGATGCTACACGGCTTGTGAACTATGTGTCCAACACACTGTCATTTAAAAAATTTTTAGCAAAAGATGATGCGGCTAAGCACGGAGATATTGCTATGTGGAATGAATATCTCGGTCTGTGGCAGCCCTGCAGTAATGTGAAAAAGACAATTCTTGAAACGCATAAAAGATGCGGCAATATGCCGTCAATGGTAACGGAATTCGGTCTGTGCGAACCGCATTTTAAAGGCGGAGATGAAAGACGAACAGAAATTCTTCTGCAAAGAATACCGATTTACAAATCTCTTCCCAATATGGTCGGTTATGTCTGGTTTTCCCTCAATGATTACAGAACGCATTGCGGTGAGGCAGGCGAGGGTAAAATGAAACAGCGTATTCACGGTTCAACAGATTTATATGCCGATGAAAAACCGTCCTACAAAGTATTTGCGGAAATTGAATAATAAAAAATCACATTCGCTGTATAACGAATGTGATTTTTTATTTACTCTAAAACAATAAGCAGTGCAGTTTTGGGCTTAATCAAAAGCTCCATTTTATGATTCAGTACTTGAACTTCTTTAATAAATTTGTTGCCCTTTTCGGTTATCTGATATATTTTTGCTTTTGAAACATCATTCTCGAATATATACCACTCTCTGAAATCACCCTTGCTGCTGTATGCAATATACTGCTTTTCTTTATGTACAAATGGCAGCAGGAGCGTGTCACCGTCTTTTATAATTTTATTATTTCGGGTGATTTTTTCACCCATTGCGTATGATATGATATTATCACTGAATATGCATGAAAGATTATTCCTTTTGCCGTTAATGGCTAATCTTTTATGTGAATTGAGAAAATGACAGGGTACCTGATAGGTTGCAAATCTGTGTATGAATTCTTCAGCCCAATTGTTATTATCCTTTTTAACAATATCCTCACCGTGCATATTGCCGTAAAGAAGCTTATTATATGCTTTTTCTCTGTATTCTCCGCCGCAGTAGATTTGAGGGGGGATGTCAACTAATTCCTGCGGTGTCAATCTGTAGCACCACCAGCTCAGCGGAATTAAGCCGACGGTATCATGGGGATATTTACTAAAATGATCTCTCGGCAGACCGAATATTGGCTTGTTCGGCAGACTTTCACTTTCCTTATATGTAAATTCCGATGTTATGTCTATACCCTTGCTGTGTACATATTTTATCATTTCACGCCGTGCGTTCTGCATTTCTTTAATGCTGATATAGGGTGCATAATTTTTATAGCACTGAAAATTATCCACATGAATTGTGCCTGCTTCGGCAATGAAAGGGAAGGTATCAACAAATCTGTCAAACATTTTTTTGAATAAGCCTGATTCCCAGTAAGTCTTGTGGCAGGTTTTGTAGCACTTTCTGCCGTTATAATTTTCAATCGGGTCAATTTTTCCGTTTTTCTTTCTGATAAGTGCGTTTGCCTTAACAAATTCATTAAATGACGGTGCATTGTCATAAGCATCATTAAAATTAATATGAACACTTATAACGGAATGATATTTTTTTGCTTCCTCAGCAAGCCATTTAAAGCTGTCATAAGCAGTCTTATCCTCAGGTCTTTTGAGAGCTTCATTAACCTCAAAAAAATCAGGATATTTGTCATCGTGACCGAGATACTGCCATCCGACAAGATAATATATTTTTGTAATTCCCTGCGTAATATTATCTATCTTCTTTATATATTCCAGTGCCTGAGCAAAGGTTAATTCAACATGGCTTTTATTCGGAATTTTCTTTTCGGGATATGCCATACCGAGCTTCATAACCATACAGCTTGCGTAATCGTAATTGAACCTTAAATGTGTTTTCATAAAATTCTCCTTTCGGATTTATGCTTTTATGTTAACATATGGATTTCATTTATACTTTAGATATTCTGCCTGATAATTTAGAAAAGCAATCATAAAAATAGCAGTTTTTCTAAACATTTTGATTGTATTTCTTAATTATTCTTTCTGCAGGTATTATACAATTGAATTAAGCTTTAATATTAAATAGGAGAATGCATGGAAGATATAAATTATTTACCGGTAATACCTGAAGAAGTATGCAGACAGGAAAATTGTTTCTTACTATTAACTGACAGAGATAATATTTGCTGGAAATTTTTCTTTGAAGAAATTAAGGATATCCCGAATGCCTTTGCAGATAATCAAGACTACAATTTCAGCATAATTGATGAAAGCAAATGGCAGAATGCCATTGTTCCGTCTTCACTTGTAATGCAGGGATTTAATATAAAAAACAATATTGAATATTATTATAAAAGAACTGTCAAGATACCATTGAACTATAAGGATAAGCGTGTTTATCTGCGCTTTGAGGGCGTTTATTCAAACGCGAGAGTATGGATAAATCACAAATTCTGTGCATTACATATCGGCGGTTTTACGGCTTGGGATGTTGATATAACAGAATTTGCGGGTAATGATGAAATAACCCTTGTTGTAGGTGTTGCCGATATGGAAGGAAATAAAAGCTCTGTTTGGAATCCGGATGGAAAATGTCAGAGCAATTCAGCCTGGGCAAGCTATTATGCACATCATAATATCGGCGGAATCATTCGTGATGTAACAATGTTCTGTCTGCCGCAGCAGGCAATTTTACATACACATATTGATACTTTTGTAAACGGTAGTATATCAACGGCAAAAGTGAATATGACCTTGTCTGAAGAAACAGCAGGACTTGTGCTTAAAGCCGATATAGTTTGTGAAAATGAGATTAAAGCATCAAAAACACTTGCTGTAAATTCAACGGATATATCCTTTGAGCTTGATGTTTTATTTGCAGATTTGTGGGATGCTGAGCATCCAAATTTATACAAGCTGATAACAGTATTGTGTGATAAAAAAGATAATGTTCTGCAGAAAAATTCAATAAAATTCGGTTTTAGAGAAATTACATACGGCGGCAAAAACGGTACAGATAAAAACAAGATTTATATTAACGGTAAGGAAATAAAGCTCAGAGGTGTATGCCGTCACGATGTTTCAAGGCTTTACGGCAGGTCAATCACCAAAGAAGATATTTATAATGAAATTAAAACCTATAAGGAGCACAATATAAACCATATTCGTACCTCACATTATCCTGCAAGTGATTATATGCTTCAAGTTTGTGATGAGCTTGGAATGTATGTTGAGCAGGAAAATGCAGCCTGCTTTAAGGGTGCAAATGGATTTGATATTTATAATCCACCTGAAGATTTCTTGAACTCTTTTAAAGAAATGATTGAATATTCAAGAAATCATACAAGCATTATTATATGGTCAATCGCAAATGAATCAGGCTTTGAAAAATCAAACGGTTTCAGGGATTGCTATAACTATATTAAGAGAACAGATTTAACAAGACCTGTTATTTTCAGTTATCCCGATACAGTTAAATCTAAGCCTTTGCCATATGATATTTATAGTAAGCATTATGCAAAGGTAACGTCAAATCTTGGCAAAAGTGATGTGCCGTTATTACACGACGAGTTTGCTCATATTCCTTGTTATAATATTGATGATTTGGCATATGACAACAGTTGCAGAGTTTTCTGGGGTGAGAGCATAAAGCGTGGATGGGATAATATTTTTAATACCGAGGGTGCGCTTGGCTGCGATATATGGGCAGCAATAGATGATGTGTTTTATCTGCCTGAAAAGAGTATGGAAAAGCATCAGAATTACCTTAAAGGCGAATGTGCAGGCTATGGCGAATGGGGTTGTATCTTTGATTCCTTTAAAAGATTAAAGCCTGAGGCTTATCTTACCAAAAAAGCCTTTTCACCAATAAATATAATGAAGACAGATATATATGGTGATGAAATCAGATTTAAAATTCAAAACCGATTTGATCATACCAATCTTAATGAAATTTCTGTAACTGTTAAAGATAAAAATTCAGATATTCTTTACAGCAGTAAGATTAAAGAGAATATTGAGCCGCATGGCACAGGTGTTATTTCACTTTTGCCACTGAATTGCTGTGATAATATGATTCTTGAATTCATTTATGATGATATTGCTATTGAAAGCGTTGTGCTTAATAAAACACATAATGAACTTAAAATTAACTTATCATCAATTCATGTTGAGTGTGCAAAAGGTTACATAAGAATCAGCACAGTAGAGGGTGTGGCTGCAGTAATAAACGGTATGCATCTTTATACAGGCTTAAAGAAATTCGATTTGCTGCATAGCGAGCTTATTAAAATTGATGAAAATACATACTCAGCCAATTTTGGGTATGGTAGAGAATTCCTGCTTAATATTAATAATGCAGAAAACGAACTGAATGTCAGAGTAAAACCTAAAAATAAAATATCAGAATTGTATTTTATTGGTGAGTTTGGTGTGGATATTGAGCTTGCTGCAGAAACTGAATCCGTATCATGGATAAGGAATGCACTTTATAATCATTACCCTGATAGTCATATTGCAAGAGATTGCGGCACTGCTTATAAAGACGGTGTTTTGCACAAATATGATGATACAGATATGAGCACCATTTCATGGGAAAACGATATGTCAGCCTTTGCCTATTATGAAAAGGCAAGTAAATATAATAACCTTGCATCCAATGATTTCAGAACTAAGAGATTGGGAATCAATAGCTATCTTGTTCATTTGAACAATAGCAAAAAAACTTTAATTCATACAGAATGCAGCAATATAAATGCTTATTCCAATCCTTTTAATTCTAAACTGCAGATTAGCAAGGGATATTATAAAAAATCTATTCTTTGGGGAAATTACTGGGGTGAAAGATTTCATCTTAATAGTCAAAACACTTTTGAATTTTCTATTTCATTTGGTGAATAAATTTACTTGTTGTTAAGAGGGGATATGAGATGACTAATAAAGAAAATATAGGTACGAAAATCAAAACAGGTGTTGCCACACTCAAAAAGCATTGGAAAACGCCGCCTGACGGATATTATGTAAATTACAAGGAATTTCTTAATATGGCTCTGGGCAGCGGCTCTGTTTCATTTTTAAGCGTAATCATAAGCTGGACAACAATCGCAATAAATATTCCTATGATGATAAGCTATTTTAAAGTATCAACAGGATTTGTATTTATTGCAGGTATTGTTGCTTCTCTTTTCGGCTTGGTGAGAGCACCTATTCTTTCTATGATGATTGATAATTCAAATTCAAAGAAAGGCAAGTTTAAGCCATTTCTGCCTTGGACCTCTATACTGACCGTTCTTTGCTTTACATTTATTCCTTTTATACCGCAGACATGGGTTGATAATATACTTTTCAGTTTTGACATTCCGTCTATTCCCGTTTTTGCAGTTGCCGCATCGCATATTGAGGTTTCTCTTGCAAGCTTTATAATGTTTATGCTTATACAGATAGGCACATTTTTCTATACGCTTTTGACACAGTGCCTTGTAGGAATAGAGCAGACAATATCTCCTGTATCGCAGGAAAGGGCAAATATCGGAGCATTCAAAGGGCTTATTTCAAATATTCCGTCATCGGTTGTAAATATTATTATTCCCCTTGTTGCAGGGATTGTTTTTGCAAGCAGTGCAGACCCAATGAATAATATTGAACTGTACCGCTGGGCATTTCCAATCTGCGGCATAGGCGGTATTGCCTTTGTTTTCTTTGCGTATTTCGGCACGGAAGAAAGAACAGTTGTGCATAAGGAATATGTTGCAAAGGTTAAGTTCAGCGAAGGTGCAAAGCAGCTATTTACAAATAAATATTTCTGGATTATTACTATATTTAATATCGTTGTGGGTATCAGAGGTAATATCAATATGTACCTCTGGATTTGTAATTACGCAATCGGCGGTCAGAGCGGTGCCTTTGCATTAACCGTTTGCAATATGGTGCTTAACAATGCACTTGTTCCGGGTATGCTTGTGGGACCGTGGATGATTAAAAAAATGGGCAAGCGCAATGTTATGCTCTTATCAACTGTAGGTTTTACCATAATGGCATTTATGCAGCTGTTCACACTTAAAAGCCCTTATCTGATGCTTGTTGCGGTTTTCTTCCAGAATTTATTTAACGGCTTAAGCTATATTGCAACAATTATGGTTCCCGATGTGCTTGACTATCAGCAATGGAAAACAGGGAAGCGTCTGGAAGGCTTCTGGCAAAACTGCAATGCCTTTGTAATGACTTTGTGCGGACTTTTTACAAGTGCTCTTATGCCTCTTTTTATGAGCTTCGGCGGTGTTGGCTTCGGTGATAACATTGATACAGCACTTAAAAATCCGGATATTATGTACGGAACCTTCAAAAGCGTTACATGGCTCGGTATAATTGCATCTGTAATCTGTGTTATACCGATTATTTTCTATGACCTGTCGGAGAAAAAGCATGCCGATTATATCCGTGCTCTAAAAATCAGAGCAGTTGTTGAGAATTATAAAAACAATGAGATTACAAGTGAAGATATTTTATTCCTCAAGGAAATTATAAATTATGCAAATGATAATAATAATCAGTTTGTACTTGATGAGCTCAATAAGCATACCGTAATCCAATTCATACTCAACACAGAAACACAGACAGCAGCTGCTGCAATTATTATGAATTGAATCGGTCAAAGCATATATAGTAAAAGGTCTTACCGAAAAACGGTAAGACCTTATTATAATGATTAGAACTTTAGCTTGCGGAATTTGCCCGGTGAAATACCTTCACTGTCAGTAAAAAAGCAAATAAAATTTGATTCACTGTTAAATCCCGTTTCGTATGCGATAGAAGCAACGGTCATATCTGTTTTCTGCAGCAGGTATTTTGCTTTATTCAGGCGTGTTATCAAAACATAATCGTATGGTGAAAAGCCTGTTTGCTGCTTGAATACTCTTGAAAAGTGCGATGTGCTCATATGTGTTTTATCTGCAAGCTTTTGCACAGTGAGCTTTTCATTCAGATTTTCGGCTATGTAATTTTTTATTTCCTGCATATTGTCTTCGTAATCACTTTCTCCCTTGCTCCTTATGCTTTGCGGATTTAAAAGCTCAGCGAACAGCTTGTAAATGTCAAGTGACATATTCAGTTCTGACGGCGGATTGACACCGCTGATACTGTCATATATACGAAAAAGCAGCTTTTTTACATGATTTATATCACGGCATTTTACAAGATTTCCTTCAGCCTTTTCAATTTCTTCAAACAAATCAAAGCTGTTTGCGCCGCTGATATGAATCCATATGGATTCAAAATTATCGTTTGTATAATATTCATGCGGCTGATAGCAGTCAAGAATAACAGTATCTCCTGCTCTTGCCGTTATATGTTTATCATCTTTAACAAAGGTGAAGGTTCCGTTAATAATATGTGTAATCAGAAGACTGTTATAGTTTTTTCTGATTAAATGATATCCTTTAACACAGAAAAAATGCCCTGCGCTAATCGGATAATAGTATAATTTTTTTGCAGTCTGTGATGGAGAGGAGAAATATACTTCGGATTTTTTCAATACACCTGTTTCAGTTGATTTCATAAAAATACCCCATAATTTACTATGATAGGATTTCTAAAGTTTTTGATTGTTTTTCGCAAGCATTGCTTTTATGTTCATTATATAATCAAAGTATAGCAAAGTCAAATTTTTTATGAGAGGTAATATTATGAGAAAGTTTTTTACCAAAAAGCCTGTAAAGATAATTATAAGTATTATTGCTGCTCTTGCTATTCTTGTTTGTATCTGTAATGCATATTTTGCGTCTGTTGCACTCAAGGAGCAAAAGGGTATTGCAGTTTGTGATGAATGGTCAAGCCGTGATACGTATACGCCTGATTATGCACAGAGTATTGAAATCGGAAACGATGATTTTAAAATTCTTTGCATAACAGATGTTCATATCCGTAATCATGGTACATTTGCAGCAGCTTTGGGTGTAAATTTTATTCTTGACGGTATGAGTGAAATTCAGCTTAAAAAGCTGATAAAAAATGTAAATCCCGACTTGATAATTGTCGGCGGTGATACTGTTCTTACAGCCTGGAATGATATCTGCACTCAGCAGTTCTGTTATTTTATGGAAAAGTTTGAAATTCCTTGGGCACCGATTTTCGGCAATCACGATTATGAGGGCAGAGCAGATAAAGCAAAGCTTGCTGAAATTTATGAGGCATCAGCCCATTGCCTGTTCAAAAGCGGTCCTGATGGTATGAACGGAATGGGCAACTATATTATAAATTTGACAAGAAATGATAAGCCTGTTTATTCCTTATTTATGATTGATGACGGTCAGTTCAGAGTTGTTGACGGTCAGATTACAGACGGCGGTGTGGGCGAAAATCAGATTGAGTGGTACAAATGGGCAGTAAACGGAATTAAGGAAACAAGCGGCAATGCTGTTCCCAATATGGCATTTATGCACGTGGCAGTTCCTGAATATGTTCAGTTTGAGGATGATTTTGAAATGGGAATGCGCGGCGAGGATACCTGCACTGCTAAAGTGAATGACGGCTTTTTTAATGCTTTTAAAGAAAACGGCGGCACACATATGTTTGCCGGTCATGACCATAACAATAATTTCATAACGGAATTGGACGGAGTAACCTTAGGCTATATGACCAAGAGCTCATATAACTGTTATTTCACATTCGATGCACTTGGCGGTACTGTTTTAACTCTTGATAAAGAAAATCATGTGAATATTGAAATTGCGGAATTTTAAAGGGTGATGTATATATTGAAAACGAATGCTACTTATTTTGTAAATGACGAAAAAAAGCCGATAAGATACGGTGAAATAAATCTGATAAATCCTGCCCGTGAAAGGTTAAGAGGTGAGCCGAAGAAAGAAGGAATAAAGGCGCTGCCTGTTTTCTGCGGCTTTTGCGGAACAGATTTCGAGCTTATGAAAATGGGCAGAGAAAGAAATCTTGATGCAAAATTCCCCATTGGTGAACAAAGGCTGATTAACGGGCATGAGGGCGTTGTATGGGTTCCAAGCGAGAACCGCTTTGCCATCGTTTTAATTCGTGGTGGTGACAGCTATGATCCTACCCGTTTTACTGAAGATGAAACATATTTTGAATACGGCTGTGACGGTGCAGACGGTATTTTCTGTGATATGGGGTACTTTAATCCCGATATGCTTTTGCATTTGCCGAGTAAATATGACGGATTGGAAACAATACCGCTGTCCCTGGCAAAAAAGCTTGTATTTTCTGACCCGTATGCCTGTGCAATTTTTCAGCACGAGCGTATGTGTGATATAGGTACTGCGCAGAATTTCAGAGTTGAAATGGCAAAGAACAATTGCAGTGCAGAGTTAGCAAGCAATCTTGCCTATGACAGTACCTTTGAACGTGTTGTCATATTTGGTCTTGGCACAACAGGTCTTTTTGTTGGTGATCAGATAAGACGAAATCATAAAAATGCAAAAATTTTATTTGTTGCGAGAAGCAGTGAGAAAAGTAAAAAGGCTGAATTTGCAAAAGCCAATCTAAGGGCGGATTATTTGTCAACAGCTGATATGACAGAAGGTGAAATTGCACAGAGCATTATAAAAAGACTTGGTGCAACCGCAACGGTTTTCGTCGGTACATCAGGTACAGAGCTGGAAAGCAGACTTGCTTTTGAATACGGCGTTCTTGGCTGCAACGGAATATATAACAGCTTTTCACTCGGACCTAAGGTTACATATGACACCATGCCGTTCGGCTTTAAAAATCAGGTAATACTGGCATCTATCAATTTTACACAAAAGCATATGGAAAAAGCTATAGAGATTTTGTGTGAAAGTAATTTTGATGAGCTTGTTGAACTGATAGATAAGGAAGAATTTATTGCTGACCCTGTCTATGCCTATGAAAACAGGATTTACAGCAAGGGTGCTCCGCTGAAAACAGCGGTGATTTGGAACAAAGATTATATTGATGAGGAAAAATGATGAAAGCGATTGAAATAACCAAACCATTTGAAATTAAAATTGTTGATAAGGAAATGCCTGCGGCAAAGCAAGGCGAGGCACTATTAAAGGTGCTTTACTGCGGAATATGCGGTGCCGATGTTGCCTCCTATACAGGCAACCAGCCTTTTACTACATATCCGAGAATACCCGGTCACGAATTTTCAGCACAGATTGTTGAAATTCCGAAGAATGATAAGGGCTTGAAAAAAGGTGATATTGTAACCTGTAATCCTTATTTTAACTGCGGCGAGTGCTATTCCTGCAAAAGAGGTATTGTCAATGCCTGCACGGATAATCAGACTATGGGTGTTCAGCGTGACGGCAGCTTCCAGGAATATATCACAATGCCTGTTGACAGGATTATTGACGGCAAAGGCTTAACTGCCGAGCAGCTCGCACTGATTGAGCCTTTTTCAATCAGCAATCATGCTTTGTCAAGAGCAGAGGTTAAGCAGGGTGATAATCTGCTGATAATGGGTGCAGGACCTATCGGTCTTTTTGCACTGTTTAAAGCAAAGGCAATGGGCGCAAGAGTTGCTGTTGCCGATATGCTTCCAAGCCGTCTTGCACTTGCAGAAGAATATGGTGCAGATTTAACAGTTAATGTAAAAGAAAAGAATTTACAAAGCGAGTGTAATGTTTTTACAAACGGCAACGGCTTTGATGTTTGTGTTGAAGCCTGCGGTGCACCTGAAACTTTTTTAAATTGTATTGACAATGCGGCGCATGGTGCTAATATTATTCTTATAGGCAATGGTAAGCGTGAAACGACCTTTGTTCATTCGGTTATCCTGAAAAAGGAGCTTAATATTTTCGGCAGCCGCAATGCATTTACAAAGGATTTTGAAGAGCTGATTGACCTTGTTAAAAGCGGAAAGGTTGACCCGCTTAAAATGATTAGCGGTGTTTATGATGCCTGTAATGCAAAAGCTGCTTTTGATGCGCTTGTTCATAATGACGGCTCGCTTGCAAAATTGCTTATTAAATTTTCAGATGCGGAGTAGAGTATGAAAGAAAAAATTATACAGTTCGGAACAGGTAATTTCCTGCGCGGTTTTGCAGATTACTTTGTTGATAAATTGAACAAAGAGAATCTCTATGACGGGAAAATTGTGATTGTATCTCCGACAGATTCAAAGCAGGTTGATTGTATCAATGCACAGCAGGGCAGGTATAACCTGTATCTTCGCGGTATTGAAAACGGCAAAGAAATCTGTGAACGAACGGAAATAAACGCAATCAGCCGTGCAATAAATCCTTACAGAGATTTTAATGCTTATCTTGCACTTGCAGAAAATCCCGATTTCCGATTTATCATTTCCAACACAACCGAAGCAGGAATTGCTTTTTCTGCCGAAGATAAATTTGCACATAAGCCTGCAAAATCCTTTCCTGCAAAGCTGACACAGCTTTTGTATGAAAGATACAAATCAGGCTTAAACGGCTTTGTAATTTTTGCCTGTGAGCTGATTGATGATAATGCCGAACAGCTTGAAAAATGTGTGCTTGCATATGCAAGGCTTTGGAATTTGGGTGAAGATTTCTGCAGTTGGGTGATAAATAAAAATGATTTTTGCAACACTCTTGTTGACAGAATTGTAACGGGTTATCCAAAGGATGAAGCAGAGCAGTTATGTAAAGAAATCGGATATAATGATAATTTGCTTGATACAGCAGAGCCGTATCACCTTTGGGTAATTGACGGTAATTATGAAAATGAATTGCCTTTGCAGAAGGCAGGTCTTAATGTTATCTGGACGGATAATGTTTCTGCGTATAAAAAAATGAAGGTGCGTATACTGAACGGCTCTCATACCTCGCTTGTTTTTCCGTCCTTGCTGTGCGGTGTTGAAACCGTTAAGCAGAGTCTTGACGATAAGGCTTTGAATATATTTTTAAATACCTGTCTTTATGATTATATATTGCCTGCTCTTGGCGAAACAGCAGAAAACAGGCAGTTTGCCAACGCAGTGCTTGAGCGCTTTGCAAATCCGTATATAAAGCATATGTGGCAATCCATTGCTCTTAATTCCGTAAGCAAATTCACGGCAAGAGTTCTGCCTACAATTACGGATTATACGGATAAGAATAATGCTTTGCCGAATCCCCTGGTATTTTCCCTTGCCTGCCTTATTGAATATTACAAAAATAATGAAGTGCAGGATGATAAATCCGCAATGGAATATATAAAGAATAATTCCGTAAAAGATATTCTGTCAAATGCAGAATTATGGGGCTGTGATTTATCCGATATGCTTGATATGGTTGATGAAAGTCTGTGCAGAATTCACAGTGACGGAATAAGAGAGGCAATGAAATGGGCTTTGTTATAATTCACCCTGACGATAATGTTAAAGTAAATATTGAAAACGGACATAAATATGCCCTGCGTGATATCAAAAAGGGGGAAAGCATTGTAAAATACGGCTTTCCTATAGGCGTTGCTAAAGAAGATATCAAAGCAGAGGAACATATACATACACATAATTTAAAAACTGCCTTGTCAGGCGAAAAGGAATATACATATACTCCATCCATACAGGCATATACCAAAGAAAAATCGATAACAATTTCTGCTTATCAGCGAGAAAACGGTGATGTAGGTATCAGAAATGATATATGGATTGTTCCGACAGTCGGCTGTGTAAACGGTGTTGCAAACAGCCTTGCAATGACAACAGGTGCCTTTGCTTTTACACATCCCTACGGCTGTAGTCAGCTTGGTGATGATTTGCTTGTTACGCAGAAAGTTCTCTGCAATCTGATAAAACACCCAAATGCAGGCGGTGTGCTTGTATTAGGCTTAGGCTGCGAGAATAACAATATTGCTGAACTTAAAAAGCTGCTCGGCAATTATGATAAGGATAGAATCAAATTCCTTAATTGTCAGGACTTTGATGATGAAATCGGTGAGGGCACCAAAATAATTAAGGCATTACAGCAGCAGGCACAGAAGGATAAAAAAGTTAATGTGCCGATTTCTAAGCTGATAATCGGCTTGAAATGCGGCGGCAGTGACGGCTTGTCTGGTATAACAGCCAATCCGCTTGTGGGCAGAATAACAGATAAAATAACGGCAATGGGCGGTACTGCAGTGTTAACTGAAGTGCCTGAAATGTTCGGTGCTGAGCAGATACTTATGAACCGCTGTGCTGATAAGGCTGTTTTTAATGATACGGTTAAGTTGATAAATAACTACAAGAAATATTTTATATCTCACAATCAGCCTGTAAGTGAAAACCCGTCACCCGGTAATAAAGAGGGCGGAATTACAACGCTTGAGGAAAAGTCCCTCGGTTGTGTGCAGAAGGGCGGTAAAGCGCCTGTCACGGATGTGCTTGATTATGGTGATACAGCAGTAAAAGCAGGGCTTAGCCTGCTGAACGGACCGGGCAATGATATGGTTGCAGTAACGAATCTCACAGCAGCAGGCTGTCATATGATATTGTTTACAACAGGCAGGGGAACACCCCTTGGTGCACCTGTGCCGACCATTAAAATATCCACAAACACAAAGCTTGCTGATAAAAAAACAGGCTGGATTGATTTTGATGCACAGTCAGGAAAAGATGATGAATTATTCAGGTTAATATTGGATACAGCAAACGGAAAAGAAACGAAAAACGAAGCCAACGGCTACCGTGAAATCGCTGTATTCAAAGACGGAGTTACCTTATGATTATTGATGCACACACCCATTTATGGAAAAAACAAAACGGCTTGGTAAACGGAAAACTGGTTTTTTCACTTGAAAACGGCAAAAGCAATTTCGGCGGTGAAATCAGGCAGATGATGCCGCCGTATATGATAAACAGTGCAAATACTGCCGATATGCTTATAGCCAATATGGACTATGCAGGTGTCAATGGTGCCGTGATTACACAGGAAGAAATTGACGGCAATCAGGATGATTATCTGCTTAATGCAAAAGCCGAATATTCCGACAGGCTAAAAATATGCTCCTTATATGAAGAAAATAAGCCCTTTGAAACAGATGGCTTTGACGGCATAAAAATCTGTGCCGGCAGACTGCCCACACAGGATTTAACAAAGCATTATAAGGTGTTTGAAACGGCTGATAAGAACAATATGTTCATTTCAATTGATATGGCAGACGGTGATTTGCAGACAAAATCACTACTTGAAATGATACAGCAGTATCCCGATTTAAGAATTGCAATCGGTCATTTCGGTATGGTAACAAGAAAGAATTGGAAGGAACAGATTAAGCTTGCTCAAAATAAAAATGTGTTTATTGAAAGCGGCGGCATAACATGGCTTTTCAACAGCGAGTTTTATCCTTTTCCTTCAGCTGTGCAAGCAATCAATGAAGCTGCTGAAATCTGCGGCTTTGACAAGCTGATGTGGGGCAGTGATTACCCGCGCACTATGGTTGAAATTACATATAAAATGAGCTTTGACTTTGTGCTGAAATCCAAAGAAATTTCTGATACGGATAAAGAAAAATTTCTGTTTAAAAATGCAAAAGCATTTTATGCCTTTGATGATTTTGATGAAATTATGCCTTTGAAAAATATGCTGGAGGACTGATATGAAAAAAAGCAATATCAAATTAAAAATCAATGAGCTTACAGGTGATTATGAAATTAAGCATAACGGCTTTTTGTGGGTGAGCGACGGCAGAAGACCTTATATTATTTTGCGTAAAAAGGTTGGTAATAAATATATCAGTACCTATCGGGATTTATATTCAGCTTTGAAAAAATCCTTTGAATATGATGATACAAAAATCGTTGCACGCTTAAGCAATTATATTGCTTTTGGAAAGAAGCTTGATTTCACACTTGTTTTAACTGCGAAAATAACAGGTGAAAATACAGTTGAATTTTCATTGAAAGCCGAAAATGAAACAGGCTTTGATATTCAGGCAGTTTATTTCCCTGCACCATTCAATTCCAAAAGGAAGGGCGAAAAATCATATCATATTGATGCAATGCGAAATGGCTTTATACTGCCTGACGGCTATAAGAAAAATATGCTTTCAACCATCGGCTTTGCGCATTATTTAAGAAAGATTAATACAGGGGATTGCTATATGCCGTTCTGGGGCAGAGTGTGCGACGGAAAAGGCTTTATCGCCATTGCCGAAACACCTTATGATGCCTGTATGTTTTCGTCCTGCGGCAGACACAGTGCCTTTGTAAATTCAGTGCACTGGATGTCATCACTCGGCAAGCTTTCCTATGAGCGAAAAATCAGATTTGTATTCCACGATAATATGGATTATAACACAGCGGCAAAGGATTACAGAAAGTATCTTATTGAAACCAATCAGCTTGCAACAATTGATGAGAAAATAAAGAAGAATAAGAACATTGAAAGGCTTATCGGATGCCCTGTTCTTCACCACAAGATTTTTTCACAAATTCAGCCTGCATCAAAGTTTTATGATAAAAACGGCACGAACAAATTGCTTTATGCAACCTTTGAAAAACGTGCTGATGAAATGAAAAAAATTAAAGAGCTCGGACTTGATAAGCTCTATATTCATACAGACGGCTGGGGTGAGCAAGGCTATGACAACAATCACCCATACATATTACCGCCTTGTAAAGAGGCAGGGGGCTGGGTTGGTATGAAAGCCTTTGCAGATACCTGCCGTGATTTGGATTACATATTTGCACTCCACGATCAGTATCGTGATTTTTATTATACCTCTCCTGTGTTTGATATGGAGAAGGCTGTAACTAAAATTGACGGCTCCCATCCCTATTGCTCTATATGGGACGGCGGCGAGCATACCTTCCTTTGTGCATCGCAGGCACTTGATTTTGTCAAGAAAACCTATTCTGAGCTTGAGGAGCATAATATTGATGTTCAGGGTGCATATCTTGATGTTTTCTCTGTTATGAACGGTGATGAGTGCTTTCACCCTAATCACAAAATTACAAGAGAGGAGAGCATTAAGCATCGTGCAGATTGTTTCAATTATCTCAATGAAAAAGGATTGATTATGTCGTCCGAAGAGCCTGCAATGCAGCTTTTGAACAATATCGCACTTGTTCACCATGGTCCATATACTTTAAGACCTCAGGTTAACGGTGAAGCAGTTGGAATACCTGTTCCGTTGGGCAGTCTGGTTTACCATGATTGTATTATGATTCCGTGGGATTGGTGGAATAATTGGGGTATTCCAAAAGGAGAAAGCGGAAATCTGCACTGTGCCTTAAATGCAGGAATGCCGTATTTTCATCCTTATGTTGAAAAGGATATGAAATTAGGCTGTGATCCCCGTTCTGCCGACGCAGATTTGCTTGATGATGAACAGCTAAAAGCTGAAATCAATCGTGTTAAACCTCTTGCCATGCTTCAGGCTAAGCTTTACAACAAGGAAATGGTCAGCCACGAATTTTTGGGCTGTTATGAAAAGCAGAAAACAACCTATTCAGACGGAACCTCAGTAATAATCGACTTAGATAAAAATACATATGAAATTAAGGAGAACAACAGTGCCAAGGCTTGAAACAAGAAATTACCGTGTATCTTCATTGACACAAGCAAGTGATATACCGCACCTCTCACTTGATAAGCAGCCGCATCAATCAAAGTCGGATATTGATAATTTTGAGGGCTTGTTTATTGATTACGGCTGGCGTGAAACCTCTTATCCATATACCCAGCAAAATGCTTATGCTGAGGAAACCGAACAGGAAATAACGGTTGCCGTTTTGGAAAATGAATATTTATATGCTGAATTCCTGCCGACACTTGGCGGAAGGCTGTGGAAGCTGTATGACAAGAAAAAGCAAAGAGATGTTCTTTATACCAATGATGTTATCCGTTTTCGCAATCTAAGTATTCGCAATGCATGGTTTTCAGGCGGTGTAGAGTGGAACTGCGGTATAATCGGTCATTCTCCCTTTACCTGCTCACAAATGTATTGTGCATTTGTAAAAGGCAAAAACGGTGAGGACGTTTTAAGATTTTATGAATTTGAACGTGTAAGAGAAATCTATTATCAGATAGATTTCTGGCTTGATGCCAATAAGCTGATGACTACTGTCAGAATTGAAAATCAGAATACTGATGTTGTGCCTATGTACTGGTGGTCAAATATGGCAACACCCGAATATAAGGGCGGCAGAGTTGTTGTGCCTGCTGACAGTGCCTATAACAATGCCGACGGAATGGGGATAAAAAAATCATCAATACCTTTTGATAACGGCATTGATGTATCCTATCCTGAAAATATACCGAATACAATCGACTATTTTTATGATATTCCTCAGAACGAAGCAAAGTTCATTGCCAATGTTGATAAGGACGGATATGGACTTCTGCAGTTTTCAAGCAATAATCTTAAGGGCAGAAAGCTGTTTTCATGGGGTCACAAAAAGGGCTCACATCACTGGCAGGATATGCTTACGGATAAAGCAGGGGACTATGTTGAAATTCAGGCAGGTCTCGGCAAAACACAGTATGAGTGTATTCCGATGCCGCCTAAATGTGTATGGAGCTTTTCTGAATGCTATACACTTGCTGATATTTCTACGGATAAAGTAAATGCACCGTATAATGAATTAGTAGGTGCAGTTAAAGAACAGATTTATGCACTCGGCGGCTGTTCTTCCCTTGATGAAAAGCTGAATGTGTATGCCGACGATATAAGCACCCAAAAGGGCGAGTTGATTTTAAAGGGCAGCGGCTTCGGTTATCTCAATACGGTTCTGGGCGGTAAGGCTCCGAATCATCTTGATTTTTGCATTGATGATGAGATAAAACCATGGCTGGCGCTTGCTGATAACCAAAAAATAACAGGCAGGCTTTCCTTTGCTTACGGCAAAAAGCTGGAAAATCTGCTGTTGAAAAATATGAATATCTGCAACTGGAATATACCTTATCAGCTTGCACTGCTTGCCTATGATAAACGGGAATTTGAAAAGGCAAAAGAATATTGTGAACGCAGTTTGATTTTGGATAATAATGCATATAACAATCATCTGTATGCTGCGGTTCTTTATCAGCTGGGTGATGATCATTGTTCCTATTTTGCCCAAAAGTGTATTGTTATAAATAATAACAGCTATTGCCTTGCAGAAAGCATTCTGTCTTTTCTTTTAAAACAGAATGCATATAGTGCTGTAATAGACTGTTTTAATAAGTTGTCAGCGGATTTAAAGAACAATCCAAGGCTTTTGATGTATCTTTCAATGGCTTATCTTAAACCGGGAAAAGCCAAAAAGGCAGAAGAAATTCTGCTTTCAGACGGCGGATGGGTTTTACTTGATTTCAGAGAGGGCGATAAGTTTTTAGATAAGCTTTACCGCGGAATAAGAAAAGAGCTGTATAAGGAAAGCTATGCTGATATCACCGTGCCCGAACAGTTTGATTTCATTGTTGCTGATTTTAAGACGGAGGAAAAGGAATGAAAAAGGTGTTTAAGGTATTGTTATCAATTTTGCTTGTTGCCGTGCTGATTGTTGTGGGCAGTCTGGGCTTCGTTACATTCTATCATAAAGATTATAAGGAGGCTGACGATACTGCATATAAAATTTTGCAGATTACGGATGTGCATATTCTCAACGATGAGAAAAAGGATGCCAAAGCATTCAAAACAATTACTGAAATGGTTGAAACAACAAATCCCGATATGATTATACTGACAGGTGATTTAACAAGTGAAAAGGAAAATTTCACTGCCTTTAAAACCGGCTGTGCATTTTTGGAAAGCTTTAATATCCCTTGGGCATTTGTTTTCGGCAATCACGAAGGTCTTGATATTAAATATGAGGAAAATGAGGTTTTGGACCCTGAAAAGATTGCTGACAGGCAGACCTTGAGTGATTACCTTGAATCCCTTCCGAATTGTATTTATGAGGCAGGGGATGAGAAGGCTGACGGTATGGGTAACTATTATTACAATGTTACTGATGATAACGGCAAGGTAATCACATCGCTTATTATGATGGATTCACACAACTATGATGAAGAAAACGGTGGATATGACCATTTTCATGATAATCAGATTGAGTGGTATGAAAATACGATTAAATCAATTGCCAAGCAAGTGAATGGCGATGAGTCTAAGGTAGTTCCGTCTCTTGCCTTTTTCCATGTTCCTATGCAGGAATATATGACGGCTTATGACGAAGCCAAAGGAACAAATAATCTTCTTTGGGGTTTCTGTTTTCCGAAGGAGGACGGAACGCCTGCCGTTGATGATCAGATGTTTGAAAAAATGGCAGAGCTTGGCTCAACAAAGGGCTGCTTTGCAGGTCACGATCATATGAATAATTTTTCTGTAATGAAAGACGGTATTCGTCTTACATATGGGCTTTCCTGTGACCATAATATTTATATGGTTCCTGTAAGAGGCGGCATACTAATCAATATTAAAAATGACGGTTCTTTCACAACACAGCATCTTATCCGTCACAGAGGTCAAAGCACTGTCACAATAGGTAAAGAACAGTAATTACTATTATTTAAATATCAAAATAGCGATTTATTTTCAATATTTATTAAATTTTAACCTTGCAGATTGCTTTGCAAGGTTATTTTAGTTAATAAATATATTTTAAATTTGAAATTTTTAAATTGCTTATGTATTGGAAAATTATGGAAAACATATTGCTGACAGATTATTTCTTTGTTATAATAAATTATTATGTTAGCAGAGAAGTATTGATTACATTTGCTTTTTGGGAGTTAGGATGGTAAGAATGGAGTATAAGCGTGATATTGTTTTATTTATGTTGTTCAATATAGCTGCTACTGTTGTTTTAATTGTATTTATAATACATGGTCAATTTAAAACAAATTATGACTGGAATATTTTGGTATTGTAATATCAATTGTGTCATTGATACTAATGAAGAAAGAAAATGATTCAGATTTTTTCAAAGAGCCACCTTCATTTTATAATATAACAAAAATATTAAGCTGCTCTCTTATAATTATAAATGGTGTTTTTTCTATTGCACATATGATTATTTCTACCATTCATTATCCCCATTTTTTCTGGTGGCAGAATTATCTTGAATAGTAGTGTTTTCACACGGCAGACAGCTTTTATTTATATGATTACAAAGAAATGATTGATTTTATGAAATATTTTGGAAAAGAATGGTATAATGGACAATGTAAATCAGGTATGGAACAGTATGAATATTTAGATTATGAGAAAAGTACTTTGCCAAAATGGTATACTGATTTTTCTTTTCATGATTCAAAAATAATAAAAATTAAGAGTTTTGATAATTTAATGGTTTTAGACTTAATTTCTGATGATTATAAGAAAACAAAATATAAGATAAAATTTTATAATCCTAAAGTAATTGAAGAATGTAATTTGACAAATGCTTGGTGTATAAGTAATGAACTTTATTTTAATGATAATAGTTGTGAATTTCATTTAATGGCAGATGTATGGTCTGATATTGATGATAGATTTTCACATGAATACTTTACCGTAAAATGCTCAAATATTGAGTTGTTGTATGGTAATAAATCTTATAAAATTTTTGAAGATAAATAAAACCTGTTTTGACTCATAAAGCCCTGCAATACCTTTAATTTACAGTGCTCAAAAGAAACATATTTTTCAGCGTTAGATTTGTCACTGCTTAATGATAGGAGAAAAATGAAAAAAATATTAAAATTTTCAATTGCATTTATTGTAATAATTATTGCTATTCCACTAATCGATGCATTTTTCGTTTATCATGCTGATACAGATGAAGAAGCGATAGATAGCATAAGCTTAAACAATATAGACAAAATACTTTTTAAATATGAAACGGAAAGCAATGAAATATTATTTTATTAGGATGAAAGTATGCATACATATGAATGTATATTAACCAAGAAAAAAATATTTGGTAAAACTAAATATAAAAATAAGATTAGTTGGACTTCTGCTTTATTAACCTCAAATTCTGATTTTGATGATGTAAATAAAAATTTTAAATATGCAATATTAGATGATAAGGATGATTTAAAACGGTTTGATTATGAAGGCGATGAACTAAAGCAATATGAGTTTAGTTATTTATCAGTAAACGGTCATTTTCGTTACAAGTATGTTTATATTATAGATAATACGAATGAAAAATTTGATGTTGTAACAAATTTTTATGAACCGTAATTACTTGTATTTTTTCTAAAGTATTTTAATGAGGCTTATTATCGCAATTATGAAAAGAGTTATTTCTGAGAGTAATAATTAATGAGATATTATGAATTTAAGTTTAAATCAGGGTCTTTTAAGAACTTTGATAGCTTTGGTAACAAACTAATGAATTTTTTTATACCATTTTTTATATTTGGTATAATTGTAATGGTGTTTTATGAAACTCCTATCAGTAATTACTGGTGGTTTTCCATAGCAGTAAAAATTTTATTTTTTGTATGTTTTGTTATTGCTGTTTTGTTAGTGAAAAGATATAAAGAAAAACCTAAGGGCGTGTTTTTATACGATAATTATTTTGATATTGACAGGCAGTCAGTATCACGTGGGCATACATTTAAAATGAATTATAGAATAAATATATCAAATATAAAGTGTTGCAGCATTGAAAAAAACGATGATTCAAATAGCGGACTTTTATTGTATCATTTGATGGGTGGCACAGGTGACTACTTTGTAAAGGTTAACACAAATGATGATGAAGTGTTTTGTTTTTTTATTGAAAATCAAGAGGATTTTGTTGAAAATGTAATAAGTCGTGCTAATAAATACAGACGAAAAAATGGTCTGGAGGAAATTTAATACATTTCAATAACAATGGTATCCAACAGCAAAGCAAACTTTGTTTTGCTGTTGGAATTATAAAATGTTATTTATTTCATAAAACCCACTCCGAATGGGGCAAGCTGCTCTCCATAGAAACAGCAGAGGAAAACAATGCTGACCAGCTCAAAATCGCAAAAACAAACCCGCTTCGTTATCGAGGTTACTACTACGATAACGAAACAGGCTACTATTATCTCCAAAGCCGTTATTATGACCCCGACCTTGGCAGATTCATTTCAGTTGATGATTTCAGCTATGTAAATCCAAACGCTACTTTAAATATTAATGCATATATTTATTGCGCAAATAATCCTTTGATTTACAGGGAGCCAAATGGACACGAGCTGATATGGAATTTCATTTAGTAAAAAAGAAGGCTTAAATATATGAAAAAACAATTTATGCTGGCAAAACAAGGGCTTGCTTTCAAACTCATAAGTATAGTACTGCAACTAATAGTTTCTGTTCCTTTGTTTTTGTTATTATCTTTTTTTGTGTCTGCTGTTATTATAGAGATAACTGCAAGCGAAAATACGGTTTTGATTTATAAAATTATATTTGTATTATTCAATATATTATGGTTTATAAGAAACAGTATTATCACAGTCTATAATGATAAAATAATTATACGTGATTGGATTGGCGCAAAACAGATTATTGATACCGAAAACATAACGTCATTGAAAATAATTGATTATAAAGAATTACGCAGAATGATATTTGAATCAAGCGGAACAAATCCACTTATTACAAATGCTTTTGCATTTATAATTCCAATGGGCAAATTTATTACATTTAAAAATCAATTTGGCAGAGTTGTCGTAATCGGCATATGGAACTGTAATAGATTGTATAAAATACTTCAAGACAATGTTTCAGAGGTTGAGTCAGCACAAACGAAAAACTGTAATATTTCAAATTTACATAGTACACTTGATACAGAAAAAAGATTTATTTGCTTTGTAAAAATGCCATTCAAATATCATTTGTTGACGTATTTAAAGCTTTTTCCTGAAACTATTATTATACCTTTGTTTTTTGCAGGATATTTGGGATGGATGCTTCAGATTAGCGATGTAGACTTTTTGATTCTGTTACCGATTGCTTTTGCTTTGTCACTCTTTATTTATTATAGAAAAATAAGAATAGTAGTTGATGCAAATAGCGCTACAATACGATTAAAATTATTTTATAATCGTAATAAAAGTGTCATAAAATATGAAAATATAAAAAATCTTCATTTTATAAATTCTATAAATGATATTGCGGCGTTAAAAGAAAAATCAGTATTTTTTATTAATACTCCATATTCTGTAAAAAACGTAAAAGAATTGATTGCATTTGAACTGCCTAATCACATTAGTGTACTTTTATCTATTAACAAGCCATATGAATTGTATGATTTGATAAACAACCAAGCAAGTTTTCAAACCGAAAAAAATTAATTGTTACAGTGAAACAGGATTGTATTATCTGCAGTCAAGGTATTATAATCCGGAGCTTGGTGAACTGCTTTCAATAAGCGGTCTTGTTAATGCCTCCTATCAGTATGACAGCAGGGGAAATACATCCTAAAAAGCATTGTCGGAGCAACCGCAATAGAGGAGCTAAAATTGGTGATATTATGAAAGATTATAAAATTGCTTACGGAAATTCGTTTAAGAAATTTTTATCATATTTAATAAATGGTATATTTAATTTTATGTTTATCAGTCTTTTAGCTGTAGTTTTAGACGTGATTGTTTTATACTTTGCTCAGCCATCGACGTTTTATATTATATTCACTATAATTATATTTAGTATATCAACAGCAACAGCATTTATTTTATCAATAAAGCCTAAAAAGGTTATTGTTACTGATTTGGCTGTTCTTGTTAAAAGAAATTCAATTTATGTACTGAATGATTTATTCAATGATTGTGTTCTGTACAGTCAAATCAAAAGCTGTGATATGTATTATGATGAAAGAATTAAATTTGGGTGGGACGGGAAAAAATATGCTGTTCGTGCCTTTGATTGGGATTGTGCAGTTCAAATAATTGATAATAGAAATAAAGAATATATAATTCCGATAGAAAATCCTGATGATTTTATTGATGATGTAACAAAACGGGTGAATGAATACAGAAGAAAAAATGGTTTGGAGGAAATTTGCTTTTGATTTTTGTATATCAATATTTAAAAAAGAAGTGAAAATTGGGTGATGAAAGTATGAGATATAAATTCAGGTTTTTTGGTATGCTCAAAACAGGCAATATGATAGGCGGTATTCTACAAAATTTTTGGGTGCCCTGGTTGATTTTTTATGTTCTTTATGTTTTGGTTGGTAAAATTTCAATTTTGATTGGTTTAGATAATTATTTAAGTGATGATATAGTATTATATAATCTTCAAAGAATAGTATTTATTTTTTCAATCTCTTCTGTTATCGTTTTCTGTTTCTTCAGAAAAGGTGTTTTTCTTAACGAGAATCATTTAATTATTGCCCGATATACGATTACACCATTTAATTGGAAATGGTGGATGAAAATAAATTACAGTGATATTGAAAAAGTGAATGTCAACTATTGTGATATAAGTTATATTGATTATAACGTTCGAATGGTAACATTAGGCGGGGACAGAGCATATAATGTTGAACTCACATTGAAAAATGGAAAAAAATACTTTTTCAGTATTGAAGACCAAGAGGAATTTTGCGAAAATCTAAATCAATTAATTGAAAATTCAAAAAAATAGGTAAAGGCTGAATACGACGATTACGGAAACATAACATCACAAACAACCTTAACAGTTGAAGGTGATGCAACTAAAATCGTTAAAACCATTATATAAAGCAGGGAAGGGGATTAAAGTGATGTCTTGGTTTATAAAAGTATTTTCGGCAATATTGGCAGTTTTCATTTTTTCTTCGTCGGGAGATGTTGCTGCCTATTCACCGACAGATAAAGATAATATGCGAACAAGCTTTACTGTGATTTCAGATGTACATCTTGAAGGCAACAACGCACAAAAGCACAAGGCATTCGGTGAATTTTTGCTGGATACTGCAGGTGCAGAGGTCAAAAGCAGTGCTCTTGTTATGTGCGGTGACAACACTATGAATGGACAGTCGGTTGAAATGAGTATGCTTTATGGCTTGATAAATAAGTATAATACCATTGACAATGTGCTGATGGCTGTGGGTAATCACGATATATGCCCCGGCAAGCATAATTCAGGTGATTATGATGCTTTAAAAAATCGTTTTATCAGGTATAACAACATTTTTCTTGACCATAAAATTGACAATCCCTATCACAGTGCGGTCATAGACGGGTATCATTTTATTGTTTTGTCTTCTGACAAGGATGCAGGGATAGCACAGTACATTTCGCCCGAGCAGTTTGAATGGCTGGACAGTACATTAAAATCAGCTTCGGAAAGCGGAAAGCCTGTTTTCCTTTTCAGCCACTGGCCTTTGAACAATGTGTTTGAAGACGTGTGGCAGGAGGGTCACGTCGGCGAGCAGAGTGAGGAACTTTATGATATGCTTACTAAGTATGATAACAGAGTGTTCTTTTTTACGGGTCATCTTCATATGGGAATTTATAAGAATGGCTATGGAGTGAAGGAGGACGGAAAAATCACTTATATCAATATTCCTTCCTTCGGTTCTGTAAATGATGACGGCGATGCAGATATTCAGGATACAGGCTTGGGACTTCAGGTTGAGGTCTATGATGAGGCGGTTGCGGTTAAAGTCCGTGATTTTGTAAATCACGAATGGACGGAATTTGAATATCATTTTGACATCTGAATCAGTATACAAAAAAGGTACGATAAACGCTCTGTGTTTACCGTACCTTAAATTATTTAATATTCAACTTTTAGATTTTCTTCCGCCTCTGCTACCTTAAGCATAATTGCACATTCGATTCTTTTACGGTGCAGCTCACAGCCAAATTCATAAATGCCGTTAACGCTGCCTGTTGTGTGGTATGCATTTGCAGCACATCCGCCTGAGCAGTAAAGCTTGGCAAAGCAGTCCTTGCATTCCTTGTGGGAATATACATTACAGCCTTCGAACTGTTCAATGACCTCTTTGTTTGTTATGCCCTTCCATATATCACCCAGCAGGAATTTTTCATCGCCTACAAACTGGTGACAGGGGTAAAGCTCTCCGCTTGGCGTAACGGCAAGGTATTCCGTTCCCACACCGCAGCCTGATACTCTCTTAACAATGCAGGGTCCTGCATCAAGGTCAATCATATAGTGATAGAAGGTGAAGCCGTCACCCTTTCTGTATCTTCTCAGCATTTCATCAGCTAATATCTGATATTGCTCTTTAAGTAAAGGTAAATCTTCATTTTTCAGAGCATAAGGCTCGCCGGGGTCACTGACAACAGGCTCAATGGATAATTCCTTAAAGCCAAGGTCAGCCATATGTATAATATCGCTTGCAAAATCAAGATTATTGTGCGTGTAAGTGCCTCTCATATAATAATCCTTTTGGTTTCTTGAGCTTGCCAGCTTTTTAAATTTGTCAACGATTAAATCATATGAGCCTGTTCCGTTTGCAGATACTCTCATGGCATCGTTGGTAATTTTTCTTCCGTCAAGAGATAATACTACATTTGCCATTTCCTTATTGCAGAAATCAATAACATCATCATTGATTAAAAGACCGTTTGTCGTCAGTGTGAATCTGAAATTTTTATTGTGCTTTTTTTCCTGCTCTCTGCCGTAGGCAACCAGCTTCTTGCAAACCTTCCAGTTGAGGAGCGGCTCACCGCCGAAAAAGTCAACCTCAAGATTTCGTCTTGTTCCGCTCTGTTCAATCAGAAAATCAAGTGCACGTTTACCGGTTTCAAAGCTCATTAAGCCTTTCGGTCCGTCATATTCACCCTTGCCTGCAAAGCAGTATTTGCAGGCTAAATTACAGTCGTGTGCAACGTGAAGGCAAATTGCCTTAACAACACCCTGACGTCTTTTAAAATTAACAGCCTCTGCCTCAAAGGTATCCTCGGCAAATAGTCTGCCGTCTTTAATAAGTGTTTCAATATCCTCAAAGCAAAGATCGATTTCCTCAGATGTTACATCATCCTGATTTTTGTATTTATCAAGAATATATGATTTTATTTCATCCCTGCTTTTGCTTTCATACATAGTAATAATATCATAGGTTGCCTCATCAACGGAGTGAACACAGCCGCTGTTCTGATCAAGTATGATATTATATCCGTTCATTTTATATGCGTGAATCATATCATTTCTCCAAAGAAAAAGGTGGGCGAGCCCACCTAAATCCCAATTTTAATTTTCATTCATTACTTCTTAAGCTGCTCACATTTCTGGTTTGCAACTGAGCAAGAAGTTTTGCTGGCTGACTGGCAAGATGTCTGGCATTCGCCGCAGCCGCCCTTTTTAGCTGATTCGCAAAGATTGCGGGAGCTTAAAGTGTTAATTCTCTTCAAGGGTAGCACCTCTTTCCTTAATATTTCTAAACTATTTTACATTATTAATCATACTTTGTCAATATACTATGGGGCAGTAAATTGCTGTCGCTTATAATATTCACACCCTTTTTAATTGATTTTTCAATATAGCCGATAGCATCATTGCTGATAATTTCACCGGGTGCAATAATAGGAACGCCCGGCGGATAGGCAAAAACATACTCGCCGGAGATTTTACCTGCCGATTTTTTGAATTCGGTTTGTACTGTGCTTTCAATTTCAAAAGTGTTGTATTTTTTTTCAGGCAAACTGAGCTTATTAAAATATGCTGCCTGTTTTTTCCGTAATTCAAGACTGCTCAGTGCATGAATTAAAATTTCAAAGCCTTTTTCCGTATCGCACACTGTTGAAATCAGTATGACATAATTCAATCCGCATCCTTCAGGCTCAATTCCGTTTTGCCGCAGATGTGCACTTAGTTCTGCTCCGCTGTAACCCTTAGCCGAGATAATTATTCTTGTGGGGTCATCATTGCTGAATACTTCTATATTTTTGATTGTTTTTAATTTTTGATAAAAACCATTAAGCAGGTTTTTATATTTATGAAATGCGTCTTGCGAATTTTCTAAAAAATCAATGCATTTTTCAATGGATGCAAGCAGAATATAGCTTGGCGAACTGCTCTCAAAAATATCCATATATTTTTTAACTGGTTCAGCATATTTTTCATTATGAATATGAATAACTGCTGTCTGTGTCAGGCTCGGCAGTGTTTTATGCAGTGAGTGAATCACAATGTCCCCCTGTGCCTGTGAGGGAAGAAATTCTGCAAATCCAAAATGACTACCGTGTGCAGCGTCAATAATTACAGGTATGTCAGCCTTGATTTCGCTTATCGTGCCTTCATAGGTAGGGGAGGTGATTACAATGGCTTTTGCTGTCGGATTGTTTTTGATTGCACTATTAATGGTTGCCTGTGTGATTTTTGTGTAAATTCCAAGCTCTGGGCAGAATTCAGGTTCTGCATAAACTGTGTTAAGCTCATTGATAAAGCAGGCATTATAAACAGATTTATGACAGTTTCTTGCAATGATAATTGTGTCACCCTTTTTGCAGACTGCCGATATTGCTGAAAGAATACAGCAGGTTGAGCCATTGACTGATAAAATGCTTTTTTTGCTTTTAAAGATTTTCGCAGTTCGTTTTTCAAGCTCTGAAAGAACAGCCTCAGGCTTGTGCAGATTATCAAAGCCTTCAATTTCCGTTATATCTATATCGGCACCGATAATTCCGAAATCACGGTTTCTTTTGTGACCCGGCATATGAAAAGGGTAGGAATCCAGTTCTTTTAATTTGTCATTTAATTTCAACTGCTTTTCGCTCCCTTCGTGTATTATGTATTCCAAGCATAATTAAGCCTGCAAAAATCGGTGTCAGCTCAATAATGGCTGTTTCTTTAAATATGATTAAAAATATTAAATCTCCTATTAAAATTACACCGCTTATTATTGTGAAAGTATAGTTTTTTGAAAGTAAAAATAACAGGAATACGGTTATTCCCATCACAACTGAAAAGGTCATTGAGCCTATGCAGTGCAGTAAATAATCATTCCTTTGGGAATAATCAAAATCATTTGTGACCGTTAATACCATACCGATAAAAGCAATAATCAGCAGGGGAATGTAGAATTTGTATTTCGTTTTTCCGTATCCCACAATAAGATTATAAAATAGAGCTAAGCAGGTTATCATCCCCCATATGATAAACAGAACAGGGTGTGTTAATCCTATTTTTGACAGTGCACCGCTGTTGCCGACAAAACCGCCGAAAGTTGCATAATATATGGAATATACGATTGCTGCAAAACTTAAACATAAACAAAAAATCTTTTTCATAAAATTTATTATAGCATAATTAATTGACATTTCAAGCAAGTTGTGTTATTATTCTAATGCTGATTGTTTCAGCACACCGCGGATTAAGCAGAAAAGTAAGTTTTTAACTGAAAGTAGGCTCCGCCTCGGCTTGCTCTGCCGTGTAAAAATAAGAGCACCCAATAAGCAGAAGTGGCGGAATCGGCAGACGCGCTAGATTCAGGTTCTAGTGAAAGCAATTTCATGAGGGTTCAAGTCCCTTCTTCTGCACCACAAAAGACGCAAGGAGCAGACCTTGCGTCTTTTGTTTACGAGGCTGTAGTTCTTGACGAGTTAATGAATTATCTTGAATAAAGGAGTAAATAAATATGGAATACACCTTAGAAGATAAATACAAATTGATATACGAGGATATTATAAATAATAAATCAAAGAATCCTCTTGAAATTGTCAGAGACATTATGAAAAAAGATTATATAAATATCCATGGTCCTGAACATCATTTTTTAGATGGTGCAGCATTTCTTGCAGCTTATAAAAATAGTGGTGGAGATATAAATGTTGAAGAGGCTTTAAATAAGCTAAAAGAGCGTTCTGTTAAAATGCCGGGAGCAATGTGTGGATATTGGGGAATATGTGGTTCCGTTGCATCACTTGGCGCTGCTTTATCAATAATTCATAATACCGGTCCTTTGTCAAATGATATCTATTATAGCGAACATATGGAATACATCTCTAAAGTAATTAACAAAATGAGCAAGATTGGCGGTCCCAGATGTTGTAAAAGAAATGCTTATTTATCTACTATTAATGCAGTAGTATTTGTTAAAGAAAAATATGACATCAAAATGGAAATTGATAATAAGATTTGTGAGTTTTCAGATTTAAATAAGCAATGCATTAAAGAAAAATGCTCTTTCTATAAAGGATAAATTGTCAGTTGTTTTAACACGAGGTATAACAGTGAATAAAAAGAAATTATATTCAAAAATTCTTTTTCCGATAATCTGTATTATAGTTGGATTGTTGTTAGGCGGATACATAACATACCAATATGCAGAAGAGTGTAATCATACAAAATGGTCATCCATTCAAGCTACAGTTGTTGATATGAACAGCTATGAATCGGGTGGTGCAAAGCATTCAAATAGAACAATATATGTTATAAGCTATGAATATGTAGTAGAGGATATTTCATATAAAGGAGAGATAAATTCATATTATCCGAATCAAGTCGGAAACAGGATTGAGATAAAATATAATCCGAAAAATCCGGCAGATTCAACTGCTGTCACTGTGCCTGACACGGAAATGTTCATTGTTGTTTTAATATTTAGTGTAATATTGGTTGTTTCAGGCGTATTTTTTACAATAGTTATATGGAAAAATCGATTCATATTATCGGTTGTTTCAGAAGATAAGCCATATTATCACGGTCCAAAAGAAAGAATAAATCCTAAATCATATTTAAAATTTCTAATTCCAATAGGATTCTTTTTATTGGGATTGGTTTTGATGTACTATCAGCCATTTGCGCAAAAGAACATTAATGCTAATGAGTTCGTTCAAATAATGGAAACGGACGGATATACAGTGGAGAACTCTTTAGAAAGATTACAAAAAGAATTTGGTATGGGTTCAATTATTGAACAAGCATATTCAGTTAATACAGAAAATATACGAATTGATTATTGTAAACTGAACACAAGTAACAATGCTAAATTGTTATATGATTCTGCATCTTTGCCTGCAAATACTTATGTTAGTTCAGATAAATACTTTTTAGCTGCTGAAGATAACAATTTCTTTTATATAAAAAGTTTTAAAAATAATACGTTTGTTTACGGTGCTTGTAAAATAGAATCAAAAGATGAACTATTACAATTGCTTAAAGATATGAACTATTATGATAAATCGTAATTTACTAGATATAAATTAAAGGCTTCAAATCCATACACAAAATTACTAAATATATCTTTTTTATCAAAGTAACACATAAAAGAGCAAGTTTTTCAGCTTGCTCTTTTTCTATTGAAAAATGATATTATTTATGATAAAATTTACATATTAGTAATATATTGTTGCATTTTTATCAATTTCAGAGCAAAGAAGGTTGATGTATATGAAGAGAACAGGTAAAAAAGTATTAAGTCTTTATCTTGCGTTTTTAATTATCCTTTCCATGATAGCGCCTGCTTTTATTGTTAGCTACGGTGCGGTAAATTCTATTAACATAACTGATGAAAACGGAGTAGAGATTACAGAGCGCCAAACCATTAAAGAATATGATACGGTTCAGCTGAAATACACTACCTCAGAGGCTGTGCCGGATGGAGCGTATGTTGTATGGTCAAGTAATCTGCCCCTTCTTGCAGGCGTTGATGAAAATGGTGTTGTTAAAGGCTACGACTATTCAAAATCTGCCGTTATCAATCTTTGGATTGATGAAAATATTCGTGTTCTTCCCATTGTCGGAGATGCGATGGCAGATCAAATCCTGGCTTCCTTAACAAGTACAGGTGTTGATCTTGATGATATGAACAATGAGCTTATTGTTGCAATTGTCAGAGGTGTTGCAGGTGATGCACTTGCAAATAGTCTGGAAGCTGTTTTAAACAATATGAATGTAAAAATTACGGCAACACTCAGCGATGCTAACGGCAATGAAATTTCAGCAGATACCGTTGAATTTGTTGTGGAAAAAAATCTGGTTGCAAGTGTTCTTCCGACAGGTGTTCATATTACAAATAAAAATGTAGTTCCTCTTGATGTTGCAGTAGGAAAAACGGTGCAGCTATTTGCAGCTGTTACACCTGTCAGACTTCATCATAATGTAAAATGGTCTGTTGGTAAAAATTCATTTGACCTTGAATCAAAAAAGCATGCAGAAGTAACTTCGGATGGTCTTGTAACCTTTACTTCTCCCGGTACTGCGTCCATATTAGTTCAGGATGCAAGTAATCGTGCTTTTTCAAGTTATATTACATTTAATATTTATGACACAGCTGACTTGCCTGTTGAATCATTTGATATTGTTGGAAATACAACTGTAAAGGAAGGCGAAACAGCTCAGCTTGCTATTGGAAATGTTGTTCCTGCAGGCGCATATACAGGCGACCTTGTTTGGTCTGTTGCAGATTCGACTATTGCTGTTATTGACCAGAATGGTAATGTAACCGGTCTTGATGGCGGCGATGGATATGTTGAATATTCAAAAACAACTCAGGTTACTGCTGTTGCAGGCGGAGTAACCAAGACTGTTGATTTGAAAGTTACTCGTGTTGGTGTAACAGGTAATCTTTCTGCTGTTGAAATAGCAGGTCCGGATGCAATTTCTGTTGGAAGTGTAACGGAATATAAATCAAATGTTACCCCTGCAAGACTTAATGAAAACAAATCTCTTTATCGCGAATGGGGTGTAATTAATCGTTTAACGGGAGAAACCATTTGGGCGACTGACGAAAATCCTGCTACAGATAATTATATTTCTGTCGATTCAAATGGTAATGTAACTGCTCTTGCAAGCGGACAGGTTACTCTTGTTGCCAAAGCAACATTTAATAATCAAACTGTAGAAACACAAAGAGATTTAACAGTTGGTAAAGCGATTGAAAGCTTTGATATAACAGGTAAATTAAGTGTTGCAGAAGGAAATGAAGTTCAGCTCTCCATTTCCAATATTTTGCCTGAGGATTACGATCCCGAAATTTTAGCCACTGCTGTGTGGTCTGTTGCAGATCCAACGGTCGCATCTGTAACGCAGAATGGTCTTGTTAAAGGCTTAGACTGCGGTGGCTCTATGGCTTGGAGCAATCAATCAACGGATGTTACTGTTTCTATCGGCGGCATCTCAAAAACTGTAACTGTCAAGGTTACAAATAAGGTCGGACTTGATAAATATACCGGCGGTCAAATTATCGGACTGGATTATGTAATTAAAGATTTTCCAATGGAATATTCTGCTATACATTCTCCTGCAAGAGTTAATGTAAGCAGACAGTTTTGGGGTGTAGTTACAGACGATGGTTCAGCTCCATGGACTGCAAGCAGCAATATGGGTATAACCAATTTTAACGGTAATATGGAAAATTCAATTGCTAAGGTTGATGCTCCTACGGATGGAAACAATGCTTCAACAGGTAAAATCATTGGTCTGCAGGCAGGAACAACCACTATCCATACATATATTGCAAATCTCTTAACTACTTATATTGACCTTCAAAAAGAAATTACGGTTGTTGAAATTGAGCCTAAATCAATTAAAATAACGCCTCCCACAAGAACTGACTATGTTGAAGGCAGTGTTGATTTAGATTTAACAGGTATGGTTGTCGAGCTTACTTACAGCAGGGAAGATATTGCCGAATACTATGGTGAAGAATTTGCAAATAACCTTACCGATGAACAGCTTACAGTTCCCGTGACAGATTATATAGTCGGAGAAGTAAATGAAAATGCTTTGGATACGGAGCAGTATGTCCTTATTTCCGTTACACGAGCAGGAAAAAGCTTTAAAACCGTTTTTCCTGTAACAATACATTCAAAAGAATTAACAAGTATTGAGCTTGAAAATCCGCAGTATCAATATCTTGAGGGTGTAACGAATCTCAATCTTTCAGACCTTCGTGTTAAAGTAAATTATAATAATGCTGAATCAGAATATGTAACGGATTATGTTGTTAATGAATCTGAATTTAATCCTGAGCTTTTTGATGAAGAGCAAAGCATTACTGTTACATATACGCACGCACACAGGAGTGCTTCAGCAGCTTTTCCTGTAATCGTTTATGGTATTCCTGTTGTGTCGGTTGATTCTGCTTCGTATACCGGCGGCTGGACTGATAAGGATATAACCTTTACGCTTTCCTCAACACATCAGCTTGACGGGGTTAAATATTATTATAAAACAGATTCGGATTCACAGCCTGTTGAGGTAGAGGGAAATACCTTAGTTGTAAATTTAAACACAAATGATGTTTATTATTTTAAAGCGATAAACAGCAGCAATATTGAAAGCGGGTTTACGCAAGGATTTGAGGTTAAGCGTGATGATATAACTCCGTCATTCAAATTAGAGCAAACTGTTAAAGAGGTTACAAATAAAGACTATGCTGTTTCAATCAGTGATGTGATAATCGGTGCATCAGGTATTAAATCAGTTACCCTGAATGGCACTGATATAACAGACTCAGCAACGCAGTTTACAGTAAGTGAAAACGGGACATATGATGTTGTAATCGTTGCCAATAACGGTCATTCTGCGGCACAGTCCATTACTGTTGAAAATATTGATAAAGAAGCTCCGACCGTCAACAGCATATCTATTGCCCACAAGGAAAACGGCGGTTTAGCAAGATTGCTGAATAAATTAACATTTAAAAGATTTTTCAATGAAAAGGTTGAAATAACAATTGAGGCTTCCGATAAAGGTGTGTCGGGAATTGACAGGATTGAATACCGTTTGCTTGATGAAAATGCAAATCCTATTGATGATTGGAAAATATATAACGAATCAGACAAGCCGACACAGGATTCTGAGTTTAAAGGATTTGTTGAAGCCCGTGCAATGGATAAGGCAGCAAACGAATCAGATATTTTCCGTTCAGACGGTTATGTAATTGACAGAGTTAATCCGACGGATGTTATAATAAATGCAACATATAAGGGAGAGGCTTATACTCCGGCAACATGGGTTGCAGGGGATGTTAATGTTGCGTTATCATCAACAGCCTTTTCGGGTATTTATGAATATTGTTATCGTGTTGACGGCGGCGAATGGATTTCACTTGATTCAGATACTTTTGCAGCCTCTCAGGAGGGAATGCATAAATATGAATTCAAAGCAATAAGCTATTCAAATCTTGAAAGTGCTGTATCGGAAATGGATATAAGAATTGACCGCCAGACTCCTGTTATACGAGTTGATTTTGAAGGTACATTCGGAAGATGGTCGGGTGACGGCGTCAAGTTTAAATTGTCTACCGAAGAAGAATCACTCTCAGGTGTATCCTATTATTATGATAACGGTAATGATTGGGTTAAAATAGCAACAGGGGAAGAAATTGAAATTAATTACAGTGTAAATGCAACCTTCCGCTTTAAAGCGGTTAATAATGCAGGCACTGAAAGCTATCCGTCTGACAGCTATATTGTTATGATTGACGCAGAAGAACCAACAATCACACTGAATCAATCCGTAACAGAATCAACAACAACACCCTATAACATAGAGATTCAAACTACGGCAGGTGAAGCAGGTCTTAAAGCTGTTTTTGTTAATGGCACTGACATAACAAATGAATCCTCATTTGAGGTTTCAAAAAATGGTACATACGTTTTCACTGCTGTTGGTAATAATGGAAAGATTACAACAAAAGTATTGGAAATAACAAATTTTAAAACTGAAAATGAACCTCCGATTCTTCAGATTGTAGTGGATGGTACAATTGGTCGTGTTACAAATGAGGATGTTGTGTTTAGACTCAGTACGCCGAATGTTCTTTCAGGTGTTAAATACTATTATTCAATCGGTGAAGAATGGATTCTAATGGATAGCGATACACTTACCGTTTCTGAAAACGGCTCTGCGGTTTATAAATTTAAAGCGGTTAATAATGCAGGTATAGAAAGCTATGTCAGCCCCGAATACAAAGTTCATATTGAGAACAAAATTGATATTGACGCTTTGAAAGCCGCTGTTGAAAAATTCAGCGAATTGAATTCGTCAGATTATTCGGAAGCATCATACAATAATCTTAAAAATGTTGTTGATGAGAATAAGCGTTTGTTAGACACAGCACAATCTCAGGAGGAAATTGACCAAGGGGTAACAGAAATCCTTGAAGCAATTTATGAGCTGCAGCCTTATTTTAACTTTACTGTTTCTGCTGTAAACGGCAGCTATAAGGTGACTTGTAATGGCAGTGTGTCAAGCAATGGCAGTTATTCATTATTGTTCGGTACAGAAATTACATTGTCGGCAACAGCGAATGAAGGCTATGACTTTATTGGTTGGTATGATGTAACCAATAATTTGTATTTCAGCAAAGAGAGTTCATATACATTCAGGATTACTTCAAATACAAATTTGAAAGCCGTTTGTGCTAAAAAACAGTCTGCAGCATTGACATTTACTACATATAGCAATTGGGTGCAGTCAACAGTTACAAAGACAGTTGAGGAATGGAACGGCATAACAAGTATTGATGATTTACTGCCTGAAGTTCCTTATAGATATGGTTACAGCAACGGCAGATGGGTATATGATAATGACGAGGTGCTTGCAAAATTAAGAGCAGGTGAAGGTGTATTCCTCATTCCCGAATATGATGAGGATGATACTTCATTACCAACACCAAGAGAAGCTGTTGACGGAGTACCTGCGCTTGACTTGTATTATAAACTTGATGCTGATACGAATGTGGGTTCATTTGTAATGGCTGCAGGAATACCCGATAATTGCCGAATTGAATCTGTCGGAATTGCGTTCTATTACAAAAAAGCCAATGAGTTTGATCCGACAAATTTTGAATTGTTGAATAATAATAAAATGCTTGTGGGCAGATTTAATACAGATGAGACAGAAGATATTTATATAGTTAATATGAATAAATTCACCTCAGCATATAACTGGGCAGCACGAGGTTTTGTAACCTATTATGATGCTGAGGGTAATCTGAAAACTGCATATTCAAATCAGGTGAATATTGTGAATAGGGAGCAGGTGTAGTATGAAAAAACTGAAAAATATAATATCTGTTGTACTGCTTGCAACTATGGTATGCAGTTTGAGTATATTTGCATATGCTTCTGAAATTAATATTGACGAGCCGAAAGAAAGTCATAAATATGTTGCAGTAAGCATTAATGAGAAGGATGTTACTTATTTTTGTGATGATTGCGGAGATACAGTAAATATTCCAAAGAGTGAAATTATTGTAATGTGGAATATTGATTATGTGAATAAACCGCCGCAGCCAACCGATGTTGATGACAGCTCTTATTTTGATTTCAATAATGATAATATCATCAATGCAAAGGATTTTGCAATATTAACGCATATGTAATTAAAAGCATCCAAAGATTTTTATTAAAGTCTTCGGATGCTTTTACTATTAATCGGTGAATCTTGATAAAGGAGTGTATAGTTATGATTAGACAATTTGAAATGAAAGACACGAAACGAGTGATGCAAATTTGGTTGGAAGTGAATATGGAAATACATTCTTTTGTGTCGGGTGACTACTGGCAGTCACATTATCGAACTGTACAGGAGCAGCTTATGCGGGCAGATATTTATGTGTATGAACAGAATTGTGAAATACAAGGATTTGTCGGTATGCAGGATGATTATCTTGCAGGAATTTTTGTTGACAAAAGCTGCCGTTCCTTGGGAATCGGGAAGGCACTTTTAGAGTGTGTTAAGAAAAAATATGATTCTTTTTCACTGAATGTTTATCAAAAAAATAGACGTGCAGTTGATTTCTATTTGAGAGAAGGCTTGTCTGTTGTATCGGAAGGAATAGATGAGGATACAGCAGAAGCAGACTATACAATGGCATGGAATAAGCAAGCAGAGTAAGATATAATAAAAACAAAAAAATAAAAAGCAAGTCCTTTGACTTGCTTTTTTATGTTCTGTTAAAGCTTTGCTGCTTTGGATGCGACACCTAAAAGTGCGGCATCACTGCCAAGGCGTGATCTTACAATGTTGACATCCTTGAAATTATCCATAAGCAGACTATAAATTTTTCTGTCAATAAGGTCAATGACATAATCCTCATTCATAATTCCACCGCCTAAAATGATAAGCGGAGGATTGAATATATATATAATATTTACAAGACCGACAATCATTTCGTCAATCCATTTATCAATGACTGATCTGATTTCAGGCTTCTGAAAGTTTTCTTTTTCAAAAATTTCAAAGGAATTCAGATTGATGTTGTTCCTTTTGTTTACAGACTGCAGAAGTGCCCTTGTTGATGCATAGCATTCATAGCAGCCCTCACCGCCGCAGGTGCATTGCTTGCCGCCGACATGCGTTATCATATGACCGAATTCACCTGCTGATGAGCCCATTCCTTTATATAGCTTGCCGTCAAGGAATAATGCACCGCCGATACCTGTGCCGTAGGTTAAGGCAATAAAATTATTTTTTCCTTTTCCTGCACCGAATTCTGATTCACCAAGTGCAAATGCGTTAACATCGTTTTCAACAAAGGTTTTAATGCCTGTTTTGTTTTCTATTGTCTTTTTTACCATCATTCCTGTATAATAGGGGATGTTATCGGTTGAGTAAACGACGATGCCGTTTTCGCTGTCAACCTGACCTGCTGTTGAAATGGCAACTCTGTCAATATTATCATATTCTTCAATTATTGATATAATTTTATTTACAAGTGCCTGACCGCCGTTTTGTGCTTCGGTTGGGATAGTGTGTTTATCGGATAAAACAAATTTCTCATTGCAAAGTGCATATTTAATATTTGTTCCGCCGATATCAAAGGTTAAAATGTTCATTCCATCCTCCATAATACTGTTTTCAGCTATTATAACAATTTTATTCGGCAAATTCAATATATATTGAAAATTATTAAATTATATGCTAAAATAAATTAAATTATAATTTGAGGTAATGCGTATGGATGATGAAATTAAGGAAGAAAAGCTGGACAGTCCTTTAGTTGTACATAAAAAGGATGATGCCTCTTATCAGGAAACTGCAAGGGAATTTGATATGAATGCAACGCATACGGATGATGAATCCGGTGATGTTCCTACTCTTGAAAGACATAGATTCAGAAAAGAAAAAAAGAGCCATAAGGGTGTCTGGTTCCTGTTTGCTTTGATTGCCGTGGCGGTTGCAGTTGTGTGTGCACTGTTTTACAGCGGTAAGCTTTCCTTCAAAGAGCCTGAAACCACTGCAAAGCCTGAACGCACCTATGTTACTGAAGAAGAAAACAAGTTTGAAGGTATTATCGTTATTAAGGGCACATATATCTTTTTCGAGGGTGTAGAGGTTGACGGTATCAGCGGACTTGAAAGAGAAATCAAATATCTTGACAAAGGTACAAAGTTTGTTGTTCAGGATGAAAATGCCGACAGTAACTTTTTAAATCTTGACGTGCTGTCACTTTTGTCAAAGTATGAGATTAATTATGAGATTACGCATATTGTATCATCAGGTCTTATGTCAAAATACGAAGTGGTTGCAGAGAGCACAACGAATGCACCTGCGTCAACATCACAATCGACAACAGAAAATTCAACAGAGGCACAATGATATGCTTGATTTAATCGAGAAAATTGATTTGGATATTCAGCTAAAAAACAAAGTAATTGACCTTGCCCAGAAGGACAGGGTCAAAATTTTATCCCTTGCAAAAAAATGTGCAGGGGGGCATTTTAATTGCTTAAGATTTAAGGATGAATTGACAAGACTTGCAGTGATTATTGAAACTGCTGAGTGTACCCTTGAAAAATACAGACAGCTCGGAATACCTGAGCATATATTTATTAAAACACTTGATGATATAAGAATATGGTGTGAGAATAATGATAACAAGGGGCTGGCAAATTATAACTGGATTAAAAATCATCTCAACTGCGAGCTGTTCAGAATAGGCAGACTGCAGTTTCAGCTTTTTAAATGCAGCAATAAGCTGCTTGACTATTCGTGCTTTCCCTTTGACTGCGGCGAAAATGTTATTAATATCCATATTCCGCAGGGTGAAAAGCTGATATATTCAGATTGTATTGCATCATTAAAAGAGGCGGTTGATTTCTTTAATAAGTATTTTCCAGACTATAATTATAGATATTTCTTCTGTGAAAGCTGGCTGCTTTACGGTGACAATTGCTTTTTTATGGAGCCGTCAAGCAATATTATGCAGTTTTCGGCAATGTTTGATATTGTTTGCTCTGTTGATATGGATAAGCAGTCTATCGAAAGAATTTTTGGAAAAAGACAGCTTAACAAAAAGAAATACCAAGAAAACACGTCGCTGCAGAGGTCGGCAAAGGCACATCTGTTAAACGGCGGTAAGCTTGGTATGGGTATTGGTATTATAGATAAATTTGATTTGGATTAATTGTTAAGATAGTAATTAACAGCTAATTTGTCACAGCGTTCATTATAGGGATGACCGTTGTGTCCCTTTACCCAGTTAAAGGTAACACGGTGCTTCTCAAGCAGCGGCAGAAGCTGTTCCCATAAATCAACATTTAAGGCAGGCTTTTTGTCTGCCTTTTTCCATCCGTTTTTCTGCCAGCCGTATACCCAGCCTTTTGTTACAGCATCACATACATATTTTGAGTCTGTTGTGAGTGATACCTCGCAGGGTTCTTTTAATGCATTCAGTGCGGATATGACGGCAGTAAGCTCCATTCGGTTATTTGTGGTTTCAGGCTCGCCGCCACTTAATTCTTTTTCGTTATTGTTATAAACAAGGATTGCACCCCAGCCGCCCTTACCCGGATTTCCGCTGCAGGCACCATCAGTATAAATTTCAATTTTTTTCATAATTACCTCTAAATTTTTTATTCATACATATTTTACCACGAATTATGGTAATAATCAATATAGTGGTTAGTGCATTTGTTACTATAAAAAATGTGTTAACTTGACAAGAGGAAGATTATAGTTTAATATATTAGTATTTTAAGAGAACGGAAAAATAATTTTACGGAGGTTATTTATGACAAATCAAAATAGGCAGACCGGTAAGAACGTTCAGGGAAAACGGAATTCCAAAAAGCGTTATATAACTTACCGCAAGTCCCCGAACCGCAAAGCTCCCAGACCGCCAAAGGCGAAGGAGTCTGTTCGTATTGCCTTTCTCGGCGGTATGAATGAGATAGGAAAGAATATGACCCTTTATGAATATGGCGATGATATGTTCATTGTGGACTGCGGTCTGGCTTTCCCTGACGGAGATTTACCGGGTGTGGATCTTGTTATTCCTGATTTTACCTATATTGAAAACAATGTTTCTAAAATCAGGGGTATTATTATTACCCACGGTCACGAGGACCATATAGGCGGTTTAGCTTATCTTTTAAAGAAGGTTAATATACCGATTTATTCAACAAAGCTGACCCTTGGACTTATTAAAGGTAAGCTTGAGGAGCACAGACTTCTCAATTCAGCCAAGCTTGTTGAAATCAAGCCAAGGACCAATATTACCCTCGGTTCATTCAATATTGAATTTATCCATGTCAATCATTCCATTCCCGATGCTGTGGGTCTGGCAATCAGATGCCCTGCAGGTGTTATTATTCAGACAGGTGACTTTAAGATTGATACCACTCCTGTTGACGGTGATATGATTGATTTAACAAGATTTGCGGAATACGGCAAAAAGGGCGTTCTTGCTCTACTTTCGGATTCTACCAATGCTGAACGACCGGGTTATACCGCAAGTGAAAGAACAGTGGGCGATTCCTTTGAAATGCTTTTCAGAAAGGCAAAGAATAAGCGAATTGTTGTTGCTACCTTTGCATCCAACATCCACAGAGTTCAGCAGATTATGGATGTTGCCGAATCCAGAGGCAGAAAGGTTGCAGTAATCGGCAGAAGCCTTGAAAACCTTGTTAAGGTCGGTGCTGAGCTTGGTTATCTGAATATCCCTGACGGTATATTGATAGATATTGGTTTGATAAAAAACTATCCTGATGAAAAGCTTGTTATTATTACAACAGGCTCTCAGGGTGAGCCGATGTCTGCATTGACAAAAATGGCATTCGGTGAGCACAGAAAGGTCAGTCTTACTCCGAATGACTATGTGATTATTTCTGCTACGCCTATTCCCGGCAATGAGAAGATGGTGGGCAATGTTGTGAATGAGCTTATGAAGCACAGCATTGAGGTTATATATGAAAAAATGTATGACGTTCACGTATCGGGTCACGCCTGTCAGGAGGAGCTTAAGCTCATTATGAGCCTTGTTAAACCAAAGTTCTTTATTCCTGTTCACGGCGAGCAGAAGCATCTGCAAAAGCACGCAGGGCTTGCACTGGATATGGGTATAGCAAAGGATAATATATATATCGGAACAATCGGTGACAAAATTATGCTTTCAGCCGACTGCATCAAGAAGGTCGGTCAGGTGCCTGCAGGTGAGGTTTATGTTGACGGTATCGGTGTCGGTGATGTCGGCAATATTGTTCTCAATGAAAGAAAGCGTCTTTCAAAGGACGGCATAATCATTGTATTTGCGGCAATTGACACAGAAAACGGTTATGTTGTAAGCGGACCTGAGGTTGTTTCAAGAGGATTTGTTTTCGTTAAGGAAAATGAGGAAATTATGAAAGCTGCAAAAAATCTTGCGGCAAAAATTATTAATGATAATTATAAGGGCAAATCTTGCGAATGGCATTCCATTAAAACCAAGCTTCGTGATGACTTGTCACGTCTTATGTTTGAAAAAACAAAGCGTAATCCAATGATTTTGCCTATATTTATGGAAATTTAGGAGGTAGAGTATGAAGGTTATTTTAAAGCAGGATGTTAAGAGCCTTGGTAAGAAGGGCGATTTAGTTAATGCATCCGACGGTTATGCAAGGAATTTTCTTTTCCCTAAGGGACTGGCGATTGAAGCCAATGCTTCGGCAATGAATGATTTCAACAATAAGGAATCTGCTAAGAAATTCCATAAGGCTGAGGAGATTAAGGCAGCACAGAAAACTGCCGACAGTCTTAACGGAAAAACCTTTAAGCTAAAGGCGAAAGCCGGTGCAAACGGCAAGCTTTTCGGTTCAGTAACATCAAAGGATGTTGCAGGACAGATTAAATCTGAGCTTAATATAGATGTAGATAAAAGAAAGATTGTTATGGAGGACATCAAGGCATTCGGAACAGTTGAAGCAGAGATAAAGGTTTATCAGGGTATTTCTGCCAAGGTTTTTGTTCAGGTGTCGGAGGCTTAAAACATGGCTGAACCTAATATGACAAGCGGTGGCATTATGCCGTATAATCTTGAGGCTGAGCAGTCTGTACTCGGCTCCGTTTTGATTGATCAGGAGTGTATGGAGCTTGTTGTTTCCGAGATTAACGCAGATGCGTTCTATCTTCCGCAGCACAGGGAAATATTCAGCGCTATGATGCTGATGTATACAAATTCAAAGGCGATTGACCCTGTAATTATAGCAGATGTTCTGACCAAGAAAGGGCACTATGACACTGCAGGCGGCAGGGAATATTTAATGACTCTTGCCCAGTGTGTTCCTTCAACTGTTAATATTGAGTATTACGTTAAAATTGTTAAGGAGCAGTTTTATCTCCGTTCTCTTGTATCCATTTCCAATACAATTATTGAACAGGCGACAGGCGGTGAGGCTGATGCTGCTGCAATTCTTGACAGAGCGGAGCAGATGATTTATGACATCCGTCAGGGCAAGGAAAAAAATGGTCCCACAAAAATCAGTGAGGTTATCGTTAATGATGTTTATACCAAGCTTGCACAGATAACAGGTGAGGATAAGGATAAATATAAAGGTATTCCCTCAGGCTTCGGTATGCTTGATAAATACTTGACAGGTCTTAACAAAAGTGACCTTATACTTATCGGTGCCCGTCCTGCTATGGGTAAAACCAGCTTTGCACTTAACCTTGCACAGAATATTTCAATGGGTGCAAGAAAAAAGTGTATTGTCTTCAGCCTTGAGATGACCAAATCCCAGCTTGCTGAAAGGCTTCTTGCTTCACAGGCAGGCGTTGAATCACAAAAGCTCAAAACAGGTGAAATGACCAAGGAGGAGTGGGTCAGACTCGGTAATGCGGCAGGACAGTTCAATGATGTGGAGCTTTATCTCGATGATACATCCTCTATCACTGTTCCTGAAATTAAGTCACGAGTAAGGCGAATGAAAAATGTTGACTGTATTATCATTGACTATCTCGGCTTGATTTCTTCTGCAGGCAAGAAGGAAAACCGTGTGCAGGAGGTCAGTGAAATTACACGTCAGCTCAAAATGATGGCGAAGGATCTGAATATTCCTGTTATCTGCTGTGCTCAGCTGTCACGTGGTACCGAGGGTCACGGCAAAAATCATAAGCCCCAGCTTGCGGATTTGCGTGAATCAGGCTCAATTGAGCAGGATGCCGATATTGTACTTTTCCTTTATCGTGAGGATTATTACAGAAATGATGTTGATGAGGATAAGCAGGATGATATAGACGCCAATAAAACCGAGCTTATTATCGCTAAAAACCGTCACGGTGCAACAACATCCATTGAGTTAACCTTTGACAAGGAGTTCACACGCTTCAGGTCAATTGACAAATCATATTATGAATAACAGAATTATTAGTACAATCCATAAATATGATATGCTTTCAGCTGGTGACACTGTTTTGGTCGGTGTTTCAGGAGGGGCGGATTCTATGCTGCTGCTTGATTTTTTTGTTAAGAATAAGGACAAACTTAATATTAAAGTCAAGGCTGCGCATATTGAACATGGAATAAGAGGGAAAAGCTCGCTTGAGGATGCTGCCTTTGTTAAAGCATATTGTGAACATAATAATATTGAATTTCATATGCTTTCCATTCATGCTGTTTCCGAGGCTGCTGCGGCAGGACAGGGTGTTGAGGAATACTCGAGAAACAGGCGTTATGCATTTTTTGAAAGCATTGCGTGTGACAAAATTGCTACCGCACATAATTTAAGTGATAATATTGAAACCGTTTTGTTCAGACTTGTACGTGGTACGGGACTGAAGGGTGCTTGCGGTATTCCGCCTGTCAGAGGTAAAATTATAAGACCGCTTATCGAAATCAGTGCTGATGATATAAGAAAATATTGTCTTAAACATTCAATCGCTTTCAGAACAGATGAAACAAATTTGTCAAATGATTATTCAAGAAATAAAATCAGAAATGAAATTCTGCCACTATTTTCCCAAATTAATAGTGATTATGAAAATCAGATTTCTGCATTTATATCCAGTTGTTGTGAGGAATATAGTTTTTCTGAAAAAAGAATAAATGAGTTATATTACTTAGCTTATTGGGGTGGTCAATTGCAGATTGACAAATTAAAATGGTTTGACGATTTACTGCAAAAAAAAGTTATTTCAAAATATTTTTTCGACCAGGGTATATATCTTGACAGAAATCATCTTTTATCTGTGCTAGATTTAGTAAATAAACCAGGCAGGGTTCAGCTTAGAGGAAGCTTATTTGCAATCTCAAACAGTAAGAATTTAAGACTTGCAGATTTTTCCGAAATCAAAAGAACCTTCAACTATATTACCAAAATTTTAAATATTGATGAATTTAATGAAAAATCTGTTGATTTTTACTGTGACTATGATAAAATTAACGGCAGTGTAACTGTCAGGGGAAGAAATTGCGGTGACAGAATTTCCCCTGCAAACCGCGGCTGCACAAAATCACTTAAAAAGCTTTTTAATGAGCTTTCCGTTCCTGTTGAAAAACGTGCTTCAGTGGGAGTAATCTGTGACGATTTAGGTATAATAGGTATTGCCGATTACTGTGTCGATGAACGTGTTAAGACGGATAAAAACACAAAACGAGTTATTACAATCAAAATTCTCGCGGAGGATAATTAATGAATAATATGGCAAAAAACTGGAAATCAATCTTAATATATTTATTGATACCGGTGCTTCTGATTGGTGCGATTATTTTCTTTTCTAATCAGCAGACAAAGGTGGATGTTAAGTATTCTGATATTGTGACAGTATTTAAAAATGATGAGGTAAAGGAATTTACCCTCGACCTTTCAAGCGGAAGTCTGATTTATAAAACCTTTGCCGAGCCTGATAAGGAGCAGCGCTATTCTGTTCCTAATGTAGCTTATTTTCTTGATGATATCAGGGATGAGGTAGAGGAGTATAATGAAAAAAATCCGGATAACAAAATAGTTTTTGACTATAAAAAAGGTACATCAGGTTCCTGGATTTACAGTATGCTGCCAAGTCTGGTTATCACCATAGGTATTATTGCTCTTTCAATCTATATGATAAGAAAAATGAGCAGTGCTATGAATAATGAAACAAGCAGAACGCTCGGCTTTGGCAAAATAAGAGCAAAGGTTCATACCGATGATGAGAAAAATAAAACCACCTTTGCCGATGTTGCAGGCTGTGATGAGGAAAAGGAAGAAATGCAGGAGCTTGTTGACTTTCTGAAAGACAGCGAAAAATTCACGGCTCTCGGTGCAAGAATACCAAAGGGTGTGCTTATGGTTGGTCCTCCCGGTACAGGTAAAACATTGCTTGCACGTGCTGTTGCCGGTGAGGCAGATACACCGTTTCTGTCCATTTCAGGCTCTGATTTTGTAGAAATGTATGTTGGTGTCGGCGCATCACGTGTGCGTGATTTGTTTGACCAGGCACAGAAAAAAGCCCCCTGTATTGTTTTTATTGATGAGATTGATGCTGTCGGACGTCACAGAGGAACAGGCACAGGCGGCGGCAATGATGAGCGAGAGCAGACGCTTAATCAGATCCTTGTTGAAATGGACGGCTTCGGCAATAACACAGGTATTATCGTTATTGCCGCAACGAACAGACCGGATGTTCTTGATCCTGCACTTTTAAGACCCGGCAGATTTGATAGACAGATTACGGTTAACAGACCTGATGCTAAGGGCAGGGAGGATATACTCAAGGTTCATGCAAAGAATAAGCCGCTTGCTCCTGATGTTGACCTCAGTGATGTTGCAAAGGATACAACAGGCTTTACAGGTGCAGACCTTGAAAACCTTCTTAATGAAGCTGCTATACTTGCTGTCAGACGCGGAAAGAAAGCTATCACAATGGTTGAGATTTTTGATGCGATTTCCAAGGTTGGAATCGGTACCGAAAAGAAATCTCATAAATATAATGAAAAATCCAAAAAGCTTACCGCTTATCACGAGGCAGGTCACGCTGTTTCCTCATATTATCTTGAAGAGTGTGATCCTGTTAAGGAAATTTCTATTATTCCCCGTGGAATGGGCGCAGGCGGTTATACGTGGTATACGCCGCAGGAGGAAAACTATCCTTCCAAAAAAGCTATGCTTGATGAGCTTGTATGCCTGCTCGGCGGTCGTGTTGCAGAGGCAATCGTGCTCAATGATATATCAACAGGTGCTTCAAATGACCTGCAGAGAGCATCCACAATCTGCCGTGATATGGTTGCGAAATACGGTATGAGTGATGAGCTTGGTCCTGTTGTATACAGTGATGATAATAACGAAGTGTTCCTTGGCAGAGATTACGGTCACGTTAACAATTACAGTGATGTGACCTCTGCAAGAATTGATGCCGAGATTGAGAAAATGATGCGTGATGCATATGAAAAAACGGAGAAAATTCTCAGAGAGCATTATGATAAATTGGTGCTTATTGCAGAAACTCTTATTGAAAGAGAAAAGATAAGTGGTGAAGACTTCGCTTCATTAATGGAAAAAGGCTTTATTGAAAAGTCTGATGACGATGATGCTGATGAAAATAAAGAGGAAAAAGCAGCTGATACAGAAAATGCTGCTGATACTATTTCCGAGGAACGTGCTGAAGCTGTCGATTGTGACGATAACGGCATTTCCGATGAGTCGGTATCTGACGAATAAAATATTTTTAACGGTAGCATACAATAGCTACCGTTAAATTTTTGTATTCTTGACTTTTAATACAAGATATTGTAATATATTCCAGTATGCGAACTTCAATTCGGAGGGATAAATTTGGCTAAGAAAAAAGAGTATGGTAACGACAGTATCAAATCCTTAAAGGGTGCAGACAGGGTAAGACTGCGCCCTGCGGTAATATTCGGCTCAGATGGACTTGAGGGCTGTGAGCACGCTGTATTTGAAATTATGTCAAACTCAATTGACGAAGCGAGAGAAGGCTACGGCGGAAAAATTGTTGTAACACGCTTCCTCGACGGCTCAGTTGAGGTGCAGGATTTCGGACGCGGTATTCCTGTTGATTACAATAAGAATGAAGAAAAATATAACTGGGAGCTTCTCTTCTGTGAAATGTATGCAGGCGGCAAGTATGACAACGATGGCGAAAATTATGAGTTTTCACTTGGTCTTAACGGTCTTGGCTTGTGTGCAACACAATATGCTTCTGAATATATGGATGCTGAGGTGCATACAGGCGGCTATAGATATACGCTCCATTTTGAAAAGGGTGAAAATGTAGGCGGTCTTGTTAAGGAAAAATATGACAAGCGTGATACAGGAACACGTATCCGCTGGAAGCCTGATTTGGATGTTTTCACCGATATAAATATCCCTCTCGAATACTATAAAGAAACTATAAAAAGACAGGCTATTGTTAATGACGGTATCAAATTTATTTTAAAGGATCAGGTGTCTGCCTCAAAATTTGATACAATTGAATTTTGCTATAATGACGGTATTTCCGATTATGTCAAGGAGCTTGCAGGTGATAAAGCATTCACCTCACCTCAGTACTGGGAATGTGAACGCCGCGGCAAGGACAGAGAGGATTTGCCTGAATATAAGCTGAAAATTAAGGCGGCATTATGCTTTTCATTAAAAACACAGCTTAAGGAGTACTACCACAATTCAAGCTATCTTGAGCACGGCGGTGCACCTGAAAAGGCTTTTAAAAGTGCATTCGTTAATCAGATTAATGCTTACTTAAAAGCAAATAATAAATATGCTAAAAGTGACAGCCAGATAAATATTCAGGATGTTGAGGACTGTATTATCTTTGTTGTATCCTCATTTTCAACGCAAACCTCCTATGAAAACCAGACAAAAAAAGCAATAACAAATAAATTTATTCAGGAGGCTATGACCGACTTTTTCCGCCGTCAGCTTGAGGTATATTTTATTGAAAATAAAATGGATGCCGATAAAATTTCTAATCAGGTTCTCATCAATATGAGAGCCAGAGTTAAGGCTGAAAATACAAGAAAAACTCTGAAAACCTCTCTGCAGTCAAAAATGGATTTGACAAACCGTATTCAGAAATTTGTTGACTGCCGTTCAAAGGATGTCAATGAGAGGGAAGTGTTTATCGTAGAGGGTGACTCTGCTCTTGGTGCCTGCAAGCAGGCGAGAGATGCAAACTTTCAGGCTATTATTCCTGTCAGGGGTAAAATCCTGAACTGCCTGAAATCCGATTATGATAAAATTTTCAAAAGTGAAATCATAACAGATTTGATTAAGGTACTCGGCTGCGGTGTTGAGGTCAAAAGCAAGGCAGCAAAGGATTTGTCATTGTTTGATATGGACAACCTTCGCTGGTCCAAGGTTCTTATTTGTACCGATGCCGACGTTGACGGCTTTCAGATCAGAACACTTATTCTGACTATGATTTACCGCCTTATGCCAAAGCTTATTGAAGCAGGCAAGGTGTACATTGCCGAATCACCGCTTTATGAGGTTACCTGCGGCGACCAGACCTATTTTGCTTATAATGAAATTGAAATGGATGAAATTAAGGAAGAAATAGGTGATAAAAAATATACTGTTCAGCGTTCAAAAGGTCTTGGTGAAAATGAGGCAGAGATGATGGCGCTGACTACTATGAATCCTGCTACAAGACGTCTTATTAAGGTAACGCCTGCCGAGGCAGAAAGAACATCTGAAATGTTTGATTTGCTTCTCGGCGATAATCTTGACGGAAGAAAAGAATATATTGCAGACTATGGGCATCTTTACATTGATGCCGCCGATGTCAGCTAAGGGAGGTTATTGTTTTGGCTAAAAGAAAAAAAGAAAATACAACGCAGAATAATAATCCGCTTGCTGATAATGTGCATATCAAAGGCGCAGGCTCTGTGCAGGATGAGGTAATTACCGATACCTTAACAGGCAACTATATGCCTTATGCGATGAGTGTTATCCTGTCACGTGCCATTCCTGAAATCGACGGCTTAAAGCCGTCTCACAGAAAGCTCCTTTACACAATGTATAATATGGGGCTTCTGCAGGGCGGAACAATAAAAAGTGCCAATATTGTGGGACGGACCATGCAGCTTAATCCCCATGGTGATGCTGCCATTTATGAAACAATGGTGCGTCTGTCACGAGGCAATGAGGCACTGTTATATCCGTTTGTTGAGTCAAAGGGTAATTTCGGTAAAGCATACAGCAGAAATATGATGTATGCCGCATCACGTTACACAGAGGCTAAGCTTGCGCCTATCTGTCACGAGCTGTTTGATGATATTAAACTGGATACGGTTGATTTTGTTGATAACTATGATAACACTATGAAGGAGCCGACACTCCTGCCTGTTACATTTCCTACAATTCTTTGCAATGTTACAACAGGTATTGCCGTAGGTATGGCATCATCAATTGCGTCCTTTAATATCAAAGAAATTTGTGATACAACAGTTGCACTTATGAAAAATCCTGACCATGTTATCAGTGACACACTGATTGCTCCTGATTTCGTGGGCGGCGGTTATATACTTTATGACAAGGCTGAGCTTGATAAAATTTATGAAACAGGCAGAGGCTCTGTCAAGGTGCGTGCAAAATACACCTACGATAAAAAATATAACTGTATTGATATTACACAGATTCCGCCGACTACCACCTCCGAAGCAGTCATTGATAAGGTTGTTGAGCTTGTTAAGTCAAATAAGATTAAGGAAATCAGCGACATCCGTGATGAAACGGATTTGTCAGGCTTAAAAATAACCATTGACCTTAAGCGTGGTGTTGATGCAGATAAGTTTATGCTTAAGCTTTATAAAATGACACCGTTGCAGGACAGCTTCAGCTGTAACTTTAACCTGCTCATAAAGGGTAGACCTGTTGTGCTTGGTGTCAAGGGAATACTTCTGGAATGGATTGATTTCCGTCTTGAATGCATCAGAAGACGCATTTCCTTCAATCTTGATAAAAAGAGAAAGCAGCTTCATTTATTAAAGGGTCTTTCAAAAATTCTGCTTGATATTGACAAGGCTGTAAAAATTGTAAGAGAAACCGAAAGTGAGTCAGAGGTTGTTCCGAACCTTATGATTGGCTTTGGTATTGATGAAATTCAGGCTGAATATGTTGCAGAAATCAAGCTGCGCCATCTCAACCGTGAATACATCCTTAAGCGAATTAAGGATATTGAACAGCTTGAAAATGATATTGCTGACCTTGAAGCAACGCTTGCAAGCAAAAATAAAATGAAAAAAATCATCATTGGTGAGCTTGATGCAGTTGCTAAAAAGTATGATAAGGGCAGAAAAAGCGAAGTGCTTTATGATGCTGATGAGGAGCTGCCAGCTGAGGTTATTGAAATTGCCGATTATCCTGTAACGCTGTTCCTGTCAGAGCAGGGCTATCTCAAAAAGATTAAAACAGCCAATCTGCGTATGAGCGGTGAACAGAAGGTTAAAGAGGGGGATAAAATGCTCCCCGAAATCGAATGTTCAAATAAGGATGAATTGCTGTTCTTTACAAATAATCATCAGGTATATAAATCAAAGGCTGATGATTTTGCAGATACAAAGGCATCTGTCCTCGGTGAATATGTCCCTTCAAAGCTTGATATGGATGAGGGTGAGCAGGTTATTTATATGGCTGTGCTCAGTGCGTATTCAGGCTATATGCTGTTTGCCTTTGAAAACGGCAAGCTTGCCAAGGTTGATATGACGGCATATGCAACCAAAACCAACAGAAAAAAGCTGATTAATGCTTATTCAAATAAATCACCGCTTGCAGGTGCAATGTATATAAAGGAAGATACAGATATTGTGTTAAGCTCTTCAGGGGGCAGAAGACTGCTTATTAATACGGCAGGCGTTTTGCCCAAGACCACAAAGGATACACAGGGCATTGCTGCTATGAAGCTGAAAAAGACACAAAAGGTAATTTCCATTCATATTCATTTTGAAAATGAGTTTGAAAAGGAATGGCGTTTCAGAGCCAAAAATCTTCCTGCTGCAGGTGCTTTGCCCGGTGAAGCTGATATAGCAGAGCAAATAACTTTCTAACATTTTAAAAAAGTGCTTGCATTATAACTGCTATTGTGATATAATCCATTAGTAATTTAGATTAACGGAGGAATAACTATGTCCTGGTATCACTATGTATTTGGTGCAATTCTTATTGTTGCATCTGTAATTATAACTATCGTTGTACTTATGCAGGAGGGTCGTTCTCAGAACCTTTCCGGTGCTATTGCCGGCGGTGCTGAAACCTTTTTAGGCAAATCCAAGGGAAGAACTATTGAAGCAAAGCTCGAAAGAATTACAAAATGGTTAATCGTAGTTTTCTTCATAATTGTTCTTGCTGCATTCCTTGTATTTCTTTTTATAGGATAAGTTTTTAAGAGAAGTAACCTTGCGTATGCAAGGTTATTTTTTTTAGAAAAAGTGTGATGAATATGGAATATATTATCTTTGATTTAGAATGGAATAATGCATTTAATTACAGAACGCAAAAGGGAATAAATGAAATTATAGAAATCGGTGCTGTTAAACTTAACGAGAATTTTGAGGTTATTGATACTTTTAAGCAGTTAATCTATCCAAGACTTTCCAAAAAGCTTGGGTCAAATTTTAAAAAGCTTACCCATATCACTATGGAGGAAATAAGGGCTGACGGTATATCTTTTGATGAAGCCTTTGCAGATTTTTCACGCTGGAGCAGGGGAAATGATGTTGTTTTTCTTAGTTGGTCAAACAGTGATTTATATACCCTTGCGGATAATTATAAGCGCTTTAAAAACACCTCAAATGTTGCCTTTATGCACTATTATGCTGATGCGCAGAGCTATTGTATGCAGTTTATCAGTGACCATAACGGCTCACAAATCAGTCTGTCAAAATGTGCAGAAAAGTTTGGCGTTGATGTTGATACGGCAAAGTTTCACCGTGCACTTGAGGATTGCTTTGTTACAGCCTACTGCCTTGAAAAGGTTTTTGATAAGGACAAGTTCAAAAAATTTATTGTAAAATGTGATGCACGCTTTTTTGAACGGCTTGTATTCAAATCCTATTTTATAAATAAGCCTGTTTACGGTGATTTTGATGTGAATAAGGTTGAGCTGAAATGCCCTGTGTGCAGCGGCACGGTTTCACCCTTCGGCAAATACGAATTCAGTAATAATACCTTTAGAAATTCGGGGGTCTGCAATGCGTGCGGAAAAAAATTCTGGCTGTTTGTGAGAGCCAAGCAGACCTATGACGAGCTGATAATTACACAAAGACTTGTGGCAATCAATAAAAAAAGAGCAAGATTTATTAACTGATTGAATAATTATTTACAAATTACCCCTTTATTTATTTTAAATACTGTAATATAATAAATTAGACTAATGTTTATGGAGGTATGAAAATGGCTTCAAATAATTATGATGATTTGCTTGAATCATTTATGAATAATTCTGCCAAAGCCTTTGATGAGGACAAGCAGAAGCGTGAAGACAGTAGCTCTAATAAATTACCAAGCTCGTATAATGTTCCGACTCCTGAAAAGAAGAACAAAAAAATTCAGCGCGGAAGAGAGATTGAAAAAGAGCTTGCGGCTAAGAATGCAAAAAAGAATAAATCCAAGGGCAGAAAACCAAAAAGAACTTTAAACAATGTTGCAAAGGTACTTCTTGGTATGCTTATGGTTGTCGGCGTAGTGGGTATTGTCTGTTTTTCGGTTATTGCCATTTATGGTTACAGCGTTGTATACGGCGATCCTGTATTTGATTTGACAGAGCAGGCACTCTCTCAAAATCAGACCTCATTCATCTACGGTAATGACGGTGATGATATTGTTGAGATTACACGTTTGCACGGCGAGGAAAATCGTATTTGGGTTGACCTTGATGAAATGAGCGAATTTATGCCCAATACCATTATTGCTACTGAGGATAAAAGATTCAGAAAGCACCACGGTGTTGACTGGAAAAGAACAATCGGCGTTTTCATTAAGCAGAATGATCAGGGCGGTTCAACCATTACACAGCAGTTAATTAAAAATCTGACTGATGATAACAAGGTAACCTATGTAAGAAAGTTTAATGAAATCCTGAGAGCCCTTAATCTTGAAAGAAATTACAATAAGGATGAAATTCTTGAGGCTTACCTTAATACAATTTACCTTTCAAACGGCTGCTATGGTGTAAAAACTGCCGCAGAGTTTTATTTTGGTAAAGAGGTTTCAGACCTTAATGCTGCCGAGTGTGCAAGCATTGCAGCTATCACAAAAGCACCTACGTATTATGACCCGTTGATTAATCCTGAAAATAACAGAACAAGACAGGAATGGATACTCGGTGAAATGAATTCCAAGGAAAATGGCTTCCTTAATGACGAGCAGTACAAAGAGGCTATGGACTATGAAATGATTTTCACAAACAGTGAAAATTACAAGGGCTCACAGCTAAGAGAACAGAACAACAAAAAGGATAATGATGACATCACAAATTATTATGTTGATTTTGTTATCAGGTCTGTTCAGGAAGATTTGCAGAAAATGGGCTATACAAGCAAAAAAGCGCACGACCTTGTTTACGGCGGTGGTCTTAAAATTTATTCTGCAATTGATTTTGAAGTGCAGGATTCACTTGAAGATGTTTATGAAAACTATAAGCGTATGCCCGATGAAACCGTTCAGGGTGCTATGTGCATTATGGACTATGAAGGCAGAGTGCTCGGCATAATCGGCGGTACAGGTAAAAATAAGGGTGCAATGCTTCTGAACAGAGCATCACAATCAACACGTCCTGCAGGTTCTTCAATCAAACCACTTTCCGTTTATGCACCTGCACTTGAAAAAAGCAAAAATGACGATAATGTCAATATTTATTGGTCATCAATGATAAAGGATGCACCTTTTATGACCGTAGAAGGCGAGCCTTGGCCTCATAACCAGGGTGGCGGCTATTCAAGCAGTAATGTCACACTGCAGAACGGTCTTGCACGTTCCTTGAATACAGTGGCTGCCAGAACACTGGATATGATTTCTGTTGATTATTCATATGAATTCCTTACAGAGAATTTCCACCTTTCTACAATTGATGGTATACGTGATGTCGACTACGGTCCGTTAGCTCTCGGTTCATTGACAAACGGTGCAACCGTTCTTGATTTGACTGCAGGTTATGTTACCTTCGGCAACGGCGGTAATTATTATGAGCCTTACTCATACTATAAGGTTACAGACAGTCAGGATAATGTTATCATTGAAAAGAAGCCTGATGAAACTAAGCAGGAGGCACTGAGTGAAAGCACTGCATGGCTTATGAATAAGCTGCTGCAGACGGTAATGACGCAGGGTACAGGTACCTCATACAAGCTTTCGGGTATTGAATGCTTTGGTAAAACAGGTACAACCAATGACGATAAGGACCGTTGGTTTGTTGGCGGTACACCTAACTTTGTTGCTGCTGTATGGTATGGCTATGATACTCCGAAGGAGGTTCATTACAGCCTTTCAAGCAACCCTGCGGGAACAATCTGGAAAACTGTTTTCAGTGAAGTATATGAGAAGCTTGAAGCAAGAGGAGATGACTTATCCTCAAAATTCCCTGAATTTGATGGTATAGTTCAGCGATCATATTGCAGCTCCTGCGGCAAGCTGACATCCGATTCCGGCAACTATGGCTGGTATGATGCCGATAATCTTCCCGGTTATTGCGGCGGTCATGCTGAGGCTACTACTGCAAAGCCGGATACCTCTGATACAACTAAGAAAAACGATAACAGTAATTCCGGAGATAATGCAACAACTGCTGCACCTGCAACTACGGCTGCAGGCGGCGGTGATGATAACTAAATATTATAGGGAAATCGGATTTTCCGATTTCCCTTTTTGTAAAAATGGTAATTGTGTATGAAAATTATGTCAATTGACTATGGCGATGCAAGAACAGGCGTTGCTTTCTGTGATGTCCGTGAAATGCTTGCAACAGCTTATACTGTGATTCATGAAGCCTATCAGCCTAAGCTTGTTAAACAGCTTGTTGAAATTATGAATAAAGAAAAGGCTGAAATGATTGTAATAGGGCTTCCGAGAAATATGGACGGCAGCTACGGCTTCAGAGCTGAAAAGTGCCGTGAGCTTGGTGAACTGCTGAAAAGTGAAATTGATATTCCTGTCGATTTTGAGGATGAACGATTGACAACGGTTATTGCCCACGATATTCTTTCCTCAAATAATGTTGGCGGAAAAAAGAGAAAAAGCACTGTTGATGCAGTTTCGGCAGTTGTGATTCTTCAAAGCTATATTGATAAACGAAATAAGAAGTAATTATTTTTAAGCACCTGCCGTATTATTTTATGGTGATTAGGTGAGAATTAAGCTTTTCGGTTTTTATCTGATAGCAGATTATTCATTTTTTCTTATGCTTTCATTCGCGGTTTTGCTTGGTGCAGAAAGCATTGTGGATTTATTGATTTATTCCGCTTTGCACGAATTGGGGCATTTATCTATGCTGCTCATTTGCGGCGGAAGACCTGACAGCTTAAGATTGTCTTATTATGGTCTGGCTTTAAAATACAGCACACAGCTTTCAAAAATTAAGGAATGCTTTGTGCTGCTGGCGGGACCTTTGGTAAATCTTGTGTTTTATCTGCTGTTTAAAAATGAAATGAATCTGCTTTTGTTTGCGCTGAATATGCTGCCTGTTTATCCTATTGATTTCGGCAGGGTAATCAGCCTTTTCAGTTACAGGCTGTCAAAGGTGCTCGGCTGTGTTACGCTTGTGCTTTTAATTCCGTTGGCAATCTATATGCTTATTGTTTATAAATCATTTTCATTGATTTTTATAGTTTGTTATTTAATAATTTACAGTTTTAATTATTGAGGTTTGTATGAAAAAAGAGGTTGAAAAATTATTGCAGTATGTTCAAAAGCCTGCAAGATATATTGGCGGTGAGCTTAATGCCGTTGTTAAGGATAAGGAGAGTGTTGATATTCGCTATGCCTTCTGTTTCCCCGATACATATGAAATCGGTATGAGCCACCTTGGTATGAAAATACTTTATGGCTTGGTGAATGAAAGAGAAGATGCCTGGTGTGAACGTGTTTTTGCACCCGATAATGATATGGAGGAGCAGTTAAGAAAAAATAATGTTCCTCTTTTTGCACTTGAAAGCGGAGATTATATCAGGGATTTTGATATGATTGGCTTTACACTGCAGTATGAACTATGTTATACAAATGTGCTGAATATGCTTGATCTGGCAGATGTTCCGATTAAATCAAGCGAAAGAAAAAGTCTGACACCTATTGTTTGTTTCGGCGGTCCTTGCTGCTGCAACCCCGAGCCTGTTGCTGATTTTGCAGATATTATTTTTCTCGGTGAGGGTGAGGAGTCAACAAACGAAGTAATTGATTTGCTGAAAGACTGCAAATTAAAGGGCTTGTCAAAGCAGGAATTTCTGCTGAAAGCAAAGGATATAACGGGTGTTTATGTGCCGTCCTTTTATGAGGACAGCTATAATGACGACGGTACACTCAAGGAACTGAAACCGCTTTATGATGCACCTGCAAAAGTGAAAAAATCAATTATCAGTGATATGAACAAGGTTTACTATCCCAAGGAATTTGTTGTGCCGTATATCAATATTGTTCACGACAGAGCTGTTGAAGAAATTTTTAGGGGATGTATCCGTGGCTGCCGTTTTTGTCAGGCAGGCTTTATTTACCGCCCGATTAGAGAAAAAAGTGTAGAAACCATCAATGCGCAATGCAGGGCGCTTATTGATTCAACAGGTTATGATGAAATATCACTTTGCTCCTTGTCGACAAGTGACCACAGTGATGTTAACAATATGCTCACAACTCTTATTGATTGGACAGTTAAAGAAAATATCAATTTGTCATTGCCAAGCCTTAGAGTTGACAATTTCTCAGATGAGCTTGTTGAACAGCTTAATAAGGTCAGACGCTCAGGACTTACCTTTGCGCCTGAGGCTGGCACACAAAGGCTCAGAGATGTTATCAATAAAAATGTTACCGAGGATGAGGTTATAAGAACCTGCACAAAGGCCTTCGATAACGGCTGGACATCTGTTAAGCTCTATTTTATGATGGGCTTGCCCACAGAAACGATGGAGGATATTGAGGGCATTGCAAATCTCGGTATGGAGGTTATCCACGCCTTTTACAAAAATCCGAACAGGCAGAAGGGGACAGGCTGTCAGGTTTCTATTTCCTGCGCATCTTTTATACCAAAGCCATTCACTCCGTTCCAATGGGAGCCTGAGGATACTATGGAATCACTGAAGGCAAAGCAGAAGCATTTGCTTGAAAGCATTCCGTCAAAGAAAATCAGAGTATCCTATCACGAAACGCCTACATCATTGTTAGAGGGCGTGCTTGCCCGTGGTGACAGAAGACTTGGCAAAGTACTGCTTCGTGCTTTTGAGCTGGGCTGCAAATTTGACTCCTGGGATGATCAGTTTCATTTTGACGCATGGATGCAGGCTTTTGATGAGTGTGGCATTGACCCACATTTTTATACACACAGAAAGCGTGAATTTTCAGAGCTGCTGCCATGGGATCACCTTGATTTCGGTGTCAGCAGAAAGTTCCTTGAAAATGAAAATAAAAAGGCGCACAGGAACGAAACTACACCGCACTGCCGTATTAAATGTGCAGGCTGCGGTGCAAATAAGTTAAACGGAGGTAATTGCGATGCGAGAGGTTAGACTTCGTTTTTCTAAAACAGGCAGACTAAAATATATCAGCCACCTTGATATTAACCGTGCAATGGGCAGAGCTTTTAAAAGAGCCGAGATACCGCTTTGGTATACAGAGGGTTTTAATCCGCATCCTTATATGAGCTTTTCTCTTCCGCTTTCCCTGGGTGTTGAAAGTCTTTGCGAAAGTGTAGACATCAGGCTGATTGACAATATCACAAATGAAGAAATTAAAAGCAGAATGAACGCTGTTCTGCCTGCTGATTTAAAAATAATTGATGTTTATAATGATTTTCGTGATAACAGCGAAATTGTTTACAGTGATTATGTTTATAAATTTCAGTTTGCGGATAATGAAAAGGCACTTGAAAAAATTTCAACTTTGCTTTCATCTGATGAGATGATGGCACTGAAAAAGGGGAAGCAAGGCAGAAAAAAGGTGCTTAAAGAAACGAACATAAAGCCCTTTATTGATAAATATAATATTTCAATCAGGGATGATATCATTATTCTGAATATCCGTTTGCTTGCAGGCGGAGAGAAAAATCTGAATCCATCACTGCTTTTTGATACAATTATAAGACTTATTAATATGGACTTTGAATGGAAAAGTATTGCAAGAATATCACTTCTTGACAAGGATTATAAAGAATTTAGATAAAATACTTGCATTTTGATTCATTGTGTGCTATTATATATCAGCATTTGTTCCGTTGTATCTCTTGCAACGAGCTTAAATGCCCAATGTGTGAGCATTTAAAAAGGATGGTCCGCTTTCAATTTCAATAGAATTTGTTATGAACATCTCATAAATAATAAGGAGGAAATTAAAATGGACGCACTTAAATTAATCGAGCAGGACAGCATTAAGGCAGAACTTCCAAAGTTCGGTATCGGTGATACTGTTAAGGTATCAGTTAACATTCGTGAGGGCTCACGTGAAAGAATTCAGATGTTTGAGGGTACAGTAATTGCTGTTAAGGGCTCAGGCATTTCAAAGACATTCACAGTTCGCCGCCTTTCATACGGTGTCGGTGTGGAGAGAGTTTTTCCAATGCACTCACCAAATGTTGTTAAGGTTGAGGTTGTTCGTCACGGTAAGGTTCGCCGTGCTAAGCTTTATTATCTTCGTGACCGTGTTGGTAAGGCTGCTAAGGTTAAAGAAAGCATTCAGTAAATTAATAATTGTAAAAATCACAGCTTATTTAAGCTGTGATTTTTTTATGGCATATTGACAAATTATTAACAATGGTGCTATGATGTAATAGGAGTATTCTATTCATTTTTTGGGGTGTATTTATAATGTTCAGGGTAAAAAAACCAGTGTTTTCTGTTTTTTCCATTATTGTTTCCCTTGCACTATTAACATCATTGTTTACAGGCTTACCTGTACGATTTTGCCGTCAGAAAAAATATACAACAGATGAAGTATTGTCTTTTGTGTCGGAATTGAACAATCTTACATTAAACCATAATGATTATGAGCAAAAGCTTGAGGATGATAAAAACAATATAGGTCTGTCAACAAAAAGACTTATTGTCAAAACCGATGAGGAGCTTACGGATACATCCTGCATAGCTTCATTTTGCGGTATTGGGTATCAGGTTTTGCAGTATGAGGATGAGGAGAGTTTAAAAGCTGATAAGGAAATGCTTTCTTTAAAGGGGTATGATTTCTGCACGGATAGCATGATAACGGAATCCGATTATTATGCAGACGAGCTGAGCACCTCTGATGAGAATATGTGGAGCTATGAGCACCTTGATGTTGAACGTAATAAAAATCATTATGACAGTGATTATGCTGAAGAAATAGTTATCGGTGTTCTTGATTCGGGAATTGATTATAATCACGAGCTTTTTGCAGACCGAGTTGTTTCTAATCCTGTTAATTTCAGCGACAGCGGAAACAGCAATGACGCTCTCGATGATGAAGGGCACGGTACAGCTGTTTCAGGTATCATAGCAAAGTCAACACCCGATAATGTAAAAATTAAACCTTATAAAATTCTGAATAACCTCGGCAAAGGAACGGTTGCTCAGTTTATTGCCGCTGCTGAATATATTCTCAGTGAAGAGAATAAGCCTGATATTCTTAATCTCAGCTTCGGCTCTTTTGATTTTGAGGGTGAAGATTTGCAGGCAGAGCTTTGTGAGCGTCTGGTAAATGCAGGTATCACTGTTATTATATCGTCGGGCAATGATAACCTGCCTGTAAAATATATATCACCTGCAGGTGCAGATTCAGCAATAACTGTCGGTGCATATAACAATGATTTCAAGGTGTGCAGCTTTTCAAATTACGGTGAAGAAATTGATGTTTCTGCCCCCGGTGAAAATATTTATACCGCTGCTCTGAATCATTCATATTCAAGCATTTCAGGCACATCGGCAGCCGCACCTTTTGTATCCTCTGCCTGTGCATATGCATTAATGAATGAACCGAAAAGCAGTCCGAAGGAAATTAAACAGACAGTTTTAGATAATTGTATAGATATGGGCGATGATGAGGATGCTTATTTCGGCAGCGGTATGCTCAGCATAACAAATGTTGTGAATGAAAGTGCCCTGTCAGCCAAGCCCGATTTGGCTGAAGCTGCTTATAATTCGCCTCAGCTTTTGACATTTGATGAAATACCTGAAAATGCCAGACTGATATATACAACAGATTTATCTGTTCCCACCCTGCAAAACGGAATTGTTTATAGCGAGCCTGTAAACATTGATAATGATGTTCAAATAAATTATGCTCTTTTTAAGGATAATGAATATATAAGTGATATAAAATCCTGCAATTATACAGTGGTGCATCAGGCTTCAGACAGTGATTTTAAAATAACCGTTTTAGGTGTGATAACAGCTTATAATTCAGATAAAAAGAATATAATTGTACCCGATAAAATTAACGGAATTACCCCTGTAGAGGTGGGTAAAAATGCATTCAGCAGTTCCAAGGTAACATCTGTTGTTCTTCCCGACACGGTAAAGAAAATTAATTATGGCTTTGAAAATCTTAAATCTCTGAAGCACATTACTGCTGTGGGTGTAACTACACTTATTAATGCCTTTACAGGCTGCAGTAATCTGCGTGATGAAATTATGCCGAATGTCAGCAGTGCAGGCGGTTCCTTTAAGAACTGCACAATGCTTCACGCTGTTGATTTCGGTAAAAAGCTGACAAGGCTTAACAGCAGTGATTTTGAAGGAGCAGGAATTGTTACTCTTGATATTCCGAATGCCGTTCATTATCTGAATGCAAAAAATGTTTTTTCATCCTCAACACTGTTAAATATTAATGCACCGCAGCTCAAAAAAATCAATGATTATGATTTTGCATATTGTAAATATCTGCAGAGCATTAATGCTGCAGGTGTTTCCTACCTTGGCACGCATTGCTTTGACGGGTGTACAATGCTTAAGGCATTTGATGCGTCAAATATTGAAACTCTGGCTCCTGATGCTTTATCCTTTTGTTATATTGACACCTTTTATGCACCTAAAATAAAAGCCTTCAGTCTGCTTGAAAGCTATATGACATATTCACATATACGTGTTTTAAAGCTGCCCAATATAATGGGCGTGCTTGACCCGAAATGCTTTGATAATTCCTATGCGGAAGAAATGTATTTTGATAATATTACACGAATGTCGTCAGGCTTCAAAGCATCAAATAATCTTAAAGTTCTTTATATGCCTCAATGTGCAAATTATATTGATACGAAAAATGATTCTACGCTCCACGGTGATAAAAAGTCACCGCTTAATGTGCTTTGGATTCCTTCCTGCAAAGAGCTTACATATGATGCCACTGACCTGAAAATGCTTTTTGCACCGTCGCTGACAAAGCTGAATATAAGCAGTGTAAATAATTTATCTTTGGTAGTATCAGAGAAGCTCAGCTCAATTTCAATAAATTTCCTGCGAAACGGTACCGGAAAATTTTATGCACCTGAGGGCTCATATGCAGCAGAATATGCAAAAAATAACAATATACCCCTTGTTATTAATGAGAATGCAATAAATGTTATCAGCTATGATAAAGAAAAGGTATTATTTAAAGTAAAAAATAAAACCTTTAACTTTACTGATTTTAATTGTGCAGGGAGTATTAAATATGGTTGCCTTTACGACTATAAAAATAACGGGCTGACCGATAAAGCACAAACCTTCAGCTTTGACTTTGAAAGAAATTCCGATGATAAAATAATGTCATTGCATATGTCAGATTTGAATGATTCTGCTGATAAACCATATATCACATTACGAGCCTATATGGATATAGACGGTGTCAGATTTTATTCCCAGCCAATAACGGTTAGTCTTAACGGACCTGAAATTTGTTCAGAGCATATTCATGTATACGTTTTGAGAACGGAGGACAACAGCTTTGTTTACGGCTGTAAAGACTGCGGTGCTGTGTTTGCCGTGGAGGCTGATGCTGTTATGGCTATGTGGGATGATAGCTATGTTAATACCTGTGCTGACGAGAAGGCACCGAAGGAAGTTTATTATCTTGATGTTGTAAATGATGGTGTAATTAACGCTAAAGATTATGCTTTGCTTTTAAAAACGGCAAAAATACAATAATATCAAATGAGAGCAGCGTAAAATATGCTGCTCTCATTTTTCATTTGCATTTTTCTTTAATATAAAGTATAATTATTCTATTATCAAAAGGAGGGGCAGTATGGCAGATTTTCAAAAGCAAACCGTTCAGTGGTTTCCGGGTCATATGGCAAAAACAAGGCGAATAATCAAGGAAAGTCTTAATTTGGTTGACGGTGTGGTTGAGCTTGTTGATGCACGTATTCCCTATAGCTCCTCTAATCCCGAATTAAATGATATTATTAAAAATAAACCGAAAATTGTTCTTCTCAATAAATGTGATATTGCTGACAGCAATGCCACAAATCTTTGGATTGATTATTATAAATCAAAGGGTATGTATGCATTGCCTGTTGACTGCCGAACAGGTAAGGGATTAAATCGTTTTATACCCACTGTTAAGCAGGCACTTTCCAAAACAATTGAAAAGAATGAAGCCAAGGGTATGTCGGGTAAGGCGCTGAGGCTTATGGTTGTGGGTATTCCGAATACAGGCAAGTCCTCATTTATCAATCGTATGGCAGGCAGCAGCAAAGCAAAGGTTGCCGATAAGGCAGGCGTGACCCGTCAGCAGCAGTGGTTTACTGTTGGTAATGGTATTGAGCTTCTGGATACACCGGGTGTTTTATGGCCTAAATTTGACGACCCGCAGGTTGGTGACAATCTTGCATTCACTGGTGCCGTGAAGGATGAAATAACAGACCTTGAAACCTTGTCCTGTCGTTTGCTCGAGGTGCTTGCAAAAACAAGACCTTCCGCTATAACAGAGCGCTATAAGCTTGACAGTGTTGAAGCTATGCAGGGCTGGGAAATATTAGAGCTTATCGGTAAAAAGCGAGGTTTTCTCATAAAAGGCGGAGAAATTAATTATGAACGCACCGCAGTTATGCTGTGTGATGAATTTAGGGGAGGAAAGCTGGGTAAAATTACCCTTGAGCTGCCTTAATTATGGATTGGTTGGAATATGAAAATACAGCCTATGCTGACGGCTATGAAATCGTTTGCGGTGTTGATGAAGCGGGCAGGGGACCTTTGGCAGGTCCTGTTTATGCTGCGGCAGTTATATTGCCTAAGGGTCATATTATCGAGGGTGTTAACGATTCAAAAAAACTCAGTGAGAAAAAGCGTGACGAGCTTTTCGATAAAGTCATTGATGAATGTACAGCTTACAGTGTGGGCATTGCAACAGAGCAGGAAATTGATGAAATCAATATATTGCAGGCAACCTTTCTTGCAATGCGAAGAGCGGTTGAAGGCTTGAATGTTAAGCCTGACATTGCACTGATTGACGGCAATAAGACACCTGGTCTTGCTATTGCGCAAAGAGCAATTGTCAAAGGTGACGGCAAAAGTGCCAATATTGCCGCAGCATCAATTATTGCAAAGGTGTCGAGGGACAGATATATGCTTGAAATGGCGGCAAAATATCCTGAATATCAGTTTGAAAAGCATAAAGGCTACGGCACAAAGCTGCATTATGAAATGCTTGAGAAATATGGCGTTTCACCTATACACAGAAAGACTTTTTTAAGGAAATTTTTTGAACAGAGAGAAAATAAATGAATACTAACGAAATGACTGATGAGCAGGCACTCCAAAATTTTCTTTTGGATATTGACTGTTTAAATGAACTTAATCAGTGGACAGAGAAGTTTAATATATTTGATGTTCTAAAAATTTCAAGAACAGAAATCCGCCACAGTAATATGCTTGCGTGGTTGTTTGATGCAAATGAAAATCACGGCATTGATGACAGATTTATAAAGAAAATTGCACAACAAATTGCTAAAAATGATACACAAGGCAAATATGATGTTTTTCAGCTTTTGCTCCTTGATTTTTATAGTTTTTCTGTCTATCGTGAATGGAATAATATTGATTTACTTATTGTTTCTGACGAGGAAAAAACGGCTTTTGTAATTGAAAACAAAGTCGGTTCAAATGAACACAGTAATCAGCTAAACAGATACAGAAGAATATGTGAAAAGGCTTATCCTGAATATAATAAAATTTATCTGTTTTTAACACCACAAGGTTTGCCTCCGAGTGATGCAGATAACTGGACTGTGCTTACATATAATGATATTATTGAAGCATTGTCAGAGATTGTGGAAAATACAGAGTTATTGCCAGATGTCGCATTGATGATAAATAATTATATTGATGTTGTGAGGAGGGATATTGTGGATGACCGGCAATTAATTGAGGTTTGCAATAAGATATATAATAAGCACAAGAAAGCCCTTGATTTGATATACAGTAACAAAACGGATACCAAAAGTATAATTCGGGATACTGTAAGGGGGACCTTATTACAGCTTACTGAAAGAGGTAAAATTGTATATGACGGTAATTATTATCTAAGATTTCATTCAAAAGAGCTTGATAAAATTTTGCCTAATTTAGAAAAGGAAAACAGTGTTTGGAAAACGAAATACCCTTATGTATATTGGATTTATGTAGAGGAAACATCAATTGGTATAATTTTTGAATTTACAAGTGTTAATGTTCCTGCTGAAACTTTACAAAAAATGCAGACGTTTATAGATATATTAAAACCGAAGGACAAGAGACGTTTAGACTTTGAATATAAAAGACTGCACAGAATTGACATTGAATTAAAAAGTGACGATGTTGTTAGTGAATTAAGTAAAAAACTGTCCGACAGTATTGATAAATTAACAGTATGGGAAGAAAAACTGATTAAAGAATATACATATAGAACTGAAAATGAACAATAAAGGCAAATTGTGGGAGATAGAAGCGGCAAACTATCTCAGAAAGAAAAAATACAGACTGCTTGAGGCAAATTATACAACACGCTATGGTGAGATTGATTTAATTGTGTGCAACAGGAAATTCATTTGCTTTGTGGAGGTTAAGCAGCGTGATGTGAATGCAATTGCCGCACCCTGTGAATTTGTTGATAAATCAAAGCAGAACAGAATTATAACCACTGCACAGCTTTATTTAGCAACACATTCCACAAAATTACAGCCTCGATTTGATGTTGTTGAGGTATATACTGACAATAATAAAATAAATTCTGTAAAACATCTTGAAAATGCCTTTGACTTATTATAAAATAGATACGATTTTATTTAGGAGATAAATGCTATGTTATATACATCTACAAGAGATAATTCAATCAGAGTAAGTGCTGCTCAGGCAATTGCGCAGGGCATCAGTGAAGAGGGCGGACTTTTTGTTCCTGTTGAGCTTCCACAGTTTTCTATTGAAAAAATTTCATCCATGGTTTCTATGTCTTATATTGACAGAGCGAAAACGGTTTTAAAGGAGTTTTTGACAGACTTTACCGAGGATGAGCTGAACTACTGTGTGGAGGGCGCTTATGCTGCTGATAAGTTTTCATCATCAAAGATTGCTCCGACAGTAAATGTTGACGGTAATAAAAATATTTTGGAGCTGTGGCACGGTCCTACCTGTGCGTTCAAGGATATGGCGCTTCAGCTTCTGCCTTATCTTATGACTGTTTCTGCTAAGAAAACGGCTGACGGCAAGACTATTGTTATTCTTGTTGCTACATCTGGCGACACAGGCAAGGCTGCTCTTGAGGGCTTCAAGAATGTTGAGCATACAAAAATTCTTGTTTTCTATCCTGTTGACGGAGTTTCACCTATGCAGAAGCTGCAGATGACTACACAGGAAGGCGACAATGTCGCTGTTTGTGCGATCAATGGCAATTTTGATGATGCACAGAGTGCTGTTAAGTCCATCTTCACAAATGCTGAAATCAAGGCACAGCTTGCCGAAAAGAATATGATGTTTTCATCAGCAAATTCAATCAACTGGGGCAGACTTGTTCCGCAGATTGTTTACTATTTCTCAACCTACTGTGATATGCTTGAAATGGGCAAAATCAATGCAGGTGATGAAATCAATGTTGTAGTTCCTACAGGCAACTTCGGCAATATCCTTGCAGGCTATTATGCAAAGAAAATGGGTCTGCCGATTAAAAAGCTTGTTTGTGCATCCAACTCAAATAATGTTCTCACCGATTTCTTAAAGACAGGCACATATAACAAGAACCGTGATTTCTACACAACCACATCACCCTCAATGGATATTCTGATTTCTTCAAATCTTGAAAGACTTCTTTATCATATGAGCGGTGAGAACGCTGAGCTTGTTGCGGATTTAATGGCACAGCTTAATGAGAAAGGTGAATATACTGTAAGTGATGAACTGATTGCTGATATTAAAAAGGTTTTCTCAGCAGGCTTTACAAGCGAGGAAAGCGTTGACAGCACAATCAAATCACATTTTGAGAAATTCAGCTATCTTTGTGATACACATACCGCTGTTGCAGTTAAGGTTTATGACGATTATGTTGCTGAAACAGGGGATGACATTCCTACGGTTATTGATTCAACCGCTTCCCCCTATAAATTTTCTGCAAGCGTTTTGAATGCAGTGAATGGTAATGCAGCAGAGCTTGATGAGTTTGAAATGGTTGATGAGTTGAACAAAGTCACAGGTGCTGATGTGCCTAAGCCGCTTGCTTCACTTAAAGATAAAGCTGTCAGATTTACAGATGTATGTAATAAAGAAGATATGAGCCAAATGGTTTTCAAGCTCTTAAATTTATAAAAAAGGCTCCGTAAGGAGCCTTTTAAAGTTTTACAAAGTGCTTATTGTTATTTGCATTCGCATGTGTCACAGCACTCAAATGTCTGACACTTGGTATCAGAGCTGCTTGTTGCAGATCTGTCACCAACTGTAATATGACCTGCTGTGCAGCAGTTTGACATATCGTGGTATTTGCAGTTTTTTACTTCGCACATAATTCCTTTAATTTCTTTATTCATTACTTATCACTCCCTTCAACAATATTATTTGAAGGTGCTGTGCTTTTATTCAAGGAGAAATAATGTCACTATTTGCTATTGCCGATACGCATCTGTCCTTTGGCACAAATAAGCCGATGGATACTTTTGCAGGCTGGCAGGATTATACTGCCAGAATTGAAAAAAACTGGAATAATTTAGTTGCTGAAAATGACTATGTAGTTATAGCAGGTGACATTAGCTGGGCAATGAATTTTGAACAGCTTATACCTGATTTTGATTTTATAAACAGGCTTAACGGAACTAAAATTATTTCTAAAGGCAACCACGATTACTGGTGGAATACCTTAACAAAAATGAATAATTTTTTGCTGGAAAACAAATTTGACACAATTAAATTTCTCCACAATAATGCTTTTGATTTTGACGGCTTTTCTGTCTGCGGCAGCAGAGGATGGTTTTTTGACAGTCCTGAGGAAAAGGATGAAAAGGTGTTGAACCGAGAGGTTTTAAGAATTAAGCAATCGCTTGACAGTGCTCAGAAGGATGAAAAAATTGTATTTCTGCATTATCCGCCCATTACAACAAATGATAAGTGTGCGGAAATTTTAATGCTTTTAAAAGAATATGGTATAAAAAATTGCTATTACGGGCATCTTCACGGTATGGCAGCAAGATTTTCCGTCAATGATAGGATTGACGGAATCAACTTTAAGCTTATTTCTGCCGACAGATTGCAATTTACTCCGTATTTAATTAAGAAATTTTAAAATACTTGATATTATTAATAATTTATGTTATAATGCCACTTTGATGATTAGAAAATTTTGTTAGGAGGACCATAATTATGGCACTTAAGTCATCTAATAAAGTAGATACAAATACTTATGAAATTGAAGTAACAGTAGCACCTGAGGTGTTTGCTGATGCTTGTAAGTCTGCATATATGAAGCAGAGAAAATCAATTCAGCTTCCCGGCTTCCGTAAGGGTAAGGCAACTCAGGGTATGATTGAAAAGGTTTACGGCGAGGGTGCTTTCTATGAGGAGGCTCTTGAATTTGTATATCCTAAGGCTGTATCAGAGGCGATTGAGGAGGCTGGCTTGAGAACTGTTGATCAGCCGTTTGACCTTGATGTTCCTGTAATGAGCAAGGCTGAGGGTGTTGAAATGAAAATGAAAGTCACAGTTTATCCTGAGGTTAAGCTGGGCGATTACAAAGGTCTTACAGCAACTATGCTTCCGACAGAGGCAACTGACGAAGATGTTGATGCTGAGCTTGAAAATATGAGAGACAGAAATTCACGTCTTGTTTCAGTTGAGGACAGAGAGGCTCAGATGGGCGATACTGCTGAGATTGATTTTGAAGGCTTTGTTGACGGTGTTGCTTTTGACGGCGGCAAGGGTGAGAATTATCCTCTTGAGCTTGGTTCAGGCTCCTTTATTCCGGGCTTTGAGGAGCAGGTAGCAGGTCATAAAATTGATGAGGAATTTGACGTTAATGTTACCTTCCCTGAGGAATATGCTGCTGAGCTTGCAGGCAAGGACGCTGTGTTCAAGTGCAAAATTCATGAAATCAAGACAAAGGAAATGCCTGAGCTTGACGATGAATTTGTAAAGGATGTTTCCGAGTTTGATACACTTGATGAGCTCAAGGCAGACATCAAAAAAGGACTGAGCGAAAAGAAAGAGGCTGATGCAAAGGCTGATTTTGAAAACCAGCTTATTGAGCAGGTTGTTGAGAATATGGAATGTGAAATTCCGGAATGTATGTTTGAAAGCAGAACCAATGAAATGGTTCAGGATTACAGCTACAGACTCCAGATGCAGGGTATTGATTTGAATACATATCTCTCCTATATGGGTCAGGATATGGACACCTTCAAAAAGACCTTCAGAGAGGGTGCTGAAAATCAGGTTAAAGCTTCTATAGCTCTTGAGGCAATTGTTGCTGCTGAGAAGATTGAAGTTACCGACGAAGAAATCGATGCTGAGGTTGCTAAGCTTGCTGAGCAATATAAAATGGAGGCTGACCAGATTAAGTCTGCTGTTCCTGCTGACCAGCTTGCATCAGACATTAAGACAAGAAAGGCTCTTGACCTTGTTGTAGAGTCTGCTGTTAAAGCATAATTATTAAGGATAATTATTATTATTTATTAAGGATAGTGATTTTATGGCATTAGTACCATATGTTCTTGAACAGACCAGCGCCGGCGAGCGTTCTATGGATATTTATTCAAGACTTTTAAATGACAGAATTATCGTTCTTTCAGATGAGGTGAATTCCACCACAGCTTCACTTGTTGTGGCTCAGCTTCTCTTCCTTGAAGGACAGGACAGCGAAAAGGATATAAGCCTTTACATTAACAGTCCGGGTGGTTCTGTTACTGACGGTATGGCGATTTATGATACAATGCAGTATATTAAGTGCGATGTTTCAACAATTTGCATGGGTATGGCTGCATCAATGGGCGCATTCCTGCTCTCAAGCGGTGCCAAGGGCAAAAGAATCTGTCTGCCTAACGCAGAGGTTATGATTCATCAGCCTCTCGGCAGAACAGAGGGTCAGGCAACTGAGATTGAAATTGCTGCCCAGCATATCCTTAGAACCAAGAAAAAACTCAATTCCATTATGGCTGAAAACTGCGGCAGAACCCTTGAGGAGTTAACTGCTGCAACTGACAGAGATAACTGGCTTTCTGCTGAAGAGGCTCTTGAGTTCGGCTTGGTTGATAAGGTTATTGATAAAAGATAATTGAGGTAGATTTTATGGCTCGTGATGATTCACGAAATACAATTGCACGCTGTTCCTTTTGCGGAAAGAGCGAGGCTATGGTTCATAAGCTTATTGAAGGACCGGGTGTGTTTATCTGCGACGAATGTGTCAGCCTTTGCAGGGATTTAATTGAAGAAAGCTCTGCACCTAACATTCCGCACAAGTCCTCAAATGAGGATTTAACACTTCCTAAGCCAAGTGAAATCAAGGCTAAGCTTGATGAATATGTAATCGGACAGGATGATGCGAAAAAAGCACTCTCTGTTGCGGTTTATAATCATTATAAGCGTATTTATTCTGAGGGCGGCAGCGGAGATGTTGAATTGCAGAAAAGCAATATTATGCTTTTAGGTCCGACGGGTGTCGGCAAAACCATGCTTGCCCAGACGCTTGCAAGAATATTGAATGTGCCGTTTGCTATTGCCGATGCAACAACGCTTACAGAAGCGGGTTATGTCGGCGAAGATGTTGAAAATATTCTGCTCAGATTAATTCAGGCTGCGGATTTTGATATTGAAAAGGCACAGCGCGGCATTATTTATGTTGATGAAATTGATAAAATTTCACGTAAAAGTGAAAATCGCTCCATTACACGTGATGTAAGCGGCGAGGGTGTTCAGCAGGCGCTTCTAAAAATTCTTGAGGGCACTGTTTCAAATGTTCCCCCAGGCGGCGGAAGAAAGCATCCACAGCAGGAGTTTATTCAGATTGACACATCCAATATTCTGTTTATCTGCGGCGGTGCTTTTGACGGCATTGAAAAGCTGATTGAAAAAAGAATAGGCGGCAAGTCACTTGGTTTCGGTTCCGATCTTGGTGTACAAAAGACTGAAAATGAAAATATTCTGCATCAGGCAACACAGCACGATTTGGTTAAATATGGTTTAATTCCTGAGCTTATCGGCAGGGTTCCTGTTATTTCTGTTCTTGATAATCTTGACAGGGATGCACTTATCCGTATTATGAAGGAGCCTAAGAATTCTATTTTAAAGCAGTATGTAAAGCTGTTTGAAATGGACGGCATTGAGCTTGAATTTAAGGATGAAGCACTTGATGCCGTTGCAGATATTACGCTTGAAAGAAAAACGGGCGCAAGAGGACTCAGGAGCGTATTTGAATCCGTTCTTACTGACCTTATGTTCAATGCTCCGAGTGATGCTGCTATTGAAAAAATTATAATTACAGAGGGTGTTGTTAAGAACGGCGATGAGCCGATTGTGCTCCGAAATCCGAATAAAGAGGCAAAAACACTCACTGCAAACAGCTTAAAAAACGCATAAATATCAATAAAAAGGCAACTTTTGTGTTGCCTTTTTTTTTCTTATATTATATAATCATTATAATTAGTTAAAGTAGGTTTTAATATGAGTGATTTAAACACATTAGAAAATATAATAGAGCTGCCTGTTATTCCGCTAAGGGGACTTGTTGTTTTTCCTGAAATGGTGCTTCAGTTTGATGTCGGCAGAAAAAAGAGTATTGCTGCAATAAAAAGTGCAATGAATTCAAATCAGAAAGTTTTTCTTGTCTGTCAGAAGGATGCAGCTGTTGATGACCCCTCTGTTGATGAGCTTTATGGTACAGGTGTTATGTGCAGTATAAAGCAGATGACAAGGATTCCCGGCAGTGAGAATCTGAGAGTTTTTGTAGAGGGAATAGAGCGTGGCTGTATTGTCAGTGCCACACAGACCAAACCATATATTAACGCTGTTGTTCAGATGGTTGAGGAAACAAACTCATCAAAGGACAGCAGGGAAGCTCTTGCTTATCTGCGTGCACTGCGAAAAGAATTTGAGAAATATGCATCTCTTATGCCTAAAATAAGCAATGACGTTATTGCAACTGTTCTTTCCATTGATGACGGGGGAAAGCTTGCAGATTACATATGCTCAAATACCTTCCTTGATTATACCGAAAAACAGGGTATATTGGAAACCTATGATGCTTTTCAGCGAGTAGCTGAGCTGCTTGTAGCATTGAAAAAGGATAATGCTACCCTTGAAATTGAGGCAGAAATTGCGGAAAAGGTTAAGGCTGAGATTGATAAAAACCAAAAAGAATATTATATGAGAGAGGAAATGAAGGTTATTGCCGAAACTCTCGGTGAGGGTAAGTCACCGATTCAGGAGGCAGATGAATACCGAGAGAAAATCAACTCTCTGAAATGCAGTGATGAAATCACACATAAGCTTATAACAGAATGTGACAAGCTTATGAAAATGCCTATGGGCTCTCATGAGGCAACTGTTGTAAGAAATTATCTTGATAAATGTCTGGAGCTACCGTTCGGGATTTATTCAAAGGACAATACCAATCTTAAACGTGCACATCAGAAGCTTGATAAAGACCACTATGGGCTTGATAAGGTCAAAGAAAGAATAGTTGATGCACTTGCAGTTTACAGACGAAATCCTGACTTCAAGGGTCAGATTATTTGTCTTGCAGGTCCTCCAGGTGTCGGAAAAACATCCATTGTTAAATCTCTTGCTGCATCCATGAACAGAAAATATGTGCGTGTTGCCCTCGGCGGTATTCACGATGAGGCTGAAATCAGAGGTCACAGAAAAACATATATCGGTGCAATGCCCGGCAGAATCATTGATGCAGTTATTAAAAGCGGCACAATGAATCCGATTATTCTGCTTGATGAAATAGATAAGCTTGGCAGTGATTACAAGGGCGATCCGTCGTCTGCCTTGCTTGAAGCACTTGACCCTGAGCAGAATCATACATTTACCGACCATTACATTGATTTGCCCTTTGATTTAAGCAAGGTAATGTTTATTACAACGGCGAATGATACAGCCGCTATTCCTGCTCCGCTGTTTGACAGAATGGAGGTTATTGAGCTTAATTCATATACGGTTGAAGAAAAGTTTCATATTGCAAAAAATCACCTTGTGAAGAAGGAAATGGCAAAACACTGTCTTTCTGCACGAGAGTTTAAAATCTCAGACAGCGGCATTTATTCCGTGATTGAATATTATACACGTGAGGCAGGTGTCCGCCGCCTTGAGAAGAAAATTGCTGCACTGTGCAGAAAAGCCATTGTTGAGCTTGATGACGACAAAAAGTCATTTAAAGTTACTGATGAAAATATTGAAAAATATTTGGGTAAAAAGAAGTATCTTAAAGATAGAATCAGCAGTGAAAACCTTGTAGGCACAGTCAATGGTCTTGCGTGGACAAGCGTTGGCGGAACAATGCTTCTCATTGAGGTTTCAGCTCTTGACGGCACGGGCAAGATAGAGCTCACAGGTAATCTCGGCGACGTTATGCAGGAAAGTGCAAAAACCGCAGTTTCCTATGTCCGTTCAAAATCTGCCGAATTCGGAATTGATACAGATTTTTATAAAACAAAAGATATACATATTCATGCGCCTGAGGGTGCTGTTCCGAAGGATGGTCCTTCTGCAGGTCTTGCAATAACCACTGCTCTTGTCAGTGAGCTTACGGGTGTGGCAATCAAGTCAAATGTTGCAATGACAGGCGAAATAAGCCTGAAAGGAAAAGCAATGGCAATCGGCGGTCTGAAGGAAAAATCAATGGCAGCTTATAATGCAGGATGTGATACAGTGATTATCCCACGTGACAATGAGCGTGATTTGAGTGAAATTTCTGATGAGGTAAAGGCTTCGGTTCGTTTCATAAGTGTTACTGCTTTTGATGAAATATTACCGCTTGCACTTGAGCATCCCATTAAAGATAAAACCGTGAATAATGTGATGGTTCCCGACAGAAAGAACAGCAGACTGTCAATTACACAGTAGGAGAGTTATGAATTACAATACAGCAGAGTTTGAAAGAGCTTATGGTCTACATTCACAGCTGCCTGAAAGCGAAGTGCCTGAAATCGTTTTTGCTGGCAGGTCAAATGTAGGCAAAAGCTCGTTGTTAAACAAGCTGTTTAACAGAAAGCAGCTTGCAAGGGTCAGTTCAGTACCCGGAAAAACAATTACAATAAATTTTTATAAGGTTGATGATGTAAAATTTGTTGACCTTCCTGGATACGGCTATGCAAAAATCAGCAAGCAGGAGCTTAACCGATTTGGTGAGCTTATGGAGGGCTATTTTAAATCTGACCGAAATATTAAGCTTGTTATTCAGCTTATTGATATGCGTCATCCGTTAACAAAGGATGATATGGGTATGATTACCTTTATGCAGGAAATGGGTATTCCGTTTATTATTGTAATGACCAAGGCAGACAAGCTGAAGAAAAAAGCCTATGAGGAGAGGCTTAAGCTGTCTAAGCAGGAGCTTGCATTTGCAGGCGGCGTGCCTGTTGTGCCGTTCTCTGCCGTAACAGGGCAGGGGATTAACGGTATTAAAAATTATATTGAAAATTCAATTCGTGATGGAGGATTTTAGATTATGGCAAAGACACCATTTGTAACAAAGGAAAAGGTAGAGGAAATTGCGGCTTCCTATCCTACACCATTTCACCTTTATGATGAAAGGGGAATAAGAGAAAATGTTTCAAATCTGAAGAAGGCATTTTCATGGAACAAGGGTTATAAAGAGTATTTTGCTGTTAAAGCAACACCTAATCCGTTTTTAATCAACATTCTTCGTGAGTATGGCTGCGGTTGTGACTGCTCATCAAAGACTGAGCTTATGATGTCAAAAACCATAGGTGCAACAGGTGATGATATTATGTTTTCATCAAATGATACACCGATTGAAGAATTTAAGTACTGCAATGATTTAGGCGGTATTATTAACCTTGATGATATTACGCATATTGAGGCAGTAGAAAAAGCCTGCGGCAAGCTGCCAAAGAAAATGAGCTGCCGTTATAATCCCGGCGGAATTTTTAAAATATCGAATGATATTATGGACAATCCCGGTGATGCAAAATACGGTATGACCACTGAGCAGATTTATGAGGCATTCAGAATTTTAAAGGAAAAGGGTGTTGAGGAATTCGGTATACATTCCTTCCTCTGCTCCAATACGGTTACTAATGAATATTATCCTATGCTTGCTAAGCTTCTGTTTGAGCTTGCTGCTGATTTAAAGGCAAAGCTTGGTGTTCATATTACCTTTATTAACCTTTCAGGCGGCATCGGTATCCCATATCTTCCCGATCAGGAGCCAAACGATATTTTTGTTATCGGCGAGGGTGTAAGAAAGGCTTATGAAGAGGTGCTTACACCTGCAGGTATGGATGACGTTGCTATTTATACAGAGCTTGGCAGATATATGCTTGGTCCTTACGGCGGTCTTGTTACAAAGGCTATCAATGAAAAGCACACACATAAGGAATACATAGGTGTTGATGCCTGTGCCGTTAATTTAATGCGTCCTGCAATCTATGGTGCATATCATCATATTACAGTTCTCGGCAAGGAGAGCGAGCCTTCTGATAATAAATATGATGTTACAGGCTCGCTCTGCGAAAACTGCGATAAATTTGCAATTGACAGAATGCTTCCCAAGATTGATATGGGTGACTATCTGTTTATTCACGACGCAGGTGCACACGGCTTTTCAATGGGCTATAACTATAACGGCAAGCTGAAGAGTGCAGAAATTCTTCTCAAAGAGGACGGTTCCTTCCAGCTTATCCGAAGAGCTGAAACTCCAAAGGATTATTTCAGCACATTTGACTGCTTTGATTTTTACAATGATTTAATCAGCGAATAATTTCTGTATCCCCGAAAAATTTCGGGGATTTTTCTTTACAATCACAGTTTAATGTGTTAAAATGTTATTAAATTCTTAGGGGGTCATTATATGAGCAGAAAATTGCAGGATGATAATCTCGATTTTTTATTCAAAGCAGTTTTAGCACTTGAAAACAGCGATGAGTGCTATGATTTTTTTGAGGATCTTTGTACCATTCAGGAGCTTAAGGCAATAAGCCAGCGTCTGGTGGTTGCAAAAATGCTCAGTGAAAAATGTGTTTATACGGACATTGTCAATTCAACAGGTGCATCCACCGCAACAATAAGCCGTGTTAACCGTTCTCTTCAGTATGGCTGTGACGGCTATGACAGGATTTTTGAGCGTATCAGAGCACAGGAGAAGGAAAGTGAGCTATAATACCTTTGCATTGTTTTATGACAGATTAACTGAAAATGCAGATTATAAAGTTAGAAGTGATTACATTTCTAACTTTTTTTCTCAGTATGGCAACGGCGGTAACAGCGTTCTTGATTTGGCTTGCGGAACAGGAACCTTGTGTTCTCTTTTTAATGAAAAAGGCTATCAAGTCACTGGTGTTGATTTGTCACCTGATATGCTGACAGTCGCAAAAGCGAAATGCCCTGACAGTCAGTTTATCTGTGCAGATATATCTGATTTTAATGTGAATGAAAAATTTGATTTCTGTACCTGCACACTTGACAGCATTAATCATCTTGCCAACATAAATGCAGTGAAAAAATGCTTTTTATCCGTTTATAACTGTCTTGATATCGGCGGTATTTTTGTTTTTGATGTTAATACTATATATAAGCATAATGAAATTCTGGCTGGAAATACCTTTGTATTTGATGAGGATGACTTTTTTCTGAGCTGGGATAATGAAGCATTGGGAAACAACAGAGTCAGAATATTGCTTGATTTTTTCATATTTAACGGAAAAAATTATGACAGATTCAGCGAAGATTTTGTGGAAACCGCTTATTCTGTTGATGAACTGATTTCAGCCTTGAATGATTTTGAAATCATCGGAATTTATGACGAATTGTCAGAAAACACACATAAAGCTGACAGTGAAAGAATATATTTTGTATGCAGAAGGAAATAATTCTATGGGAAAGATTGTAAGATATATAACTGAAGACGGCAGTGCATTTGTTATTTCTGCCGATACTACGGATATGGTCGGTATGGCGGAGCAGATACACAAAACATCTGCTGTTAATACCGCGGCACTCGGCAGACTTATGACAGCCGCATCTATGATGGGTGATATGCTTAAGGGCAAGGATGACAGCATCACGCTCAGAATGAACGGCGGAGGTCCCGCAGGTTCGTTGATTGCTGTTGCGGACAGTGAGGGCAATGCAAGAGGCTATGTTCAGAATCCTGTTGTTGAAATTCCGTTAAATGAAAATGGCAAGCTTGATGTAAAGGGAACAGTAGGCACAAATGGTTATCTTTACGTTATGAAGGACATAGGATTAAAAGAGCCTTATGTGGGTCAGACAGAGATTATCAGCGGAGAAATTGCGGAGGATATTACAAACTACTTTGTTTCATCAGAGCAGACTCCGTCAGTGTGTGCTCTCGGTGTTCTGGTTAACCCTGATTTGACCGTTGCTGCTGCAGGCGGTTTTATTATTCAGCTTCTTCCGTTCTGTCCCGATGAGGTTATAAGCAAAATAGAATATGCTGTTGAAACGCTGGAGCCTGTTACTGCTATGCTCAGTAAGGGTATGACACCTGATGATATTGCAAAAGCAGCAATGAAAGGACTGGAGCTTTCCAAGCTTGACGAAAGCGAAATAGAGTACAGATGCAACTGTTCAAAAGAAAAGGTTGAAGCTGCTCTGATTTCAACAGGCAGGGCGTCACTTGAGGATATGATTAGCTCGGGCGAAAACACCAAGGTTGAATGTCATTTTTGTGATAAAACCTATGAATTTACCCCTGATGATATTCAGAAACTTCTTGAATAACTGGCTGAAAAAATGCTTCCAAAAAAAGTTAAAAAAAATTGAAAAAAACTCTTGACTTTTCACTTGCATTATTGTATTATATAACACGTCGCAAGACTGCGATATGGCGATGTGGGAGCATAGCTCAGCTGGGAGAGCATCTGCCTTACAAGCAGAGGGTCACAGGTTCGAGCCCTGTTGTTCCCACCACATTTGGCCCGGTAGTTCAGTTGGTTAGAACGCTAGCCTGTCACGCTAGAGGTCGACGGTTCGAGCCCGTTCCGGGTCGCCATTTTTTGCTTCTGTAGCTCAGTCGGTAGAGCAGAGGACTGAAAATCCTCGTGTCGATGGTTCGATTCCGTCCGGAAGCACCACATTTGCGGATGTAGCTCACCCGGTAGAGCGCAACCTTGCCAAGGTTGAGGTAGCGAGTTCGAGCCTCGTCATCCGCTCCATTGCAAATGGGGCTTCATATGAAGCCTTTTAATATATACGGCACCATAGCCAAGTGGTAAGGCAGAGCTCTGCAAAAGCTTTACGCCCCAGTTCAAATCTGGGTGGTGCCTCCATAAAAAACCGAAACCCTTTAAATGCATTGGGTTTCGGTTTTTTTATATTTTATGACAGCAGCCCTGCACTTGCAGGGTTGTTTTTTTGTGTATCTGATGATATAATTGATTCGGAAATATTTTGTTATTTTAGGAGAAATTATGAAAAAGTTTTTTGCATTGTTTTTGAGTGTTTTATTGACAGTGACCTCTCTTCCTGTCGTTTCTTTTGCGGCGGAGAATGAAAGTGAAAAATGGAATGAATTTTATGATGAGGTAACTGCGTTTACCGAAAAATATAATGATATTGAATATTTTGACCCAATCACAGTGGTTGATGATAAAGCGTATAAAGAAGGCGACGATGTAAAAACAAAAATCGTTGATGATGTTTTATATGTTGATGCTGACGAGCTTGGCTCAGATGCACAGTCAATCAGCGAGGAAAATACAATTGTTGACAATAATGTTACTTATGTTCCGATTGAGGAATGTTCTGAGGAGCTTGCTATTGAGGCGGTTGAAACAGATGAGTCAAAAATTTACTGCAAGCCTTATCAGACTAAGCGTTTGATAGTTGATTATGACGGCAGTATTCCTGACGTTAACAGCATTGATTCACTTGAAACACCTGACGGCAGTGTCCTTTTGCAGTTTGACAGTGAGGAAGAAACGAAAAACGCTTATGATATATTGAATGACAGTGACAATGTTAATTCAGTAACAGGTGAAAATACATACAGTGTAAGTGCTTATTCGGCATCTGATTTCCCACTGAGCGAAAATCTGTCATGGGGTGCGGATTATATTGATTCACCGCAGGCTGTGAGCTATTCAAAAGAGAACAAACTTAATAAACAGGTAACTGTTGCTGTTATTGATTCGGGTGTTGATATGGATCATCAGTTCCTTCAGGGCAGAATTTTAAGCAGCAGTAAGTCTGTTATCGGAAGCTCATATGATGATGAACACGGTCACGGCACACATGTGTCGGGTATTATTGCCGACAATACTCCTGAAAATGTAAAAATTCTTGCCGTGCAGGCACTTAACGCTGCAGGCAAAGCCTCTGATTATCAGATTGCTTCCGCTGTGAACTATGCTGTTTCACAAAAGGTTGATGTCATTAATATGAGCCTTGGCGGTCCTGACGTATGGGGTAACAATGTGCTTAAGGATGCAATCAAAAAAGCGTATGACAGTAATGTAACAATTTGTGTTTCGGCAGGCAATGAGTCCGATAATGCAAGGTATTACTATCCTGCAAATTCTCCCTATTGCATAACCGTTGCTGCTCTTGCAAAAAACGGCTATCCTGATTATGATTATTCAAATTACGGCAGTGTGGTTGACGTATGTGCTCCGGGCAGTGATATATTCAGCAGCTTTCCGGGAGGGGATTATGTTGAAGCAAGCGGAACTTCAATGGCGGCTCCTTTTGTTTCTGCTGCCTGTGCGATGAAAATACTTCTTAACGGAAAAGATTCTCCTTCCAAAACAAAGGATTATATTAAAAAGAATGTAATACCTCATAAAGATGCGAGTGACAGCGAGTTCGGAACAGGCATAATATCTTTAACAAAATATGTTCCTAAGCAGCGTACTGCACCTGTATGCTTTAATAAGATCGGCGGATATTATCAGGATAAAAGCCTGAGCATCACTATGACGTCTGCGGATAAATCGGCTAAGATTTATTACACCACAGACGGTTCCGACCCGTCAGATACAAACGGAACTCTTTATTCTTCGGCTGTTACCATAACAAATAATACTACATTTAAGGCAGTAGCGTATTATGGCAGCAAGTATAAATCAAAAATAACGAAAGCTTCCTATATATTCGGTCAGCTTGCTAAAGAGAGTGATTTCAGACTTTACGGCAGCACGATTATTGATTATTACGGACCGTCCGGTGATTTGATTGTACCTGAAAAAATTCAGGGTAAAGCAGTTACGGCAATCGGTGACAATGTGTTTAAAAATAAAAATCTGACATCTGTTTCTTTGCCGAAAACAGTTATAAAAATCGGTGATTATGCCTTTTCAGGTAATGATCTTGATTTTGTAGATGCACAAGGTGTAAGCTATATCGGTATCAATGCTTTTGCCGGCAACAGCCGACTTTCAAATACAAAATTCGGCAAGGTTAATTATATAGGTGCATCTGCATTTGAAAACTGTAATATGAGTCAGGATTCAATAAGTCTTTCTGCTGTTTCCGAAATCGGTCAAAAGGCTTTCCTGAATTGTAATTTTACAAAAATCAGCAATGCTGATAAGCTGACGGCAGTCGGTGCATCTGCGTTTGAAAATAATGATTTATTTACTATGGAGCTTCCTAATGTAAAATCAGTAGGGAATAATGCTTTTTCAGGCAACAAAAATATAAAAAGCGTTAAGCTGAGTAATGCTGTTTCAATCGGTTCAAAAGCTTTTTATAACTGCTTTAATCTTGATAATGTTGCACTGGCTAAAGCTGAAAGCATTGGTGCGGATGCGTTTTCTAACTGCAATCTTGCCGGTACACTTTCATTGCCTAAGGTGAAAAAGATTTCTGATGGTGTTTTTTCTAACACTGGCATTCAGAATGTCAGCCTGCCTGTATGTACTTATATCGGAGCAGATGTTTTTAAAGGCTGCTCATCTTTGGCTACTCTTGAAGCACCAAAATGTGAATATCTGGGGAACTTTACAAACAACTCGTATGATTTCAAAACCTTGGATTTGCCGTCGCTGAAAGAGATGAACAGCATCTATAGCTGCAGATATCTTGAGAAAATTAATATTCCCCAATGTTATACTGCTTCAGATGATTGTAAGATTACCTTATGCTCGCAGCTAAGGACTTTCAGTGCACCGCTTCTGACAGTGCTTCCCGATATTTCTTACTGCGGTAGTCTGGAGGTTATAAATCTTCCTAATGCGGTTGAGGCAAATGAGCATTCTGTCAGTGGCTTGAGCAATTTAAAACTGCTGAATTTATCGGCTCTTTCAAAAGCTCCTGCTATTTCAAATTGCAATTCACTTGAAACGGTTATTTTGTCTTCTGCTGTTTCTCTTTCAGAAATAAAAAAATGCGGCAATCTGAAAAATCTTGTTATACCAAAGGTTAAGAGCTTTAATGACAGCCTGCTGTCAGGCTCTATGGACAGTATTGAAAAGCTTTCACTTGATTCTGCAGAAACCGTGACACTGACCGCAGACAATAATATTAACTACGCTATGCCTAAGCTGAAAAGTCTGTCAAGCAATAATACGGCAGTGCTTTCTGTTGCAATTCCGCAAGCCGCAAAGCTCAGTAACGTTAACAGTGCCTCAACGATTTATACAGCTAATACAGCACTCAGCGGATATAATGTTGTAAGTTCACCTTTTATTAGCAGTGATTTACCGAAGCAATATACGCTGGACGGAAACACAACAAACGCATTATCTGTTTCTGCCTATTGTGCAAAGCCATTATATCAGTGGCAGTATTCCGAAAGCAGCAGCTTCAATTCACCTTCAAATCTTACAGGAAGCAATAAAGATACAATTATTCCCGATAAATCCGGCTATTATCGCTGTGTAGTCATTGATACGGAAAACGGCAAAAAAGCAGTATCCTCAATATGCGAGGTTACTTGTGATATTAAAACAGTGCAGATAAAATTCAGCACAGCAAACAGACTGAATGCATTATGGAGAGATACCTTTTTATCCAATATGGCAGGTGAAACAATTTATATTCCTGTTGGTGATAATATCTCTGTTTATGAGGATGTCAATATAAAAGCCATAAAGCAGAATAATACCTCTGTGACAGCCTCAAACGGATTATATACTGTTAAAGCTTCTGATAACGCACAGATTACAAGCAATGGCAGAAATGATTTGTCCAAGGTAAAGATTGTAAATACATCAAGCAAGGATACGCATTATGGTTCATACTATTCAAGCGGTGAAAGAGAGCCTATGTTTAAGCTTATGTATAATAATAAAGAGCTTATAAAGGATAAGGACTATACAGTTCGTGTTATTTCTGACAAAGCACCTGTTTTGCCCGGTACTTATAACTTTACTGTTATCGGTCTTGGTGATTATTATGGTAGACTAAGTGATAATTTTGTAATTCATAAGGCAAGTATTAACGATTGCAAGTTTGCTGAAATCAAGCCTCAGGCATATACAGGATATTTTATTGAACCTGTAATCAAGGCAACGATTGACGGTAAGGCTGTTGATTCTTTTGACGTTTATTATATTGATAATTATAATGTAGGCACAGCAACTGCTACTGTTTGCGGAACAGGGTATATTGACGGAGAAAAAGATATTAAATTCAGAATCGGATATGATATCTCCGGTGTGAAGGTTACATTGGACAAAAACAGCTGTTATTATTCCGAGATTAATCCCTGCAAGCCAAAGCCGACTGTTGTTTACAACGGCAGAACTTTAAAGGAAAACAGTGATTATAAAGTAAGCTATAAAAATAATAATGCTGTCGGAACAGCAACTGTTACAGTAACAGGCACAGGAAATTACGTGAACAGCAGCAGTACAAATTTTAAAATTGTTAAGGGTGTTCCCTTTGAACCGAAGCTTTCAAAGACTTCGTTTGTATACAACGGCGGTGTTCAGCGACCAACGGTAACAGTTAAGGATAATAAAGGTAAAGCTTTAACATATAAAAAGGATTTCACAGTGGATTATTCCAACTGGAGCTCAACCAATGCAGGAACCTATAAGGTTACGGTTCATTTTATCGGAAAGTATTGCGGCAGTAAAACCTATAATTATAAAATTACTGCGCAGACAAAGGTGACACCAAAGCTTAATAAAAACGTTTTTACAACCAATGGTAAGGTTCAAAAACCAGATGTCATCGTAACGGATGCAAAGGGGAATAAGCTTGTAAAAAATAAGGATTTTACACTGAGCTATTCAAACTCCAATTCCAAGAATGTCGGCAGATATACTGTTACTGTTAAAATGAAGGGGAATTACAGCGGTTCAAAGACATTCCCTTATTACATCAATCCGAAGCCCACGGAGTTCGTTCCGAGCAATAAGGGCGGCTTTAAAGCAATATCAAGGGGCTTTACGCTTAAATGGAATAAACAGAATAGTCAGACAACAGGCTATCAGCTCCAATATGCAACGAAGCGGGATTTCTCAAATGCTGCAACAATCACAATTTCTAATCCGAACACAACGAGCTATACAATAAAGGGAAGAGCCGCCAATACCAGATATTATGTAAGAATCAGAAACTATAAAAAGATAGGCAACGGCACATTTTATTCTAACTGGAACAGCGGAACAAAATCTGTTGTTACTCTGCGATAACTGCAATTAAAAGTTTTTTAATAAAAACTTTATCACAAATTAATACTCTGTTTTTTGATTATTCTTAAATTATTGGTATGATTTGAGTATCGAAAGATTATTATATAAAGGGGTATTAATTATGGTAGATTACATTACCGGTATTAACGGTTGCGGAAAGTCAAAAATACTTGCACAGGCAGCAGTTGCCACGGCAGAAATAAGCGACGGCAATGTTGTTTTTATTGATTACGGTGATAAGCTGAATATGGTGCTGCCGCCAAATATCAGATTAATTAATATCAGCGATTATAATATTGAATCCACAATGTCATTTTATGGATTTTTAATCGGTCTTTGTGCAAGTGATTATGATTTGACAGATGTTTTTATTGATTCTACTTTAAAAATCATTTCAAATCAGGTAAGCAATATGGATGACTTTTTCAAGTTCCTGACGGATGTTTCGGGTTCAACAGGGGTTAATTTTCATTTTGCTGTTTGTGATGAATACACACCTGCATTAACCTATCAAGGTATTTAGCAAGGAGTGCACCGTAAAATACGGTGCACTCTGAATTTTTTTAATAAACGATTTTCCAGTCAGTTATCTATTAAGTTAACACTTCGTAAAATTTGTTCATTATTTTTCCATAATATATCTCAACTTTGTTGACTTTTTGATAATGTTAACTTATAATAGATATGTAAAAATTAAGCCGTGTGCTTAGGGAGGTAAATTTATGAACATATTTATGATTGGTGGTACCGGTCTTCTCGGCTGCGAGGCAGCTCAGCAGCTTATCAATAAGGGTCACAATGTAACAACAGTAGCCCTTGCCGGTCTTCCTGAGGGAGCTCCTATTCCTAAGGAAATGAAAATTGAATTCGGTGACATCAACAAGAGATCAGATGAAGAAATTCTTGAATTAATGAAGGGAAATGATGTATTCGTTTTTGCTGCAGGTGTTGACGAGCGTGTTGAATTCCCTGCACCGGTTATGGATTATTACAAGAAGTTTAACATTGCTCCGCTTGAGAGAATGTTCCCACTCTGCAAAAAAGCAGGTATTAAAAGAGCAGTTGTTCTCGGCTCATATTTCAGCTTCCTTGCAAAGCAGAAGCCTGAAATGCAGTGTGCGCAGAAGAATCCATATATCAAATCAAGATTAATGCAGGAAGAGGTTTGTAAGAATGCTGCTGACGAAAACTTCAGCACTTGTGTTCTTGAGCTTCCTTACATTTTCGGCACACAGCCCGGCAGAAAGCCTGTTTGGACAATTCTTATTGAGCAGATTGAGTTTATGGATAAGCTACCTTTCACACTTTATCCAAAGGGAGGTACAGCAATGCTTACCTGCCGTCAGGTTGGTGAGGTTATCTGCGGTGCAGCTTTAAGCGATCATAAGGGCTATGAGGCTCTTCCGATTGCTATGTACAATATGAAGTGGGATAAATTCCTTGGTATTGTTTATGATGCAAGGAATATGCCGGGCAGAAAGATTGTCGGTGTTGCTCCTTGGATGATGAAAATGGGTATGAAGAAGGCTGTTAAGGATTATGCTGCAAGAGGCATTGATTCAGGTATTGATCCATATCATCTTCCTTACATTATGGATTATGATTTATTCATTGACAGCTCATATGCTAAGGACTGCGGTGCTACTGCTGATGATATTGAGGCTGCAATTCATGATTCCATTAAAGTTTCTGTTGCTGCGCATGAGGGCAAAGCAAAGCTTCTTGAAATGAGAGCTGAGTAATATTTATTTACATATTAAAAAAGCGATGGGTTAAAACTCATCGCTTTTTTGTTGACTTTTTAAATTCTTTATCGTATAATAACAAGTGTTATATAACGAATGTTACAAAAAGGAGCGAGTATATGCCGCCTAAAGCAAAATATGATAAAGAGCAGATTATTGATATTGCCTTCAATATTGTGCGGGAAAACGGTGCTGATATACTGACTGCAAGAAATCTTGCACAGGCAATGGGTACTTCAACAGCACCAATATTTAATGTTTTTGATACGATAGCAGAAATAAAGCAGGCAGTTATTGATAAAGGAAAAGCATTGTATGCTGATTATGTACGTGATGGATTAAATGAGCCAATTCCGTTTAAAGGCGCAGGACTCAAGTATATTCAGTTTTCCAAGGAGGAGCCGGAGCTTTTTAAATTACTCTTTATGACCGGTGACGGCAATGAGCATATTACAAACTACCTTCCTGCATTTGATGAGAATTCCGTTCTTGTTCTTGATAAGCTGGTTCAGTCTTATAATATTGATAATGAAAAAGCGAAAAAGCTATATAATCATATGGCTGTTTATTCCTATGGTTTTGCATCACTGTTTGCACAGAAAATTAATATATTCACAATGGAAGATATTGACCAAATGCTGTCTGAGCTGTTTTTGGCACTGACTGAATAAAGGAGCTTTTATGAAAAATAGTATTGAAATCCATAATCTTAATAAATCCTTCGGTGAAATAAAAGCAGTAAATGATTTAAGCTTTAATGTCAGAGAAGGGGATTTGTTTGCCTTTCTTGGTATAAATGGTGCAGGCAAATCAACAACAATCAATATCATCTGCGGTCAGCTTGGATTTGACAGCGGCAGTGTTATTATTGACGGATATAACATTAACCAAAATAAAAACAGCATAAAAAATTCTCTTGGTGTTGTTTTTCAAAATTCAGTCCTTGATAAAGCACTCACGGTTTATGATAATCTTGAAAGCCGTGCTGCGCTTTACGGAATTTACGGCAAAGAATTTAAAGCAAAGCTCAATGAGCTTGCCGTGCTTCTTGATTTTGAAAATTTGCTTAAACGGACCGTGGGAAAGCTTTCAGGCGGTCAGCTCAGAAGAATAGATATTGCCCGCGCTTTGCTGCACAACCCTAAGATATTGATTTTAGATGAGCCTACAACAGGTCTTGACCCACAGACCAGAAAAATCCTTTGGAATGTAATCGGTATTCTCAGGAAAGAAAAAAATATGACTGTTTTCCTTACAACACATTATATGGAGGAGGCTGCCGAAGCGGACTATGTTGTAATTCTTGACAGTGGAAAAATATCAGCAGAGGGGACACCCTTGGAATTGAAAAATGCTTATACGGGTGATTTTATTACACTTTACGGCGTAAGCACTGCCGAGGTTGAAAAGCTTGGCAATTCCTATGAAAAAGTCCGTGATGCCTACCGTGTTTCCGTTAAAGACACAAAAGCAGCGACAGAGCTGATTCTTAATCATCCTGAAATATTCCGTGATTATGAAATTACGAAGGGTAAAATGGATGATGTCTTTTTGGCAGTAACAGGCAAAAAGCTTACAGGAGGAGAAAAATGAGAACTCTAAATTTGCTGATAAAAAGAAATGTCAAGCTCTTTTTTAAGGATAAAGGAATGTTTTTTACATCACTTATCACGCCTGTAATATTATTGGTGCTTTATGTTACGTTTTTGAAAAATGTATATCAGGATGCATTTTTATCATCAGTACCCGATGGATTTGATATTTCAGATAAGCTCATAAATGGTTTTGTAGGCGGTCAGCTTATTTCATCAATCCTTGCTGTGTCCTGTGTTACAGTTGCCTTTTGTTCCAATATGCTAATGGTGCAGGATAAGGTAAACGGCAGCATAAAGGATTTGACAATAGCTCCTGTAAAGCGTTCTGCTCTTGCAATGAGCTATTATTTTGCTACATTGATATCAACGCTTGTTATTTGTTTTACTGCAACAGGAATATGCCTTGCTTATGTCGCTGCAACAGGCTGGTATATGTCTGTTTCAGATGTAGTGCTTTTGCTTATGGATGTTTTTTTGCTTGTTATGTTTGGTACAGCCTTGTCAAGTATAATTAATTTCTTTTTGAATACGCAGGGTCAGATGTCCGCGGTAGGCACAATTGTAAGCTCAGGATATGGCTTTATATGCGGTGCATATATGCCGATATCCCAGTTTTCAGACGGATTGCAAAAAGCAATCTCTTTTCTGCCGGGAACCTATGCTACCTCTTTAGTCCGTAATCATTCTATGAACGGAGTCTATAAGGAAATGCTTCATCAGGGTATCCCTGACGAATTTGTGGACGCAATCAAGGATTCCGTCGATTGTAATCTGTATTTTTTTGATAATAAGGTTCAGCTTGAAACAATGTATTTAATTATGGGCGTTACGATTGCTTTGCTTATAGCCATTTATATTGTAATGAATGTATTGAAAAGCAAAAAGTCTAAATAAAATTAAAAATCGAAAAAGCGTACAGTTTAACCTGTACGCTTTTTCGATTTAAGCTTAAGCTTTTTTAAAACGGGAGTTGTTAGTATAATTGTCATAATAAATGAAAGTCCGTCAGCAATCGGCTGTGCAAGAATAATACCTGTTATGCCAAGTATTCTCGGAAGAATTAAAATAAGCGGCACATAAAAAATGCCCTGCCTTGCAAGTGCAAGTGCAGTCGCTTTAGCAGGGAGCTTGAGGGTCTGAATAAGCATATTTGATGATGTACAGTAGCCTATTAATGGCAAAACCATACATTCATATTTCAGTGCCTGTGAGCCAATGCTGACAACCTCTGCGTCATCACGGAATAAACCGATAAGCTGTGGTGCAAGAATATAACTTACTATGGATGCAATTGTTATAAAGATTGTGCTGATTACTACAATAAATTTATATCCGTCATAAACACGGTCATATTTTTTTGCACCGTGATTAAAACTGCATACCGGCTGAAAGCCCTGACCTATGCCGATAACAACAGCAAAGCCCAAGAACATAACTCGGTTAAACACACTCATACCCGCTATCGCACTGTCACCATAGGGTGCTGCCGCAAAGTTCAGGCAGATATTTGCTATTGTCTGTATGCCTTGTCTTGACAGAGAGGGAAGTCCGTTTTTAAATATTTCACTTAAATTTTGCTTGTCCGGCTTAAAGGCTTTGACGGATATTCTTAAGTTTTCGCCTTTGAAGGTTCCTGCAATCAGGATTATAAAACCGATAATCTGACTTATTATTGTAGCCAGCGCCGCACCGTTGACACCCATATTGAATTTGAATATAAATAACGGATCAAGTGCAATGTTAATTAAGCTGCCGCTTACAATACCTACCATTGAGTATATGGCACTGCCCTGGTATCTTAGCTGGTTATTCAGTACAAAAGAGCCGAGAATAAAGGGTGCACCAAGCAGAATTATTTTTAAGTAACCGCCTGCAAGGTCCTTCGTAGTTTTGGTTGCACCTAAAAGAACTGCAATCTGATTAGAAAAGAAAAGACCTATTGCCGCCAAAAGTATACCGAATATAATTACAATAAAGAATGAAACATTTGCATATATTTTTGCGGTATCCTTTTTCTTTTCACCAAGCAGTGTGCTGATTAATATTCCGCTGCCGTTGCCGAAGAAAAATCCGATTGCCTGCAGCAGCGTCATTACTGAAAAAACAATGCCGATTGATGCCACAGAGCTTGTATCAATTTTTCCCACAAAATAGCTGTCTGCCATATTGTAAAGGGCAGATACAAGCATTGTAAGTATGGTTGGTACAGCAAGCGTTGTTATCAACCATTTGAGTGGTGCATTAGACATTTTATCAAATTTATCTTTATACTTTTTCTTCATTTTACACTTTGACATAAACGCACATTTCATTTTCTCCTCTGTTGCCCCATTTATAATAGGGAATGAATTTTAGTGTGCATTTTTCCTTTCGTGGTTCAAGATAATTCATATACAGTCTGCTGTCGGGTATTTCTCTGTATCCCTCTGCTGTTATATAGCCGTTATGCAGCACGGGCTGTTTGGAGGTATCTATTGACAGCATCTGCAAATCACATCCGTTATCTGCCTCCTCAAGGCAGTATATGAACGGACCGTATGTAACGGCAGCCTTACCCGTATTTGCACGCACTCTGTTGGAGCATCTTATAGTTTTAGGTACTGCGTTCATATTAATTTCAATATAACCGCTGTCACAGTTAAAAACAGCATATCCGTTAATGATTTCAAAGCTGCGGTTTAATTCAAATTTATCACACCAATAGGGGATTCGCAGTGCAATTTTTATCGGTTTTGAAAAATCGGCTTTTAAAATGTATTTACCATTCTTTTCACTCAGTTCCCAATTGCCGTATTTTGTTTTTGCACAGCTGCATATATATTGATTAATAAATATAGTATTGTCATTTTCATTGTAAATATATTCATTCAGGGATGAAATGAGCCTTGCAAGATTCGGCGGACAGCAGGCACAGCCAAACCATTTTTGTCTGACAGGCTTTATGTGATGCTTTCTGCTGTCACAGCGGCTTGCCTCAGGCAATACTTCCAATGGATTTACATAGAAAAAACTTTTTCCGTCCTGCCCCATACCTGCAAGTACCGTATTATACAAAGCACGCTCAATAACATCATTGTATCTGCTGTCAAATGACATTTCGCCCATACGCCTTGCAAAGAAGATTAATCCGATTGATGCACAGGTTTCCGAATAGGCTAAATCGTTGGGTAAATCATAGTCAAAGGAAAATGCCTCACCGTCAACGGTTGCACCAATTCCGCCTGTAATATACATTTTTTTATTTTCAATATTGTCCCATATACTGTCGCAGGCATTCTTTAATTCATCGTCCTTCAATTCTTTTGCAAGGTCTGCCATTGCACTGTAAAGATAAACACCTCTGACTGCGTGACCGACAGCCTCTCTCTGCTGTCTTGGCGGTATATGAGCCTGATTATAATGATAATTGTCACCTTTGCTTACAACGCCTTTTTCAGTATCATAGTAATAAGGCTTTTTTCCGCGTTCGTTGATAAAGAACAATGCAGTGTCCAGATATTTTTTTATTCCTGTTGCTTTGTATAGCTTAAAAAGTGCCATTTCACATATTTCATGACCGTCATAGCCCTTGATTTTATTTTCACCAAAGGTATCACAGATTAAATCAGCAAAAGCACAGGCAGCTTTTAGCAGTTTGTCATTGCCTGTTGCATTGTGAAAACTGACAGCCGCTTCTGCAAGATGCCCGAAGCAGTAAAGCTCGTGGTGCTCCTTAAGATTTGTAAAGGCTTTGCTGATATCATTTATAATATACAAGGTGTCAAGATAACCATTGTCAAGCTGGGCATCACATATAATGTCTATATATTCAAGGGCTTTTCTTTCTAATTCGCTGTCGGGGAAATTTTGCAGGGAATAGCCAACGGCTTCAATCCATTTATACACATCGCTGTCCTGAAAAACCCAGCCCTTAAAGGCTTCAGGCTCACTGTTCTTCTCATCATAATGCCATTTGTCAACAGGAAAGCTTTTTATATTTTCACCCTGCTTCATTTTATTTTTTACATTCTTTGCTTTTATAAAATTTTCAATACAAAAGCTTTTTTCTGCTCCCTCGATTTTATCCTGCAGGGCAAGATATTGGTAGGGGATAACCTCATTTTTTACAAGCTTAATTATATCGTTCCAGAATGCGTCATTGATTTTTACATTTGTAATGTCAAGATGCTTTGAAAAGTTAAAGGTGTCCATAAAATACTCCAAAAAATAAAATGCACTTAGTGATAAGTGCATTTTACCATAATTTTCTTCAATTTTAAAGTCTAAGCAGCATATTTGTTTTTGGCAATAATGATTTCAATATCCTTCATTTGAGCATTTTTTGCGTTAACTCTTTCATTATGCCTTTCTTCAAATTCCTTTTGCTTTTTCTTTTTTAATTTGGCTGATTCAAAAATGAACCATACAATTGTGCCGATTGCCATAATCAGCAGAACATCAACGGCAAAAAGCAGACGCATCTGATTTTGTGTAAGTACATCAAACAGATTAAAGCTGAGTGCAGTTATACCGAAGCCTGATAATAGTGTTACTGAAAAAATACATAAGCCTTTAATGATTTTGTTTGATTTGAAATTCATAATAAATCCTCCTTTTCGTTACAATTAAAGTATAGCAGAAGTAATTTATTATTCAATATGCCTGTGGATTACTGTCCCAAAACTTGTACACAAAATTAATTATTTTAAAAAAATGTTGACATTAAGAATACTGATTAGCTCGTCAAATTTTTCAGTCTTTATACCGACAGGTGAAAAAACAATTGTATTTTCGTCAGGCATATATACTTTTATTCCGTGCTTTTCAAACTCTGCTTCGGTGTGTGGCTTTTTTGTATTGACAATAACCTGCAGTGAATTTTCGCTTATTCTTGCATCCAAGCAAGGTAAGGCAGCTTTGAGCTTGTTGTAAAACAATTTTGTTTTGGCAGTGTATAATCGCCGTATTTTTCTTGTCTGTGAATATATGTGTCCGTCTCTGATAAAGTTGCAAAGGGCAATTTGTTCGGTCAAACTTGCGGTTTGCGCATACGTTTCTTCGTTGCTTTTAAATGTATCTGCAAGCTCCTTTGTCAGTACCATAAAGCTGATTCTGATTGCAGGCAGAAGCATTGCCGAAAAAGAGCCTAAATATATAACATTATCTTTCCCCAGTGCATAAAGTGAGGGGGTAGGCTTGCTGTTATAAAGGAACTCATTTTCATAGTCATCCTCAATAACAAGAGAATTGTTCTTCTGTGAATAGCTTACAAGCTCCAGTCGTCTTTTGGTAGGCATTACATTTCCCCAGCTTGTCATATGTGAAGGTGACACGTAAATGATGTCTGCGTCCTTATCACGTGTATGAACATCAAATCCATAGTCCCTGAAAACTTTAATTCCCTGTGTAAAGCTGGTGTCAGGAAAGGATACGGATTGTTTTTTATCAATTAGTGAGCACAATATCTGCAGCAGCGGCTGAACACCTGCTGCAATTATAATGCGGTCTGCTGAAGTAGCAATATTTCTTTTTTCATAAATATATTCTGCAATTGCCTCTCTCAAGTCGGATTCACCCTGAGCAGAGCTGTAGCTGAGCAGCCTGTTTTTCTGCCTTAAAGCACTTTTTATATATCGCTGCCATAAAGATAAATCAAAGCATTCTTCATCAGCAATTCCGCCTGTCAGGTCAAAAAGCACCTCAGTGTCATCAGCTTTTTCACTTAAATCAATAGCTTTTGCCGCTATGTCAGTAACAAAATAACCGCTTTTGTCGATAGAAGCAATGTAGCCGTCTGTACATAAATCAAAATATGCATTCTGTATGGTTGTAATTGACACATTATATATTTCACTTGCTTTTCTAATTGATGGTATTTTATCCCCCGGTTTAAGCTGATGCTGTTCAATTTCTTTTCTTATGGTATTATATAACTCGACATATTTTTTCATATCTGTACCCTTAAAAAATATTATAATTGTATATTAAATTAAATACAGTAATATTATATAATGGTTTAAAGAAAGTTTCAAGAGGTGGCATATGAAAAGGTGTGCGGTGATTAATGATTTATCTGGCTTCGGCAAATGCTCACTCAGTGCTGCAATACCGATTATATCGGCAATGGGGTGTGAGGTGCATCCTCTGCCAACAGCAGTATTGTCAAATCAGACTGCTTATGACAGCTATGATATAGTTTCGCTTACTGCATCCATGGAAGGCTTTATTGCGCAGTGGAAAAAGCTCGGTGCTTCCTTTGACTCTATCCTTACAGGGTTTGTGTGCGATGAAAAGCAGATTGATATAATCTGTGCGTTTGTTGATGAATTTAAAAAGAGCAATACGATTTTAGTTGTTGATCCTGTAATGGCTGATAACGGGTCACTTTATGATTGCTATACTGAAGAAATGTGTGAAAAGATAAAAATCTTATGCTATAAAGCTGATGTTATTACACCGAATGTTGCGGAGCTTGCTTTTATTGCAGAAGAGCCGTATTCCGAAAATATCTGTGATATAAAAAAATATTGTCTGAAACTTATAAACAAGGGTATAAAAAGCATTGTTGTAACAGGCTTGAAAAAAGGCAGTGAAATTTCTAACATTGTATATGATAGCAACGGCTGCACGGTTGTAACAGGCAAACTAAGCGGCGGATATTTCAGCGGTACAGGTGATATTTTTGCATCAATCATTACAGGGGGCTTGATGAGAGGATTATCACTTTCAAAATCAGCCAAGCTTGCTGCTGAATTTATAAGCTCCTGTGCAGCAGATACCCAAAATACATCAGGCAATGACGGTGTTAATTTTGAAAAATTCTTATATCTGTTAACCAATTTTAAATATCGGGAGGGGATAGAACAGTGAAAAATAAAAAATTGTTTAATATGTGTGCTGCGGCAATGTTTACTGCAATCATTTTTGTGCTCACTCGCTTTGTTTCGGTTCCTGTGGCATCAGGCTATGTTCATTTTGGTGATGCACTTGTTTATATAGCTGCTTCAGTAATGGGAGGTCCATGGGCTTTTTTTGCTGCTGCGGTTGGTGAAGCGCTTGCAGATATTGCATACGGAATGGCATATTATGCACCTGCTACGCTGATTGTAAAGGCTCTTATTGCAGCACCATTTGTTCTTACATTCAAAAAGAGTGATAAAATTCTTACCCCTGTTACGGCAGCAATGACCGTTATATCAGGCTTGATAACAGTTGGCGGATATTACATATCGGATTTGATTATTGATAAAACTTATGCTATAGTTAATATACCCGGCAACATCATACAGGCTGTCGGCAGTGCGGTAATCTTTATTGTGCTTGGTGCTGCATTTGATGCTGTGGGACTGAAGAAAAAATTATTTAAAAAACGTGAGGTTTAAAATGGCTGATATAATTTATACGCTTGAAGGCGGAGTTTATCTGAATATAACAAATAAGTGCCCCTGTAATTGTGCTTTTTGCATACGCTCAAAGGGTGATGCAGTTGGTGATGCCGAAAAGCTGTGGTTTGACAAGGAGCCGACAATTGATGAAATAAAAAATGCAATTGATGCTTTTGATTTTACACAGGTTGAAAGTGCTGTGTTCTGCGGCTACGGTGAACCGACAAATGCATATGATAATTTACTGGAGTCTGCAAGGTATATCAAATCAATAAATCCTTCCGTTAAATTAAGGCTTAATACAAATGGACTTTCCGATTTAATCAATCAGAAGCCTACGGCTAAGGAGCTGTCGGAAATATTTGACTGTATTTCCGTTTCACTGAACGAGCCTACAAGCGAAAAATACGATAAGATTACAAGAAATATTTTTGAGGGCAGGGCATTTGATGCCATGCTAGAGTTTACAAAGGAATGTGTCAAGTACTGTAAAAGTATTCATATGACAGTTGTTGATGTTATTTCCGCTGAGGACATAGAGGCTTCACGCAAGGTATGCGAGAGCACAGGAGCAGAGTTTATTGTGCGTTCCTTTGCCCGCGGAAGATAAATTTATTGTATTTATCTTCAATATGTGTTAGTATATAATTAAGATCTGTAAGGTCGGGGTCATACACAGATTTGTGTATGACCCCTTTCTTTATTATGTTCTTAAAATAAAATGAATGCAGGAGGTCTTTTTATGTCAAAAAACAAAGCAGGTGCTTTAGGCGGCAAAATCTGGATATCTGTTATTTTGTTTGGTTTAATCGGTCAGATTGCCTGGATTGTGGAAAATATGTATTTTTCACGCTTTATGCAGAACGAAATAACAAGAGCACCTTATGCAACAACCCTGATGGTGGCGTTTTCCGCAATTTTTGCTACAATCTCAACCTTAATCGGCGGTGCACTTTGCGACAGAGCAGGCAAAAGAAAAGTGTTCATTTGCTGGGGGTATGTTCTTTGGGGCTTTACGATTGCCGTGTTTGCTTTCGTTCCCATGCAGCCATCTGCCGAAAAGGTTTTACCAATGGTTATTCTGGTGGTTGCAATGGACTGTATTATGTCCGTAATCGGCTCCATAAGCAATGATGCTGCTTTCAACACGTGGATTACTGATATTTCCAATACAGCAAACAGAGCGAGAGTGGATACTGTTCTGGCAATTATGCCTTTGTTTGCACTCGCTGTTGTTTTCGGCGGCTTTGACAGTCTTACAAATGCCTCAGCCACAACAGACGACTGGAAAAAGTTCTTCCTGATTTTAGGAATAATTCCGACTGTCGGCGGTATTATCGGTCTGTTCCTTATGAAGGATAAAAAGGGAATTCAACCGAATAAGGATAATTCTATGCTGAGTGATTTTACATATTCACTTCAGCCAAGGGTTATTAAAGAAAATAAAATGCTTTACATTTGTCTTGCAGGCAATATGTTTTCTGCCATTGCATATCAGGTTTATGTTAACTATCTGTTTAATATAATTGAAGGTACACTCGGTATAGCAGACTATATTATACCTGTCGGTATCATTATGGTGGTTGCAGCCGTTGCTTCGGTTATAATATCATCTGCAATGGATAAGCACGGCAAAAAACATTTTTATTATCCGACAATTGCGGCAGGTATAATAGGATGCCTCATTCTTTGGAGTGCTAAGTTCTTAATCGGTAAAAACCCGACAGTGCTTTTAGCAGTGCTTATTATCGGCGGTATTCTTGTTATAGGTGTCAGCCTCGTTATGGCGGGACTTTTCACTGCATCATACAGAGATTATATTCCCGAGGGCAAAGAGGGCTTGTTCCAGGGCTGCAGAATGGTTATGTATGTTCTTATTCCTATGATTATCGGTCCTGTTGTTGCACAAATTATTATCGGTGCTTTTAACAAAGGGGTTCAGGATGAAAATATTGTGTATCCTATGGAGCTGTTTCTCGGCGCAGCGGTACTTATGCTTTTGTGCTTTATTCCTGCACGGATTGTAAGAAATAAACAGCCGCAAATGCATGATGAGCTTATGAAAAAGCTGGATAAATAAGATATAGAAAACAGCAGGATGCTTGCTACTGTGCATCCTGCTGTTTATTTTTTATTTTATTTTGGAGCATTAAAAACAGAAATCCGATTAAAAATCCGCTGAAATTCATGATTATGTCATCAATATCAACATCTCCGCATTTGAATATATACTGATAACCTTCGACAAGGAACGGTATAGTAAAGCCTGTTATCAATTGCTGATACATTTTTATTTTTGGAAAATATGCCTGAAGCAGGAAAGATAGCGGTACAAAGAAAATTATATTCCCCACAACTAAAAATAGAATTTCCGAATCATTGGGATATTTTATAAGGTAATTGATATATGACAGTGTACCATCACCCGGAACAAGATTGGTTGTGAGATTATTGCTTATCGGTCTTAAAAATACAACAATAAATGAAACCGCATACAAAACGCTGTATCCCTTTAGTGCTTTAACGGAAAGCTTGTTAAAATCAATATTTTTCATTATAAACAGACCGAGATAGTATGCTGAAAATACAATGTGTATCAGACTGAGCCACCAAAGTCTGAAAAAAGTTACGCTGCCGCTCAACTGCAGCGTATAATTATCTGCAAAATATATGATACCGATAGCCGCTATATATACGGAAACATAATTATTCATTTTTTCTGAATTTTTTCTGTTAAGTATTGTTACAAGAAAAATCAAAATAAATGTGACAGCAAACTTTAAAAGCTGGTAATTTAGACTGTTATAATAAAAAATATTGCCTTTAATGTCTTTGGATGTAATAAAACAGGCAACTGAAAATACTGCAGCAAATAAAATCATTTTAATGTTATCTGCTTTTGCTTTAACTGACATAAGATGCTCACCTAAATTCCAAGCTCATTCATCAATTTTTTATATTCTTCTGCCTCACTGCCGCTGGAAAATATCTGTTTTACGGTATTTGACGAGTTTTTACCACGTTTAAATATGCCGTCAAAAATTCTGTTCATCCAAGCCACAGGCAAAAGAAACGGATGCTTTTTTGCATAAAGATAATTGTTTTTCAATATATCGGATGAAGGGAAAAACAATAGCATTATTGCCCTCAGCTTGGCAAAAAGATTGTTTTTTTCTCCATTACCGAGGCTTTTGTCAATATAATATTCACCAAGTGTTCTTCCCTCAAATCCGAAATTACCGCCGTCTATAATAACGCTTTCAAATTTATTGAGTATGTCATCATTGAAAACAAAGTCAGACTTAACAGGTGTATTAAACCATAGCCTGCATAGTGAGAATACTGCTTTGGCAAAGGTTTCAATATTTGCTGCTTTGCATTTTGACAAAAAGCTTTCACTGCTGAAGTTATCTGTATTTCTGATTAATACATCAACATCCATAAACATACGTATTCCTGCACCTAAGTGATTAAAATGCTTGGCTATGTGTGTCAATACATAAATCAGATTTGTTTCCATATCAAGACCGTATTCAAATTTATTCTGATTGTCTGACATATCAAATATATTTATGAAATACGGGCTGTCAAAATCCGTCTCATTATGAAGCTCTATGTGCTCGCCGTCAACAGTAAGCACGATTTCATTGGGATTACTCATAAGCTCAAAATTTTTATTTTTATAGTAATCCAGTATTTCATTATACTTTTCTTTTTTAAAGAAAAGATCAATGTCACCGCTGGTTCTTAACTCAGGCACAGGATAAAAATGCCTGATAGCAGTTCCTTTAACAAATAGAAATTCCCACTCGTTCATATTAAAATCATCGCGCAGCATTTTTGCAAGCCGTTGCTTTTTATCATAGCTTATGAGGGTATATCCAAGCTGCTGGCGAAATGCAGGCAGGTTTTCAATTTTTTCTCTGTTTTCACTGCTAAATCCCATGAGCTGTTTTGCAATAATACCGCAGACATTGTGCATATTACCAAGCTTATAAAGCTCGTTATAGTCAATATCATCACGGTATTCACATTGCCTGTTATTCAAAAATGCACTTATTAAATTTATGAAATATTCTTTAGTGATGTTCATATTTGCTCCTGATTTTTTTGAATGTTTTGAAGTTCACAGATTATCAATAAATTTATAAAATAAAGTTCATTTTAGTTTAATAATTCTGAAACTTTCACAAGTTATCATATAGTCAAGTTAATAAGTCAGTGGAAAACAGTTATCGGAGTCAGAGTTTCTCCTCATTCAATTCATATAAATACTTTTTTCATTTCTCTGTCTGTTTTTAAAAATACTCCATCCACAATGCACCTCTGCTCCCCCAAAGCAGGGGTGCTGTTTTTTAAAACCTATTATAGCCGACCATTTCATCAATTGTGATTGATTTTGTATGGAGAGGGCTTATTTCCGCATCCTCGGCAGGATAGCCTGTGGGCAGTATAGCTAACGGCTCAAGCTCAGCAGGCAGCGCAAGGATTTCCTTAGCCTTTGTCGGATTAAATGCCATAACCCAGGTTGTGCCTAAGCCTAAATCCTGAGCCTGAAGCATCATATGCGTTGTAACAATGCTTCCGTCAATATCAGCAGAATTTTTGCCGTCATAGCCACGGTTATATGCAAGGTCTCTGTTAACACAAATAACAAAGCACAGCGGTGCGTCAAAGGTGTATTTTGTACATTCCTTTAATTGTTCAATAATACTTTTATCGTCGATAACCAATATTCTTTGCGGCTGTTTATTAACCGCGGTCGGTGCAACCCTTGCACTTTCAAGTATTAAATCTATTTTTTTCTGCTCAACAGACCTGCTGTCAAATTTTCTGCAGGAAAATCTGTTTTTCGCTAATTCTATAAAGCTCATAATCCAACCTCCAATATTGATATATTATCAAAAACAGATAAAAAATACAATAATAAAAAATAACTTTCATTTTTATCATAAATCTGTTAAAATCTATTTAGTAATTTGAAAGGAAGAATTTATGGATATTCATTCACAGCTTTGTCAGGAGTTTTCATTAAAGCCCTGGCAGATTGAAAATACCGTTAAACTTATTGATGATGGCAATACCATACCGTTTATTGCCCGTTACCGTAAAGAAGCAACAGGCTCGCTTGACGATCAGCTTCTCCGTTCAATCTATGACAGATTGAATTATTTAAGAAATATGACTGAGCAAAAGGAAAAAATTATTCAGTCCATTACCGAGCAGGGAATGATGACGGATGAAATTCAGGCTGCAATTGACAACGCATCTACATTAACAGAGCTGGATGATATTTACCGCCCGTTCAGACCGAAAAGAAAGACAAGAGCCTCTGTTGCAAAGGCAAAAGGACTTCAGGGTCTTGCAGATATAATTTATGCGCAGGAAAAAGGCAGTAAGACACCGCTTGAATTGGCTGTTGATTATCTCAATGATGAGGTTGAAACAGTTGAAGATGCCGTTAACGGTGCTAAGGATATTATTGCAGAAATGGTTTCGGATGACCCTGCCGGCAGAAAAATGCTCCGTTATTCAATCAAGAATAATGGTATGCTTGTTGTTACAGGTGCTGAGGAAGAGCTTGGCGTTTATGAAATGTACAAGGAATACAGTGAGCCTGTAAAAAGCATACCCGGTCATAGAATACTTGCCGTCAACAGGGGAGAAAAGGAAGGCTTTTTAAAGGTAGCTGTTGATTATGATAAAATTACCGCTTTAACCATATTGAACAATCTGCACATTAAAAAGAATTCACCCACAACGGATGCTGTTATAGAAGCGATTGAAGACGCTTACACACGCCTTATCTTTCCTTCAATAGAGCGTGAAATTAGAAATACATTAACTGACAGTGCGAGCACAAGTGCTATTGAGGTTTTTGCTAAAAATACAAGACAGCTTTTAATGCAGCCGCCTGTTAAAAACAAGGTTACGCTGGGTCTTGACCCGGGATACAGAACGGGATGTAAGGTTGCCGTTGTCGACGAAACGGGAAAGGTGCTTGATACCTCCGTTATTTATGCTGTTCCTCCGCATAATAAGGTTGAAGAAGCGAAGAAATAATTAAGGATTTAGTTAAAAAACATAATGTGCAGATGTTTTCAATAGGCAATGGTACCGCCTCACACGAAACAGAGGTTTTTGCTGCTGAGGTTATTAAGGAGCTTGACTGCGGTATTACCTATATGGTTGTCAGCGAGGCAGGCGCATCTGTTTATTCCGCATCAAAGCTTGCTGCAGAGGAATTTCCCGAATACGATGTTTCCTTAAGAAGTGCTGTTTCCATTGCAAGAAGACTGCAGGACCCCTTGGCTGAGCTTGTTAAGATTGACCCTAAGGCAATCGGCGTCGGACAGTATCAGCACGATATGCCGCAGAATCAGCTCAGTGAGGCACTTGACGGTGTGGTTGAGGATTGTGTTAACTCTGTCGGTGTTGACCTTAATACTGCCTCTGCACAGCTTTTAAACAGGGTAGCAGGCATATCCTCAGCCGTTGCAAATAACATTGTAAAATTCAGACAGGATAATGGTGCTTTTACATCCAGACAGCAGCTTAAAAAGGTCTCTAAATTGGGTCCCAAGGCATTTGAGCAGTGCGCAGGCTTCCTCAGAGTCAGTGAAAGCAAAAATGTTCTGGATAATACAGCCGTTCATCCTGAAAGCTATGAAGCAGCAGCTAAGCTGTTGAAGCTTTGCGGTGTGACGGATGAAGATATAAGAGCCGGCAGAGTGGATAATATTAAAACTTATGTAGAATCAATCGGCACATCTGCTCTTGCTGCCGAGCTTGGTATCGGTGAGCCTACACTTATTGACATTTCAAAGGAAATTGCCAAGCCGGGTCGTGACCCTCGTGACGAGCTGCCTGCTCCTATGCTCAGAACAGATGTTATGGGTATGGAGGATTTAACTGTCGGTATGGAGCTTAAGGGCACTGTGAGAAATGTGATTGATTTCGGTGCTTTTGTAGATATCGGAGTTCATCAGGACGGTCTTGTTCATATATCACAAATTACAAATAAATTCATCAAGCATCCCGGTGATGTTCTTAAGGTCGGTGATATTGTAACAGTTTGGGTGATCTCTGTTGATGTTGCAAAAAAACGCATTGGCTTGACTATGAAAAAGCCGAAGGATTAATATGGAATATATAGTAATCAAGTCAAATCGGAAAACAATGTCGCTTTCGGTTAATGATGATTTAATTCCCGTTGTTCGTGCTCCTTATTTTGTATCCGAAAAACAGATTGATGCTTTTGTAAACAGCAATTCCAACTGGATTGAAAATGCTGTTCAAAGAAAAAGAAATGAGCTTGACAGATATCATTTATCGGATGAAGAGCTGTGTCGTTTAATTGAACAGGCAAAAGAATATATTCCAAGCCGTGTTGATTATTTTTCAGAGCTTATGCAGTTGGAGCCGACAGGTATTAAAATTACAAAAGCGAAAAAACGCTTCGGCTCCTGCAGCGGCAAAAACAGTCTTTGCTTTTCCTGTTATTTAATGCTTTATCCGAAATCAGCAATTGACTATGTGGTTGTTCACGAGCTTGCACACATAAAGCATCATAATCACAGCAAGGCATTTTATAATTTAATTGAGCAGTATATGCCTGACTACAAAGAACGCATAAAACAACTAAAAGCTTAGGATAGTCCTAAGCTTTTTTTACATCAACAACTATTATTTCGGGATGATTGAATAATCTCAGAGGAAACTCGCTGTTGCCAAGACCTCTGCTGATAATCAGCTTGGGCTTATCACCGAATGTTCCTCTTGCATATTTGGGCAGAATGCCCTGACCGGGTGAAAAAAGCGGTTTGAATATAATCCATTGACCGCCATGTGCGTGACCTGATAGCTGTAAGTCAAAGTCATACTGTTTATAATTCAGCTCAGGTATACCCTCAAAGTTTTCAGGGAAATGGCTGAGCACCAATTTGAAACCGTCGTAATTTTTAAGCTTTTCAAAATAACTGCTCATATCTTTATAAACAAAGGTTCCGTTTTTTCGTGCTTTGTAATCTTCGAAATCTGCCTGATTTTCATCAAGACCCAATATTCTGCAGTATTTGCAGTCTGCCGTATTATTAAGAAGTACATTAAAACCTATATCTGAAAGCGCATTCATCAGCTCATCAAAATTATCAAGCCGTCTTTCATGATTTCCTGTTATATAATAGACAGGGGCAAGCTTTAACAGCTCTTTGCCGTATTCGAGCATTTTGTCTTTATTTTTGCCGTGATCGTTAACATAGTCGCCTGTAATGCAGATGATATCAGGATCAAGCTCTCTGATTTTTTTCAGAACTGCTTTAAAAGGCTTTGAATGAAAGTCGCTCAGATGAATGATTCTGAAATCTTTTTTGCACGCTTCATTCATGATTGTGTGTGTGGTAATGTCAAGCTTGTTGTTCTGATAATAACAAAAGAAGACAAATATTGTGATGAGAAGCAGAAGAAAAACAAGAATTAACAAAATAGTAAAAAAATTCATAAAATCACCTATAATTATAATATATTTAATGCTATAATTAGTCAATATTAAATTTTTTAAATAAAAAAGGGATAATTTTAACAATTGAGTATAGTATAATGGAAAGGGTGAGAAATTTGGATAATTCCATACGCCTTGTGGCAGAAAATAACGAAAAAAGTTTATTATGTGAGAAGGCTTGCTTATCCTGTAATTCAAAGGGCAGAGTAATACCTGAAGAAGAATGTTCCATAAGAACCTGCTTCCAGCGTGACAGGGACAGAATCATTCATTCACAGGCATTCAGGCGATTGAAGCATAAAACCCAGGTTTTTCTTTCACCCAGCGGTGATCATTACAGAACACGCCTTACACATACGCTTGAGGTAGCACAGATTGCAAGAACAATAGCAAGAGCCCTTCGTCTGAATGAGGATCTTACTGAGGCAGTTGCTCTGGGTCACGATTTGGGTCATACACCCTTTGGTCACGCAGGTGAGCGTGCACTTGACCAGCTTTGTTCCTGTGGATTTAAGCATTATGAGCAAAGCGTACGTGTTGTTGAACGCCTTGAAAAGGATGGCAGAGGTCTTAATTTGACGGATGAGGTAAAAAACGGCATCCTTTGCCATACCAGGGGTGAGGAAGCCTATACTTTGGAAGGTCAGATTATTAAGATTGCCGATAAAATAGCTTATATTAATCATGATATTGATGATGCTATCAGGGCAGATGTTATGGCTGAGGAGGATATACCATTGTCACTCCGAATGCAGCTTGGCATGACAAAATCACAGCGTATCAACAATATGGTGCGTGATGTTATTTATAACAGCAATGACAAAATAAGAATGAGTGATGATTGCTATACCGCCTTTATGGATTTGCACGATTTTATGTTCACTGCAGTTTATACCAATCCTGTTTGCAAGGGTGAGGAAACAAAGGCTGTTGATATGCTGCATAAAATATACGGTCATTACATTAATCATATTGAGGATATGCCTGAAATTTATTCAAAAATTGCTGAAACAGACGGTAAAGAACGGGCTGTATGTGATTACATAGCAGGTATGAGCGACGTATATGCGCTTAAAATATTTAACCAATTGTTTGTGCCGATGTTCTGGCATGACTGATAACAGATAAAAAGGAGTTGAGATTATGGCTTTGAGTGAAGCGTTTTTACAGGAATTAAAATTCAAGACAGATATTGAAGACATTATCTCAAACTATGTTACGCTGAGAAAGAATGGCTCCACCTCAAAAGGCTTGTGTCCTTTCCATAATGAGAAAACGCCTTCCTTTACTGTATATAATGACACACAGTCCTTTTACTGCTTCGGCTGCGGTGCAGGCGGTGACGCTGTTACTTTTATAAAGAAAATTGAAAATCTTGATTATATTGATGCGGTTAAGCTGCTTGCCCAGCGTGCAGGACTGCAAATGCCTGATGATAACAGCTATGACGACAGTCTTTCAAAAAAAAGACGCCGTGTGCTTGAAATAAACCGCGAAACAGCTAAATTCTACTATTCATATCTTATAAGCCCGCAGGGCAGGGTTGGTCTTGATTACTTTTTAAATCGTGGTCTTTCCATGAATACAATTAAAAGATTCGGTCTTGGCTTTGCTCCCGACGAATGGGACAGCCTGCTCAAACATTTAAAATCGAAGGGCTACCGACCGAGTGAAATGGTTGAAGCAGGTGTTGTGAAAATCGGCAGAAATAATAATTATTATGACACCTTTAAAAACAGAGTTATGACTCCGATTATTGATGTCAGAGGCAATGTGATTGCATTCGGCGGACGTGTGCTTGATGACAGCAAGCCTAAATATATAAACACCTCCGACACCATAGTATATAAGAAAACAAATGAGCTTTTTGCTCTCAATCTTGCAAAGGACAGCGGCAAGGATAATTTGATTCTTTGTGAGGGTTATATGGATGTTATTGCTATGCATCAGGCAGGCTTTACAAATGCCGTTGCAGGCTGCGGAACTGCCCTTACAAATGAACAGGTAAGACTGATAAGCAGATATGCAAAAGAGGTTATTCTTGCCTATGATGCCGATGAGGCAGGGCAGAAGGCTTTGAACAAGGCGGTATCTTTATTTAAACAGACGGATGTAAAGGTAAAAATACCTGCTTTAGTAGGCGGCAAGGACCCTGATGAAATCATTAAAAAATACGGCAGGGACAAGTTTAAGGGAATGCTTGACGGTGCATCAAATGACACGGAATTTGCCTTGCTCGAAATCAGAAAGAAATATAATGTAACTACATCTCAGGGGAAAATTGATTTTTTAAATGATGCACTTAAGGTGCTTGCAGGAGTCAGTCCTATTGAACAGGATATTTATATCAGCCGATTATCGGACGAGCTGTCCGTTGATAAATCAAGCATAAAAATTCAGCTTGATTCATATATGAAAACACGTGCGTACCGTCAAAGAAGAAGCGAATATAAAACGATTGTTGATAATTCCATTCGTGACAATCAGCGCAAAAGCTATGATGAAAATGTATCTATAAGGCAGATTAAAGCTGAGGAAAGAATAGTCGGTCTGCTTTTAAGATATCCTGATTGTGTTAATTTGGCACGGGAGTTTGATAAGCAGATATTGTCCTCCGCTTTTATTAAAAAAGTTTTTGCTGAAATTGTTAAACGGCTTGATGCGCAGCTTGATATTGATTTGATTCATTTCAGTTCGGTATTAACAAGTGATGAGCTTGGCAGATTGTCGGGTATCATTGCAAGAACAAGAGAAAGCAAGGATGCCAAAAAGGAATTTAAAGATTGTATATCAATAATTCAAAATGAATATGATAAGAATATCATTAAACCGTCTGATACGATGAGTGATGATGAATTCAGAAATATGTTCAATAAGAATACATAAAACAGAGGAGATTTATTATGAAGGAAATTAATTTAACACCGCAGGCACCTGTAAGTGAGGATAAAAAACAGGCTGCTTTTAAGAAGCTTGTAGAGCGAGGAAAGCAGACAGGTCATCTTTCAACACAGGAAATTGATACGCTTATTGTTGAGCTTGATTTGGATGTTGAGGAGCTTGAAAAGCTGAATGAGCAAATTGACGCTGCAAATATCAGTATTATTGATGATTTTTCTGCTGAAGCCTTTGAAAGCCTCAGCCTTGAGGTGGATTTGCCTAAGGAAACAGATGCAGCAGATACAGTTGCTGTTAATGACAATGCCGCAATGGATGATCCTGTTAAGGTTTATCTTAAGGAAATCGGTAAGGTTCCTCTTTTAACAGCAGAGGAAGAAATTGAGCTTGCCATCCGTATTTCCGACGATGATGAAAATGCAAAGAAAAGACTTGCAGAGGCTAATCTGCGTCTTGTTGTAAGCATTGCCAAGCGTTATGTAGGCAGGGGAATGCAGTTCCTTGATTTAATTCAGGAGGGCAATCTCGGTCTGATTAAGGCAGTTGACAAGTTTGATTATACAAAGGGCTTTAAGTTCTCCACTTATGCAACATGGTGGATCAGACAGGCAATTACACGTGCAATTGCTGATCAGGCAAGAACAATCCGTATTCCGGTTCATATGGTTGAAACTATAAACAAGGTTAAAAAGGCGAACAGCCAGCTTCTTCATACAAACGGCAGAGAACCTACTCCTGATGAAATTGCAGAATTTCTTGATATGCCTGTTGATAAGGTAAGGGAAATTTTAAGGGTTGCACAGGAGCCTGTATCACTCGAAACACCAATAGGCGAGGAGGAGGATTCACATCTTGGTGATTTTATACCTGATGATGAAGCCCTTGCTCCTGCAGATGCAGCGTCTATGAGCCTGCTTAAAGAACAGCTTGCAGATGTTCTGAAAACCCTTACCCCGCGTGAGGAAAAGGTTCTGTCACTGCGCTTTGGTCTTGAGGACGGCAACCCCAAAACACTTGAAGAGGTCGGCAAGGAGTTTAATGTTACAAGAGAGAGAATCAGACAGATTGAGGCAAAGGCACTCAGAAAGCTGCGACATCCGAGCAGAAGTAAAAAGTTGAGGGATTTCTTAGACTAATGACACAGGAAAAAATTAACAGAATTAATGAGCTTGCCCATAAATCAAAATCCGTGGGTTTGACCGAGGAAGAAAAGCAGGAGCAGGCGGTGCTCAGACGTGAATATATTGATTCCTTCAAGGCAAGTCTTGTAGGTCAGCTTGAAAACACTTATATTGTTGATGAGAAGGGCAATAAGCGTAAGGTGCAAAAGAAAAATAATGGCAAAATTAATAATAATTGAGGGTCTTGACGGCAGCGGAAAATCCACCCAGACCGCGCTGGTTGAGAGCTATTTAAAAAATAAAAATGTAAACTTCAGAAAAATTAAACTGCCTGATTATGACAATCCGTCAAGCACGCTTGTGAATATGTATCTCGGCGGTGAATTCGGCTGTGATGCCGATTCCGTTAACGCGTATGCTGCAGGGGCATTTTATGCTGTTGACAGATTTGCCTCATATAAGCTGAACTGGGGCAGTGATTATGAGAATGGGACGCTTATTTTAGCTGATAGATATGCTACCTCAAATTCTATATATCAGATGGAAAAGCTGCCGTATGATAAATGGGATGAATATCTTGAATGGTCGGCAGATTTTGAATATAACAAAATTGGTATTCCAAAGCCTGATTTAGTTATTTTCCTCGATATGCCTGTTGAGGTTTCACAAAAGCTGATGACCTCCCGATACGACGGCGATGAAAATAAAAAGGATGTTCACGAGGCAAATGTTGACTTTCTGAATCAGTGCAGAAGGTCAGCTCTTTATACAGCAGAAAAGCAGGGCTGGGTTGTTATTCCTTGCTCTGATGGTAAAAATCCTCTGCCCATTGATGAGATACATAAAAAAATTATTTCTTATGTTGAAAAGGAACTATAATTATGCTTACTTTTTCTAAACCAACAATTGAAGATAAAGCGTGGGTGGATGAATGCTTCAGATACGTTAACAGCTTTAATTGTGAATACACCTTCGGTAATCTGTTTGTATGGTCAACCGCTTACCGAACAGAAATTTCAGGCTTTGAAGGCTTTATGATATGCAGATGGGGAAAAGCCCCCGACTATAAATATTCATTGCCCATCGGTAAGGGCGATTTCAAAAAAGCTGTTGAAGAGATAATTGCAGATGCAAAATCATTTGGAATCAAGCCTGTTATATACGGTGTAACAGACAATTATAAAAAGCTTCTTGATGAATATTTTCCGGACAAATTTGAGTATATGTATGATGACGGCGATTTTGATTACATTTATTCAGTTGAAAAAATGGCGTCATTAAGCGGTAAAAAATATCACGGAAAGCGTAATCATATAACAAATTTCAAAAAGAATCATCCCGACTGGTCCTTTGAAATTATTGACAGCAGTAATATTCATGAGTGTATTGAGCTTCATTCAAACTGGATTCATACACATGAGGATGACGCTGATTATTCCTTTGAGTTTGAGGCAGTGCTTACCGCTTTTGAGAATTATGAAAAGCTTGGCTTTGTAGGCGGAATATTGAAGGTTGGCGGTAAAGCTATTGCTTATACAATGGGTGAAAAACATTCCGACGAATTGTTTGTAACGCATTTTGAAAAGGCTCCGCCCGAAATACAGGGTGCTTACCCCATAATAAATCAGGAATTTACAAAAAACTGTCTGATGGATTATCAGTATGTTAACAGGGAAGAGGACCTTGGAATTGAAGGACTCAGAAAAGCAAAGCAGTCCTATAATCCTGAAATATTATTGAAAAAAGGTGCTGCAATATATAATGATTAGTATTATTGAAACCAATTGCTATGATAAGTCAATTATAGCACTTTGGCAGGAAGCATTCGGTGATACAGAAGAGGATGTACAATTTTTTCTTGAGAATTGCCGAAATAAAAGTGTACTGACAGTATCTGACAATAACGAATTGTGCGCTATGCTGTTTTTGGTTGATGCTGCTGTAAATGGTACAGAATATAAATATATTTATGCTGCCTGTACCTTCAAAAAATACAGAGGAAAAGGGTATATGTCTGCTCTTTTAAAATATGCGGTAACTGCATATAAGAATATTCTTTTAATTCCAGCTGATGATGAGCTTGTGAATTATTATAAAAAAAGAGATTTTAATAGGATTATTGATATTAATAAGATAAAATTTAATGAATGCAGTGAGATACAGGAATATCTGTTTGAAGGCTGCGCTCTGAAAGAGCCATTTGCACTTGCATTTATAAAAGGTGATTGATATGGTATTTTTATTTTTAGCAGACGGATTTGAAATTATTGAGGCGCTTGCACCTGTTGATATGCTAAGACGTGCAAAACTTGATGTAAAAACTGTGGGCGTTACAGGCAAAACGGTTAAATCCTCCTGCGATGTTGAGGTTATTGCAGATATTACAATTGATGAATTTGTCTATGACAATGTTGATGCAGTAATTCTTCCCGGAGGTATGCCGGGTACACTTAACCTTGAAAATAATGAGATTGTTCAATCAGCAGTTGATAAAGCTGTGCGTGACAATGCATTAGTCTGTGCAATCTGTGCAGCACCGTCAATCCTCGGTCATAAGGGCTTGCTTGACGGAAAAAATGCAATTGCTTTCCCGGGCTTTGAAAAGGATTTGCTTGGTGCTGAAATATCAGCAGAGCACGTTGTGGCAGACGGCAATTTTATTACAGCCAAGGGTGCAGGTGTTGCCACAGAGTTCGGCTTAAAGATTGTTGAAATGCTTACTGACAGAGAAACTGCCGATAATATTAAGGACACTATACAATGCAGATAAAAAAAGAGCTTAGAAAAGAATTAAAGGCAAAAAGAAAAAATATTGAAAAAAAACAGCAGAGTGATGAATTTATAAGAGAAAATCTGATTTGCAGTGATTTGTATTTGGATGCAAAGCAGGTGTTGCTTTATGCCCACCTGGATGATGAAATCAATATAGATGATTGCATAAATGATGCATTACTGCTCGGAAAAAGAGTCGCATTGCCTGTTTGTACTGACGATAGCGGGAATATGGAGTTTTATTATATCTGTTCAATGCGTGATTTAAAGGCTGGCTTTTTCGGTGTTCGTGAGCCTGACATCAATAAATGCCAAAGGGTTATGGATTTTACAGATTCAATCTGTGTTGTTCCTGCTATTGCCTATGATAAAAAAGGTTATCGTCTTGGATACGGCAAAGGCTATTATGACAGATTTTTAAAAAATAATACTTTAATTTCTGTCGGAGTGTGTTATAATGAATTGATTGAGGATAATCTGCCACGTGATGAGTATGATATTCCTGTTAACTATATTATTACTCAGAACGGCTTAATTGTTGTTTAAAACGGGAGGAATTTTCAATGGATAATGATGAATTCAAGCTGGATGAAAGCGGAATTAATCCTACCGATACTTCCAGTCAGGAAAATAAGGATATTTATTTTTCAAATATGGAGGCTGCTGAGCCTGAAGCGGTTAAGCCTGCTGAGCAGACTGCTGTAGTTAAAAGAAAAGCACCGAAAATTCAAAAGGGGCAAAGCATCGCCGGCACTTACATATTCTTTATTGTTGTAATTGTCGTTTCAATGCTTCTGTCCATTTATGCAGTTCTTTGTATGAATGATGTGCTTGCTATTACTAAAAGCAGCTCTTCCGTAACAATAACACTTAATGAACAGCTTAACGATATGAATGAGGCTGTGGATTTGCTTGCTGACAACGGACTTATTAAGTGTAAAAATTTCTGTAAGCTTTTTGCAAAGTTCAGAGAAGAGCAGGTAGGTCCTCAGTGGCGCAACGGCGTATATTTTGAGGACAAGGGCTATGAAGCAGGTGTTTATTATCTCAATGCCAAAATGGGTCTTGAGGGTATGCTGCAGGCTATGCACGGGAACAATGTAACTGCTGAAACAGTAAGAATCCCATTCCCTGAAGGCTTGTCAACTGCTGAAATTGTTGATAAGCTTGTAAATAATGAGGTTTGTGATAAGGCGGCATTATTATCTGTTATTCAGACTGTTGATTTCTCTTATTCACTTGTTAACGGACTTGAAGCTGATGAAAAAATCCCTTACAGGCTTGAGGGTTATCTTTTCCCCGATACCTATGATTTCTATGTTGGTGAAAGTGCAAGCTCCGTTATTAAGAAATTCCTTGCCAACGGTGATGCAAAGATTACAGAAAAGCATAGAGAGCGTGCTAAAGAGCTTGGCTATTCAATGTATGAAATTATTACAATCGCATCCATTATTCAGTATGAAGCAGGTGATGTTGACCAGATGAAGGAAATATCTGCTATTCTTCATAACCGTCTGGCAGATAAAGTTAATTTCCCGTCGATCGGCTGTGACTCTACAAGTGACTATATTAAAAACAAGGTTGCTCCTGCATTGTCCTCAACATCATCACACACTGCTGACTATTATCTCACATACTACAGCACAGATATGTCATCAACTGTTGTGGGCTTGCCTGCCGGACCGATTTGCAACCCCGGTATGGACGCTATTAATGCAGCTCTTTATCCTGCAGATTCCAATAATTACTTCTTCTTCCATGATAACAAGGGTAATATGTATACTGCAGAAACAAATCAGGAATTTGAACAAAAGAAAAACACTTATGCACCTTATCTGAACTATTGATTATGAGAAATATTGAATTACTTTCACCATCGGGTGATTTTGAAAGACTAAAGCTGGCATTGAAATTTGGCGCTGACGCTGTTTACCTTGGCGGTGAGCAGTTCGGTATGCGTACCAATCCGTCAAATTTTAATGCAGATGAATTAAAAAAAGCGGTGGAGCTTGTCCACGCCTATGGCAAAAAGGTATATTTAACCTGCAACACTTTGCCGAGAAATAATGAAATTGCGGCGTTGCCTGATTTTCTGAAATATGCGGCTCAGATTGGTATGGATGCCTTTATTATTGCAGACATCGGTGTAATGGCTATGGCTAAAAAATATGCACCTGAGGTTGAAATTCATATGTCAACTCAGGTTGGCATAGTAAACTATCAGACCGCCAATGCGCTTTATGAAATGGGCGCAAAACGCATTGTTACAGCACGTGAGCTGTCGCTTGATGATATTAAAACCATAAGGGATAAAACACCTGAGGATTTGCAGATTGAGGTTTTTGTTCACGGTGCAATGTGTATGAGTTTTTCGGGCAGATGCATTTTGTCTGACTATATGGTTGGAAGAGATGCGAACCGCGGTGACTGTGCACAGCCCTGCAGATGGAAATATCACCTTGTAGAAGAAACAAGACCGGGTCAGTATTTTCCTGTTAATCAGGATGACAGCGGAACATACATTTTCAATTCACGTGATTTATGTATGATTGAGCATATACCTGAGCTTGTTAATGCAGGCGTTGACTCATTTAAAATTGAGGGCAGAGCAAAAAGTGAATACTATACTGCAATTGTAACATATGCTTACAGAAACGCCATTGACGAATACCTGAAAAATCCCTCTGATGATTTCAAGGTTTCACAGTGGATTCTTGATGAGATGGAAAAAATGAGCCACAGAGAGTACACAACAGGCTTTAATTTCGGTCCTATGGTGAATGGTCAGGTGCTCAATACAGGCGGTTATATACGCAATTGGGATGTTTGTGCATTGTACAACGATTATAAAGACGGCAGGCTGATTGTTGATCAGCGAAACAGATTTTTTGAAGGTGATGCATTAGAGGTTGTAGAGCCCGGCAAAAAGCCATACAAGATTACTGTTGAAGAGCTTTATAACGAAACGGCAGGAGAGAATAGCTCTGTTGCCAACAAAGCAACAAATACCTATTCCTTTAAGTGTAATGTGCCTGTTTCATCAGATGCCATATTCCGCAGGCAAAGAAGTGAATAATCATTAACCCTCGGTTAAAACTAAACCGGGGGTATTTTTTATGCATAAAAGAAGCTTGTCACTTATGATAGCCATAATTTTTATTTTTACTGCAATTGCAGGCAGATGCGGATATATTGCAATGTCCAAAACATATCAGGTCAGTGATACTTATAACAGCTATACGCTTGAAATCGGCAGGCTTAAGCCATATATTTATGACAGACGCGGAATAAAACTGAATAATAATTCCGTATCCCTTATGGCTGTTATCAGACCTAATGAAAAATGTATGTCCGAGCTTGATAAGCTTTTTGATGAAAATGAAATCAGTGAAATAACCAAAGAGCTGTCAAAGGGGTATCCGATTATTAAAAAAGTAGACAAAAGGGAAGATACACAATATATTCAGATTTTTGAAAAAATTGAAAGTGATACTGAAAATCAGCTTTGCAGACATATCATTGATCAACAGTGCGGAGGTCTTGAATATTTTAATAATGAAGAAATCGGCTCATTGTCTGTTAATTTTTCCGTTGATGCATTCGGCAGAGTGTTAACAGGTTACAACACAGAGGTTATAGACAATAATTATGATTCAAGAGACGGTGCAATCATTTCTGTTGACAGTGAAATACAGAAAATCTGTGAGGATGCATCAAAGAGCATAGAAAAGGGTGCTGTTGTGGTAATGGACACTGAAACCTCACAGCTTATCGCCTGTGTAAGCATGGGCGATGATTTTAATAACAGGGCTTTGTCAAATTATGCAGTAGGCTCCATTTTCAAATTAGTAGTTGCAGCCTGTGCAATTGAGAATAATGTAAATCCGCTATATAACTGCACAAGCTCTATTAAAGTCGGTGACACCAAATTCAGTTGTCAGAAAAATCATTCTCACGGCTTGCAGAATATGAAAAATGCTTTGGCTAACTCCTGTAATTGCTATTTTGTCAATCTTGCTTTAAAGCTGGGTGAAAACGAACTCTATTCAACAGCAAAAAAGCTCGGATTCGGTGATTCATTTGAATTATATTCAAATTGGAATATACGCGGTGGTGATTTTCCTGCACTGGCATCTTTAGAATCAAAAGGGCAGCTTTCTCTTCTTGGTTTCGGTCAGGGGCAGCTTACGGACAGCCCTGTTCATTTTGCGTCGGTAGTTTCCTGCATTGCAAACGGCGGGAATTACCATTACCCTACGCTTGAACTGCTTGATGTTGAGAAAAATGAGGTTATCAGTGAAAAAACTGCAAAGACGCTTCGTGAATATATGCATTATGTTGTAACTGACGGAACAGGCTCTATGGCTGATTATAACGATAAAACATCAGGTAAAACAGCAACTGCACAATCGGGAATTTATGATAATAAGCGTGAAATACTCAATACCTGGTTTGCAGGATTTTATCCTGCCGAAAATCCAAAATATACAATAGTGGTTCTGCGTGAGGATGGCATAAGCGGAGCAGGGGACTGCTGTCCCGTTTTCAGAACAATAGTTGAAAAGCTTGATAAAATGTAGTATAATGTCAATTGGTGATGTTATGCAGAAAAATAAGCTCAAAGCTTTTTTGATTTACAAAATGCTTGAAGAACGCAGTGATGAAGAAAATCCTTTGACAACTAATGATATTATTGACGGTCTGGCGGAATACGGCATTGAATGTGAACGAAAGTCTGTTTACACTCATGTTGATGCACTGAATGAGCTTGGCTGTGACATAATAAAGGTGTTTTCACCTAAGCGCGGTTATTTTCTTGCTAACAGACGTTTTGAAATTCCTGAGGTTGTTCTGCTGATTGATGCCGTTACAAGTGCAGGCTTTATTACACCAAAAAAGACAAAGTCACTTGTTGAAAAATTAAAGTGTCTTGTTTCAAACGGACAGGCTCATTCACTTTTCAGCCGTGTATATGTTGAAACAAACAGCGCAAAATGTGATAATGAAGAAATATATATCACAATTGACCGTCTGCATGAGGCTATCAGTGAAAAGAAAAAGGTTAAATTCGTATATAAAAGACGTTCGATTGACGTTGAAAATAAAAAGAAATATACAGAAAAAACCTTCAGAGTTTCTCCTTATGCTCTTATCTGGAAGGATGACCATTATTACCTTGTGTGCAATCACGAGAAATATGACAATCTGATGAATCTGAGAATTGACAGAATAAAAAAGCTGAACATCCTCGGCGAATCTGCAAGACCTGTCAGTGAGGTCAGCTGCTATAAAGATACTTTTGATGCACAGGATTACAGTTCTCATATGTTCAATATGTTTTCAGGTGAAAAATGCAGTGTAAAGCTGCGGTGTGCACTGCACCTGCAGGAAGAAATGATTGACCGCTTCGGTCCGTCAATACGTCTGACGGCAAACGAGGTGACACATTTTGAAACAACTGTTGATGCTACCATAAGCGACGGCTTTGTATCCTGGCTTATGCAGTATGGCGATGATATAAAGGTGCTTGAGCCGAAAGCACTGGCTGATATGGTTAAAAAACGTGCAAAGGCAATTTTAAAGGTTTATACAGGCAGGTGATTTTATGCATATTATAAAAAAATATTTTCCTGTTTTTCTGTCATTTATTTTGATTGTTTCGTCGTTATCCGTTACTGCCGTTGTATTTGCAAATGATATTGACTATTATTATGATGAATCAACAGCAACACTGCATATAACAGGCAGCGGTGCTATGGATGATTATGCGGATGAATATTCTGCTCCGTGGCGTACATATTCACAATCAGCAAAAATGATAATCATAGAGGATAGCATTACAGCTGTCGGCTCTTATTCTTTTGCAGGATTTAAAAATGTCAGCAGTGTTGAAATTCCGGACTCGGTTAAAACAATCGGCAGCTCTGTTTTTGCATCCTGCACGTCTTTGAAAGAGCTGACCCTTTCACCGAATATCACAAAAATTGCAGACAGTTCCTTTGCTTTCGGGAAAGAAGATTTTGTTGTTAATGCAGAATCCGGCTCTTTTGCACTTTTTTTTGCTGTAAAAAATAATATTGATTTCAACTGCAGTGAAATTGAATTTTCTGATTTTAAGGTAAGAATTGTAACACCCGGTATGCACGCATATTATCCGATAAAGCCCAAGCATGATTGCACGGTTACTTTTGCATCAACAGGCAATTGTGACACCAAATGCTTTATTTACGACAGCAATTTTAACGTACTGCTGACAGGTGATGACAACGGCGACGATTTGAATTTCAGAGTATCCTTTTCTTTTAAAGCAGGCGAAACCTATTATTTTGATGCCTTAATGTGGGAGGCATTAGACACGCGTATTTATAATGTAAAGGTAACTGTTGAAAGCTTTGATTACAAAATTTCTGCATATGCTATGGCTGACCCAAGCGGTGAACCAAGCAACATTATAATTGATGAGCTGTTAGTCAATGGAAGTGAAATCGGCAGCGGCACTGTTATTTCATTTAGCGAAAGCCCTGCTTCACTGGATATAACGCTTAACGGCAGGACGTCTAAAATATTTGTTACTCCAAATTCAGATACAAGGCTTGTTTTACCGACTTGTGATGTTAATAATGACGGCTATGTAAATGCCAAGGATTTTGCGGTAATGAAAAAAGAAAATTCAAAGTATCTTCCTTTGTTTGATAAATTTATTAATTATAAGCTATAGTTGCTTTTAACACTCCTGATATTTTTCAGGGGTGTTTTTTGCTGATAATATACAGAATTTACATATGAGGTGTAACAATTTTGTAATATATTTTATATTGAAAATCATTATATTATAATATAAAATATATTATGTATATAAATAGGTCTTTTGAGGTAAAAAGATGGATAATTATATTTTAACAGGTAAGGAATCATTAGGTATTGAGTTTGGCTCAACCCGCATAAAGGCTGTTTTGATTGATGAAAGCTGCAATCCGATTGCAACAGGCGGCTTTGACTGGGAAAATAAGCTTGAAAATGGTATCTGGACATATCATACCGATGAAATATGGTCAGGGCTTCAGGCTGCCTATGAAAGCCTTAACAATCATACTGAAGAAAAGTTCGGTACTAAAATTAAAAATCTTTCTTCAATAGGTTTTTCTGCAATGATGCATGGCTATCTTCCTTTTGACAAGGATGATAATCTGCTTGTACCATTCAGAACCTGGCGTAATACGATAACTGCCCAAGCGGCAAAAAAGCTGTCTGAGCTGTTTCATTTCAACATTCCTCAGCGCTGGAGCATTGCCCATCTTTATCAGGCAATACTTAACGGTGAAAGCCATATTGATGATATTACATACTTAACAACGCTTGCAGGCTATGTTCACTGGAAGCTTAGCGGCGAAAAGGTATTGGGAATCGGCGAAGCATCAGGTATGTTCCCGATTGACAGTGATACCTGTAATTATGATGCTGATATGCTTTCAAAATTTTCACAGCTTGATGAGGTTAAGGCTCGTCCGTGGAATATTGAAAATATATTGCCAAAGGTGCTTGTTGCAGGTGAAAATGCAGGATTTCTGACTGAAGAGGGTGCAAAGCTTCTTGATCCCAGCGGCTTTCTTAATGCAGGTGCTGTTCTGTGCCCGCCTGAAGGTGATGCAGGAACGGGAATGGTTGCTACTAACAGCATTGCTGTCAGAACGGGCAATATTTCTGCCGGAACATCTATTTTTTCAATGGTTGTTCTTGAGTCACCGCTTAAAAATGTTTATGAGGAAATAGATATTGTCACCACACCGACAGGTAAAAATGTTGCTATGGTGCATTGTAATAACTGTTGTACTGACCTGGATTATTGGTTTAATCTTTTCATCGAGTTTTCAAAGCTCAGCGGCTGCGAATTAAGTAAAGCGCAGATTTATGACTTGATTTACAATACTGCGCTTGACGGTGACAGTGACTGCGGCGGTCTTGTTTCATTTAACTATTTTTCGGGTGAGCCTGTTACAAAGGTAGAAAGTGGCAGACCTTTGTTTATGAGAAGTGAAAACAGCAGATTTAATCTTCCTAATTTTATCAGAACACAGATTTATTCAACAATGGCAACCCTTAAGCTCGGAATGGAAATTCTTGAGAATGAACAAGTGAAAATTGATTGTCTGACAGGTCACGGCGGTTTGTTCAAAACACCTGTTGTGGGTCAGAAGCTTATGGCAGGTGCAATGAATTCACCGATTTCTGTTATGGAAACCGCAGGTGAAGGCGGTGCATGGGGAATCGCTGTTCTGGCAAGGTATGCTTTTGACAGAGAGGGCAAATCCCTTGATGATTATTTGAATACAAAAATATTCAGCAGATATAAGAGCACAACCATTGAGCCTGATGAAAAAGATGTACAGGGATTCAAAAAATATATTGAGCTTTACAGGAAAGCTTTAACAGTTGAAAAAACGGCTGTATCGAATATATAAGGAGAATAATTATGGCAATTAAAGATTATGAATTTTGGTTTGTTGTGGGAACACAGCATTTATATGGAACAGAGATTTTTGCAGAAATAAATGCACATGCTGATGAAATGGCAGCAGAGCTTTCAGACAAGCTTCCTTGTAAGGTTATTGCAAAGCCCTGTGTCAAAACAGCAGGTGAAATTCTGAAAATAATGCAGGAGGCAAATAATACGCCTGCGTGTACAGGCGTTATCACATGGATGCATACCTTTTCACCCTCAAAGATGTGGATTGCAGGCTTGAACGAGCTTAATAAGCCATATCTTCACGTGAATACGCAGTATAATCGTGATATTCCATGGGACAGTATTGATATGGACTTTATGAACCTTAACCAGTCTGCCCATGGTGACAGAGAGCACGGCTATATTCACGCAAGAATGAGAAAAAAGGTTAAGGTTGTTGCAGGCTACTGGAAGGATGAAGAATTTCAGAACAAAATCGGCATCTGGATGCGTGCTGCAGTAGGTGCGGCAGAGTCACGCAAGCTCAGAGTACTTCGTATTTCGGATAATATGAGAAATGTTGCCGTAACGGACGGTGATAAGATTGAAGCTCAGATTAAGCTTGGTTGGCAGGTTGACCATTATGGCGTTGGTGACATCATCAAATATGTCAATGCTGTTACAGATAAAGAAATTGATGCACAGATGGCTGAGTATGAAAAGCATTATGAAATGGATACGGACAATATGGACGCGGTCCGCTATCAGGCGAGAGAAGAGGTTGCAATTAAAAAGTTCCTTGACGAAGGCGGTTTCGGTGCTTTCCATACAAACTTTGAGGATTTGCAGGAATTAAAACAACTTCCTGGCTTGGCTTCACAGGATTTAATGCGTCAGGGATATGGCTTCGGTGCAGAAGGTGACTGGAAGGTTGCTGCTATGACAAGAGTGATGAAGCTTATGGCAGAGGGGATGAATGGCGGTACTGCCTTTATGGAGGACTATACATATCATTTTGAGTCCGGCAATGAAATGCTGCTTGGTTCACATATGCTTGAGGTTTGTCCTACTATTGCGGCGGCAAAGCCGAAAATTCAGGTTCATCCTCTTGGTATCGGTGATAGAGAAGATCCTGCAAGGCTTGTATTCAAAGCACAGACAGGTAATGCTATTGTTGTTACTCTCGTTGATATGGGTGACAGACTCAGAATGATTGTTAATGATGTTGAATGCAAGGAACAGAAGAATGATATGCCTAAGCTTCCTGTTGCAGGTGTGCTCTGGAAGCCGCTGCCTTGCCTTCAGACCTCTGCAGAGGCTTGGATTTATGCAGGAGGTGCTCATCATTCCGTGCTTTCATACACCCTCACAGCAGAGCATATGCGTGATTTTGCTGAAATTATGGGTATTGAATTTATTCATATCAATGAAAATACTGAAATTAATACATTCAAAAAAGAGTTATTTTATAATGATGTGGCTTATAAGCTTGGTATGTAAGAGGTAAAAAATGTTAGAGGAGTTAAAGCAAAAGGTTTTTGAAGCCAATCTTCAGCTTGTAAAATATAATTTAGTCGTACTTACCTGGGGAAATGTTTCTGCCATTGACAGAGAAAGCGGCTTATTTGTAATAAAGCCATCAGGTGTACCATATGATACTATGACGGCAGAAGATATGGTTGTTATGGATTTGAAGGGCAATAAGATAGAAGGGGAGTTGAATCCCTCTTCAGATACACCGACACATCTTGAGCTTTACCGTCAATTTAAAGATATAGGCGGTATTGTGCATACCCATTCATCATGGGCTTGCTCCTGGGCACAATCAGGAAGAGATATACCTGCCTACGGCACAACTCATGCTGACTACACAAACGGTGCAGTTCCCTGTGCAAGGGGATTAACACAGAGCGAGGTGGAAGGCGAATATGAGCTCAATACAGGTAAGGTCATTGTTGAAGAATTTGAAAAAAGGGGCATTAGCCCTGCTGAATGTCCTGCTGTACTGATTCACAGGCATGGTCCTTTCACCTGGGGTAAAGATGCTTTCAAGGCAGTTGAAAATGCTTTGATTTTGGAGGAAGTTGCCAAAATGGCTTACAGAACCGAAGCAATATCCGGTTTTGCCGATAATTCAAATATAGGCATTGAGTCGTATTTGCTCGATAAGCATTATCAGCGCAAGCACGGTGCTAATGCCTACTATGGACAAAGATAATTTAGGAGGAGAAAAATGAAGAAAAAAATATCATTGTCAATTTCTGTATTGCTTTTATCAATCTTATGTCTTCTTTCGTTTTCAGCCTATGCTGATGAAACAGAAACATTTGAATTGAATAATGAAAATACATCTGCCTCTACATACTATAAAGAATATCAGTATGTCGGCAAGGCTATTACACCTGCACTTACTGTTAAATATAACGGGAAAAAGCTCGTTAAGGATGTCGACTATACAGTCAAATATTCAAATAATGTAAACGCAGGAAATGCAAAGGCTGTTATCAGCGGTATAGGTAAATACAGCGGAAGCTACACCAAAACATACAAAATAGTTCCTGTTAAAGACTCCAAGGATCTTAAGTTTTCGCAGAAAGAAACAATTGTTCCTTATACAGGCAAGGCAAGAACACCTAATATTGTAATTACTTACAAAAACAAGACACTGACTAAAAATAAGGATTACACTATTTCATACGCTTCAAATGGCAATATAGGCACTGCAAAAATGACAGTTAAGGGTAAGGGTAATTTTTCATTTAATAAAACCTTTAAGTTTAGAATTGTGCCTACTGAGGTTAAGGGTCTGAAATTCTCACCGACTGCTAACTCAATTACATTGTCCTGGAAAAAAGCAAGCAATGTAAGCGGTTATCAGATTATGGAATATGATTACAGTAAAAAAGCATATAAAACTGTAAAATTTGTATCTGCATCAACAACAAGCTATACAATCAAAGGACTTGATCCAAGCTGTCTTTATAAGTATAACATCAGAGCATACAAAGAAATCGGTAACACTACCTACTATGGTGTTTATACTAAGGAGCTGATGACAAGAACAAGATCAGCTAATACCACAATGCGTTATGTAGCTGTAAACGGTAATAATTTATATGCAAGCTGGAATACTGTTCGCGGTGCCGGATATGTGCTGATTTATGCAACCAATTCACGTTTTACCGACGCTAAGGAAATTTATATCAACGACAGCAGAACAAGCTCGTATACTATTAAAAATATTAACAGAAACAAGTCATACTATGTAAAGGTATGTCCTTTTACCACTTTAAACGGTGTTAAATATTTCAGCGGAAAAAGCCCTTATATCAGCACTGATTATTCAAAAAGATTAGCCGTTACAAGCTCGTATTATGTTAATAATGCCAACAGAACAACAAATCTTAGACTTGCATCAAATGCTGTCAACGGTACCATTGTTTTGCCGGGTGAAACATTTTCATTCAACCAAACTGTAGGTCAGAGAACATATGCCAAGGGCTATAAGGATGCCCCTGTCTTCACAGGACCTAATTCCCAGAATGTTGAAAACGGAATCGGCGGAGGCATTTGTCAGGTAGCATCTACAATGTTCAATACAGCTCTCTATGCTGATGTACAAATATCCGAAAGACATCAGCACAGCCAAAGAGTAAGCTATGTACCGCTTGGACGTGACGCTGCAATATCATGGGGTTCACAGGATTTCAAGTTTAAAAATACATCATCATATCCTATTAAAATAGTTATGGATGTCAGCGGCGGTGAAATCACCTGCGAATTTTATACAAACTCTAAAGCAAAAATTCCGAGCATAAAGCTTGATGTTCAAAGATCAGGTAAAAACTTTACCTTGAGAAGATATTCAAGCGGAATATGTAACTATACAACACGTTCTTATTATTAACAAAAAATTTAACAGGGAGTTAATGATTTTATTCATTAACTCCCTGTTAGCATAAAAAAATCCCACAGCCTTAGCTGTGGGATTTTGAATTATGTATTATCTTTTAATGTCATCCCACTTAACACCGTTAATCTGGAATAAATCATCAAACTTATAAACATTGCTTTCATCCTTAGTGTGGCTTGGATACCATACCTGAGCAAAGAATGGGTTAGTTTTAGCAACAGCATCGTAATTCCATTCCTTCTGAGGAATATAGCACTCCGGACACCAGTGACCGCCAAGAAGAATAAGAGCAGGTGAAGCCTCGAACTCTGCACCGCAAAGACCGCATTTCCACTTAAGCTTTGTAGCCATATCGCCCTTAGTCATAGTTTCTGACAGGCACTCACCGCCACGGAACTTAGCAGCAGCCTTCATATCTTCAATGTCAAGCTCGCTTTCAGGCTTTGATTCATCATAACCGTGGTCAAGCTTAAACTGCTCAGCAGCTGCATTATCTTTATCAAACTTAATGATTTCAAAATCTTCCCACTTTGAAGGAATCTTTCTGTAATCATCCATTGTACCATAGTATGCTGAAATTCTTACAGGATCTTCAGTCTTAACCCAGTCAAGAGTACCGAAATCCTTTGTTTCAGCAATCTTCTTCATAAACGGCTTAGCACAAGCAGCTACGAGGTTCTTTGGAAGATATCTTGGTATTTTGAAGTAGAATTCAACCTGATCTGCAAGACGGTTGAAATAATCCTGTACAGGTAAATTCTCACGGAAATGAAGGAAGTCCTCAAGCTTATCACCATCAGCATAGAACTGACCATGGAAGTTCTTTGTAATGAACCAGTTAGGGTCAAAGAGCTTTTCAGGACCGGCAAGACCAAGTGTACCAAGGAGCAGGCATTCAAACTCATAGTTGGAAATTCTGTATTCCTTACCTGAACCGATGTTGAAGAAATGATTCCAGAAATCAGAACCAAGGTTGCCCTTCTTGTCCTCAAGAACGAGGTTGCACATAAGACGACCTGAGTCCTCAACAGTACACCACTCGAGAACACCGTTAACAGGAACGTGGAACATAATAGGATCCATATTCTTTAAGATATTTGGATAAAGGATACCTGACTGACGCATTACAACCCAATTTTTAATACCGCTTTCAACGAATGTGCGCTCAGCAACAGTCTTTGAAATAGCATAGTGGTCATAAATAGAAATTTTAATCGGGTCACCGCAGCGTCCCCAGTGGATAGGATAGTTACGTCCGCCTGTTTCAGCAACAGTACCGATGTAGCAAACCTTAACTGCATCAGGATCAGGCTGAGCGAGAACAGCTTTACAGATGTTCTGTGCAGCACCGATGTTTGTAGCCTGAGTTCTGTAAGGCTTCCAGTCTGCAGTTGGTGAAACCATACCGCCAACGTGAAGAACATAGTCAGAACCTGTTACACCTTCGAGGATTGAATCATAGTCACCAAGATCACCCCAAACAATTTTTACGTTTGGCTTAGCCATAAGACCCTTGAGCTTCTCCTCATTTTTTGGGCTTTTTCTTGCAAGCATCTTTATGTTGATGTCGCTTGGGTGCTTAATCATTTCCTGAACAGCAGCCCAACCCATATTACCGGTACCACCAGTAATAAATACTGTTTTCTTTGCCATAATTTTTCCTCCTTAATTGAGCAAATCTATACTATTAAATTATAAACTAATTATAAACAAATTTCAACAGTGAAAGCAAAATATTTATTTCAATAGTAACAAAAATTTCTTATAATTGTTGTGCAATATTAACAAAACAAATTTATGTTGACAATATTAATTAACTGGTGTATTATATATCTAAAGTTAATATACTTATCAAGAGTGGTTGAGGGACAGGCCCTACGACGCCACAGCAACCTGCTTTATGTAAGGTGCTAATACCTGCGTTGACCGAATGATGAGGTTATTGTTTGCACATACCTCACGTATGTGCTTTTGTTTTGCAAGGAGGATGTTTTATGTCTAATTTTTTATTTACAAGTGAATCTGTTACAAAGGGTCATCCTGACAAAATTTGTGACCAGATTTCAGATGCAATTCTTGATGAAATGATTAAGCAGGACCCAATGAGCCGTGTTGCATGTGAAACTACTTGCACAACCGGTCAGGTTCTTGTTATGGGAGAAATAACAACAAATGCTCAGGTTGATATTCCGTCTATTGTCCGTAAAACCGTTTGTGAAATCGGCTATGACGATGATAAGAAAGGCTTTAACGGCAATACCTGTGCTGTTTTAACTGCTCTTGATAAGCAGTCAACAGATATTGCTATGGGTGTTGATAAATCCTTGGAGCTTAAAAATAATGAGGATGATGAATACAATCTTAATGGTGCAGGCGATCAGGGTATGATGTTCGGTTTTGCCTGTGATGAAACAGAAGAGCTTATGCCGCTTCCTATCAGCCTTGCTCACAAGCTCGCTTTAAAGCTGACTGAAGTCAGAGAAAGCGGAACACTGCCATATCTTTATGCCGATGGTAAAACACAGGTTACTGTTAAATATGAGGATGATAAGCCGGTTAAAGTGACTGCTGTTGTTGTTTCAAGCCAGCACAGTGCTGAGGTTGAGCTTGCTCAGCTCAGAGAGGATATTATCGAAAAAGTCATCAAAACAACGGTTCCTGCAGAGCTTATTGATGATGACACTGTTTATTATGTTAACCCAACGGGAAGATTTGTTATCGGTGGTCCTAATGGTGATTCAGGCTTAACAGGCAGAAAAATTATTGTTGATACATATGGCGGATACGCTCGTCACGGCGGCGGTGCTTTCAGCGGTAAAGACCCGACTAAGGTTGACCGTTCTGCTGCTTATGCTGCACGCTGGGTAGCTAAAAACATTGTTGCTGCTGGTCTTGCATCCAAGTGCGAGGTAGAGCTCGCATATGCAATCGGTGTTGCAAAGCCCGTTTCAGTAATGGTTGATACCTTCGGCACAGGCGTTAAGAGTAATGATGAAATCAGCGAAATTGTCAATAAAGTATTCGATTTAAGACCATCAGCTATAATTGACAGACTTGAGCTCAGAAAGCCTATCTACAAAAAAGTTGCTGCATATGGTCATATGGGCAGGGAAGACCTTGGTGTTTCCTGGGAAAAGACAGATATGGTTGATGAAATTAAAAAGTATATGTAATTAAAAATTTTAAGGCACTTTTCAACAAAAGTGCCTTTTTGTGTATCTGCAGGTGAAATTATGGATATAAAAAAATTGCCGCTTTCAATACAGAATCACGTAATGAATCACCCCTATGAAACTGACAAAGTAGGGGAGTCTGACAGCAAAGTATTCCTATTTGATAATATGGTTTTGAAAATAGAAAAAAGCTGCAATCATTCAAACAGAGAATATGAAGCCTTGAAATGGTTAGACGGCAGGCTTCCTGTACCTGAAATCATTGCGTTTGAGAAATCAGATGGCTATAATTATCTTCTGATGTCACGTATAAAAAGTAAAACAATGATTGATGATATTACAAATTGTAATCCTAATAAACTTGTTGAAGCAATGGCAGATGGTATAAAACAGCTTTGGGCAATAGATATAAACAATTGTCCCCTTGACAGCAGACTGCCGTCACAGTTACTTGAAGCAAAATACAGAATGGATAATGACTTGGTTGATACAGAAGATTTTGAGGAAGATACATTAGGTGATAATGGATTCAAAAGTGTTGATGAATTATATAAATTTCTTATAAATAATCAGCCGGACGAAGATTTGGTTTTTACCCACGGAGATTATTGTCTGCCTAATTTATTTGTAAAGGGTAATAAAACAATCGGGTTTATTGACTTAGGAAAAGCAGGAATTGCAGACCGCTGGCAAGACTTAGCCTTATGTATTCGTTCTATGAAATATAATTTTTGCAGTATAAGAGGCTTGGACGAAAACGAATTTACAGAACTGCGAAATTATTTATTAAGACTGCTGAACATTCAGCTTGATGAAGAGAAACTTCGCTATTATATATTGCTTGATGAATTATTTTAGCAAAACAAGAAAGCACGGAATTTTATCCGTGCTTTCTTATCATTTTATCTTTACAACAGGCAATGCAAACCTTGCGCCTGTATCTTTTTCTGCACCAAAGTTAAATTTCGGTGCAAGGCTATCATCAGGAACATAGCCAAAGGCTTGGTAATCAAAATTTTCTATGGTATTAAATACCTGACTAATCATTTTAGAGTAATCTTCTTCATTATCGTATTTCTGACTTTGAAAATAAAGCATATCACATTCGGGGAGCTCTGCAATTTCATATCCAGAAGGTATTGTTCCGTCAAAACAAATTGGTACCTCAACACCACAGGCAATTTTACCATATCCATCCTTTAATAAAAATTCAGGCAAAGTAAGCAATGCTGCTGTATCTAATTTATGCGGATTACTGTTTAACAGTCCTTCCCAATCACAGCCAACTTCTTCACAAAATGAAAAATATTCAGTTGCTTTTTTAGAACGTAAAAATACCAGTTTTCTTTTTTCTCTGTGTACAGGCGTTACAAAACAATAATTATTTTCAGTCATTTGATTGTCCTTTCTTTTGCAAATATGATTGCAGTAATTTTTAATAGGGTAGGAATAAAACACTCGGCACTTGATATAATATACAATAATGAAGTCGATTAATTCTTTAACAAAATGGACAAAAGCACGGAGTTTTATCCGTGCTTTTGTTATTATAATCTCTTATCCTTTTCAAAGGCTTTCTGTACTGCATTATGAACTGCTGCTTCAAAGCCGTCAGCCTGCAGTGAGGTTACGCCCTCAATTGTTGTGCCGCCGGGGGAACAAACGTTATCAATCAGCTTCCATGGGTGCTGCTCGTTTTCTAAAATCATTTTAGCACTGCCATAGACTGTTTGTGCAGCTATTTTAAGTGCTTCATCCTTCTTCATTCCGTTTTTGACACCTGCTCTTGCAAGGCTGTCAATAAACATATAAGCAAATGCAGGTGCACAGCCGCCGATTGCACTGTAAATCGAGAAGTGACTTTCGTCGATATAGAGACATTTTCCAAAGCAGAAAAGCAGCATTTCGACGGTTTCAATATCTTTATCAGTTACATTGGTATTATAGCAATATGCACAGATTGCTTCACCGACCATAGCATTAATATTTGGCATAACTCTGACAATTCTTGCAGCATCAGCTCCGATATTTTCAGCAAGAAAAGCAAGCTCCTTGCCTGCCGCTATGGAAATAATAAGCGGTTTATTGGTATAAATATCAGCAAGGACACTGCCGAGAACATTTGGCTTTACTGCTAAAAATAATACATCACAGTTATTTATAACACTTTCGTTTGTATCACAAGCAGTAACACCTAATTCACTATTAAGCTTATCCATAGCAGGTTTGTATGTATCATATACATAGATGCTTTCACTTACAATATTGCTGTTTTTTATTATTCCTTTAATAATTGCTGTTGCCATATTGCCGCAGCCGATAAATCCAAGCTTCATTATACATCCTCTTCATAATTATTAATACAATAATAATATCACTAAGAAATAAAAAAATCAATTCTTTTTCATTTCAATATATTTTTTCTTTGTAGCAAGACCGCCGCGGATATGACGCTCAGCCTTGTTTTCCTCAAGCACAGCTTTAACCTCGCTGCACAGCAGGGGATTAATCACTGATAATCTTTTGGTTACATCGTTATGTACTGTTGATTTGCTGATTCCGAAAACTGCTGCTGCCTGTCTTACGGTTGCACCTGTTTCAACAATATAGTGACCTAAATCAATACATCTTTTTTCTACATTACCAATCAAGCTTTTCACCTGCCTTGGTAATGTATATGCAAATGATAATAAGATATGACAAAGGACTAACCGAATTACAGTTAGTCCCTTAAAATTTACTTATTTTTCGTTGGAAGCGTTGTTATCGCCTGCAAGCTCACCGAGCATATCTGTTAATGTTTTCTGATTAAGCTCATTAACACGGTCATATTTTGATTCATCCTTGTTTTCGGATTTTTCACCGTCTTCTTCAATGACCTTGAGTGAAAGCTCTTTGCCTGTAACAGTGAAGGAATAAATAATTTCCTTAGCTGTTTTCGGGTTTTTCATTGTAAGCTTATTGCCGTGAATTTCATACTCACCTGAAAAATTAACAGTGGAGATATATGAATCATAAGTTCCGTCATCATAGAATACAAATGCTGAAAGACCGGGGCTCTTCTGGCTCTGCCACTTGCCGACAATCTGATCCTCACTTGAGGTAAAAACGGATTTTGCAGCGTCAACAGGATTCTGTTTTGTTGCAACACAATAAACGCCGCCTGCTATAGCAATAAATAAAATTACTGCAACCACTATTGAAATAATTTTCTGTGTTTTGTTAAGTTGAGTTTTAGCCATTATTTTAATCCTTTCTCTGTAAGAATTTTATCAATTCGTGAAGCAGAGTCAAGCAGTGATGATACAGACATATCATGATTAAGCGTATCAATGAAATATGCTGTGTATTTTGAAAGCTCAACGCTGACATACCACTCTCTTGACAACAGCTCAGGGGTTTGATAAACACCATTGGTTGTAAATACACGGTCAAAAATACCGTCTGCATATGCTTTGTCAAAAACATCAAGTCCGTTGCAGAATAAGCCGAAAGTTGTGCATACAAAAATTCTGCCTGCACCGAGTGATTTCAGCTTGCTTGCAACCTCAAGCATGGATTCACCTGATGAAATCATATCATCAACAATGATAATATCCTTGCCCTCAACAGAATCACCGAGATACTGATGCTCAACAATCGGATTTCTGCCGTTGACGATTTTTGTATAATCTCTTCTTTTGTAGAACATTCCAAGGTTAACGCCAAGCTGTGTTGCAAAGTAGATGCATCTTTGCATAGCACCCTCGTCAGGTGAAATAATCATTAAATGATCCTTGTTTACTGAAAGGTCGTCAACATTGTTAACAAGTGCTTTAATCATCTGATATGTAGGCATTACATTTTCAAAGGACTGATCAGGGATTGAATTCTGAACTCTCTGGTCGTGTGCGTCAAATGTAATGATATTGTCAACACCAAGGTTAACAAGCTCCTGCAAAGCCATAGCACAATCAAGTGACTCACGTGCACTTCTTTTGTGCTGTCTGCCCTCGTAAAGCATCGGCATAATAACAGATACTCTCTTAGGCTTTGAGGATAATGCGTGAATAACTCTTTTTAAATCTGCAAAATGATCGTCAGGTGACTTCGGAACAGTCATTCCATACATATTATATGTGCAGCTATAGTTAAATACATCTGCAATAATATAAATATCATAGCCACGGACACTTTCGTTGATAACACCCTTGCCCTCACCGCTGCCAAAACGGGGGATAGATACATTAATTTTATAAGTGTCACGCTGATAGCCGTAGAAAGCAATGGTTTCTGCATGCTCCTGTGCCTGTGTTTTTCTCCATTTAACAAGGTAACTATCAATTTTATCGGTTAACGCCTCACAGCCCGGCATACCGATGATACCAAGGGGACCGATTGGAATTGAATTGATGTTGATTGCTGTCTGTCTTGCCATATATAATTGACTCCTCTCAAGTTTTACACGCATATTCTACAACAAATGACTTATATTGTAAATATAATTTTATTATTTGTTACTGATTTTTAACTGGAAAGTTTATCAACCTCTTTCTTTTTCAGCTTAGTATAAATCAAATATCCGCATACACCTGCAAAGGAAGCAGCAGAAATAATTATACCGTATTTTAAACCTCTCGGTGAATATCTGTATACAACAGTATGCTCACCCTGCTTAATTGAGGCACCAAGCATAGCAGTACCTATTTTAAAGGTATCTGCCTTTTCACCATCAATATAGATGCTCCAGCCCTCATCATATGGTATGGAAGAGTATAAATAACTGTTTTCCGAAACTGAAATTGTTCCTTCAATTCCTGTATCACTGTGTTTGGTTACATTCAAAGCATTTTGATTTAATCTGTCATAGCCTGTCTTAAGAACCTCATCATCAACTGTATAGGCAAAGATGTCTGCATAGCATTCTTCAACATCCGCACTGCCGCAGTCAATCGACAGCTTAAGCTCTTCTCCTGCTTCATAATATCCGCAATCAAGAATATATGGTTCATCAATATTTTGTGTATGAGAGCCAAGCTTTATGCTTGAAATATCAATTGAAGAAATGTCAGGTGAATTAACATAAAGGTATATATTACCGCTTTTAATGGGCGTAATTGTTATGTCAGCATATGCATAGCTTGAATCGGCATCATATTTGCTGAACCAGTAGGTTCCGTTTTTAGAAATTTTGTCACCGCTGACATTGTCATATTTTGTATCAAGATACTTAACCTCTTTAAAGACACCGCTGAAGCCTGTTGCAAGCTCAAAGAAATCCTTCTGCACATCAAAAGGATTACCCTCGGTTGTATCCCAAAGCTCTGTATTTTCATTAACTGCGAAAGAAACGGGCAGGAAATATTTGCTTTCATATACATTTGTTTTGCTGTCAGATGTAGTGAATTTATAATCATATAGATTTTCACTTGGTGCAATGCTTACATCTGTCTGAAGAAGATACTTAATGTTAAACATCATATTATAGACAGGAGTCTGTGTATTGTAGGTGTAGCTGTTAATTCTGTTGCCGAACATACCGAGGCTGTACTGTAATTGAGAGTAATCCTCATAAGCCATAGATGAAAATGTTGACATACCGCTGTATCCGAAATAGCAGGGGTCCATTCTTGTTTCAAGCCGGCAAAGCTCCTGACGGAAGAAGCCTTCATCATCAGCTTTGATTTTGTCAATCGCTTCCGTATAGGCAGCATAGTTTTCTTTATAGGATGAATTACTCTGTGTAATCAGTATTGCCTGTGTATCGGCAATCAGCACTTCACTGAAGCATATCAAAACAGCAAGTGCAGAGGCAATAAGCTTATCAGCCTTTCCGTTTCTTACAAGGCAAAGATAACCTGTCCAGATAATGACAAAGGCTATACTTGTATATATGGTAGTTTCCATCATTTTTGTCGTTGACATTTTCTGCGCAAGAATAATGAAAAATACCCATAAAATACCCACAAAGGTAATATCTCTGATTTCAAGAGATTTGATTTTGGATATTGCCTTATATCCGACAACAAGCAGAACAAAGGAATACATATAAGAAAATCTGAAGGGCAAATCATTCGGGAAATGGAATGCGTGCCATATAAAGTTAAGGCAATTGTTGTCAAAGCTGAAGAGGAAAATCAACATCAACACAATATAAACAGCTTTTTCTCTGAGTTTGATGTTTTTATTCACAATAAACAGCGGCAGAAGAATAGCTGCAAGCATTCCTGAATATACATTAGGTAAAACATCATCACCGCTGCTTCTTATCGTCGTTTCAAGACCTGCGAGATGAGATGTAATAAAATCAAAAATATTGAAATAGGATTCAAATGTTGAAGGGAAAGTATCAGATGTTGCAGAACAGGACCTTAAAATGATAAAGGTAGGAATTAATGTGACCGCACACAGCATTGCTGAAATAATGCTGAATACTGCAAATTTAATACCTCTGTTTATGAATTTATTGTTATAAAGTGCTTTGAGTGAATATTTTTTTTCAAATGTTTTCTCAGGTGAAATAACAGCATTGACATTATTGCTGATAAGATAATATGCAATGAAATAGAGCACTGCAAAAATGCAGCACATAAAGCCCATATAATAGCTTGAAACAAAAAGCAGAACAAGTGAAAGGATATAAAGCTTTCCGCTGCCTTTATTGATAATGTTTTCAATACCAAGAGCAATGAGCGGCAGCAAAATCATACCGTCAAGCCACATTACATTCCAGTAGTATGCAAGAAAATAGGCACTGAAAGCATAAAAAACACCGAAAACTGCTGTCATATAAGAGTGCTTAAGCTGCGATTTTTTCAGGTAATAGGTAAAGGTGCAGGCACTTAAAATACATTTGACTGACACAAGAAAGCTGATTGCAAAGGATATATTTTCCTTGTCAAAGAAAAATATGATAACAGAAAGGGGACTTGAAAGATAGTTGAAATAGTTGCCCAAAAAACTGCTTCCGCCGCCGGATGTCCATGAATAAATAAAACTTTGGTGATGAACAACTCTGTCATAAAGCTCGGCAAATAAAGGACCGTACTGATGATACAGGTCCATTCTCATAACCGTTGAGTCGCCAAAAGGGAATACCTTATATATGATATAAATAATTGAAATGCATACAGCCGCAAGCAGTCCTGAAAACAAAATGAATCTGTTTGTATAAAATGCTTTGTAAATTTTTGATTTTCTCACACTTCTTGCATCATAGGCACAATCAAAAAGCAGTGTTCTGTCAAAAAAATAATTAAAGAAAAAGCACATTGAAATGGATACAAGCCATACAAAAGAGTCCTGCATTTTCAAAATACCGCCGAAAAGTGTGTCGTTCAGCTTATAAAATCCGAAATTAACAGCAGCTCTGAATAAAAATAAAAGAATCTGCTTGAAATCTGACGATAAAACTGCTTTCCTGAACACAAATCTTCTTTCAAGCAAATAGGAAAGAATCTGTGCAATAACAAAGGCAGCAATTACCGAAACAGTAACAGGCACGCTGAAAAATACTTTTAAAAGCTGTTTAATTCCCAGCAAAGCAATCAGTGATATAAAAGCTGACAGAGCATAGCTTACCGTTTCACCGTTAAACAGCTTAGTGGTTTTAAAATTTTGAGTTTTAAGATTTTCCATAAATTCACCAGGTATATAAAATTTTATTACATTATATAAACATCATAACACAGAAATAATTATTCTTCAATATAATATTTTGTTATAAATTACCATGAATATGCATAAGTTTAATTGAGGTGATTGGTTGGACAATATATCCTACTTTATAAGCCTGTTTCCGAGATTTATCGGCGACACCATAAATTCACTTGATAAGAGCATAAAATCAAAAATCAGTGAAATCAGATTAAGAAAAAACAAGCCAATAATAATTTATGTTTTAAATACACTTTATTTTATTGAACACAGCGGAGTATTAAGCAGAACACTGAATGACAGATGTATCCGCATTAATGAAGAGGATTTTGAATATATCTGTGACAAGCTGTGCAGTCATTCATACCACACAAATATGTCAAGTCTTATTGACGGTTATGTTACTGCAAAAAACGGTTCACGAATCGGTGTCTCCTCCACAGCAGTGTATAAGGATGACAAAATATATTCGGTAAAGGATATTGGCTCGCTGAATATAAGAATTTCTCACGAATGCAGAAACTGTGCAAAAAAAATCATTGACCTGACGTTTCGCAGCCGTCTTCCCAGCATTATTGTTGCCGGTCTTCCCGGATGCGGCAAAACAACCTTTTTAAGAGATTATGCCCGTTTGGTTTCAAACGGATACAGCGGCGCGTATAAAAAGGTTGCAATTGTTGATGAAAGAAAAGAAATTGCAGCAGACTTTGATGTAGGCATAAATACCGATATACTTTCGGGCTTCGGAAAAGCCAAGGGCATAGAAATTGCAACAAGAACGCTTTCGCCTGATTTAATTGTCTGTGATGAAATCGGAAGCATAGATGAGCTTAAAAAAATCAGATACAGCTTTTCAACAGGTGTCAATTTTGCCGTTTCCATTCATCTGAAGGATGCAGAGGATATATTCAGCAATATAATGACTGATGAGCTGATTAAAACAGGACAGTTTGATTTTATAATTATTCTAAAATCATATACTGATGAATTTGAAATTATAGATTTGGGAGAGATAAAGCTTGAAGGTGGCAGGAATGATAATGATAACCCTTTTTTCATCCTGCCTTGGTTTAATGGCGGCTAAAAGCAAGAAAAAACAAATTGATTATACGGAAGGTCTTATTTACCTTGGCAACAGGATTTTGTTGCTGTTAAAAAGCACTATGCCTGAAACAGAAGAAATTATAAGGCTTTTAAAGAAGGATGAACGGCTTGATTTTTTTGATTTCAGCCTTGAATTAAAAAATTCACCGCTGTCACAGCAGGATAATCAAAAAATAATCAATCTTTTTAATTCAATAGGAATGTATGACATCGACAGTCAGATCATGATTGTTGATGAATTTACAGGATATTTTAAAATGCTTAATAAGCAATATCAGGATTACTATGACAGGCATTATAAGCTTTACATAATATTCGGCATATCGTCAGGCTTATTACTGTCAGTTATACTGATGTAGGAGGATAAATGGAAGTAGATTTTATTTTTAAAATTGCGGCAATCGGAATAATCGTTGCGGTGCTGAACATTGTGCTGATACGCAGTGGGAGAGAGGAGCAGGCAATGTTCACCACGCTGGCAGGTGTTATTGTTGTATTAATGATGCTTGTGCCCGAAATCAGCTCACTTTTCAGAACCGTTAAGTCCTTATTTGATTTATGATTAAGATTGCAGGAATTTCATTAATAACCCTTGTTCTGGTTATTATTTTAAAAAATACCAAGCGTGAGTTTGCTTTCATTCTGACTCTGTGCTCTTCCATACTTCTTTTCGGTATTGTCGTTAATGATTTTATAAATGTAATAAATAAAATTTATCTGATTTCAGGCGAAATTTCAGGCTTAGAGCCTTATATTTCCCTGATGGTTAAAATACTCGGCGTAACACTGATTACGCAGTTTGTGGTTGATTTATGCCGTGACAGCGGTGAAAACGCACTTGCATCGCAGACGGAAATCACATCAAAAATTATAATTCTGATTATGATTCTGCCTTTGTTTGAGGCTGTAATAAATACTGTGTCAGGACTGTTGAAATGAAAAGATTTTTAATTGTACTACTCTTAATTATAATTACCCCGACTGTATGCTTCGCAGCTGAGGATGATAAATACAATGAATATCTGAATTCCTTTGATTTATCGGCATTTGACGAGCTTGATGATGATACATACTCCTTTCTGGAGGATTTGGGGATTGCAGATTTTAACTATAATAAGCTTACGCATTTGTCATTAAAAGATATATTGAAGCATATTTGGCAGGTTGTTGTTAACAGTACCGATGCTCCCGTTAAAACAGGTCTTATTGTTATATGCTTTATTATTCTGACCTCTTTTTTCAAATCTATGAGCAGTGAGCTGAACAGCAGTGAGCTTGCATCAACCTTTTCTACGGTTACAAGCCTTGCCATATCCATTTTCCTTATTGTGAGAATTACAGGCTGTATCAGCCTGTGCTGTTCAACCGTCAAGCTTTGTTCAAATTTTTCTTTTGCTTTTTTTCCTGCATTCTGCGTTATCATAGCAACATCAGGCGGCGGTGCAACCTCAATGTCTGTGAATACAATGCTGCTTGCATTGGCACAGGGTTTGAATTATCTCAGTCAGATGATATTTATACCGGTTACAAATTGTTTTCTTGCACTTGGCATCTGTTCGGGAATCAGGCAGGAGCTGAACATTTCTTCTGTTGTGGATACATTAAAAAATCTGATTACAAAATCAATTTCAACCATATCCGCTATCTTTGTTACGATACTTTCGTTAAAAACAGCCGTGGCATCAAGGACAGACGCTCTTGGTTTAAGATCCATGCGCTTTGCCATAAACTCGGTAGTGCCTGTTATCGGCAGTTCAATCAGTGAAGGACTGCTTTCCATACAAAGCTATTCAAGCCTTATTAAATCAAGCGTAGGTGTTGTAGGCATTATTGCAATAGCAGTCATATTTCTTCCTGCACTGATTGAGGTAAATCTGTGGCGGATTATTTTATCATTATCCTCCATATGTGCAGATGTATTCGGTGATAAATCCTCGGTGGGAATAATCAAAACCTTCAGCAATACACTGCTTATCATAGATGTTATTCTTATACTGACGATGGTTACAACTATTATTTCAATCGGAATTTTGGTTGCAGCAAAAACGGTGGTTTAAATGGATTTTATAAAGCAATGGACGTTGACTATATCGGCAACACTTATTATCTCCATCATTTTTTCACTTCTGACCCCAAAGGGGAATATGGGCAGATTTTTTAAAGTGGTTCTTGCAATGTTCATATTTGTTTCATTCATCTATCCGATTGAAAATGCTGATTTCGATTTTGTTCTGCCGTCCTTTGATGAAGCGGAATTTGAGGATTCTCAGCAAAGCTCATATGAAAAAATTATTGAAACAAATCTGATTCAAATTCTGGAAGAGGAAAATTACATAAATTCAAAGGTGAATGTGAATATTTCAATAAAAAATGAAGAAATAACCGTAAACAATCTTGATATAGGAATACTGGATGAATTTGATAAAAAGGAAGTAAAAGACTATATTGAGGAAAAAACAGGCTTTAATGCTGAGGTGTATTATCTTGGAGAATAAAATCAAGGATAAAATAAGTAAATTCATATCTGGTGACAGTAAAAAAATCAAAATAATTGTGGCGATAGGCTTAATCGGTATGGTGCTTATTTTACTGTCAGATATCTTTCCGAAAAGTACGGATAAAACAGAAAAGAATGATAACACAAAAATAACCTGCAGCGACTATACAGATCAGCTTGAAGTAAAGCTTGTTGACGTTATTTCCTCCATATCCGGTGTAGGGGAATGCAAGGTTATGATTACACTTGTAAACTCAGCCGAAAGCGTTTACGCAACAAATAATGAAATCAAAACGGATGAAAATTCAACAAATCAAAAGGATGAATACGTTCTTTATGATGCATCCTCAGGCGAGACTCCTGTTCTTCTTAAGGAGTATCTGCCTCAGGTACAGGGTGTTACAGTAGTCTGCAGTGGTGGTGATGATATTGTTACTAAAGAAAAAATAATTGAAGCTGTAACAGCCTTATTTAACATACCGGCTAATAGAGTATCAGTTTCAAAATTAAAATAAATAAAGGTGATAATATGAAAAAAAATAAAAAAGAAAACATTGAAAATCAGCCATTCACAGATTCTGATTTCACAAACAAAAAGGCTAAAAAAACAAGAATAGCGATATCCTGTTTTGCTCTTTTGCTTGCTGTCGGTGTTGTAGGCAACTGGTATTGGGAAAACAGCGATATTTCAAGCAAGGTAAGTGCCATTTCCTCCGCAAAAGAAAAAATTCTCGGCGAAGCAACATATGTTGATGCAACAACAGAAAAAACAACCGAGAACAGCTATTTCTCCTCTGCAAGAGTTGACAGACAGACCGCAAGGGACGCAAGCCTTGAAAAGCTGCAGAAAATCGTGGATTCACAGACAGAGAATAAGGAAGCACAAAAGGATGCTGCCGACAAAATAGCAAAAATAAGCGACAATATAACTATTGAAAATAAAATTGAAACCTTGGTTACTGCAAAAGGCATCAACAACTGTCTTGCTGTTATCAATGAAAATTCAGAAAAAATTGACATCATTGTTGATGTTGAGGACTTGACAGATACGATAATCCTGCAGATTAAGGAGATTGCAACAAGTCAGCTTGGATGCTCTTTTGAAGATGTTACAATAATTCAGTCAAAATAATCTTGTATATTTATTCATAATATGTTATACTATAAAAAAAGAAGGAATAGTGTGAAAAATCACACTGTTCCTGTTTGTATGTTCTCAAAATCTGCCTGCAGCATAATTTTGAGATGACTGTTTCTGTTGTACGTCTTATCTGCCCACAATAAGCGTATATAATGGATTATGATTACTATACTGTGGGAAGAAAGGCTATGGGAAATAGTATGGAGATTCAATCAAAAAGCTCTATGGGCGAGCTTGTTATTTCGGATGAGGTTGTAGCTTCAATTGCCATAAATGCTGCGAAGGATGTTGACGGGGTATCCTCATTTCACAGCGGTCCTGTTGATGTTGTCAACACAATTAAGCAGGGTAGCTTAAAGGTAATGAGTCCTGTCAGATTAATGCAGGACGGCGACGATTTTTCAATCAGCATTTATATCAATCTTGCACCGGGCAAAAAGTTTCAGACTGTTGCTACGAAGGTGCAGACATCTGTTAAGGAATCTGTTCAGAATATGACAGGTAAGCTTGTCAACAGAGTAAATGTTATTGTTGCCGGAATTGATTTTGAGGAGCCTTCAGGCACCGATGAACCTTGTGAAACTGAAGATTAACAAATCTGCCGACAAATGAATATTTTGTCGGCTTTCTTTTTAGGAGTTTTAATATATTATGAAAAGAAGTGAAATGAGAGAGCAGGGCTTTTTCCTTACATTTGAAAATTTGTTTATACCAAATGATGATATGGACGAGCTGATAGACCTTTACAGTGAGAATGTTGAAGAGGTATGTGATTATGCAAAGGAAATATCACAAGGGGTAAGCGAGCATAAGGATGAGTTCAACGAGCTGATAAGCAAATATCTGAAATCATGGAGGCTCAGCAGATTACCGAAGGTAAGTCTTGCCATTTTATATGTTGCAATATATGAAATGAAATATGCTGACTCAGTCCCTGATAATGTTGCAATCAATGAAGCTGTTGAGCTCGCCAAGAAATATTCCACCAAGGATGATGCATCCTTTATTAACGGCGTGCTTGGCTCAATAAGCCGTGAGAATGAGAAATAGTATGTACATAGGATTTGATACAAGCAACTACACAACATCGGTTGCGGTTTTCGACGGTGAGCATATGCTTAACAAACGTCGTCTTCTCACCGTTAAATCAGGTGAAAGAGGACTTAGGCAAAGTGATGCAGTATTTCAGCACACAGTTAATATGCCTTCACTTATCAGTGAGATTTCAGTTGATAAAAACAATATCCGTGCTGTGGCGGTAAGCTCCAGACCGAGAAACATAGACGGCAGCTATATGCCCTGCTTTTTGGTCGGAATCAATAATGCTTTCAGTGTAAGCAAGTTTTCAGGTGCTCCGCTTTATAAAACATCTCATCAGGTCGGTCACATTCTTGCAGGTCTTTATTCAATCCAAAGGCTTGATTTAATTAACGAGCCGTTTGTGGCATTTCATATAAGCGGCGGTACAACGGAAGCCTTGCTTGTTGAGCCTGACAATAACGAGATTATTACAGCAAAAATCATTGCACAAAGCAGTGACCTAAAGGCAGGACAGGCTATTGACCGTGCCGGTGTTATGATGGGTCTGCCTTTTCCTTGCGGTAAGGAGCTTGACAGGCTATCCCTTTTAAGTGATAAGGAATACAAAATCAAGCCATCAATGAATGGGCTTGACTGTTCGCTTTCAGGCGTTGAGAACAAGGCAAAAAAGCTGTTTGAAAATGGTGAAAGCAAGGAAGATATTTCAAAATTTGTTCTGACATACATTGCAAACGCAATTGATGAAATGACACAGCGTATAATTGATACGTACGGTAATATCCCCATAATGTTTGTGGGCGGTGTTATGTCAAACACCCTTATACGAAATCAAATAACAAAAAAATATAATGCATATTTTGCAGAGCCTGATTTGAGCTGTGACAATGCCTGCGGCATAGCAATTTATGCTTATCTGAAAGACAGAAAATGAATGTTATTACAGTAACTCAGCTAAACACATATATAAAATCAATACTTGATGAAAACACGCATCTCAAAACCATTTATATTAAAGGTGAAATCAGCAATTTCAAGCATTACTATAAAAGCGGTCATATGTATCTGACACTTAAGGATAATACTTGTCAGCTAAAAACTGTTATGTTTTCTTCCTACGCCTCAAGGCTTAAATTCAAGCCTGAGGATGGCATGAGTGTTATCTGCCGCGGCAAAATTTCCGTTTATGAGAAGGACGGTGTATATCAGCTTTATATTGAGGATATGCAGCCTGACGGCATCGGCGCTCTGAGTATTGCCTTTGAACAGCTGAAGGAAAAGCTTGAAAAGGAAGGCTTGTTTGACCCTTCACATAAAAAGCCGATTCCTAAATATCCTAAGAAAATCGGTATTGCAACCTCAAATATGGGTGCTGCAATTGAGGATATCAAAAATATTACTAAAAGGCGTTATCCGATAGCAGAGCTTGTTATTGCGCCGACAATTGTGCAGGGTGATTTAGCACCGGAAGATATTGTGAAATCAATACAACTGCTTGACAGCATTGATGATATTGATGTTATTATTGTCGGCAGAGGAGGCGGCTCTTTAGAGGATTTGTGGGCATTTAATACTGAAATGGTTGCAAGAGCAGTGTTTGTATGCCAAAAACCCGTTATATCGGCTGTCGGTCACGAAACGGATTTTACCATTTGTGATTTTACAGCAGATTTAAGAGCAGAAACACCAAGTGCCGCTGCTGAAAAAGCTGTGCCTGATATTAACGAATTGCTGAAGTTTACGGAAAATGCAGAAAGCAGAATGCTGTACAGCATAAGCAAGCGGCTTGAATATGAGGCACAAAGATTAGATAGTTTATCAAACGAGAGTATTCTTGCAAATTACAATGCTTTTTTTGATAACAAAAACGATGTTCTGGTATCATTAAAAAAAGAGCTTGCAGATGCATTTGAGAATAAACTCAGCAGTTGTAAATATGATTTGGGAATACTGTCGGGAAAGCTTGACGCTTTAAGCCCGCTGTCCGTTCTTGCAAGGGGCTATGCCGCCGTTAAAGCAAAGGATAACAGAATTATTAAATCCAAAGAAGATATTAAAATTAATGATAAAATAAAAATCAAATTTATTGACGGCAGTGCAGTGTGCACTGTCGATGAGGTAAATTAATATGGAAATGACTTATGAAAAGGCTACATTACGACTTGAGGAAATCGTATCGTCTCTGGAAAAAAATGAGGTTTCACTTGATGAAAGCCTGAAGCTTTTTGAGGAGGGAACAAAATTAACCGCATTCTGTGCTGACAAGCTGAAAAATGCACAGCAAAAAATTACAGAGCTGACTAAGGAGTAATTATAATTATGAATAAGATTGAATATAATAACATACTTAATAATGATATTCTGCTTGTTGAAAGAGCTTTGATTCAGAATTTGCCAAAAGCAAAGGACGGTCAGGCAGAGGTTGTCAATGCAATGAACTACAGCCTTTCAAACGGCGGAAAGCGTATCAGACCTGTTCTTGCTTTGGAATTTGCAATGGCTTGTGGCGGCAGCCGTGATGCCTGTCTGCCCCTTGCCTGTGCAGTTGAATATGTTCATACCTACAGTTTAATTCACGATGATTTGCCCTGTATGGACAATGATGATATGAGAAGAGGCAAGCCAAGCTGTCACAAGCAGTTTGGCGAAGCTAATGCATTGCTTGCAGGTGATGCATTGCTTACACACGCTTTTGAAATAATCGGAACATCTGATTTAAGTCCTGCTAAAAAAACAATGGCAGTAACTTTGCTTTCACAGAATGCAGGTGTCGGCGGTATGATAGGCGGTCAGGTTATTGATCTTATTATTGAAAATGGTGATCCTGCTCTCAGCGAGCTGCTGACAGTCTATAAGCTGAAAACAGGTGCTCTTATTTCAGCAGCCTGTCTTATGGGATGTATCAGTGCAGGTGCAACTGAGGAGCAGCTCAGTGCTGCATCAAAATTCGCTTATTCACTTGGTGTTGCATTTCAGATACAGGATGATATTCTTGATATTATCGGTACTGAGGAGGAGCTCGGCAAGCCAATCGGCTCAGATGCCGAAAACAATAAAAAAACGTATGCCACTGTTAAGGGAATTGAGGCTGCAAAAAAGGATGTTGAGCGCCTTACGGCAATGGCTGTAGCTCAGCTTGATAAATTTGAAAACACTGAATTTCTCAAAAATCTGGCAATGAGCCTGATTAACAGAAGCAAGTAAAGAGTTGATATTATGTCTGTATTAGATAAGGTTAATTCACCTAATGATGTAAAAAAACTAAATAATGATGAGCTTAATACGCTTTGCAGTGATATTCGTACCGAGCTTATTTCAACAGTGTCAAAAACAGGCGGTCATCTTGCTTCAAATCTTGGAATCGTTGAGCTTACTGTTGCTCTGCATAAAGTATTCAACAGTCCGACAGATCAGATTGTATTTGATGTAGGTCATCAGTGTTACACACATAAGCTTCTGACAGGAAGAAAAGACAGATTCAATACATTAAGAACCGAAAACGGAATAAGCGGTTTCACACGACCTGTTGAAAGTGAGCACGATATTTTTTCATCAGGTCACAGCTCAACCTCAATTTCTGCGGCTGTGGGTCTTGCAAGGGCAAAGCAGATTAAAGGCGAAAAAGGCAAGGTTATTGCGATAATAGGTGACGGTGCTCTGACAGGCGGTCTTGCCTATGAAGCCCTTAATAATTCTGGAAATGACAACAGCAATCTGATTGTTATTCTTAATGACAATAATATGTCAATCAGTCAGAATGTCGGTTCTATGGCTAAAAATCTGAATACAATCAGAACATCCTCAAAATATGTTACTTTCAAATCAAAGCTGCAAAGGGGACTTGCAAAAATCCCCAGAATCGGTGCGCAAATCAGCAGAAGCTTTACGTTAATTAATTCACAAATCAGAAAACGAATTTTAAAATCCACCTTTTTTGAAGATTTAGGCTTCCGCTATTACGGACCTATTGACGGTCACGATATGGATGCTTTGATTGATGTGTTGAATGTTGCAAAGGCACACAGTCATTCTGTCTTCATACATATAAATACCGTCAAAGGCAAGGGCTATAACCCTGCCGAAAAAAATCCCACACAATTTCACGGTATAGGAAAATTTGATATTAACACAGGTGAGCCGAAATCAAGCGGCAAAAATTTTTCGTCTGCTTTTGGTGAAACCATGTGCAGCTTTGCAGCTAAGGACAGCAGAATATGCTGTGTTACAGCCGCTATGGCCGAGGGAACAGGGCTTTGCGAATTTTCAAAAAAATACCCGAAAAGATTTTTTGATGTGGGTATTGCTGAACAGCACGCTGTAACCTTCTCAAGCGGTCTTGCTAAAAATGGGTTAGTGCCTGTTTTTGCCGTATATTCAACATTTCTTCAAAGATCCTATGACCAGCTAATTCACGATGTTGCTATGCAGAATTTAAAGGTAATTTTTGCAATTGACCGAGCAGGCTTTGTGGGTGAGGACGGAGAAAGTCATCAGGGTGTTTTTGATACTGCGTTTTTGAATTCAGTTATAGGCTTAACCATTTTTGCACCTTCATATTATGATGAGCTTGAAGCTATGTTCTATGAGGGTATATATAAGATAAAAGGTGCTGTTGCAGTCCGCTATCCGCGCGGTAATGAAAAATTCAAGCCCGAAGGCTACAAATATAATCACGATAGCTATAATGTGTTTGGTGACACAAATGCAACAAACTGTATTGTTACCTATGGCAGAGAATTCAGTGAATGTATTAAGGCATATGAGCGTCTTGAGGACACCTTTGTCATTAAGCTGAACAGAATTAAGCCGATTGATAAAAGTGTTCTTAATGAACTGAAAAATACCAAAAATATATTTTTCTTTGAAGAGGCAATTGCTTCAGGCGGAATCGGTGAAACCTTTGGAAATATGCTTGCAGAAAACAGTGTTTCTGCAACATACAGGCACATTTGTGTTACTGATGAATTTGTAAAGCAGGCTTCAGTTGACTCCCAGATGAAAGCCTATAAGCTGGATTGTGATTCTATTATCAGAGAGGTAAGTAATGCCATCAAATAAAATACGTCTTGATGTTGCCCTTGTTGAGCGTGGGCTTGCACCAAGCAGAGAAAAAGCAAAAGCCATTATTATGGCTGGAATTGTTTATGTAAATAATCAGAAATCCGATAAAGCAGGCAAGGATGTCAAGCCTGATGATGTTATTGAGGTAAGGGGAAATACCCTTAAATACGTAAGCCGCGGCGGTCTTAAGCTTGAAAAAGCGATGGAATGCTTTCCAATTGACCTGAATGATAAGGTATGTATGGATGTCGGTGCTTCAACAGGCGGTTTTACCGACTGTATGCTGATGAATGGTGCAGTTAAGGTATTCTCAGTTGATGTCGGCTACGGACAGCTTGCGTGGAAGCTCAGAACTGATGAGCGTGTAGTGAATCTTGAACGAACGAATTTCAGACACGCAACGACAGAACAGATAACAGAACCGATTGATTTTGCATCTGTTGACGTTTCTTTCATTTCATTAAAGCACATTTTTCCGAATCTTAATCTGTTTTTAAAGGATGACGGACAGGCTGTCTGTCTTATTAAGCCTCAGTTTGAGGCAGGCAGAGAAAAGGTAGGCAAAAAAGGCGTAGTCAGCGATATAAACACACATCTTGATGTCGTTGAAAAAGTCATTCAAATGGCTGTAGCTAACGGCTTTTCCGTGCTTGGTCTTGAATTTTCACCTGTTAAGGGTCCTGAGGGGAATATAGAATATTTAATTTATCTGGTTAAATCAGCAGAGCCGATTGTTTTTGATAATGTGGATGCCAAGGCTCTGGTAAGCAAATCTCATGAGGAATTGTTATGATTATTTCAGTTTTACCCAATTTGTCAAATGCAGGTGTTGAACAGCTTGCAAGGGATGTTTTCAATACGCTTAATAAATTTGACACAAAAATTTATGTTTCCGAAGAATACAAAGAAATTTTTTCAGACTGCAATGTTTTTTATACAGAGGATTCTAATCTGATAAATGTATGCGATGTGGCTGTTGCAATCGGCGGTGACGGAACAACGCTTAATGTGGCAAAGAAAGCTGCTCAGCTTGACAAGCATATTCTCGGAATCAATGCCGGCAGGCTTGGTTTTATGAGCGGTCTGGAAAAGGACGAGCTTAGTCTTCTTGAAAGAGTGGTTTACAGCGATTATGAAATTGATGAAAGGCTGATGCTCAAAGCTGATGTTGTTAAAAACGGTGAAATTATTTTGAGCCGTCACTGTCTTAACGATTTTGTTATTTCACGTGGATTTTTTGCAAGGCTTATTGATATTAACATCACCTGTGACAGCCGCAATGTTATGAATATGCGTGCTGACGGAATCATTATTTCAACACCAACAGGCTCTACTGCATATTCAATGGCGGCAGGCGGACCTGTCGTCAGCCCTGAAGCAAGCTGTATAATTGCAACGCCGATATGCTCACATTCACTTGTGGACAGAAGCTTTATTTTTTCAACCGATCAGAAGCTTGTTATTAAAGCAGGCAATGATTTGAATAATCCGCCTGTTATGACCATTGACGGTCAGGAGGCTATTGACATCAGTCAGGACTGCGAAATACATATTTCAAAGTCCGATATGATTACAAAGCTAATAAAACTAAAGCCTGAAAATTTTTATGAAATTTTAAGCAAAAAGATAATTGAGAGGAGAGCCTAATGAAAAAAAGAAGACACGCAAAAATCCTTGAACTGATAAGCTCCAAAAATATTGAAACCCAGGAAGAGCTGCAGGCTTTTCTGCTGAAATGCGGATTTGAGGTAACACAGGCAACCATCTCTCGTGATATAAAAGAGTTAAGACTTGTTAAAGAGCTTAATGACAAGGGAAGATATATATATTCAACAGGTAAAAAATCATCAAATGATGCCTTCAGAAGAACAGGCGGTATATTTGCAGATTCAATTATAAAGGTTGAACACGCACAGAACATTGTTTCCATTAAGTGCTTTACAGGTATGGCGAATGCGGTCTGTACTGCAATTGATGCAATGGAATGGACAGGCGTTGTAGGAACAATTTCAGGTGACGATACTATTTTTGTTTTATGCAAGACAGAGGATTTTGCAAAAATCTTTACAATGAATATGGAGAAAATCTTAAATGTTAAGAACTCTTGATATTGAAAATATTGCTGTTATTGAAAAAGCAAGTGTGGACTTTTCATCAGGTCTTAATGTTTTGACAGGTGAAACAGGTGCAGGTAAATCAATTGTTGTTGATTCCATTAATGCCATTCTGGGTGAACGAACATCCCGAGAGCTTGTCAGACACGGCTGTGACAGTGCATACGTCAGTGCTTATTTTGAGGATATACCTGACTCTGTTGCAGAAAAAATAGCAGAAATCGGCTATGAGGTTGACAATGATACACTGCTGCTGTCAAGAAAAATAAGTGCAGGCGGTAAATCTGCCTGTAAAATTAATGGCAAGAGCGCTACGGTTTCTATGCTGAAGGAAATCGGTGCATTGCTTGTTAATATCCACGGTCAACACGATAATCAGGCGCTTCTCAATCCGGATTATCAGTATCAGTATATTGATATGATGTTCAGTGACAGCAAGCTTCTTCAGCAATATAAATCATCATTTAAGGACTTGATTTCAGTTAGAAGAAAGCTGAAAGCCTTAACAATGAGCGAAAGTGATAAGGATAAAGAGCTTGAACTGCTTGATTATCAGATTAAAGAGCTTGAGGATGCCGATATAAAAATCGGCGAGCGAGATGAGCTTAACAAAAGACGTACACTGATTTCAGCCGCTGAGGCAATCACAAAAGCACTTAATCTTTCATTGCAGACAATCAACGGCGATGATGAAAATAACGGTGTTCAAAGCAGTATGAATACCTGCTTTAATGCACTGGTGCAATTTGAGCAGGCAAAGGAAATTTCCGAAGCATTTGCAGATGTAAATGATAAGCTTGAATTGGCTAAGGACAAAATTGATGCTTTATTGCTTGAACTGAATTTTGACCCGAATGAGCTTGAACAGATTGAGGAACGTCTTGATTTACTGTTCAGACTGTCATCAAAATACGGCAGTGACGAAAAAGAAATGCTTGCGTTTCTTGAAAAAGCAAAGCAAAAAAGAGAGTCAATCGTTTACAGTGATATTGAGCTTGAAAAGCTGAATACACAGTACGATGATTATTTTGACAGAACGGTTAAGCTTGCCGAGGAGCTGTCAGCATACCGTAAAAAAATTGCTGCTGATTTTGAAAAGCAGGTTAAGAATGAGCTTGCATTTCTTGATATGCCCAAATTACAGTTCACTGTTGATTTTCAAAAGGGTAATTTAAGCTCAAACGGTTTTGATAAAATAGAATTTCTTATTTCTACAAACCCCGGTGAGCCGCCTAAGCCGCTTGCTAAAATTGCATCAGGCGGTGAACTTTCCAGAATAATGCTTGCAATTAAAAATATATTGTCGTACAATGATACAATCGGTACATTGATATTTGACGAAATAGATGTAGGTGTCAGCGGCAGAGCAAGTCAGAAAATCGGACTGAAATTAAAGTCGGTTTCAAAGAATACACAGGTTATCTGTGTTACACATTCTGCACAGATTGCATCCAATGCCAATGCGCATTTTCTCATTGAAAAGGATGTTTCGGGTGAGAAAACCTATACAAAAGTAAGCCCGCTTGATTTTGAGGCAAGAAAAAGAGAATTAGCCCGTATTATGGGCGGTCTTGAAATTACCGATACACTTTTAAAAAGTGCTGAAGAATTACTGCTTTCAAACGAATTTATTGATTGTTAATATGGAGGATTATATAAAATGGGAGTTTATGAAGAATTACAGGAGCGTGGATTAATCGCTCAGGTTACAGATGAAGAACAGATAAGAGAGCTTGTGAATACAGGCAAGGCAACCTTTTATATTGGCTTTGACCCTACCGCTGACAGTCTGCACGTTGGTCACTTTATGGCACTTTGTCTTATGAAAAGACTGCAGATGGCTGGCAACAAGCCTATTGCGCTGATTGGCGGCGGCACAGGTATGATTGGTGATCCCAGCGGCAAAACTGATATGCGAAAAATGTTGACACCTGAAACCATTGCACACAACTGTGAATGCTTCAAAAAGCAGATGTCAAAATTTATAGAATTCGGTGAAGACAAAGCAATAATGGTTAATAACGCAGATTGGCTGCTTGACCTTAACTACGTTAACCTGCTGCGTGAGGTCGGTGCCTGCTTCAGCGTTAACAGAATGCTTACCTTTGAATGCTATAAGCAGAGAATGGAAAGAGGTCTTTCCTTCCTTGAATTTAATTATATGATTATGCAGAGCTACGATTTCTACACGCTGTATAAAAAATACGGCTGTAATCTTCAGTTTGGCGGTGATGACCAGTGGTCCAATATGATTGGCGGTATGGAGCTTATCAGACGTAAGCTTCAGGGTGATGCAAACGCTATGACAATTACCTTGCTTACAAATTCAGAGGGTAAGAAAATGGGTAAAACCGAAAAGGGTGCTGTTTGGCTTGATGCAGAAAAAACAAGCCCTTATGAGTTTTATCAGTACTGGAGAAATGTCGGCGACGATGATGTAATCAAGTGTATGAAGCTGCTTACCTTTATCCCAATGGAGCAGATTAACGAATACGCAAAATGCGAGGGTGCTGAGCTTAACAGGGTTAAAGAGGTGCTTGCATTTGAGCTTACAAAAATGATTCACGGTGAGGATGAGGCTATCAAGGCACAGCAGGCTGCAAAAGCACTTTTTGCAGGCGGCGCAGATAATTCAAATATGCCTACAACAACACTCACTGATGATGATTTTGCTGATGGTGAAATCACAGTGCTTGATATGATGCTCAAGGCAAATATGATTAAGTCAAAGGGTGAGGGAAGACGCCTTATTGATCAGGGCGGTGTTAGCGTTAATGATGAAAAGGTCAGCGGTGCACTCACAGCTCTTAAGGTATCTGATTTTGATAAGGACATCATCATCAAAAAGGGCAAAAAAATGTTCCATAAGTTTGTAAAATAATCATTTAATCCCCAACATTTTTTGTTGGGGATTTTCTATATATTATTGATTAATTACAATATATGTGATAAACTAAATCTAATAATATTTATTGGTGATAGTATGACTGAAATTAAGAAAAAAATAAATGAATTAAGAGAAACTCTGCGTTATCATTCTGCACGTTATTATAACGATGATGCACCTGAAATTGAAGACTATGCGTATGATATGATGATGAGGGAGCTTAAAGCACTTGAGGAGGAATATCCTCAGTTTGACACACCCGACTCTCCTACAAAAAAGGTGGGCGGCAAAGCAGACAACACCTTTGAAAGTGTTGTTCATTCTGTGAGAATGGAAAGTCTGCAGGATGCCTTCAGCCGTGATGAAATACGTGATTTTGACAAGCGTGTTACTGAAGCAATTCGATGTCCCGAATATGTTGTTGAGCCTAAAATTGATGGTCTTTCCGTAAGTCTTGAATACCGTGACGGCATTTTTTTCAGAGGCTCAACACGAGGCGACGGCGATGTTGGTGAGGATGTCAGCGGTAATTTAAAAGTCATTCACAATGTTCCGCTTAAGCTCAATAAGCCCATACCTTACCTTGAGGTAAGAGGTGAGGTTTATATGCCTAAAAAAAGCTTTGAGCGTGTTGTTGACAGACAGCTTTTAAATGATGAAAAGCCCTTTAAAAATCCCCGTAATGCTGCCGCAGGCTCGTTAAGACAAAAGGACAGCAGTGTAACAGCAGGAAGAGGGCTTGATATTTTTATTTTCAATATTCAGCAGATTGAAGGCGTTGAACTTAATTCTCACAAGCAGTCACTTGATTACCTTAAAGAGCTCGGTTTCAATACTGTTCCTTTTTACACGCAGGTTAACAGTATTGAGGATGCTTTGAAAGAAATTGACAGAATAGGCGAGGAACGCGGTAATCTTGAATTTGATATTGACGGTGCTGTTATAAAGGTGGACAGCTTTGACCAGAGGGATATATTAGGCTCAACAGCTAAATATCCCAAATGGGCAGTTGCTTTTAAATATCCGCCTGAGGAGAAGCAGACCACACTTAAGGATATTGAAATTGCCGTTGGAAGAACAGGCGTGCTGACACCTACCGCCGTGTTTGACAGTATTCACTTGGCAGGTACAACCGTCAGCAGAGCAACACTGCACAATCAGGATTTTATCAATGAAAAGAATGTAAATATCGGTGACATAATCACAGTGAGAAAAGCAGGGGATATCATTCCTGAGGTGCTCTGTGTCAATGAAAAGAACAGCGAGGGAGCATATGTTTACCCGACTGTCTGCCCCTCCTGCGGTGAGCCTGTTATCAGAGAAAATGATGAGGCAGCAATCCGCTGCATAAATTCCGAATGTCCTGCACAGCTTTTAAGAAATCTTATTCATTTCTGCTCTCGTGATGCTATGGATATTGAGGGCTTGGGTCCTGCTGTTATTGAAACCTTTGTGGATAACGGATTGATTTCCAAAACTTACGATATTTATAACCTTGATTATGAAAAGATTGCAGGTCTTGAGGGATTTAAAGAAACAAGCGCTAATAATATCAGAATATCCGTTGAAAAATCAAAAGATAATGATTTGGGCAAATTGATTTTTGCTCTTGGTATTCGTCATATAGGTGCAAAGGCTGGCAAGCTGTTGGCTGATCATTTTAAGGATATTGACAGTATTATGAATGCATCGGTTGAGGATATTCTTGAAATTGACGGCTATGGTCTTGTAATGGCACAGAGTGTTGCAGAGTATTTCAGTCTTATATCAAGTATTGATTTAATCAATCACCTTAAAGCTGCAGGTGTTAATATGAAATCCAAAACAGTTATCGAGGATGAACGCTTCAAGGGTATGACCTTTGTCTTAACAGGTACACTGCCTACATTAAAAAGGGCAGAGGCATCTAAAATAATTGAGTCCTTCGGCGGCAAAACAAGCTCCTCCGTTTCAAAAAAAACAACCTATGTTTTGGCAGGCGAGGAGGCTGGCTCAAAGCTTGACAAGGCGAATGCAATGGGTGTAACGGTAATTACCGAAGAAGAATTTATGGGAATGATAAAATGAACGAGATAAGAAAAAAACAGAAAAAACTGTATAAAATAATGAAAGCACTTGTAATATTCGGTGCAGCATTTATTTTTATATTCATCGGATTACAGCCGACGATTAAAGCATATAATCAGCTATTAGCAACAGTGCTTATGTATGTATGTGATGCAGTGGTTGTGGCTGTGCTTGTGTTTCTGTTTTCCTACTATTCAAAATACGGAAAATGCGACAGTATAATGACAGCCATTGAAAACGAAATCAATGACAACGGCTATTATCTGACCTCACGAAAAGAGAGAGAAAATAACAGCTATATTGACGCTGTTTACCAAGATTTGAAAAGCTGCGGTTATTCAATGAATAAAGACGTTGAAATAGCTGATTTTGAGTTTTCCTTTAAAGCTATGAAAAAGAAAGAATACTTTTACTGTGCTGATGTGGAAGGACTCGATAAGAATGACGTTCTTGCTTACCTGGATACGGTCATTACAGATGTTACTGTCAACTCTCTTAAACGCAAAGGCAATGGCGTATTATGTCTTATAACTGACAAGGCTGAGGACGATGCCATCTCACTCAGTAAAATGATAACCCCCCTTGGTAAAAAAGAGCAGTTAAAAATTGCAATTGCAATATGTGAGCTTAGTACAGGCAGGGTATATTTCTTAAGCAATACCGAAACAAAGTGCCAGCAGATGATTGCAAATTTCGTAATGAACTGTGATGTGCCAATAAAAGAACAATACATATGCAGGGATAAGCTTCCGTTTCAGCTTGATTTAGCCGAAAAAGTAAAAGAGCTGACTTTGAAAGACATTAAAAGCGATTATTTTTCTGTGCATTAAGGAGATAGTATGAATAAAAAAGCAAAAGAATTTTTTGATAATCTGAAAGGCAAAAAGGTTGCATTTGTGGGTATGGGCGTAGCAAATGTACCCTGTGCGGAATTTTTGGCAAAGCTTGGTATTGAGGTATATGCCTGCGATAAAAGAGATAAGGCATATATCGGTGCTGAAATTTGTGAAAGGCTTGAAAGGCTCGGTGTCAGATTTTCACTCGGTGACAGCTATCTGGATATTCTGCCTGATATGGATTTCGTGTTCAGGTCCCATGGAATCCTGCCTTTTCAGAATCCATGGATAGGTGAATGTATTAAGCGTGGTCAGAAGGTTACTACCGAAATGGAGGTTTTCTTCAAGCTCTGTCCTGCTAAAATCGTTGCAGTCACTGGCTCCAACGGAAAAACAACCACCACTACACTGATTGCAAAAATGCTTGAAAAGCAAGGTCACAAGGTTTATCTCGGCGGTAATATCGGCAAGGCGCTTATGCCTGAGCTGGATACAATAACTGAAAATGATATTGCCGTTGTGGAACTGTCATCTTTTCAGCTTTTAACAATGGGTAATCTTGTTAATACTCCTGACATTGCAGTAGTTACAAATATTGAATGCACACATCAGGACCATCATATCAGCCTTGACGAATATGTTGATGCAAAAAGAAATATTCTGATTTATCAGAATGCAGACTGCAGAACCATTCTGAATGCAGATTGCGATTATTCAATCGGCAACAGTGTTTACCACGATATGCGTTATGATGTAAGGGGCAAGTTGTTTGAATTTTCCATAAAGCACCCTGTCGAAAACGGTGCTTATATGAAGGATAACGGTGACATTGTTTACTGTGAGAATGGTGAAGAAACCTATGTAATGAACAAAGAAGACATAATCATTCCGGGTACTCATAATATTGAAAACTACTGCACTGCCATTTCAGCAGTATGGGGAATGGTTGATGTTAAAAATATCAGAAGCATTGCCCAAACCTTCGGCGGTGTAGAGCATAGGATAGAATTTATCCGTGAATATAACGGTGTAAGATATTATAACGATTCAATTGCCACATCACCGTCACGTGTTATCAGCGGGCTTAAAGCCTTCGGCAGAAAAATCATTGTTATTATGGGCGGATCGGACAAGGGCAATGATATGAGCGAAATGGTGCCTTATATTCTGAAATATGTTAAGCTTCTTGTGCTCAACGGTGCCACTGCCCAAAAGATATATGATACCATAATGAATGATGAAAATTATAAGTGCAGTGATATCGAGCTTATCAAAACTGACGTTCTTGAAAATGCACTTAATATTGCAAAAGAAAAGGCACAGAGTGGCGACATTGTAACACTCTGCCCGGCTTGTCCTGCCTTTGACCAGTTCAAAACCTTTGAATACAGAGGCAGAAAATTTAAAGAATTAGTTAACGGATTTGGTGAATAATGGAAAAAACTTTGGAATTATTAAAGAAATTAACAGCCCCTGTCGGTGTTTCAGGTGCTGAGGATAATATCGTATCTGTGTTAACAGAGCTGTTAAAGCCCTACGGCGAGATTACTGTTGACAGTATGAATAATGTTTTTTGTACCTTTGGCGAGGGCTATCACTTCTTGCTGGATGCTCACCTTGACGAAATCGGCTTTGTTGTTACAGACATAACCGATGACGAATTTATTAAATTTGATCAGTGCAGCAGAATGGACTGCAGATTTCTCCCTGCATACGAGGTTTCCATATGGGGAAAGAAAGAGATTAAAGGTATAATCTCCACACTCCCTCCGCATCTTCAAAGTGATGAGGATGAGAAGAAAGCACCAATGCTTAAGAATTTATCAATAGACACAGGCTATTCAAAAGAACAGCTTGCCGATTTGGTTTCACTTGGTGACAAAATAACCTTTAAAAGGAACTTTACACCACTTAAAAATAATTATTTGTCTGCCTCCTGCCTTGATGACAGGTCGGGTGTTTGTGCAATATTAACGGCACTTGACAAGCTGAAAAATCTGCCCTGCAAAATAACAGTTATGTTCTCTTCACAGGAGGAGGTCGGCACAAGAGGTGCAAAAATCGGACCATTCGGAAAGAATGTTAACGAGGCAATTTCCGTTGACGTATCATTTGCTTACACTCCGGACTGTGACAAAGCAGACTGCGGTGAAATTTCAAAGGGTGCGATGATTGGCTTTTCTCCCATACTGGACAAGACTATCTCAAAAAAGCTTGTTGATGTTGCTGACAGGAATAATATTCCATATCAGTGTGAGATTATGGCAGGCAGAACAGGAACAAATGCCGATGTTATATCCGTAAACGGCTGTGGTGTTAAATCAGCTTTAATTTCTATTCCTGAAAAATATATGCATCAGGCTGTTGAGGTTGTTGACCTTGATGATATTAAGGCGGTATCCGATTTAATTGTTGCTTATATCACTGAAAGGGCAGGTGAGATAAATGATTAAAGAACTTTGCTTAATGAATTCCACCTCAGGTGATGAGGGTGCAGTAAGAAATTTTATTGTCAATGAAATTAAAGATTACTGCGAATACAGGATTGATAATCTCGGCTCCATTATTGCATTCAAAAAAGGTAAAAATGTTCCAAATAATAAAGTAATGCTTTGTGCACATATGGATGAGGTTGGTTTCATTATCACCGATATAACTGATGATGGCTATTTGAAATTCAGTGCTGTCGGCGGTATTGACAGTAAGGTCATTGCAGGCAGAGTGCTTAAAGTAAATGACACACTCGGTGTAGTCGGTCTTAAGCCTATTCATCTTATGAGTACAGATGAAACGGAGAAAGCCCCAAGCACAAATGAACTTTTTATTGACATAGGAGCCAAAAACAAAGAGGATGCACAAAAATATGTCCACCTCGGTGACTATGCTTATTTTGAAAGTGATTATTATGAATTCGGTGACGGATACATCAAGTCAAAAGCGCTTGATGACAGAATAGGCTGTATGCTTTTGATTGAGCTTATAAAAAGCGAGCTTGCATATGACACTTACTTTTGCTTTAATGTGCAGGAGGAGGTTGGTCTGCGTGGTGCTGTGTGCACGTCCTTTGCAGTTCAGCCTGATATATCCGTTGTGCTTGAAACAACTACTGCTGCCGATTTATGCGGTGTAACAGGCGGTGACAGAGTTTGCGTTCTCGGTGACGGTCCTGTAGTGTCCTTTATGGACGGCAGAACAATTTATGATAAAGAGCTTTACAATGCAGCTATGCATCTGGCTAAAGAAAACAATATTAAAATACAGACTAAAACCGCTATTGCAGGCGGCAATGATGCAGGTGCAATCCAGACAAGCGGTAAGGGCAGCAGAGTAATGGCAGTTTCACTGCCCTGCAGATATATCCACTCAGGCTCAAGTGTTGTTAAGGACAGTGATATCGACGAAACAAGAAAACTTTTAAAGGTGATTTTACCAAAGCTTTATGATTAAAAAAATTGAAAATCCCAATGAATTTGACATATATACAAAAACAGATTTGTATTCAGTACGAATTAAAGCACTGCTGAGTGCATACGGCACAGGCTATGATTTTGCCGTATTCTATAAGCAATTAAATATGAATGGTGAAATTACTGCAATTCTTTCAAAGCTTGACGGTGATTTCACCATATCTGTGAATAAGGCTGACAAATCGGAGCTTGCTGAATTTATCGGTGTTATCGGTTACAGCTCCTGCCTTTGTGATGGACTGATTGATAATTTCAGCCGCTATGACGAAGGTATAATTATGGTATCTGACCGAAAAACTGAATACAGTCTGCCCTATACAGAAATAGATGAATACCCCAAATTGATGGACTTATTTAATTTTCAGGATTATGATAAAGCGGATTTTGAAGCGTGGTATGTTGATATAAGCCACAGAATACGCCATAACACAGCTAAGGCATATTCTGTAAATGTGAATAATGAGATCGTGTCAAGCGGTATTTTTTCATCAATACATAATAATGATGCAATACTGACATCGGTTAACACTGCACCTGAATTTCGCCGTATGGGATATGGGTCACTGCTTGTTTCCCATATGATGTGTGACATATCAGGCAGAGTTTTTCTTATGCGTGAAAAAAATAAGAACGAGCATTTTTACAGCCGTCTTGGTTTTATTAATACAGGAAAGTGGAGATTATATAAATGAATTCTTTTTTCAGAATAAGTGACAGAATTGAAAATGCAGCGGATAAAGCAATACTGCTTTGTAAAGAACAGTTTGACTACATAGAAGAAGTAACGGAATATAATCAGCTCAAAGTGCAGAAGGCATTTATTAACAATGGCATCAGCGAAAGCCATTTTGTAAACAGCACAGGTTATGGTTACGGTGACAGAGGGCGTGAAACCCTTGACAAGGTATGGGCTGAGATATTCGGTGCCGAGGATGCTCTTGTAAGGCACAACTTTACCTGCGGCACACACACACTTGCAACAGCTCTTTTCGGTGTTCTCAGACCCGGTGATAAAATGCTCTGTGTTACAGGAACACCATATGATACAATTCACGGTGTAATAGGCATTTCAGGCGAAGGAATGGGCTCATTAAAGGATTTTGGTGTTGAATACAGTGAAGTAGCGTTAAAGAATGAAAGACTTGATTTTGACGCAATAGAGAATGCCGTTAATGACAGCACAACAATGGTTTATATTCAGCGAAGCAGGGGATATGAGCTAAGACCAAGTCTTTCTGTTGATGAAATCGGCAAAGTATGTGATATTGTAAAAAAGAAAAATCCCAATGTTATTGTTATGGTTGATAACTGCTATGGTGAATTTGTTGAGAAAACAGAGCCGACACAGGTGGGTGCAGATTTAATTGCAGGCTCACTTATTAAAAACGCCGGCGGCGGCATTGCCACAACGGGCGGTTACATCGCAGGCAGACACGACCTTGTTGAAAAATGCGCTTACAGACTCACCACTCCGGGATTGGGCAAAGAAGTAGGTGCTACTCTTGGTATGAACAGAGAGCTTTATATGGGTTTGTTCTTTGCACCGCATACAGTAGGCGAGGCACTGAAAAGTGCTGTGTTCATTTCAGCACTTTTTGAAAGCTTTGGCTACAGTGTGACACCAAAATATAATGAAACAAGGCACGACATTGTTCAGTGTCTTGGTCTTGAAAATGCAGAAAGTCTTGTAGCATTCTGTCAGGGAATACAGAGCGGCAGCCCTATCGACAGCTTTGTGCTGCCTGAGCCGTGGGATATGCCCGGCTATGACAGTAAGGTTGTAATGGCGGCAGGCGCTTTTACCTTAGGCTCTTCAATAGAGCTTTCGGCAGATGCACCAATCAGAGAGCCTTATTATGCCTGGATTCAGGGCGGACTGAATTTCCACAGTGCAAAAATTTGTGCAAAGCTTGCTGCACAGCAGATGGAGGATAAAGGATTACTGAAATGAGTGAATATAATTTTAAAGGAATAAAACCTGAGTCAATTGAACTGCTGTGTCTTAACAGATTCAACGATTCACGTGCTTTTTATGAAGAGCATAAGGAAGAGCTTAAGCAGGGAATAACAGTACCTATGAGGCAGATTATGCTTGACCTCAGCGAGCTGATGTATGACATTGATGATAAAATGATGACTGACCCCGTAAGGTCAGTTGCAAGAATATATCGTGATACCAGAGGAAATCGAAATAAAACAAAGTATCGTGAAAATATCTGGATGTTTTTCAGGCGTTATAAAAAAGAATATCCCGAAGCACCTTTTTATTATTTTGAATTTTTCCCCGACAGCTTCGGATATGGTGTTGTATTCTGGCTGTGGCGACCGACATATTTCAAGGTTGTTCATCAGCAGATTTTAAAGCACCCTGACAGATGGCTTGATGCAGTTAAAGCCTGTGAGGAAGCAGGTCTGACATATGAATGCAGGGATGAATATAAAAAGGATATGTACCCCGATGCGCCCGAAGAATTAAAGCCATATTTAAAAGCTAAAAATATGTCATTTTCATACAACAGCTTTGATTTGTCACGAATAGGAACAAGTGCGCTGATTGATGAGCTGAAGCTTGCATTTGATATTGCAAGACCTATGTATGAATTTTTTATGGATTGCTATGAAATATTAATTGCCGACGGCATTATCAAGCCTGAGGATTACGAAAGATAACGGTGATATTTTGTTAAAATTAGTGTTTGCCAGATCCGGCTACGGTAAAAGTGAATATGTTTTCAGCCATATAAAAAAGCTTGTTGAAGACGGACAGGAGGATATACTGCTCATTACACCTGAGCAGTATTCGCTTGTATGTGAAAAAAAGCTTCTGACCGAGCTTGGTGAACACGGCATAACTAAGGTTGACAACTCGTCCTTCAGCCGAATCACAGATGATGTCAGAAGAAAATACGGCAGTGACAGTCTTCCGACGCTTTCCAAGGGCGGCAAGGCTGTAATGATGATGCGTGCAATCGAACTTGTTAAAGAAAATTTGCAGCTATTCAATAAACATCTTGATTCACTTTCATTTGTAAATTCAATGATTAAAATTTATGACGAAATGAAATCCTGTAACCTGAGCTGCAGTGAAATAATTGAGCTTTCACAAAGCATTGAAAGTGATGCACTGAAAAGAAAGCTGTCAGATATCTCCTTAATTATGAGCAGCTATGAGATGCTGCTGTTTGACAAATATCTTGATCCTGCCAATGAGCTTACACGCCTTTATAATCAATTAAAGGGACTTGATTATTTTAAAGACAAAGATGTTTTTATAGACGGCTTTAACGGCTTTGTGGCACAGGAATATAAAATTTTGGAGCTTGTTATCAAAGAGGCAAAATGTGTAACAATCACACTGAGCACCGATTGCCCTGATAATGATGATGCGTTCAATCTTTTCGGCTATGTGAATAACTCCGCTAAAATATTGAAAAAGATTGCTTTAAAAGCCAATGTTGAAATTCAAGAGAAACGGCTTGCGGATAACAAAAGAACACAAAATAAAGATATTCAATTTCTTGAAAAGAATATTTTTTCAGACGAAAAGAATGAACGGATTTGTACTGAAAATATTTCCGTTTATTCTGCAAAAAGTATCACTGATGAATGCTGTGAAGCGGCAAGACAAATACGCTCACTGCTGAGAAAAGGCTATAAAGCAAGTGACATTGCAGTTATTGCACGTGATTTGAATAAATACAGAGAAGAGCTTTCTGTCACCTTTAAAAAGTATGAAATACCTTTTTTCAATGACGAACGTCAGCCAATCAAAAATCAGCCGTTAGTTGTTTTTATTGAATATCTTTTAAGATGTGTTAATTTCTCATTAAGAAGCGATGACATACTCAGTCTTGCAAAAACAGGATTAACCTATGTAAGTGATGAGGACATTAACGAGCTTGAAAACTATATTTATCTTTGGAATATAAGCGGCTCAAAGTGGACAAGACCCTTTGAAAATTCAACCAAAGGCTTTGTGAATGAAATCAGTGCATCCGATAAAGCAAAGCTTGAAAAAATCAACAAAACAAGAGAAAAAATAATAGCACCGATAATCAAATTTAAAAATGCTGTTAAGGGTGCAGATGCACTGAAAATTTCAGCATCTGTCTACTATACCCTTCTTGATTTTGGTGTTGATAAAAAGATAAGTGAAATTGCTCTTGATTTATCAAGGCTTAACCATACTGCACTTGCCGACGAGCAGGGAAGAGTATGGGACCTTGTAATGAATATACTTAATGACCTGCCGCAGACAATACGCGAAGAGCAGATAAAATTAAAAGAGTATGCAAAAATCTTTTCACTAATCATTTCTACTGAGGATTTAGGCACACTGCCTGTGGGTATTGACAATATACAAATCGGTCAGGCAGACAGAATCAGAACAGACAATCCAAAAGCAGTTTTTATTCTTGGTGCAAATGAAGGTGAATTTCCGCAGACGGTAACAAGCGGAGGTCTACTCAGTGAGGGTGACAGAAGAATATTGCTTGAAAATGATTTTAAGTTATATTCCTACGGTGAGGTACTGAATCAGCAGGAAAAGTATTTTGCATATATGGCTTGTGCTGCACCGAGAGAAAAATTATATATTTCTTACCTCGGTAATACTGGCAAGGATTCTGCACCTTCTGAAATCATAACCTCTGTTGAAAGCATTTTTGACATAACTGAAAAAACGTATGATTCAATTCATGATATTGATTTGATTGAAACATATTCAAATTCCTTTGAGCTGATGTGCGAAAGATATCTGACAAATACAGTCTTTTACTCTGCACTCAAGGAATACTTCAAAAATGACAGCAGATTCAGTGCTATCAAAGCGCTTGCAGAAAACAAGAAATCAGAAATTGAAAACAAACAGACAGCGGTATCTCTGTTTGGCTATAATATGTATGTTTCCGCATCAAGGGTTGAAGATTTTTACAACTGCTCCTTCCGTTATTTCTGCAAATTCGGTCTGAATGCCCGACCCAGAACTAAAGCAGAAATTGACCCTATGCAACGAGGCACTCTCATTCACTATGTGCTTGAAATGATACTTTCAACCGTTGGCAACAAGCGCCTTTCCGCAATGACAGATGCACAGCTTAAAGCCCTGGTAGACAAATTTACTGCAATGTATTTTGAGCAGGAAATGGGCAGTGCTGCGGATTTGTCAATCCGATTCAAGTATAATTACAGACGGCTTTCAAAGCTGATTTACAGTGTAGTTTATCATCTTGCCGAGGAATTTGCTCACAGTGATTTTGAAGCAAATGCTTTTGAGCTTGATATTGACAGGGACGGTCAGGTTAAGCCAGAGCAGTTAATGCTTGATGACGGCGGCACCATACAGATAAGAGGCTCTATCGACAGAGTGGATACTTATGAGCATAACGGTGAACGCTATGTCAGAGTCATTGACTATAAGTCGGGAAATAAAACCTTTAATTATTCTGACATTATGCACGGCTTGAATCTTCAGATGTTCATTTATCTGTTCTCACTTTGTGCAGATAAGAACGCAGAGCTTACGGGAATTCCTGCAGGTGTGCTTTATATGCACGCCGCAAGGAATATATTTAACTTTGATTCACGCCTTGCAGCCGAAGGTGCAGTTAAAAGTGAAGAAAATGCTTCCTTTAAAATGAAGGGCATTGTTCTTGATACCGAGGACGGAGAAATTGCAAGAGCAATGGACCACGAATTAACGGGGAAATATATACCTGTCAAGGCTAAAAAAGACGGTGAGCTTACAGGCAAGCTTGCACGCCTTGAACAGCTTGGCTATATACATAAAAAGGTAAATGCGCACGTTGCACAAATGGGTATGGAGCTGCATCTCGGCAAAGTAAATCAAAACCCCGTTAAGGATAAGCAGCACAAAAATACCTGTGAATACTGCGATTATAAGGACGTATGTGCAAATAAAAAGACGATTGAAAACAGAACACTTGATGACATAAGCGATAATGAGGTTCTGGAAATTTTAGCTAAGGAGTACGGTGAAAATGCCACAGTGGACAGCAGGGCAGAGTAATGCTATAACTGCCCGAAATAAAAATATTCTTGTAAGTGCCGCTGCCGGTTCGGGCAAAACTGCAGTACTTGTTGAGAGGGTAATCAGACTGATTACCGACAAATCAAATCCGGTGGATATTGACCGTCTTCTGATTGTCACATTTACAAATGCCGCTGCTGCTGAAATGCGTTACAGAATATCAAAATCACTTAATGAATTAATAAGAGCGAATCCTCGGGACAGCTTTTACAAGCACCAGCTTTCTCTGCTGCCGAATGCAAAAATCTCAACCATTGATGCATTCTGCACAAGTCTTGTTAAAGAGCATTTTTATGAATTGTCCATCAATCAGGATTTTTCAACCTTTGATGAAAGTGAGCTGCAGCTTCTTGAGGATAATGTAATAGGTGAAATCCTTGACCAATGCTTTGAGGAAAGTAATACTGATTTTATTTCTTTGTTTGAAATGTTTACCGCACCGGGTAATGAAAAGCCTGTTGTAAGTGCTGTCAAACGATTGCTGCGCTTTATTTATGCACAGCCGTTTCCGTATAAATGGCTTGAAAAGTCTGCAGAGCTTTACAGTCCCGATATACCGCTTGCTGACAGTGTATGGTTTGCATATATAAAAAATGAAATTGATTATCTGTCATCCTATGCTCTGGAGCTTGCCAAAGAAAATCTGTCACTGATTGATTTTGAAGACGAAAAGCTGAATATCAAATTCAGTGAGGTAATAAACGATGATATTCAGGAAATTGAAAGAATTAAAGTAAATTCCCATAGATGGTCGGACTTAATCAGCGAAAGAAAGCCAGCCTTCAAAAGAATGCCGTCATCAGCTAAAGTTGATAAAGCGATAAGTGAAAAGATAAAGGCGAACAGAGAAATTTATAAAGCAATCCTCACAAAGGATATTGAGGGCTTTTTGGTCGCAGATGAAGACGATTACAAAAACGACTCAAAAGCGCTTTATATCCGTATGCAGAGCCTGATAAAACTTGTTAAAGAGGTTGATAAAAGGCTTATGGAGGAAAAAAGAGAGCTTAACTCATACTCCTTCTCGGATATAGAGCATTTTGCAATCACACTTTTATTTAAGCTTGATGAAAATGATAATATAATTCGTACAGACCTTGCCCGTGAGCTGTCAGAAAATTATTATGAAATACTTGTTGATGAGTATCAGGATACCAACGAAGCACAGGATTTGCTGTTTACATACTTATCAAACGGCAGCAACCTTTTTACGGTAGGGGATATAAAGCAGAGCATTTACCGTTTCAGGCTTGCAATGCCGCATATCTTCAATGCAAAAAAGAAAAGCTACGATTATTACTCCGCTGACAGCGAAAGCAATAACGCTAAAATCATTTTAGATAAGAATTTCAGAAGCAGGGATGAAATCTGCAGCTATGTCAACTTTGTTTTTTCAAATCTGATGACTGAAAAGCTTGGTGAGCTTGATTATAACAGTGACGAATTTTTAAATTACGGTGCTGATTACAGGGAAAGCAGCATACCCTCTGCACAGCTGAAAATTCTTACAGGTGTTAAGGGCGAAGAATATGATAAGCTTGAGGCTGCCTATATTGCAAAAACAATCATAAAAAAGGTAAACAGCGGTGAGCTTATAAAAGACGGCGGCAATTACAGACCTGTCAATTACGGGGACTTTGCCATTTTAATGCGAAAGCTGAAAGGACACATTGACACATACGCACAGGTGCTGTCAGATTTCGGTATTCCTGTTCTGTGTGATAATTCAACAAATCTGTTTGAAAACAATGAAATAAGGATTCTGCTGTCCCTCATAAGGGTAATTGATAATCCCATACAGGATATACCGCTTCTTGCAGTAATGCTGTCACCAATCTATGGCTTTACCGAGGATGAAATGGCACAGCTCAGAATAGATAACCGCAACGGTTCACTTTACAGCTGTGTTCATTCTTCTGATAATGTAAAAGCAAAGGATTTTATAGGCAATATTAAAGAACTGAAAAAAATCAGCGTTTCCATGTCTGTTGCCGGCTTTATCCGTTATCTTATTGAAGATAAGGGACTTATCGGCTATTTCAACGCTATGGGTAACGGTGAGCTCAGGTACCAGAATGTGTTACGACTGATAGCCTTCGCCGAAAAGTTTGACAGTGGTGTTAATGTAGGATTGACAGCCTTTATCAGGTATATTGATAAAATTGCCGCATCCGATAAAGGGATTGACTCCGCTTCACTTGGTGCCGCAGGCAATGCAGTAACAATTATGTCTGTTCACCATTCAAAGGGTCTTGAATTTCCCATATGCATTTTTGCAGGCACAACAAAGCAGTATAATAAGCAGGATCTGAGCGATAAGCTGCTGCTGAATACAACTCTCGGTGTCGGTCTAAAATGTCATAATGAAGAGGAAATGTATCAGTATAATTCCTTGCCCTATACAGTAATAAAAAATAAAAATGCCGCAGAGCTTATGAGTGAAAATCTCAGAGTTCTTTATGTTGCAATGACAAGAGCAAAGGAGCAGTTTATTTCATTTTTAACGGTTGATAATCTTGAAAGCAAAATCAAAAAGCTGTCATCTTATATCAGCAAAAGCGGAGTCAGTCCGTATATCTGCAAAAAAATCAACAGTGACGGTGATTTTCTTTTGTTGTGTGCACTTATGCACAGGGACTGCAAGTCACTTCGGGATTTTTCACCATTTGACATCAATACAATAAGCAGTGATTTTTGTTTTGATATTGAAATATTAGACGAGATTGAGATAGAGGAAAATGATTTAACCATATCCTTTGTGGAGGCTGATAATGATATTGTAAAAGAAATTGAAAAAAAGCTTTCCTATCAGTATGATAAAATGAATTTATCTGCACTCAGTGCAAAGCTGACTGCCTCATCTCTTGATGATATGGAAAAGGGATTTGAATATCTGACATCTTCAAGACCTTCATTTCTTAATAAAAATGGTTTAACACCTGCACAGCGTGGTACTGCAATGCATACCTTTATGCAGTTTTGCAGCTATGAAAATGCCTTTGATGATTTAGAAGGTGAAATCAGAAGAATTGTTACCCTCGGTCATATTACCAAAGAGCAGGCTGACAGCCTTGACAGAAATATGCTTGACAGGTTCTTTAACAGCGAGCTTGCTGCACAGATATTCAGTTCCGATAAAGTTTATCGGGAAATCAAGGTAACCTCCTTTGTTCCCGTAAAAGAAATTTATGGTATTGATTCTGATGAAAAGGTGCTCATTCAGGGTATTGCCGACTGTGTGATAGAAAAAAATAATGAACTCATATTGATTGACTATAAAACAGATAATGTATCTGATGAGAATGAGCTGCTTGACAGATACAAAAGACAGATTATGTTTTATAAAACAGCTATTTCCAAAACACTTAGAAAATCGGTTAAAGCCGCTATGCTCTATTCATTTAAGTTAGGAAAATGCTGTTATTATAAATAATTTAAAAAAATGCTTGCATTTTTAATCGGCTTGTGGTAATATATCAAAGCATAATGACATTACTTGTAAAGAGGTGAAAGTAAATGAAAGACGGAATTCATCCAAACTACGATACATGCACTGTTAAGTGTGCTTGTGGTAATACTTTTGAAACAAAAAGTACTAAGAGCGAATTAAAGGTTGATATCTGCTCAAAATGTCATCCATTCTTCACTGGTAAGCAGAAGCTTGTTGATACAGGTGGACGAGTTGATAGATTCAACAAGAGATATGCACGTAAGGGCTAATCTGAAAATCAATGGCAATGGTAATTACCGTTGCCTTGTTTTTTTATGGTGATATATATGAAAGAATACAAAACCGTTGAATTTGAAAGCAGTGACGAATTTACAGAAAAAAAGTCACGCTTTATCGGTTACGTCAAGCCTGTTAAAACGCAGGCAGAGGCAGTCGAATTCATTAATTCAATTAAATCAAAGCACTGGGATGCCACGCATAATGTGTCAGCCTATGTTTTAAAAGAAAATAACATTCAGCGCTCCAGTGATGACGGTGAGCCCAGCGGAACAGCAGGTGTTCCCGTTCTTGATGTTCTTTTAAAAGAGGGACTTGTTGATGTCTGTGTTGTTGTAACCAGATATTTCGGCGGCACTCTCCTTGGAGCAGGCGGACTTATCAGAGCATACTCCCATGGCTCAAAAATAGCTGTTGATGCAGGGCATATCATTACAATGGCACCCTGCAAAATAATCACTGTATCTGTTGATTACAGCTTTTATGATCGGATAAATATTATGCTTGCTGACTTTGGTGCTAATATCGAAAACAGTGAATTTGCTGATAAAGTCAACATTGAATTTTCTCTTAAGGAAAGTCTTGTTGACAATCTGAGTAAAACACTCACAGAGCAGAGCAACGGTAAATATACACTACATATAATCGGTGAAAAATTTGCAAAAGTATAAAAAATTGAATATAAACAGAAAAACCTGCCAATCCTTCATTTGAAAGGCAGGTTTTTTTATGAAAACATTTAAGGTGTTTGTTCCCGTTTTTATACTTCTTGTTATAGCAGCAGCATTTACAGCACCTGATATCACATCGGCAGAAAGCATATCTGATAAAGTATTAAGACTTCATATTCTTGCAAATTCCGATTCATCCGAAGATCAGAATATAAAACTCGGTCTGAAGAATTATTTTTTAGATAATACCAAGGAGCTGTTTTGCGGTAAAACGATTGAAGAAAATATTGCAATTGCTCAAAATAATAAAGCACAGATTGAAAATATCTGCAATAAATATTTAAAGGATTACGGCAAAACAGCTTTTGTTACTGTTGAAAAAGAGTTTTTTAAAACAAGAGTATACGATGATTTCACACTACCTTCAGGTGTCTATAATTCTATAAAAATAACAATAGGTGAGGGGAAGGGTCATAACTGGTGGTGTATTGTGTTTCCGTCTGTGTGCCTTAATTCCTGCAGTGAAGCTATGAGTGAATATTTAACCGATGATGAAATGGAGCTTGTCACATCAGGCTATACACCAAAATTCAAAATTATAGAAATTTATGAAAAAATAAAGGACAGACTTAATTGAGTCTGTCCTCAGCGTGTAGAAAAAGTCAAATTACAAATTCTACACGCTGGCAGACGTTGAGAAATGGAGCTGAATTTCGTTTTTTTGCGAGGATTACTGTACAAGGGTACTGTTTCCGAGTAAAAAACGAAAAACGCACAAAAGCCTTGCAATTTGTTTCAATTGCAAGGCTTTTAAATTGTTTTGGCGGCAGAAGCAAGCCTCTGCCCTACAATCATATAAATCGGTAAATTTTCTGTTGGTTAATCTTCGTGCGTGGTTCAGCCCACTTTATCGACAGTCTAAAGGACAGACTTGACTAAGTCTGTCCTCAATGGTGCCGGCGGCGGGGGTCGAACCCGCACCCTGTTGCCAGGACTGGATTTTGAGTCCAGCACGTCTGCCAATTCCATCACGCCGGCAAATAACATTGATATTATAACTAATATTAATGTAAAAGTCAATTATAAAATTTATAATAAAATCCAATACTTTGTTTAAAAAAACAGCAAACATACATAAAGTATGCTTGCTGTTTTGGTGCTGGTGACCGGACTTGAACCGGTACGGTATTTCTACCGAGGGATTTTAAGTCCCTTGCGTCTGCCGATTTCGCCACACCAGCATTGCTTAAATATAATAATAGATTTTTTAAATAATGTCAAGATATATAACAAAATTAATTAAAAATATTTTGTCAGAATAACAATTGCCAATATGAAAAGAATATAATTGGTGATACTATGAAATCAATCTGGCAAAGCGGTGCAGAATTTAAAAAGTTTCCCTCACTTCTTGAAGATGAGAAAACCGATGTACTCATCATCGGCGGTGGAATTACGGGATTACTTTTAGCTTATGAGCTGAAAAAGCAAAATGTAAATTATATTTTAGCAGAGCAGGGGAGAGTATGTAATGCCGTTACCTCCTGCACAACAGCAAAAATCACGTCACAGCACGGACTAATTTATAATAAAATAGAAAAAGAATTTAATCTCGATTTTGCAAGGCAATATCTTAACGCAAATCAAAGTGCTGTCAATCGTTACAGAGAGCTTGCCGAAAAATTCAAATGTGACTTTGAGGATAAAAACAGTTACGTTTATTCGGTTGACGATTCCGATAAGCTTGAAAAAGAAATGCATACATTGGAGCGTATCGGTTTTATAGCAGATTACGTAAATACGGTTCCGCTGCCGATAAATACTGTCGGTGCAGTGCGCTTTGAAAAGCAGGCACAATTCAACCCTCTCAAGCTTCTGTCACAGCTTTCAAAAAATTTAAAAATTTATGAAAACACGATGGTCTATGCAATTGAAAACAATGTTGCACTGACAAACGGCGGCAGAATTACAGCAGATAATATTGTTGTTGCAACACATTTTCCCTTTATCAATACTCATGGTACTTACTTTTTTAAAATGTATCAATCACGTTCTTTTGTTATCGGGCTTGATAATGGTGAGGATGTAAACGGAATGTATGTGGATGAGGCTGAGGGCGGTATGTCATTCAGAAATTATGGTGACTATCTGCTTTTAGGCGGCTATGGCAGAAGAACAGACGGAAGCTGCTGCTTTGACAATCTGAAAAAATTTGCGTCAGTTAACTATCCGCAGTCAAAGGTTCAGTTTGAGTGGGCAACACAGGATTGTATGACTCTTGACGGGATACCCTATATCGGCAAATATTCAAAATTAACACACAATCTTTTTGTTGCGACAGGCTTTAATAAATGGGGAATGACATCGTCAATGGTTGCAGCAAAGCTGTTAACTGACCTGCTGCTGAACAGGGAAAATGAATTTTCAGAAGTTTTTTCACCCTCAAGAACCATGATAAGACCCCAGCTCTTAATCAATTCATTTGAAGCAGTCAAAAACCTGTGTACGATATCCAATCACCGATGTACACATCTGGGCTGTGCACTTAAATGGAATAAGGAAGAACACACGTGGGACTGCCCCTGCCACGGCTCACGCTTTGCGGAGGACGGCAGTATAATTGAAAACCCTGCTGTAAAAGAATTAAGGAACAGCCATTAAAAGCTGTTCCTTAATTACTGTCAGTTAACAACATTCTGAGGATTTCCGTTCAAATAAGCAACAATATTATCCTCAAGAATTTTCAAAAGCCTTGCTCTTGTTTCCTTAGCTGCCCAGGCAATATGAGGGGTTATATAACAGTTTTTGGCTGTAAGTAAGGGATTGTTCCTGCTTGCGGGCTCAACCTTTAATACATCAAGCCCTGCAGCCTGCAATTCATCATTATTCAGTGCATCTGCAAGAGCCTGTTCATCAACAACAGGACCTCGTGATGTGTTAATTAAAATTGAAGATTTCTTCATCCTGGAAATATTTTCTTTGTTAATCAGTCCCTCCGTTTCAGGAGTAAGCGGACAATGACAGGTTACAATATCACTTTGACTAAGCAGCTCATCCATACTAACAAAGCTTACATTTAATTCTCCCTTATCCTTGGGGCGTGGATTATAGGCAAGCACCCTCATTCCAAAAGCCATAGCAATTGAAGCAACACGCTGACCGATTGAACCAAATCCAACAATACCGATTGTTTTTCCGTCAAGCTCTGTCAAAGGCTTTTTCCAAAAGCAAAAATCAGGACAATCACACCATTCACCATGCTTAACAGCATCTGAGTGCAATGTAACCTCGTTGGTTATCTGCAAAATAAATGCAAACACAAGCTGTGCAACAGCATTTGTTGAATAAGCAGGAATATTACATACTGTAATACCAAGCTGTCTTGCATATGCACAGTCAACAACATTATAGCCTGTTGACTGCAAGCCTATATATTTCAACTCAGGCGAAAGGGCATTAAGAATATCACGGTCAATGATTGTTTTATTAACAATAAGAATATCTGCACCCTTTGCTCTTTTGATAATTTCATCAGGTGACGTTCTCTCATAAACAGTATAATCACCGAGTCTTTCAATACCTGCCCAGCTTAAATCACCGGGGTTCGTAGTAAATCCGTCCAAATTAACAATTTTCATAAAATTCAATCCTTTTTATTGTTATGCATCAATTATATCCCTTAACAGCAGAAAATGCAATATTGCCTTGATACTTTAATCATAATAAGATATAATTATACATAATAGTTATTGGTGAATTTTATGAAAAAAATAATAGCTGTTATTATTGCCCTTTCGCTTACACTGGCAATTTCATTGGGAATTAATAATTTACATAAAAAAACAGAGCTTGCCAACACATCAATCGCTTATAATAAATCCTGTCTTGTTATTGATGCAGGTCATGGCGGTATTGATGCCGGTACAATCGGAGTTGACGGCACAAATGAAAAAGAAATTAACCTTGCAATTGCTAAAAAATTATATGATTTTGCAGGAGTAAGCGGTCTGTCTGCTAAATTAATCAGGGCAGGGGACTATCAGGTTTATAATGAGGGTGACGATAAATTAAGGTCGGACCTTTATAATCGTATGGATTATATTAACAGTGTCAACAAAGCAACTCTGATTTCAATTCACCAAAATCACTTTGAGATTGAGAAGGAATGGGGAATACAGATATGGTATTCACCTAACGATAATCTCAGCAAAGAGCTTGCCGACAGTATACTAACAATTTCAAAGGATAATCTGCAGAAAAATAACAGAAGAGAAAATAAAAAATCCGACAGCAGCTATTATCTTCTATATAAAGCAAAAGTACCCTCCGTTATGGTTGAATGCGGCTTTATGAGCAATAATGAGGAAAATAAAAAATTACAGGATGATAATTACCAGAACAAAATGGCATATTCAATAATGCTTGGCTACGGCAATTATCTGTCTAAGGAGTTATAAATGGCTAAAATAAAATCAGTTTATATCTGCAGTGAATGCGGGTATGAATCACCAAAATGGTACGGAAAATGCCCGGGCTGCGGCGAATGGAATACATTAAATGAAGAGCTTCCGTCAACAGCCTCCATCAGCAGAAACGCAGCTAATATAAGCACTGTCAACCAGGTGATGGCACTGGGTGAAATTACTGAGGATGTTGAAAAAAGAATGTCAACAGGCATAAAAGAATTTGACAGGGTGCTCGGTGGAGGAATTGTTCTCGGCAGTCTTGTTTTAATCAGCGGCGATCCCGGTATCGGTAAATCAACAATACTGCTTCAGATGTGTGAACATCTCGGAAAAAGGAAAAAGATTTTATATGTCAGCGGTGAGGAATCTGCAAATCAGATAAAAATGAGAGCCAACAGACTGGGTGTAACGACGGACAAGCTTTTTGTTTTGCCGCAAACAGATGTCGGTATAATTGTAGATGCCATAAAAACAGAAAAGCCTGATATTGTTATAGTCGATTCCATTCAGACAATGGTATACGATGAAATCAGCTCATCAGCAGGCTCTGTAACTCAGGTAAGGGAATGTACAAATATATTTATGCATACAGCAAAAGGGCTTGGTATTCCTATATTTGTTGTAGGTCACGTTAATAAAGACGGTGCGATTGCAGGACCCAAGGTGCTTGAGCATATTGTTGATACAGTTCTGTATTTTGAGGGTGAGAAAAATTATTCTTACAGGATTTTAAGAGGTGCAAAAAACAGATTTGGCTCAACAAATGAAATCGGTGTTTTTGAAATGACAGGTGAAGGTCTTAAGGAAGTATTGAATCCATCGCTTATGATGATTTCAGGCAGACCGAAAAATACTTCAGGAACCTGTGTTGCCTGCGTTATGGAAGGCTCAAGACCGATTCTTGCAGAGGTTCAGGGTCTTGTATGTGCCACAGGCTTTGGCACACCCAGAAGAATGAGTACAGGCTTTGACTATAACAGAATGAGTATGCTGCTTGCAGTGCTTGAAAAAAGAGCAGGTTATTTTTTCAATAATATGGATGCATATATTAATGTAGTCGGTGGTTTAAAGCTTGATGAACCTGCAGCAGACCTAACTGTGGCACTTGCACTTGTTTCGTCACTTAAAGATAAAGCAGTAGGTGAGGATGTTCTTGCGTTTGGCGAGGTCGGACTTGCTGGCGAAATCAGAGCAATTAATAATTGCGAACAGCGCGTAAGCGAAGCCATGCGTTTAGGCTTTAAACGCTGCATAATACCATTTCATAATTATAAGCAGTTGTCTAAAGAACTAAAAGTGAATATGGATATTGTTCCGGTAAGAACAATCCGCGATGCTTTTAGCGCATTAGTAGAGGAGTAAAAGAGCAGAATTTCTGCTCTTTTTTCAATGTAACAAACAGAGGAGAAAAATTATGTATAATTGTTTTTATGCTCGAAAACCCTTGACATAGCGTGATTTTTGAATTACAATTATACAAAATTAATATTTTGTATAATTGAGGGGAGTTAAAGAGAATAAAAACAGCTTTTTTTATGCGTTTTTTCAGGCTCTCAGATTATTTGAAACGATATAAACATCATTCTAAAAAAAGCTATCAGATTAAATTCGTTAAAGATAAGTTTTATAATTCAGTTATACAATATAATTTAAGAAAGGAAAATTAAAATGCGCAAAGAAGAATTCGGGCAATTGCCAAAGCTGGTTCAGCAATATTTGACTTATATTGAAGCAATAAAGAATCACAGCGAATTATCTGTTCTTGAATATGCATCGGATTTAAGAACTTTTTTCAGATTTCTTGCTAAAGCTAAAGGATTGTGCAGTGAGGATACGCCTGATGAAGAAATCGATTTGTCCCCTATTGATTTACAATTTATACAGATAGTAAATCTTACGGACGCTTATCAATTCATTGTATACTGCAAAAACGAGCGCGGAAACAGCGAAACGACAAGAGCGCGCAGAGTTGTCGCAATAAGACGATTTTTTGGCTATCTGACAGATAATCTCGGCATACTTGAAACCAATCCTATGAAATCATTGGATGCACCTAAAACCAAAAAAGCTCTCCCAAAATACTTAACTCTGGAAGAGGCTGAAAAATTACTGTCTGTTATTGACGGTAAATATAAAGAGCGTGATTATGCTATTGCTACACTATTTTTAAACTGCGGTATGCGTCTGAGCGAGCTGGTTTCCATCGATTATAACGATATAAAAGCTGACGGCTCACTAACAATTGTCGGTAAAGGCAATAAGGAACGAGTTGTTTATCTTAATCAAGCCTGTGTAAATGCGATTGTTAATTATATGAAGGTGCGACCGAATGATGGAGTTAAAGACAGAGCCTTGTTCCTCAGCTCCAGAAATCAGAGAATCAGCCCTAAAACAGTTCAGCACATTATATATTCATATCTTGATAAAGCAGGACTTGGTGACAGAGGTTTGTCAGTACATAAGTTAAGACATACAGCAGCCACACTTATGTATCAGCATGGCAATGTCGACTTGCTTTTGCTTAAAGAAATACTCGGTCATGAGAATTTAGGCACTACAGAAATATATACACACATAGCTGACGACGCCACAAGAAAAGCAATTGAATCGAATCCACTGTCAAAAGAAAAAGCTAAATGGTAACGACTGAAAACAACAGCTTTGTTAATCCGCTGTCGATAACTGAAACTACAATAATTGCAACAGCAAGCAGAAGATATTTTTTTAGATAAGGATTTATTTCAAAGGGTTCCTTGCTATCCCCTTTTACAAGATTTCTTATTTTAGCTGACAGCTCAACACTCACCTTCATAGTATAAGCAATTGTAGTAATAAGCAGTGCTATGTAAGGAACTATCATAATAAGAGAATATCCTACCCCTTTAGCATCATAGTTCACAAAATAGTATGAAAGTCTGCTGCCTGTGGCAACACCTACAAAAATCGGCACAATATTAATCAGCGGTGTGCTTATTAAACAGAAACCGAGAAACGCGGTAATCAGAAACAATGAAAAATAGGCACAGAAATTGGACAGCATAAGATTCGCAAAGCTATTGTCCTTTATCATAACAAGCTCATTGAGCTTATCACTCTGAGCAAGCTTATAAAAATAAGAGCCTATAAAAAGACCTACCGCATAAAATAATCCGCAATAAAATATAAATTTGTTTTCACTGAAATCAAAGGTGTGTTTTTCTTCCTTATTTGTCGGAGCAAGCATATTTTCAATACTTTTCTGCTTATCTTTTACTTTGTCCATTCCTTCACCTTTTTCTTGAAGATTTTATAAGAGCAATAATAATTGCAGATATAAAAATCAGCGCAAGTTTAATAATAAAATATATTGAATTGCTTTTATTGACTAAGAAATTGATAAACACCAAAACAGCAAATGGTACAACCGATATTACTGAAAGCAATAAAAAATTGTTTTTAAATCCGCTTATGCTTACAAACGATATGATAATTGAGGACAAAAGACAGACTGCAATTGAAATATAACCAGCCACAGACAGGTCAAAATCCAATTTCAGAACAATTGCTGAAGATACCAAGTTAAAAAGCAAAACAGATACTATGCTTGATATAGCTATTTTAATAAAATAAGTTAAAAACAATTCCTTTGAATTTGTAGCTGAAATTTTAGGCATAATAAAACCCCTCCGATAAAAAATATTCGGAGAGGTTTTTATTTATTACTAAATATTAAGGATTAATCCTTTTTCTTTGTTTCATCAACGACTTCTTTTTTTGCCTTTTTGCTTTCCTTCTTAGCCTTAGCCGCTTCACGTGCTGCCTCAACTTCCTTCTGATGCTGTTCAGCCTTTGTCTTATTTGTGTTGATAGCCCAGCGCTCAATTTTCATTTTGTTTCGGTCAGAGCCTGTTTCGATAACAAGATCATTTTCACGGATTGTAACAACTCTTCCGACGATACCGCCGATAGTAACAATTTCATCGCCGATTTCGAGAGAATTTCTCATTTCCTGCTCTTCCTTCTGACGCTTCTTCTGAGGTCTGATCATAAAGAAATACATAACAACAAAAAGTACAACCATCATAATAATCATTGTTGTTGTCTGCTGACCTGAACCAGCACCTGCGGCTGCACCTGAGCTTGCTGCCATTAATAAAATTGGATTCATATATTTTTCCTCCTAAAATAAATCATATGTATTATATTAAATATTTATAAACTTTGCAAGTGTTTTCTAAATTCTTGTATCAAGTTTTACACAATATTCATTTTTATAGTCATTAAATGTACCATTGTCTAAATTTTCACGTATTTCTGTCATTAAATTGTTATAGAAATAAAGATTATGCATAACCGCTAACCGCATACCAAGGATTTCGTTTGCCTTAATTAAATGACGAACATAAGCACGGGAGTATTTCTGGCAGGTAGGACAATTGCAGGTTTCGTCTATCGGTCTGCTGTCCCTATCATATTTGGCATTGTTAATATTAATAATACCTTCTTTAGTAAACAAGTGACCGTGTCTTGCATTTCTTGACGGCATAACACAATCAAATAAATCAACTCCCCTGCTGACAGCTTCAAGAATATTACCAGGCGTGCCGACACCCATTAAGTACCTTGGCTTATCTTCAGGAGCATATGGCTCAACAGCAGAAATGATTCTGTACATATCCTCTTTAGGCTCACCAACTGCAAGACCGCCGATTGCATAACCATCCAAGTCCATTGCGGCAATCTGCTTCATATGCTCTATTCTGAGGTCGTCATATGTACAGCCCTGATTAATGCCAAACAAAAGCTGATTTTTATTAATGGTTGTATCCAAACTGTTCAGCCTGTCCATCTCAATTTTACAGCGTTCGAGCCAGCGTGTTGTACGTTCGCAGGATTCCTTGGCATATTTGTAAGTTGCAGGGTTTTCAACACACTCGTCAAAAGCCATTGCAATGGTAGAGCCAAGGTTTGACTGAATCTGCATACTTTCCTCGGGACCCATAAATATTTTTCTGCCGTCAATATGAGAATTGAAGGTAACACCTTCCTCCGTAATTTTATTCAGCTTCGCAAGGCTGAATACCTGAAAACCACCGCTGTCTGTCAGAATCGGTCTGTCCCAATTGGTAAACTTATGAAGTCCGCCCATATCGAAAATAAGCTTATCACTTGGTCTGACGTGAAGATGGTAGGTATTGCACAGCATAACCTGACAATTAATATTCTTTAAATCATCAGTTGAAAGACCGCCCTTAATGGCAGCAGAGGTTGCTACATTCATAAAAGCAGGGGTCTGAACAGTACCGTGAACGGTTTCAAACTCCCCTCGCCTTGCTTTTCCTTCTTTTTTTAGTAATTTGTACATAATTTCTCCAATTTATTCTATAATTTCAAGTTCCTTTGCCGCCTGTATCCAATATTTTTCAGGTAAGATTTTTCCACCTTTAAAATTATCTTCATTTGCCTTTTTCCAGGCGCTAAAACCACACATTGATATGCAATATCACCGTTCATTTGCAGGTTTTTTATTACACATTCCGAAAACATGGGTGCATATTCAACCAAATCACTTTTTCTGTAATCTTCAATCAAAGCATCTGCATCAAACTTAATTTCAATAAACTCCGCTTTCCAATCATTTTCAGAGGACGTTAGAAGAGTAATATATGTATGCCCGTATTCTTCTTCGTCTTGAGGCAGTCCGAGACTCGGACAAAATACAATTTTTTTATCTTTTGCCGAAACTATCATTTTATGGTGAGAATGACCGCACAGCAAAATATTGCCCCTGATTTTTTTAGCATATTTAGCCTGAGCAGATGAATTCAGCAGTATATTTTCCTTGTTGCTTTTCGGCGAGCCGTGGCAAGCACATATTAAGGGTGCACCATCAATACAGATTTCCGAGTAAATCGGTAAATCGGCGAAAAAATCAAGGTCTTCATCAGTTAAATTCTCATATGTGTATAAAAATGAGCCGACGCCGGAGCTGTGAACCCAACCGTCATTCGGATTGTTTCGGTGCTCCAGTAAATAATCCTCACGATTTCCCCGTAAAAAGTGACAATTGTAAAGTGCTTTACACTTATTAAGAAGCTTCATAGTTCTTTGCGGATAAGGAAAATCCGTCACATAATCGCCGAGAAAAATAATCCCGTCGGGTTTTATTTTTTCTATTGCCATAAATGCCGATTCAAAAGCCGCATAATTTGAATGAATATCGGCTATAACAATTATTTTTTTCATATTGCAGACTTCCTATTTCTAATTCTTCTTATATGTCCTTACTCAATAAACATTGCATCGCCGAAGGAGAAAAAGCGGTATTTTTCTGCAACAGCAGTATTATATGCATTCATTATATTATCATAGCCTGCAAGGGCGGAAACCAGCATAATTAGTGTACTTTCGGGAAGATGAAAATTTGTAATAAGGGCATCAAGACATTTGAATTTATACCCTGGGTATATAAAAATACCTGTATCATCCTCATCCGCACAAATACAGCCGTTTTTTGTTGCCACACTTTCAACCGTGCGGCAGCTTGTGGTGCCAACACAGATAACACGCTTTCCGTTTTTATGTGTTTCATTGATAAGGTCAGCCGTTTCCTTTGGCATTATATAGTGCTCTTTATGCATAATATGTTTTGTGACATCATCCACCTTAACAGGGCGGAATGTGCCGAGACCAACGTGCAGTGTAACATAGCCTATCTTTACACCTTTTGCTTTGATTTCATCAAGCATTTCAGGTGTAAAATGAAGCCCTGCGGTAGGTGCAGCAGCCGAGCCTAAGTTCTCACTGTAGACCGTTTGATATCTTTCCTTATCCTCAAGCTTTTCCTTTATGTAAGGCGGCAGAGGCATCTGACCGATTTCATCAAGTACAGAGTAAATATTGTCTTCGCAAACAAATTTTACCAATCTGTTTCCGTCATCCTTTACTTCAATGACCTCACATTCAAGCTGACCCTCACCAAAAGTAAATTCAGCACCGACCTTTGCCTTTTTACCGGGACCGCATAAGCATTCCCAAACAAGATTTTCAACCTGCTTTAAAAGCAAAAACTCAACAACAGCGCCTGTTTCCTTCTTTACACCGTAAATCCTTGCAGGTATAACTCTTGTGTTATTTAGTATTAAACAGTCACCCTCGTTAAGATATTCAGTTAAATCCCTGAAAATTTTGTGCTGAATTTCCCCTGTTCTTTTATCAAGCAGCATCAATCTTGATGCATTTCTTGGCTCAATGGGAGTCTGTGCAATCAGTTTCTCCGGTAAATTATAGTAAAAATCTGAAGTTTTCATTATATTCTCCATAAATTATAATTGACATATATATATATTAAGTGGTATTATATTTGCAAGTATGGATTTGAAAATCCTGCCTAACTATTATATTGCATATTAACTTGTTTTACAAGGTATTTTTTAAGGAGATTTGTTATGGAAAAAAAGTTTAATGTAGGTATTGTCGGTGCAACGGGTATGGTTGGTCAAAGATTTGCTACCCTGCTTGACGGTCACCCATGGTTCAATGTAGTTTGCCTGGCTGCTTCATCAAGAAGTGCAGGCAAAGCATATAAAGATGCTGTCGGAAAAAAGTGGTGTATGGATGTTGAAATCCCTGAATCCATGAAAGATATTGTTGTTATGGATGCAACAAATGATATTGAAAAAATTACATCTATGGTTGACTTTGTATTCTGTGCGGTTGATATGAAAAAGGATGAAATCAAAGCACTTGAAGAGGAATATGCAAAGCATGAATGCCCTGTTGTTTCAAACAACTCAGCACACAGATTCACTCCAGATGTTCCTATGGTAGTGCCTGAGCTTAATGCACATCATATTGAAATCATCAAGGATCAGAGAAAAAGACTTGGTACAAAGCGCGGCTTTATTGCAGTTAAGTCAAACTGCTCACTGCAGTCCTATGTTCCTGCTCTCTTCCCCGTTAATGACAAATTTGCCGTTAAGGATGTTCTTGTTTGCACATATCAGGCAATTTCAGGTGCAGGAAAGACCTTTGAAACATGGCCTGAGATGAATGACAATGTTATTCCTTATATCGGCGGTGAGGAAGAAAAGAGTGAGAAAGAGCCGCTTAAGCTGCTTGGTACAATCGAGAACGGTGTAATCAAATCAGCAGATAAACCGAATTTCACTGCACAGTGCATCCGTGTTCCTGTTTCAAACGGTCACCTTGGTGCAGTATTTGTAAGATTTGAGGAAGATCAGAAGCCGACTAAGGAAGAAATGATTGAAATCTGGGATAATTTCTCAGGCAGAGCACAGGAGTTAAATCTTCCGTCTGCACCAAAGAAATTCTTACATTACTTTACTGAGGATGACAGACCGCAGATTAAATCAGAAAGATTGCTTGAAAACGGTATGGCAGTTTCAATCGGCAGACTCAGAGAAGATACACAATATGACTACAAATTTGTTTGTCTTTCACACAATACACTCCGTGGTGCTGCAGGCGGAGCAGTTCTTCTTGCTGAGCTTCTTGCTGCAGAAGGCTATATGGACAGATAAATAAACTATATCAATACTTAGGGAGAGAATAATTATGAAAGAACCAATTTTTACAGGTGCAGGCGTAGCAATTATTACACCTATGAACGCTGACGGCAGCGTTAACTATGATGAATTCGGAAAATTTATTGACTGGCAGATTGAAAACGGCACTGATGCAATTGTTGTCTGCGGTACAACAGGTGAATCATCAACATTAAAGGTTGTTGAACACAATGAGGCTATCAGATGGTGTGTTGAATATGTTAACGGCAGAGTTCCTGTTATTGCAGGTACAGGCTCAAATTCCACAGCCTGTGCAATTGAAATCAGCCGTGAGGCTTGCAAGGCAGGTGCTGATGCGTTACTGCTTGTAACGCCTTACTACAATAAAACAAGTCAGAGAGGTCTTATTGCTCATTATACTGCAATTCACGATGCTACCGATTTACCTCTCATTCTTTATAATGTTCCTTCAAGAACAGGTGTTAACATTAATCCCGAAACTGCCAAAGAGCTTTCAAAGCTGCCAAGAATTAATGGTATCAAGGAAGCATCAGGCAATCTTGAGCAGGTTAAGGCTATACACGATTTGTGCGGTGATGAGCTTAACATCTGGAGCGGTAATGACGACCAGATTTATGATTTAATGGAGCTTGGCGGTAAGGGTGTTATTTCCGTACTTTCAAATATCTGCCCGCAGGCTGCTCACGACATTCCTGCAAAATACCTTGCAGGTGACAAGGAAGGCAGCAAGGCGTTAATGGATAAATATATGAAGCTTGCTAAGGCAATGTTTGTTGACGTTAACCCGATTCCTGTAAAGGAGGCTGTTTCACTTATCGGCTTTAATGCAGGTCCCGTAAGGCTTCCGCTTATTGAAATGGATGAGAAAAACAAGGAATACGTCAAGAATACAATGGACGAATACGGTCTTTTATAATTAATTTAAGAGGAATTTAAAATGACAAGAATTATAATTACAGGCGCAAACGGAAAAATGGGCAAGGTACTTCAAAGCATTATTGCCAACCGTGAGGATTGTGAAATTGTTGCAGGTGTTGATTTGAATACAGCAGACAACGGAGCCTTCCCAATTTACGCTTCAATCTCTGAGGTAAAGGAAACTGCAGATGCAGTAATTGATTTTTCCAATCCTGTACTTCTTGATGATTTGCTTGCGTATTCAGAATCAACAAAAACACCGCTTGTTATCGCAACAACAGGCTACAATGATGAACAGAAAGCAAGAATCACAGAGGCATCAAAGACCTGCCCGATTTTCTTCACTTACAATATGAGCATGGGCATTAATCTGCTTGCAAACCTTGCGAAAAAGGCAACTGAAATTCTGGGCAGTGATTTTGACATCGAAATTGTTGAAAAGCACCATAACCAGAAAATTGATGCACCAAGCGGCACGGCTCTGATGCTTGCAGATGCAATTTGTGAGGTAACACCTCAGCCTATGAAATATGAATATGACCGTCACTCCAAGCGTGAAAAAAGAACCAAAAATGAAATCGGTCTTCACGCTGTCAGAGGCGGAACCATTGTCGGCGAGCATGAAATCATTTTTGCTGGACGTGATGAAATCATTACCCTTTCACATTCTGCAAGAAGCAAAGAAATTTTTGCTGTCGGTGCTGTGAATGCAGCAGTATATATGTGCGGCAAGGATGCAGGTATGTACGATATGAAAGAGCTTATCAACAACTGATATATGATAAAAAGCAGAGAAAAAATCTCTGCTTTTTATTTTGCCTAAAAGGCATTATTTATTATTTTATTACAAAGGGTATTATAATCTATTCCGACAGCTGCTGCCTCCTGCGGCAGAAGACTTGTGGGTGTCATTCCCGGCAGAGAATTTGCCTCAAGAAAATATATCTCGCCTTTCTTATCGACAATAAAATCAATGCGTGAATAATATTTTAAATGTAATAAATTATGCATTTTCAGTGCAATACTTTGGAGTTTTTCTGTTAATTCACTGCTTATCTTTGCAGGGCAGGTTTCTTTTGTCATGCCCTGATACTTATTATTATAATCATAAAATCCGCTTTGAACTTCAATTTCAATGGGTGGCAACGGACGATTATCAAGAATCCCCACTGAAAATTCCCTGCCTGCAATATACTCTTCAATAATTATTTCGGTGTCATATCTTTTGGCAAAAGCCTGTGCTTTATAAAGCTCCGGCATATTATGTACAATGGTTATACCGACACTTGAGCCGCAGCCAACAGGCTTGACAACACAAGGAAAATCAAGCTTCCCGTTAAACTCATTCATACACCATTTCGCTGTTTTTATACCACTATTTTTTGCTATAAGCTTTGAAATATTTTTATTCATTGACAAACAGCAGCCATCATATCGTGAACCAGTGTATTGAATATTATTAAGCGTTAATAATGCCTGTAATTTGCCATTTTCACCAACATCACCGTGCAGTGCCAGATATACGGCATCCGCAAGCCGACAGGCATCAATTACATTTTCTCCGATGACTTTATCACTTACAATACCGTCAGGAGCAGTTTTGCTTATTGCATACTTTTTTATATCTGCAATATCATCCGTAAAAACAAGATTTTCTATGTCATCCATATCAAAACACAAATCTATCAGGCAAATCTTATGACCGCAATTAATGAGTGCTTTTGCTATCTGAGAGCCTGATACTAAAGATACTTCCCTTTCAGGGCTTATTCCCCCTGCAAGAACTACTATATTCATCCAATCACCTCTTGTTCATTATATAATAAAATATTTGCAATTATAATATCAATTTGTGCTTTACAAATGGCAAATAGTGCTATATCATATAGATATGAAAAGATTTGATTATGTTACTGACGGAGAGTACAGTAAAAGAGGCTATTTATTAAACGATTTTAAAGTATTCAATATCAAAGATAAACGCAGTGAAGCATTTGAATTTCATTATCACGAATTTAATAAAATCATTTTATTTAAATCAGGTGATGTAAAATATAATATTGAAGGCAAGGAATATCAGCTAAAGCCTAATGATATACTGCTTGTTAAACGTGGTGACATTCACAGACCGATTATCAGCGAAAATGAATTTTATGACAGAATTATAATATGGATTGATGACAGCTACCTTAATGCAATCAGACTTTTGGAATGCTTTGAGATAGCAGAAAAAACAGGCTTTAAGCTGATAAAAGGTGCTGATAATCAGCTATTTTCCCTGGCAGAAAAGCTATGCCGAAGCAGTGAAAAGGACTTTGCCTACAAAGAGTATAACGAGGCACTGCTGACGCAACTGTTAATTCTCATAACACGCAGCATTATGCATAATGATATTGATAGAAAGAAATATAAAAGCGATGAGCAGATAGACAGATTACTTAAATATATTAACTCCAATCTTGATAAAAAGCTGTGTATTGACAGCCTGGCTGAAATGTTTTTTATAAGCAGGTACCATCTGATGCATAAATTCAAGGAGCAAACGGGTACAACAATATATTCTTACATACAATCCAAAAGACTTCTAAATGCAGCTAAATCCATAAAATGTGGTATGAGTATCAAGGAAGCCTGCTATATGAATGGCTTTAATGATTATTCCGTATTTCTTAAAGCATTTAAAAAGGAATTTGGAATTACACCGACAAAATATAAAGAACGGGAATAAGTATGCTTATTCCCGTTCTTTATATTTAGGCAAAAGTATTATGTATTGTATCTTTCATAATCTCAGGTATTTTGATTGACTGGGGGCAATGTGATGCACATTTACCACAGCCAATACAAGCATCTGCACCAACATCAATTTTATGATACTCTGCCCTGCTCTGTTCCTCATTAAGTTCACCTGTTTTTAATTTGTTATAAACAGAAAAAATTGTACTGATTTTAATATCCTTCGGGCAGTCAGCACAGTAATCACAGCCGGTGCAGGGAATAATTTCACTCTTATTAATCATAGCCGCCGCATTCTGACAGATATTCAGCTCTGTATCTGTCATTGGCACGAAATCTGTAAGAGTGCTTATATTATCATTCAGCTGCTCAAGGGCATTCATACCACTCAATATCGTCATAACATTAGGATGACTTGCAACAAAGCGAATTGCCCAGGACGCTGCACTGCTTTCAGGCTTTGCCTTTTTAAACATTTCTTCAATATCCGTAGAAACCTCAGCAAGCTTACCGCCCCGTACAGGCTCCATAACAATTACAGGAATACCTGCATCCGTTAAAATCCGATACTGCTCCTCAGCATTCTGGTTTTTCCAGTCAAGGTAGTTCATTTGTATCTGCGCAAAATCCCACTTGTGTTCACTCACAATTTTCTTTAAATCCTCAATTGTACCGTGAAAGGAGAAACCGATATTCCTAATTTTATCTTCTCTTTGCTTTTCAAGAACAAAATCATAAGCACCGAATTTTTCACACTTTTCATAATTCTCCTTATTAAGGGAATGTAAAAGGTAAAAATCAAAATAATCGTGACCTGTTCTTTCAAGCTGTTTTCTGAAAACCTTTTCCATATCAGCTTTTTTGGGGCACATCCATATTGGAAGCTTATCTGCAAGAAAATAGCTGTCACGGGGATACTTTTTCAGTGCTGTACCGATAAACTTTTCACTTTTGCCTGCATGATACATATAAGCGGTATCAAAGTAATTTACACCATTATTATAAGCCGCATCCACAAGCTCCTGCCCTTTTTTGTAATCAATCAGCGGATTGGCTTCCCTTTTAATCGGAGTTTTACAGGGTAATCTCATAGCACCCAAACCAAGCAGGGAAACCTCAGTGTCCCTGAATTTTCTTTTATCAACCATAGCGCTTTACTCCATTGTCCAGGTTACACCCTGCGGTGTGTCCTTAAGAATAATTCCTCTCGCCTTTAAATCATCACGGATTTTGTCAGCAGTTGCCCAATCCTTGTTTGCTCTTGCTTCCTGACGCTGTGCTATAAGTGCCTCAATCTCTGAATCAAGGTCGTTTGACTTTCTGTTATAAAGAATGCCTAAAACATCACAAAGCTCGTCAAAAACCTTGGCTGCAGTTTCACAGACATTCTTAGATACAGCCTTATCAAGAATTTTTGTATTAATATCCTTAACAAGGTCAAATACAGCAGCAACACCGTCAGCAGTATTGAGGTCATCGTCCATAGCAGCTATAAACTGCTCTCTGCGGCTGTTCAGCAGATTAATAAGCTCTGTATCGTCTTCTGTATCCTTTGCATTCTTAATAGCAAAATCAAGGCTCTCACGGCAGGTATAAAGTCGTTCAAGTGCAGATTTGCACTGCTCAATAATCTCTAAGTTATAGTTGATTGGTGAACGGTAGTGTGATGAGATAAGGAAATAGCGAATTACCTCATAGCCATAAACCTCTGCAATTTCTCTTACAGTTTTGAAATTGCCCAATGATTTACTCATTTTAACATTGTCAACATTGATATAGCCGTTATGCATCCAGTATTTTGAGAAGGTGCAGCCGTTTGCACACTCACTCTGTGCAATCTCATTCTCATGGTGCGGGAAAATTAAATCCTGACCGCCGCAGTGAATATCAATGGTTTTACCCAAATATCTTCTGTTCATTGCTGAACACTCAATATGCCAGCCAGGTCTGCCCTTGCCCCATGGTGACTCCCAGTAAGGCTCACCCTCCTTGGCACCTTTCCAGAGAGCAAAGTCAAGCGGGTCTTCTTTGATGTCACCGACTGCAATTCTTGCACCTGACTGTAAATCATCAATTGGCTGATGACTGAGCTTACCATATTCCTTGAATTTCAATGTTCTGAAATACACATCACCATTAACTGCATAAGCATAACCCTTCTCCTCAAGGGACTTAATGATTTCAATAATTTCATCAATATTTTCCGTTGCCTTGGGATGAACCGTTGCATCCTTAAAATTCAAACCGTGCGCATCCGTCCAGAATTCTTTAATATATTTTTCCGAAACCTCCTCAAAGGTGATGCCTTCTTCATTTGCTCTTTTGATGATTTTATCGTCAACATCCGTAAAGTTCTGAACAAATTTTACATTATAGCCTCTGTATTCCATATAACGTCTTAAAACATCAAATACACAAAGCGGTCTTGCATTACCGATATGAATAAAATTATAAACGGTAGGACCGCAGGCATAAATCTTTACCTCATTTTCATCAACAGGAACAAACTCTTCCTTTGTTCTTGACATTGTGTTAAAAATTTTCATTTTAAACTCTCCTTTAAAATTTCAATTTCATTTTGTAATTCGTTAATTTTTTTCTGATTATTCTGAATAGCATTCATTACAGGGTCAGGAATATGAATCTGATCAAGGTCATCAACTCTTTCACCGTCAATCCTCACAACCTCACCGGGCACGCCGACTACTGTGCAGTTCGGCTCAACATCCTTAACCACAACTGCACCCGCAGCAACCTTTGCATTCCTGCCGATTGTGATAGGACCAAGCACCTTTGCACCTGAGCCTATCATTACGCCGCTTTCAATGGTAGGATGACGCTTACCTATATCTTTACCCGTACCGCCGAGCGTAACCCCCTGATAAATCATAACGTCATCACCGATTTCGGCAGTTTCACCAATCACAATACCGCTGCCGTGGTCAATAACCACTCTTTTGCCGATTGTAGCACCGGGATGAATTTCAATCCCTGTTCTGTGTGCTGAACGCTGGCTTATAAGCCTTGCAATAAAAGGCATATTATGCTTTAAAAACCAATTTGCTTTTTTGTGACTTCTCAGTGCCTTAAAGCCGGGATACAAAAGAACGATTTCAATGGGGCTGCGTGCAGCAGGGTCATGCTCCATAAAGCTCCTTATATCCTCCTTATAAGATTCAAACATAAAAACCTCCAAAAAAATATGCCCCTGTCCATTGACAGAGGCAATAATAACTGCGGTTCCACTCTATTTTATACTCAGCTACGTTAATAGCTTTTGCCGATAACGAGGCAGACCGCCACGGAATACTCTAATTCCTCCGTGAAGCTCAGAAGTGCATTTCGCAGACAACCAAATACAGACATTTCAGCAAGCAGCCTGCTCTCTTAAAATGGTTCATTCTGTTACTTCTCTTCATCACAGCTTTTATTCTATAGTACTATTATATCTATTTTTGAAAAATTTGCAACAATTATTTTGTTTTAATTAAGTGCCAGCCGTCTTTTGCATAAATAAGACCGCTTAAAACAGCAACTACCGTTGTAATCCAGAAGGCAGCTGTGCAGTAAATATTAAGCCAAGGTGTGGTCATATCAATATCAGCACTGCCCTCGCCTATTGCGAGAAGCAAAAATGCCATACCTGTTGTTGCCATCTGCAAAAATGTTTTGCATTTACCGAAAGCATTGGCGGCGATAACCTCGCCTGTTGTAGCTGCAGCCATTCTTATTCCTGAAACAAGAAATTCTCTTGCAAGCATAAGCATAATGCAAATATCTGTATGCCAGCCCATTTTTATTAAAATCAAATATGCTGCAAACACAAGGCTTTTATCGGAAAGAGGATCCATAAGCTTACCGAAATCGGTAACAAGACCACGCTTTCTGGCAATAATTCCGTCAACCTTATCGCTCATACAAGCCACAAAATAAACAAGAAGTGTTGCCACCCAGTGATATTTAAAATCAATAAAGGCAAAAGCCATTAAAAAAGGAATACAGCAAAATCTAAATACTGTTATTTTGTTAGGTAAATTCATATTTCCTCCCCGATCAAATCATAGCCGTCATAATCGGTAATTTTAACTTGAATGAAATCACCGACGCTGAGTTCATTTTTTGATGTAATAATTATTCCTGTATCTATTTCAGGTGAATCAAGATAAGATCGACCGACATATTTTCCGTCGTCAAAGCTGTCAATCACAGCTTTATAAACATTACCTATTTTTGCCTTATTTGCTTTTTCGGTTATTGAATACTGAATATCCATTAAAACCTCGGCACGTCGCTGCTTGATTTTATCATCAATCTGATTATCAAAATCAAAAGCAGGTGTATCCTCTTCAGGTGAGAAAGCAAAACAGCCAAGCCTGTCGAATTCTATGTCTTTGATAAACCTGCAAAGCTCCTCAAACTGTTCCTCGCTCTCTCCGGGAAAACCTACCATAAACGTTGTCCTTAGGGATAAACCCTTTATTCTGGATTTCATTTTAGTAAGCAATTCTTTGAGGGAATCATAGGAGCCGTTTCTGTTCATAGCCCTTAACACGTCACCGTTGCAGTGCTGAAGCGGAATATCTATATAGGAGCAAATCTTTTCTTCCTCAGCTATAACCTCAATCAATTCATCAGTAACCCTGTCAGGATAACAATAAAACAGTCTGAACCATTCTATGCCGTCAATTTTAACGAGTTCCTTTAACAGCTTTGCAAGACGATATTCGCCATATAGCTGCATACCGTATTTAGTAGTATCCTGAGCAACGAGTATTACCTCTTTGACGCCTTTTGAAGCAAGCTCCTTAGCTTCTTCAATAATGCTTTCCATAGAACGCTCGATATAGCTGCCGCGGATACCGGGTATCGCACAATAACTGCACTTATTATCACAGCCGTCACTAAGCTTCAAATAAGCCCAGTGAGGGGGTGTAGAAAGCATTCTGTCACCTTCCAGCGGCAAGAGTTTTTTGTCGGGGAAAAAGCTTGTAGAAATCCCCACAGCAGCTTTCTGACAAATCTTAACTATATCACCGTCAGCTCCGATACCTATCACCGAATCAACCTCAGGTATTTCCTTCAGAATTTCATCCTGATAACGCTCAGCAAGACAGCCTGTTACAATAACAGATGAAATAAGTCCTGCTGTTTTATACTCAGCAACCTCAAGGATTGTTTCAATGGCTTCACGCTTGGCATCCTCAATAAAGCCGCAGGTATTAATTATCATTATATCTGCATCCTCAATTGCACCAACAATTTGAAAGCCTGCTTTATTCAGTTTTTCAAGCATTAATTCACCGTCAACCTGATTTTTAGGGCAGCCCAGTGAAATCATACCTACTTTAATATTCATCTTCCTCTATCCTGTAAAATGCTGATTTAATGTCTGAATATGAAAAACCTTTGCGCTGAAGTGCTGCAACAACCTTTTGCTTTCCGTTTTCCTGCTCAAGCTTTGAGAGATATTTTGACTCAATCAGCTTAACGATATTATCAACATTATCAAACTCATATTCCTCTAAGACGGCAGATATTATATCCCCTGCTACACCACGCTTATAACATTCCTGTCTGATGTGATTTGTTGAATACTTTTTTACATTATAAAGATAGTCAACAAGGCTCACACAAAAATGCTCATCATCAAGGTAGCCCGCCTCAAGATAACGGTTGATTGCTTTGTCAGCACTGACCTCGTCAACAGTTCGGAGTAATTTCGTTTTTAGCTCCTTAACCGAATGCTCCCGTCTTGAAAGCAAATCACCGCATTTGTTGAGTGCCTTTTTATAATTTATACCTGCAACCAATTCCTGCCACTGTTCTTCATCAATATCAGTTCCGTCAGCAATATAATGATCAAGCCAGAAATTAACGTCAGTGGTAATTACATATTCATTATCAAGGAGCAGGTGAATTTTGTTACCCCTGCCCCTCTGGTGCGTTATAATCATTAATCTTCGTCGTCTTCTACTGCAATATCAAGCTTTGCTCTTGCAGCAGCTCTTGTAGTTTTAACAGTCTTTTCTTCTGCAGCTTCATCCTCGGTCTTTGCCATAGGTGCAGCCTTAGCTCTGTATTTCTGTGCAGACTCTGCCTGAATTTCTTCAAGCTTAGCCTTGATTTTAGTTTCAAGCTCAGCAGAAAATTCAGGGTCATTTTTAATTAAATTCTTGATATTATCTCTGCCCTGACCAAGTCGTCTGTCACCATAGGAGAACCATGAGCCGCCTTTATGTATAATATCATATTCAACAGCCATATCCACAATTTCGCCTTCCTTGCTGATACCTGTACCATACATAATATCAAATTCAGCAGATTTGAAAGGAGGTGCAACCTTATTCTTTACAATTTTAGCCTTGGTTCTTGAACCGATAACCTCACTGCCGTTTTTAAGCTGTTCAGCCTTTCTGACATCAATACGGATTGATGAATAGAACTTGAGTGCACGACCACCTGTTGTAACCTCAGGATTACCATAAATAACACCGATTTTTTCACGGAGCTGGTTAATAAAAATAATAATACAGTTTGTTTTATTGGCTGTACCTGTCAGCTTTCTGAGTGCCTGTGACATAAGTCTTGCATGCTGACCTACGTGGTTATCACCCATATCGCCTTCAATCTCACTTTTCGGAACAAGAGCAGCAACTGAGTCAACAACAACAATATCAATAGCACCGCTGCTTACAAGCTGCTCTGTAATTTCAAGTGCCTGCTCACCATAGTCGGGCTGTGAAACCAAAAGCTCGTCAACATTAACACCGAGATTAGCTGCATAGATTGGGTCAAGAGCGTGCTCTGCATCAACAAAAGCAGCAACTCCGCCAGCCTTCTGTGCCTCAGCAAGACAGTGCAAAGCAAGTGTTGTCTTACCGCTTGATTCAGGACCGTAAACCTCAACAATTCTTCCCTTTGGCAAGCCGCCTATACCTGTTGCAATGTCAAGTGAAAGAGAGCCTGTTGATATAGCATCAACCTTAAGGCTTGCATTTTCACCAAGGCGCATAACTGCACCGGCGCCGAATTTTTTCTGTATCTGTTTCATAGCGGCTTCTAACGCTGCTTTTTTTTCATCTGCTGCCATAAATAAATCCTCCTAAAAATCATATTGATATTATACTAAATATAGTATTTAAAATCAAGTTAATAAACTAAATTATACTAAAATTAGGACTTTTTGAAAAAAAGCATAAAAAATGCTTGCTTTTTTTGTTTACTTGTGGTAATATACCACTTGTTCTAAAGATTTAAGGAGGTGTTCGCAAATGGCAAAGTGTGAATATTGCGGAAAAGATGTATCATTCGGTATTAAGGTTTCTCACTCACATAGAAGATCAAACAGAACCTGGAAACCAAACATTAAAAAAGTAAAGGCTATTGTTAACGGCTCTCCTAAAAGAGTTAATGTATGCACAAGATGCCTTCGTTCAGGTAAGGTTGAAAGAGCATAATATTTTCGCATAAAAACAGCACCGAGTTAATCGGTGCTTATTTTTTTAAAATATGATAAACGATAATTAAAATTGCAAGAAGAAAAATCAGGATTGCCGTATTTGCCGCTAAAAGCATCCACAAAGGTACAGCAGTAAACAGTGCATCGGTGTAATATGCAACAATTACATAAATATTGTAAATCATACCAGATATAGCTAATACTGCAATTGCAAACTGAAGAATTGTGAGAATAATTTTTTTCATTTTTACCCTCCCCTAAAACACAGTATAGCATAGTTAAAAGGATATCACAAGGAAAAGTGAAATTTTAAAGTGTTTTCAAAACCTTAAAACCAAATCCTACAAAATAAGCACCCGAAAAGTTCTTTGACTTTTCAGGTGCTTATCATTATTTAAACAATAATATGATATTATTCTTTTTTCTTTTTATCGGTTATTTTACTCTCCGTGTGATTAATGAGCTTTTTGATATTGCTTCTGTGTGCAGTAACAACTATCAAAGTAAAGACTGCTGCAATTATGGTTAAGGCTATGCTTCTGTGAAAAGCAAACATCAGCACAGGATAAAGCACTGCCATTATGATGCTGCCCAGTGAAACATATTTTGAAACTGCAACAACTATAATAAATACCGCAAGCAAAATTAATGCTATACGCCAATCAACAACAAACACCATACCGCCTGCCGTTGCAACACCCTTGCCGCCCTTAAATTTAAAGAAACAGGGGAAGATATGACCAAGCACACAAAAAAAGCCGGCAAAGGATTTTATAAACATATTTTGGTCGAAATTGACATTCATACCAAGCTCATTAAGCGTCGCAGGCGTATATTCTATTATTTTCAATGCAATAACTATTGCAGCAACAACCTTGAGCATATCACCCATTATAGTTAAAAATGCATAGCCTTTGCCGTATTTTCGCAGCATATTTGTTGTGCCTGCATTGCCGCTGCCGTAATTTCTTATATCATCCTTTTTAAGCTTATTGGAAAGGATAACACCGAAATTAAGACTGCCAAGCAAATATGAAAAAAGCGCAATGCCAATATAGGAAAGGTAAATCATTATTTTTTCTTATCTCCCCTTTCCCTTATAATAAAGCGGACAGGAGTTCCGTCAAGACCGAACACCTCACGAATCTGGTTTTCCAGATACCTTTGATAAGAAAAATGGAAAAGCTCAGCATTATTCACAAAGAATACAAAAACAGGAGGTCTTGTTGACGCCTGCGTCATATAATAGATTTTAAGTCTTTTGCCTTTATCAGTAGGCGGCTGAACTCTTGCAGTTGCTGCAGAAAGCACCTCATTAAGCCTGCCTGTTGAAATACGCATTGAATTTTGCGAATGAACAAAAGAAATCATTTCAAAAAGCTTATCAATCCTCTGACCTGTGTGAGCAGAAATAAACATAATCGGTGCAAAACTCATAAATGAAAAATCATTCATAAGCTTTTTTCTGTATTCGTTCATTGTATTGCCGTCTTTTTCAACAGCATCCCACTTATTGACTGCAATTATACAAGCCTTACCCTGTTCAAGTGCAATGCCTGCAACCTTTGAATCCTGTTCGGTAAAGCCCTCAATGGCATCAATCATAATAACACAGACATTCGCTCTTTCAACAGCCATTCTTGCTCTGATGATACTGTATTTTTCAATGGCATCATTTACCTTGCTCTTACGTCTTAAGCCGGCTGTGTCAATAAAATTAAACTTACCGTACTGATTTTCAATAAAGGTGTCCGTCGTATCACGGGTAGTTCCCGCAATATCAGAAACAATTGCACGATTTTCACCGCTGATTTTATTAACAAGTGATGATTTACCCACATTTGGCTTGCCGATAACGGCAACATTTATAATTTCATCATCTTCCTCTTCATCGGTCGGCGCAGGAAAATATTTGCAGACCTCGTCAAGCATATCACCTGTTCCGTGACCATGAGCAGCAGAAACTGCAAAAGGGTCACCAAGTCCGAGGTTGTAAAATTCATAAAAATCAGGGTCGGGATCACCGATACTGTCACACTTGTTAACACACAGAACAATCGGCTTTCCGCTTTTCTGAAGCATTGCCGCAACCTCATAATCACTGGCTACAACGCCGTCACGGACATTTGTTACAAAAATGATTACGTCAGCAGTTTCAATAGCAATTTCAGCCTGCGTGCGCATCTGACTTAAAATAACATCACTGCTGTCAGGCTCGATACCGCCTGTATCCACAAGCAGAAATTTATGCGTGAGCCACTCACAGTCGCCGTAAATTCTGTCACGGGTTACACCTGGTGTATCGTCAACGATTGAAAGCCTTGTGCCTATTAACTTGTTAAAAAGAGTCGACTTGCCTACATTGGGTCTGCCGACTACTGCAACAACGGGTTTTGCCATAATACACCTCAACAACTAAGTATGCTAAAAGCCTTTAGCTGATATTAATAAATCCCAGTGAATACAACAAGTATGCACTGGGATTTTTAATCGTGAGCCGGGCGAAAAGGAGAGTTATACTCCCACGACATAGCTCGCCCCAATTTCACACGAAAAGTTACAAGTAAATTATGCCTCTTCTTTAGCGATAATCTCTCTGCCGCCATAATAGCCGCAGTTGCCGCAAACCTTGTGAGATACAGCATAGCCACCGCAGTTAGGGCACTTTACGAGTGTAGGAGCGTCCATCTTCCAAACACTTGATCTTCTCTTATTCTTTCTTGCCTTTGATGTTTTTCTTGCTGGTACTGCCATTTTAATAGCCTCCTTTATAGTAATAAAAGCATTTATTCATTATCAAGCAATTGCAAAAGAGCAGCCATTCTCGGGTCAACATCACTCTTACAATCACATTTTTTGACATTCAGATTCGTTCCGCATTTCGGGCAAAGCCCTTTGCAGTCATCATTGCAAAGCATCTTTGACGGAAGGCTCAATGAAATCTCCTCATTTACAAGCGCATCCAAATCAAGCAGCTGGTTTTCAACTACAATATAATCGTCATCATTGTCAATATTCTGCAGCTCTTCAACAATAATTTTATTGAGTGTAATTGAAAAATCCTTTTTTATCTCTTCAGCACACCTGTCACAGACACCGTAAAATGTAAACTTTATATCCAAATCAATATAAAGCACATCAGCCTTGGAATAAAGCCTGCCTTTAACGGAAACAGGCTCCTTGACAGGATTATATGTACCATAGATAAAATCACTGAGGTCAAGCTGATAGTCAACCGAAAGGCTGTCCTGCTCACTATTCAGCAGATTGATAAGGTTAATTTTCACGAAATCACCTCGCACAAGACACTTTTGCGTGTACCTTAGTATTATATATATAAGGGTGCACTTTGTCAATAGCTAATTTTAAATAAATTATTTTAAATCGGCTGTACTGTTTTCTTCAGGAGGCTTCTTCATTCCGTTTTTATCCCTCATATCAGGCGGGAAATTCTCGGGTCCGCCGTTTCTTCTGTCATTATTTTCAGGCACACTTTGATCAGCATATGAAATTTCGGTTAGCTTAATTGTTTTCGTTTGTTCACCGCTTTTTGCAATGTAAGTATTACCGACTGTAATATCCGGTGTGCTGACAACAACAGAATTATATTTCTTATTTGTATCACAGCTTATGATTTCCAAGTCATCACTATCCGTTAAAACAAAGGAATCTGATGTTTCGCTGTCAAAATGAATCAGCATGGTTCCCTGCACCGAATAGGAATTAAAGCCTTGTGCCATTCCGCTGAAACCAAAGGCAACAGCAGTACCGCCTGTTATTTTAGCCTGCAAATTATAATCCAGTGCCGCATTTCCTGAATTTTCAGGACCATACACCGTAACATTTCCGCCGCTTTGCATAAGATAACCATTTGAATCAATACCGTCACCATCTGCATCAACAATAATATTACCGCCTGTAATATAAACATAACAGCTTTCGTCACCTTCAAATGGATTAGCTTTGTCAAATTGAGTCTGCTGCTCTGACGGAGCATCGCTATCAATCTGTTTACTGCTTGCATTAATTCCGTCATCCGATGATTTCACGTTAATATTTCCACCGTTAATTTCAATTTGCTGTGCTTCAATGCCTTCATAACATTCAGTAATATCCACATTACCATCATCAATAATGATAAAACCGCTTGCGTGTACAGCGTCATCACCGGCAGAAATACTTAGGTCAGTATTTTTTATATAAATATTTCCTTTAGCTGAATCCGTATCGTTATCGCAGTGCACAGCATCCTCGCTGCAGGTCAAATCAAGCTTTCCCCCTGCAAAACAAATACTGTCCCTTGCCTTTACAGCGTGCTGTCCTGCATTGATTTCATATTCGCCGTTCGTGATAATCAAATCATCATTGCAGACCACGCCGTGACCGTTAGGAGAATCAATTGTAAGCTTTCCGTTACCATTTAAAGCAAGCTTCTTTTTGGAATAAATTACACCGTCTGCTTTATCGCTGTCTGTCTTAACAAATTCATCAGGCATTGACAAATTATTACTGCTGTTATCTGCAAGCGTAATAAACACCTTTTTCGCCTGAAGCACTTTTATTGCAGATGTCGAACTATTCCTGACGGAAACATTATCAAGCACAAGCTGAATTTTGTCAGTAGAGTCTGCATCAACAACAATCTGTCCGTCAGATAATTCACCGCTTATAACATAAGTACCTGTATTGGTTACAGTAATTATGTTTTTATCTATTACAGTCTTTGGATTGTCACAGGTACTGTTATTATCCTTTAAATGAATGTTATAAACATTTTCATCATATTGGGCGGAACTATCCCGGCTTGTAAAAGCATTCTCATAATCAAAGGTTGCCGATGCCAAAGATAATTCAAAATCCGAATCATTATTTTTTACCATACGCGGCGGACCGACAGCCTCTCTTTTACATCCAAAAACACTCAAAGACAACAGCATAACACAACCGATAACGGACACACGCTTTATAACACGCATAACAACACTCCCAATCAAGTTTATTATATCATATATTTAAGATTGGAATAAAAAATGAATAGAATTAAAATAAATACAAAGAAAATATAAATAAACTGTAAAGGCAAAAAATAAAAGCCTCCACAAGGAAGGCTTTTAAAAAACAATTATTAATCCATAAATTTAACGGCTGTGCCTGTTGCAACAATCTCGGCAGAGCCCTGCATAATTGCGGAGCTTGAATATCTAACATTAACAATTGCATCTGCACCGATTGATTCAGCAGCCTGAATCATACGCTGTGTTGCAATGTCACGAGCCTCAGAAAGCATTTTGGTATATGAACCAAGCTCACCGCCCACAATTGACTTTAAGCCTGCACCAAAATCCTTAACAAAGTTTTTTGAAGTTACAACATTACCGCAAACCATACCTAAATGGTTAAAGTTTTTGCCGTTAATCGTTTCAGTTGTTACAATAATCATTTATGTGTTCTCCTTAAAACAATTACATTTCTTCGCAGTAATCAAATACCTCAACAGGTAAATCCTCTTTATCACAGCTGATTGTGAAATAGAAATTAACATCTGTTGCCTCTGAAAGCTCTGAAAGCATTTCAAAAAACTGAGATAATTTTTCATATTCTCTGCCAACAATTTTAAATGTTGCATCAACAAGAATATCAGTAACATCATAGTTACCGGCACAGATACCGGCGAGAAAGCCGTAAAAAGCCTTGTGACCATTGATTAAATATGTATCTGTTTCAAGCAGGCGAGCCTTGGATGAAACATCATATGTCAGCTTAGGTTCCTTCTCAACGCAAACAACATTGCCGTCTGAGCTCTCAACACAAGCGTTAACCTGATCAATCAATTTTTTTGTTTTTCCTGTACCTTTATTACCTATGATAAGTTTAATCATATTAGAATTCCTCCCAGGTATTTTATTTACAGTTACATATTAACATATGCCAAGCCTTTTTTCAAGACTTTCTTTTTCCTTTTCATAACCCGGCTTGCCTAAAAGAGCAAACATATTCTTTTTATAGCTTTCAACACCCGGCTGATTAAAAGGATTTACACCGAGAATATAACCTGAAACAGCACATACCTTTTCAAAGAAATAAATTAAATAACCAATTTCATTTTCTGAAATGGAGTCACATTCAATTACAAGATTGCCGACACCGCCGTCTGTATGTGCAAGCAATGTGCCCTGACGTGCTTTCTCATTTACATAGCTCATGGAACGTCCTGCAAGGAAATTCAGACCGTCAATATTGCCAGCCTGCTCTGTAATTAAGAAATCATCGTGTGGATTGTTGAATTTAATTACCGTTTCAAACATCAGGCTGCTGCCGCTTTCCTGAATGTACTGACCTACTGAATGCAAATCAGTTGAGAAAATGCAGGAAACAGGATAAAGACCCTTACCGTCCTTACCTTCACTTTCAGCAAATAACTGCTTAAGCCATTCGTTAAACATAGCCATACAAGGCTCATAGGAAACAAAGCATTCAAGCTTTGTGCCCTTATTATAGAATGCATTTCTTACTGCCGCATATTTAAGAACAGGATTTTCCTCAACTGTTAAAGCATTTAAGCTGTCCTGCGCATCCTTTGCACCAGCCATAAGCTTATCAATATCAATACCTGCAACAGCAATAGGAAGAAGACCGACTGCTGTCAGAACAGAAAATCTGCCGCCGACATCATCAGGAACCACAAAGGTTTCATAGCCCTCATCATCAGCAAGATTCTTTAACGTGCCTTTTGCCTTATCAGTTGTGGCAAAAATTCTTTTTGCTGCCTCTTCAGCAGAATACTTGTTATAAACCAAGTCACGGAATACACGAAAAGCAATTGCAGGCTCTGTTGTAGTGCCGCTTTTGCTGATAACATTAACACAAATATCCTTGCCCTCACAGATTGAAACAAGCTCTGTAAGCATGGAAGGGCTGATTGAATTACCGATAAAATAAATATCGGGAGTATCTTTTTTGATTACGTTATAATTCGGTGACTTAAGACATTCAATAACTGCCCTTGCACCGAGATATGAGCCGCCGATACCGATTACAATAAGAATGTCCGCATTATCCTTAATGTATTCAGCAGCATTTTTAATTCTCCCAAACTCTTCCTTGTCATAATCAGTAGGAAGGGTAAGCCAGCCGAGGAAATCATTGCCCTCACCGGTTTTACTGTGCAGTGTATTCATAGCTTCAACTGCCTTAGGCTCAAGAGCCTTGATGTCAGCAGCAGAAACTACACCCTCTGCGTGATTTGAAATAAATTTCATAGACATGGTACCACCTCAAATTCGTATAACATATTGTCAAATTTTGCTTGAATAAATATATTACACCATTTTTATGAAATATTCAACACATTTTTAAATATTCTTTAACATGTGTATAAATATGTATTTGAAAGTGATTTTTTCAATATCTTTGTCAGCGGTAAGCTTTATTGTTGATATTTCTTTGCCGTCACTGCTGACAACAATTGTACCAAGCTCATCCCCTTTTTTCAGAGGCGCTTTGACCTCAGCGGAAATTTTATATTCGTAATCAAATTCAGATGCTGCTTTGGGCAGCATAATTTCACCGCAGTCCCCTGCTGTCGGCTTCAGCTCTTTAACAACACCGTTTTTGACTTTAACATTTGTCAGCTTGCTTTCGTCAATTTCAAATTTCTGCACCTTATAATTCGCAAAGCCGTAATCAAGAAGATTTACTGATTTCTGAAATCTGTCATCACTTGTATCTGCACCGAGGACTACCGATACAAGACTAAGCCCGTCACGTGACGCAGTGGCACAAAGGCAGAAGCCTGCTTTTGATGTTGTGCCTGTTTTAAGCCCTGTGATGCCGTTGTATTTGTTGACCAGCTTGTTTGTATTGTTCAGTTCCGTTTTGCCGTTTCTCAGGCTGTCAAGCCAAACCGTAGAGTATTGCTGAACAATATCATGCTTCATTACCTCAGAAGCTATTACTGCAAGATCATAGGCACAGGAATAGTGATTTGTAATTTCATCATCAAGACCCGTACAGTTTTCAAAGTGACTGTCCTTTAATCCCAACTCCTTAACCCTGCTGTTCATCATATCAACAAAGGCAGAATCACTGCCTGCAATATATTCTCCAAGGAGTGTACAGGCATCATTTGCGGAGGCTATAATTACGGCTTTAAGCAAGTCATTTACGCTCATCTGCTCCCCTACTTCAAGCCAGATTTGCGAGCCGCCCTTTGACACCGCATTTTCGCTGGCTGCAACCATATCATCAAGCCCGATTTTTCCGCTGTCAATTGCCTCGAGTATAATCAGCATACTGACAATTTTAGTGACAGAGGCAGGAGACAAATGCTCGTATGCATTCTCTTCGCTTATAACATCACCTGTGTTCATACACATTAATATACTTGATTTTGCTTTAACTTCCTTATCCTCTGCCATTATTTTTACGGGCATTGACACAAATATCAGCAGGGACATAAAAAATATAATACATTTTTTCATAACAATCACCATTAAATACTATTACCAAAACCTTGTATTAATAACAAAACTTTGTTATAATCACATAAAAGATTTGGAGGATGATTATGAAAGCGGCATTTTATACTTTAGGTTGCAAGGTTAACCAATACGAAACAGAATATATGAGCGAGCTGCTGAAAAATGCAGGATTTGATATTGTTTCACCTTCAGAGGATGCAGACTATTACATAATCAACTCCTGCACGGTTACGGCAACCGCAGACCAAAAAACAAGACAGAATGTAAGAAAATTCAAAAGAAATCATCCCGATTCCGTGGTAATACTGACAGGCTGTATGCCGCAGGCTTTCCCTGAGGATGCAGAGAAGCTTGTTGAAGCGGATATTGTTTTTTCTAACAAGAATGACGGAGATATTCTTAAGCTCATTAACGAATATAATGCATCAAAAAACAGAGTATTGAATATTGAGCAGCACGAAACAGGTGACGATTTCTGGGAATGCTCCATTAACAGTTTCAGCGACCGAATCAGAGCCTTTGTGAAAATTGAGGACGGCTGTGACAGATTTTGCTCATACTGCATTATTCCAAAATCAAGGGGCAGAGTACGCTCAAAAAAGCCTGACAGTCTTAAGGCTGAAATTGATTCTTTGGCAAATTCAGGAATTAAAGAGATTGTGCTTGTCGGAATAAATCTTTCAGCATACGGCAAAAATGAAAATTTTGATATTGCAGATGCTGTGAAAATCTGTGCTGATAATGAAAACATTTTACGTGTTCGTTTAGGTTCACTGGAGCCTGATCACATAACAGATGACATAATTGATAGGCTTGCTGAAATAGATAAGTTCTGCCCTCAGTTTCATCTGTCTCTGCAAAGCGGCTGCAACAGAACTTTAAAGAATATGAACAGACATTATACAGCCGAGGAATACAAAGCACTGTGTGACAAGCTGAGAAAAACATTTGAGGATGCCGGTATTACAACAGATGTTATGGTTGGCTTCAATGAGGAAAGCGAAAAGGATTTTGAAGAAAGCCTGTCCTTTGTAAAATCAATTGCCTTTGAAAAGGTGCACACCTTCCCGTACAGTGAAAGAATCGGAACTGCCGCATCAAGAAAAGGCGACAGCGTTCCTAAAGCTGAAAAGGAACGCCGTGCTGCTGTTATGATTCAGGAAACAGAGGAAATAAGACAAAGCTGCTTAAAAAATCTCATCGGCAAAACAAAAGAGGTTTTATTTGAAAGCAAGCTTGATGAGAACACCTATCAGGGCTATACAAAAAGCTATATTCCCGTGCAGATTAAATCAGACGAAAACCTTGTAGGAAAAGCAATAGAAGTTAAGATAACCGAATTTTGCAGTGACTACTGCATTGCCGAATAGAGATTTTTCGTTTCATCATTATCCTTTAATGAACTGTATGAAAAAATATAAAAGCCTTTCACTTTGTCAAGCTTTGAAAGATATGTAACCTGCCTTCCGACAATATTGTTATTTTCTTCAAATTCTTTTTTGCCCCTCTCCCCTGCAAATTCGTCCTCTTTTCCTGCCTTATACATAGGCAGTGCAACATAAAGTGTACATTCAGTCATTTGTATCCATTCTTTTGCGGTGGACATAAATGGCTGATTTTCATTCTGAAAGCCATAATATATCTGCGGACAAAGATAATCAACATAACCCTTTTCCGTCGCCCATTTCTGAACATCTGCATAAAGCGTATTGTAATTTGACTCAACATTTGCCGCGGGGCTTATGCCAAAGGTAATGGTACTGTTAATATCCTTAATAGCTTTATATACAGAGGAAACCATTTTTGAAACATTATCCCGTCTGTAATCATCAAGGCTCAAATCACCGCCTGATTTTTTATAAGCCTCATAATATTTTTTATCAATAGATTTATCGGTTGAAGGATAAAAATAATCATCAAAGCATATCGAGTCAACAGCATAATTGCTTGCAATTTCCTTAACACCATTTACAATTAATTCCGTAACCTTGTCGCAGGCAGGGTTGAAATAGAGTCCCGTGTCACACACAATCAAATCCTCACTTTCCCTCATTGACAGGGCTATATTGTCCTGTGACAAATCGCTGAAATCCTTTTTGCTGCTGACTCGGTACGGATTAATCCACGCTTCAATCGACATATTATATTTATGCGCCGTCTCAACCATTATGGAAAGCGGGTCATAAAGCAGCTCACTCCCCTGCTGACCGAAGCAGTAACTGCTTACAGGAAAATAGTCGGACTTATAAAATGCATCGGCAAAGGGACGCACCTGAACGGTAACACGGTTAAAGCCTTTCGACGACAGCGTCTTGAATGCCTTTGAAATTGATTTTTTAAAGTGAGCCTCGTCATTATCCTCTGTAAAGGAGGAAAGCTCATAATAAGAAAGCCAGACAGCTTTTATGTATGACTGTTCAATCGTTTTCTTTGCTTCTTCTTTTGTCGGCTGTGCAGCAGTACAGCCCACCAAGCAAAAAATCAGCATAAAAGACAAAATTATTTTTTTATACACTTGAACACATCCTAAATTTATAGTAAAATATTATAAAATCATTTATATTGTTAATCTGCATACTGAAAGGCTATGTAAACTATGGAATACAGACTTGGAAATTCAATCAGAATAAAAAGCAAGGGCGAAACTGTTAAGCTGAAATGCCCGCACTGCGAAAAAGAGGTTCAGTTCGGTGTGTTTTCAAATTTTGAGCGCAGGCTTGATGCTGAGAAATTTTTGGATTTAAAAACAGTATATTTTCTTATCTGCCCCAACTGCACATCTGTTTATACTGTGGATGAAGTAACAGGCAACGAATTTACAAAGGGCAGACAGGATGCTATTGATACCTGGGATTTTAAGGATTTAAAGGAATTCAAGCCGCGCATATGACAGGCTCACAGATAATCACGGCAATACTTGTCTGTTTTGTAATCATTAATATAGCGGCAAGTGCCGCAGCAATGGCTGATAAGAAAAAAGCAATCAAAGGTCGCAGACGCATTTCTGAAAAAACACTTATGCTTTTGGGGCTGTTCGGCGGCGCTTTTGGCGAATATCTTACAATGCTTAAAATCCGCCATAAAACCAAGCACAAAAAATTTATGATTGGTCTGCCGCTTGAAATATTTCTGCACATAGTCATAATCATTCTAATAATTTATAAGGTCGCATTCAATCAGTAATGCGACCTTATTTTTGTTAAAGAATTATGCATATAAGTCCATTACAGCCCTCATTGATAACACGCTCAATTGTTTCACGGAATTTATCACGTGCATCAAGCGGCATACGATACAGCTTATTATTAAGTCCCTCGCTGACAAGCTCGTGGAGAGATTTGCCAAACAGATTTGTGTTCCATATATCAGCAGGATTTTCTTCAAATTCCTTAAGCAGATACATAACAAGCTCCTGACTCTGACTTTCACTGCCGACTATCGGTGCAACCTCTGTATAGGTATTGCATTTAATCATATGAATGGACGGTGCATTTGCTTTCAGTCTGACGCCGTATCTTCCGCCCTGCTTCATAATTTCAGGCTCTCCGAGCGTAAGCTCATTCATCTCAGGCATAACAATGCCGTATCCGCTTTCCTCAACATCATTCAGTGCCTTTGCGAAGCGTTCATACTGTCTTTGCATGGATACAAGCGAAACAAAGCTGCCGAGCAAATCCTTTTCATCCTTAATGTCAACATGACAGCTTTCACTGAGAATCTGATAAAAGTATTTGTTATCCACATACAGTTTAATGTTAACAGAGCCTGTTGACAAATCCAGTGCGTTAACCGAAATGGACTCAACATATTCATTCGTTTTAATCTGATCAACAAAGCCTGAAACACTTCTTATATTACCTAAAAGGCGGATATTTTCCTTAACGCTTTTAAATATTGAGGCTCTGAAATAATTATCCTTTTCAAGCGAATTAATCCAGCTTGGGAAAGAGATACCCACATTTGAAATGGGAAATTCATAAAGAATATCAGATAATATATCGTTAACCTCCTGCTCCGTCAGCTCAAGACAGTTAACAGGGATTACAGGCACACCATATTTATTTGAAAGTGATGTGCAAAGCTCAATAGAACTGTTTGATCTCGGCTCAACACAATTCATCAGCACAACAAATGGCTTATCAAGAGCCTTAAGCTCGTCAATTACTCTTTCCTCTGCCTCCTCATATTCATCACGTGGAATTGAGCTGATAGAGCCGTCAGTAGTGATAACAAGACCGATTGTGGAATGCTCGGTAATTACTTTCTTTGTGCCGATTTCGGCAGCCATATTAAACGGAATTTCCTCATCATACCATGGTGTTGAAACCATTCTCGGCTGTTCCTCTTCAATATATCCGACAGAGCTTGGGACAATATAACCAACGCAGTCGATTAATCTGACCTTCATTTTCAGGTTATCCGCCATAGTAAGCTCAACAGCATCCTCAGGTATGAACTTGGGCTCAGTTGTCATTATCGTTCTTCCTGCAGCAGACTGCGGCAATTCATCCATAGCACGCTCTTTGACATAGGGATCGCCTATATTCGGAATAACAAGCGTATCCATAAAGCGTTTAATAAAGGTTGATTTACCAGATCTTACAGGACCGACCACGCCGATATAAATATCACCGTTCGTCCTTTTTGAAATATCGTTATAAATATTATTATTCATAATTTAACCTCACATTCCCGGAACTAATAAAACTCTTTGACAGTCAATAATCTGTGATGTCAAATCATTTTCATCCATAATTAAAGACATATCTGTGGAGAATTTTTTTGCAATCTCCCAAACATCCTCATTTTTGTTTGCAAAGTATAGAGTAAGCTGAGGCAGGTCGGCATTTTCCTTTTCTGTTGCCGAGGATATGTCTGTTATATACTTCAGATTTTCCTGCTTAAACAGGTATGCACTGTATTCAAAATTAAGCCTTAATGATATGGTGTTGGCATTTTTAATAACATAATCAAAACTGAATAGATTAGCGGAGCCGATACCGCTCATTTCATTATCATTCAGAACCAGAACGTAATCACTGCTGCCTTCAAAGAAGCAAAGCTGTGAGGAATCATCATAATAAAGGAATGAAAGCTTTATACTGATTGACATTTTGGAATTTTCAATATTGCAGTCAATAATATCAAGCTTAAGGTCAAGAATTTCAATAATATCCTTTTCAACATCAAAATTAAGCTCGGCAGTTTTGTCATCATAAAAATAAATCGGGTTGGATTTTAAATTAACACTGTCAGTTATAACGTCTGTATCATAGTTTGGAATATAAGTATCAACAACAAATTCATCCTTTATTGTTGTGAAAAGGCTGTAATTAAAAGTAACTCTTCCCACCATTTCAATATCACAAAGTCTGTTGCTGATATCTGCCTTTGCCTTAACATAAATGCTTGACACCGTAGCCTTTACAAAAGCATTATCCTCATCGCCGGAATCATTGACATCAATAATTTTGCTGACGGAAAAGCTGTGAACACATTTTTCAACAGCACCCTCCTCGTTTTCATAAAGAACAGATGCATCAACCCTGAGCTTTACAAGCATTTTATCCTTGATGATTTTTTTATCCTCAACAATACAATTAGCAAATGTATTAACAATATTTCTTATCTGCGAATTATTGTTGGAAATTGTAAAGGTTTCATCAAATTCCTCATTGCATATACCTGAGTCTTTTTCAACCAGTCTGTTTGGGTTATACTGCTTTACAAAAGCATTTTTGCAATCAGAAAGGCACTGACAGCTGTTTGCCGAAAAAGCCGTAATATTTGCTCTCACAGCTGTATGAATGTCAATTCTTCGCTGATTAATCAGCCTGAAGCTTGAATACTTCGTTACAAGATTGATTTTTGCAAATTTTACATCAATACCTGCATTTGAGCTGATTGCTCTTGAAAATTCCTCCTCAAAAATATTGGAAAGAAGGCAGCCGCTGCTGTTTACATATGTAAGGCTGATGATTGATTTGCCGTAAAGCTTGATTGCACCGCCTGTACATTCATAGTCAGTGGCAACGGATTTTACACTGCATTTAACCACACGCTCAATATCGTCAAGATACTGCGGCAGATTTTCCTGAAAATCCAGTTCAAAGCTTTCGCAAAGTGCTTCCTTTTCAATTGCCGAATTTAATGATTTGTATTCTTTACACAATTCCATAAATAGTACTCCTTTACAGTTTCTATAAAAACTTATGCAGGGGCATTCGGCATTATGATAAAAATTTATAAAAACAGGGGCTGCCTCACATTTTTGTGAGGCAGCCCCTTTACCTTATGTTTCATTTTTTACCTTTTGAATTTTAAATATTCCTCTGAGTAACGGTGCAAGCAGCTTTGGACTTTTAATAAGAACAATTTTCATAAATATCCCCCACTATCTTTTACAGCAAATAATACCGAGGATAATTACTACAACTGCAAGAATTCTTGTTATCCATACTGTCGGAAAACAACAGGCGCAAACACAGCCCAAGCCAAAAGCAATCCACAAGAAGTCACGCCTGCACATCTTTTTCATTATAGCACACCTCTTTTTCGCTGTATTTACTTCATACTATGAAAATGATAATGAATCGTTACTGAGAATTAAAAGAATTTTTCCTTCCTTTACATTTATTTTAACACTGTCACTTACAAATTCATTGCTTTGCGTAAACTGTTCAGTGGGCAGAACATCGGCGTCACTAAGATTATATTCAGCACCCTCTATCGTTAGACCCTCACATTTTCCGAAAAGTGCAAAAACAGAAAAATACTTAAAGCCGTTTTTATAAACGACATTTTCACCCGAAATAACGCTTAACACATTGTATGCATTGACAAGCGTACATTTTACATTTTTATCAAAACAATAATTAACTGACAGAATATTAGAATAGGTGTGGTCAAGACGTGAACCGATACCGCCAAGTATTACAATTTCATCAAAGCCCTTTTCAAGTGCTGTTTTAACACAGAAAAATGTGTCTGTATCATCCTTCCGCGGTTTAAGGGCAATTATTTCACAGCTGCGGTCGGGTTTCCCTGCGGAATCAAAATCACCAATTATAAGATCAGGAAGAACACCAAGCCTTTCACATTTCTTATAGCCGCTGTCTGCACAGATGATATAGGAGTTGTCAACGTACTTTTTCATATATTCAACATCTGCTTCAGGCGCACCTGAAACGATAACGCATTTTATCTTTTCTGCCATTCCTTTATATCCTTAACCTCATTATACAAATCAATATAGCTGTTATGCCTTTCACGGGAAATATAACCGTTATTGACCGCCTCAACCACAGCACAGCCCTTGTCATTGATATGTGCACAATTTGTCTGAAATCTGCATTTATCCAGATACGGCTCAAATTCCCTGAAGCAATAGGGTAAATCGTCTTTCAATATTTTTTCACACCGTTCAAAATCCACAGAGGAAAATCCGGGAGTATCGGCAACATAACCGCCTGCTACTTTGAAAAGCTCGCAATGCCGTGTGGTGTGCTTTCCCCTGCCGAGCTTTTTACTTGTTTCGCCTGTTTCAACAGCAAGTCTGCTGTCAACTGCATTCAGCAATGATGATTTACCCACACCTGTATTACCTGTAAAAGCACTGACCTTATCAGCCAGCATAGCTCTTACCTCATCACTGCCGCTGCCTGTGCTGTTATCGCACAGAATAACCTTAAAGCCGGCTTTGCTATAAATGTCGCAATACTGCATATAATGATCTGACAAATCTATTTTTGTTAAAACAACAACAGGTTCAATCTGTTTGAATTCTGCAATAGCAATAATTCTGTCAATAACAGTTGTATTGATTGCAGGGTCAACAAGGGAAGCGACAACAAAAAGCTGGTCAAGATTAGCAAGAGCAGGTCTTACAAGAGCATTTTTGCGAGCTTTGATTTCGTCAATCGTATTTTCCGCATTCTCATTAATGGTTATTGAAACTATGTCACCAACAAGCGGTGTGATTTTCTGCTTTCTGAACACACCCCTGGCTTTGCACTCATATATAGCATCAGCGGCTTCTACATAGTAGAAACCGCCTATACCTTTGATTAATCGACCTTCAAGCATATATTACCTCAATTTTCCGGATTATTATCTGCTTCATTTGATGAAGGCTCTGTGGGTGTAAAGCTGGTGAAATCAACATTTATATCCTGATCCCTGTCACCTTTAATACGTTCTGTCTGAACAGCACCTGTTGATTCAAGAGAAACTCTGATTTCTATATCACCTGTATTATCAAGCGGAATGCTGAAGGTTTTATCTGTACCATCAAGCTTAACCTTATTTGATGAATAGCTCTTGCCGTCAAGCTCAATAATCAGTGTATCACTCTGTGAATCAATCTCAGGCAGCTTAACAGTCAAGGCTGCTTTATAGGTTTTCACTGTTGTGGTAGTAGTAACACCTGATGAAATTGTGATTTTTATTGAATCCTCTGCCTGAGCAGAAACACCTGCATTAGGCGACTGTGAAAGAACAACACCCTTAGGGGTCATACTGTCCTCTGTAACAAAACTGATATTTTTGAAACCGCATTTTTCAAGGAAAGCCCTTGCACCCTCCTGCTTAAGACCGATAACATCAGGAACGGTAATTGTTTCAACAACTGCAGTAGTAGGACCTGAACTGATATAAACAGTAATCTGTGCATCTGAACCGACAACACTGCCTGCCTTGGGGTCTGTATAAACAACCTTTCCCTCTTCAACCGTATCGCTGGCAACAGTGGTAAACTTATAATTAATCAGCTTTTCCTGTTCAAGCGCTTTTTTTGCTTTATCCTCGGTCAGTCCGTAAACATTGGGAACCTCAATATCATCCATTGACGCTGCAACAACAAGCGTTACCTGACTTCCCTCAATAATTCTTGTACCAGCCTCAGGTGATTGTCTTAAAACAATACCAGGCTCAGCGTCAGCCGTTTTCTCTGTTTCAAGCACAAACTGATACTTTTTGTTGGAGCTGACAAGCGCATCATAGGACTGTCCTACAAAATTCTCAAGCGTTCCCGAGCTTGTATTGAAAGACCCTGTTATACTCATTACAAGTGCAACAATTGCACCGATTAATACAACAACACCAATAACAACTGCCGTGATTACCTTTTTCTTGTGCTTAGGGTCGTAATACTCCTCTTCCTCATTTTCAACCTCATTATTTTCATAAACAGGTTCAATCCTATGCTCATTTTCCTGAGTCTGGATAACATACTTGGTAGGCTCCTTATCAACAAAATAAGAATAGTCAAAAACCGTTTCGGGATTTCTGATTATTTCCTCCACATCCACAAGCATTTCAGTTGCAGAGCAATATCTGTCGTCAGGATTTTTCTGCATAGCATGAATACAAATCTGTTCAAGACCCAAAGGAATATCAGGATTGATTTCAGTCAGCTTTTTTGCATCATTCTGAAGCTGCATTAAAGCAACCGATACCGCATTGTCTGCCTCAAAAGGAACCTTGCCTGCAAGCATTTCATACAGCACTACACCAACGGAATAAATATCTGCCTTTTCGTCAGTGAATTCACCCTTTGCCTGTTCGGGGCTAATATAATGAACAGAACCTATGGCAGTATCTGTCAGGGTTTTTGTATCGCTTCTTGAAAACCTTGCAATACCGAAATCCGCAACCTTGATGCTGCCGTCTGACAGAAGGATTATATTCTGCGGCTTTATATCCCTGTGAACAATGCCCTTATCATGTGCGTGCTGAAGTGCACGAAGAATCTGTGTTGTGAAAAACAAAGCGTCATTCCAGGTAATGGCATTCTGCTTTTGAATATATTCCTTCAATGTTATGCCGTCAACATACTCCATGACTATGTACTGGAGCTTTTCACCAAAGCTGACATCATAAACCTTAACAATATTAGGATGTGATAACAATGCAATAGCCTTGCTTTCGTTCTTAAAACGGCGGACAAAATCATCATTGGTCAAAAATTCATCCTTGAGAATTTTGACTGCAACAATACGGTCATCAACATTGTCATATGCCTTATACACTACAGACATACCGCCAACGCCGATAATTTCCTGTATTTCATAGCGTCCGTCAAGTCGTTTTCCTACATAATTATCCATTCTTAACTCTCCAATTATTTTGATATAACTACAACAGTAATGTTATCTCCGCCACCGTTTTCATTAGCCTTTTTAACCAATCTGTCCGCAAAAGCATAATGCTTTCCGTCGCTCATCAATTCAAGCATTTCTTCATTGGAAACATAGTTTGAAAGACCGTCCGTACAAAGCAGCAAGGTGTCCTCATCATCCAAATCAATTTGTTCAAAATCAATTTCTATACCCTTGTCAACACCCACTGCACGGGTAATTATATTTTTATTCGGATGATGCTCTGCCTCTTCAGGGGTAATTTGCCCCCTAAGGAGTAAATCCTGCACCATACTGTGGTCGGTCGTTATCTGGCGTATGCTTCCGTTATTAATTACATATGCACGGCTGTCACCCGCGTGGGCAATATAGGCTTGATTATCACGAACAATTGCACACACAACAGTTGTACCCATTCCTCTGAGTTCAGGCTGAGCCTCGGCAAAATCAAAGACCTCAATATTTGCCGCAGTCAAAGCTGAGTCGAGCATATTTTTTATTGAACTGTCACGCATCTGATCTCTGTAGGAAGCATTAATTTTATCGCTGATCACCTTAACTGCAAGTGCAGACGCAATATTTCCGCCTGCAGCACCGCCCATACCGTCGCATACAACAGACCATACAACCTCGTCTGAAAACTCACCGACTGCATAAGCATCCTGATTGGAATCACGAACATTGCCTTTATCAGTTTTTGCAACTATTCTCAATAATCTCACCTCGGTTTTTTAATCTTCTAAGCTGTCCGCAGGATGCATTGATATCTGCACCAAGCGTTCTTCTTATTGTAGCATTAATTCCGTTTCTTTTCAATATATTTTGAAATTTGATTATGTCAGCCTTACTGCCCCGCTTATTATCCCGTTCTCTGACATCATTAACAGGAATCAGATTAACATGGCAAAGGCTGCCCTTTAATTTATCGGCAAGCTCCAGAGCATTCTCTTCACTGTCATTAACACCGCTAATCAATGTATATTCAAAGCTGACACGCCTTCCTGTTCTTCTGCCGTATTCAAAGCAGGCTTTAAGAAGCTCGTCAACATTATATTTTTTATTTACAGGCATTGTATTTGAACGTATTTTATCATTCGGAGCGTGAAGAGAAATCGTTAACGTAAGCTGCAGCTCCATATCCATCAGCTCATATATTTTAGGCACAATACCGCAGGTGGATACAGTAATATTTCTCATAGAAATATTCAGCCCGTCACCATCATTTACATTTTTCAAAAAAGTCTTCACATTTTCAAAATTATCAAGCGGTTCACCTATTCCCATCATAACAATATGTGATATGCGAATACCTAAATCCTTCTGTGCACTGTGAATCTGACTTTCAATTTCGCCTGCAGTCAGATTCCTTTTAAATCCTGCAAGGGTTGAGGCACAGAAGGTACAGCCCATTTTACAGCCAACCTGTGATGACACACATATGGTATAGCCGTATTTATATTTCATAACTACACTTTCAACATATTCGCCGTCATAAAGACGAAACAAATATTTCACAGTACCGTCGATGGAAGATACATATTTATCCTCAATTTCGCAGCATGAAATATAATAGTTTTCACTTAGCCTTTGTCTTAAAGCCTTGCTGATATTTGTCATTTCATCAAAGGAGCTTACGCCGTCACTATGAAGCCATTTGAATATCTGCCCTGCTCTGAACTTCGGCTGTGACAAATCAGCCATTGCATTATTCAGTTGTTCTGATGTAAGTGCTTTAATATCAGTCATAGTTTTTAGTCAATACCGCAAAATAAAATCCGTCACCGCCGTTTGCCGACGGAAAAATTGTTTTGTCATATTCAAGGCTGAAGCCCGAATGCTCATTCAGAAAGGCAGAAACTACCTTTTCATTTTCTTTTTTATTAAGTGTGCAGGTAGAATAAAGGATTCTGCCGCCGTCTTTTAAGTACATTGCAGATGTTTTAAGAATATTCAACTGAATTTCAGGCAAATCCTTAATACTGTCCAGGTTCTTATATCTGATTTCCGGCTTTCTTCTCACAATACCAAAGCCTGAGCAAGGAACATCACATAAAATTCTGTCAGCCTCAGGTATAGTATCGCTATATACAGATGCATCATTGACACCTGATATAATTACATTCAATTCAAGCCTTTCTGCACTTTTTTTAACAAGCTCGGCTCTGTGCTCATATAAATCAAAAGCATATAACCTGCCATTATTTTCCATGTCCTGTGCAATCGTAAAAGCCTTGCCGCCCGGTGCTGAACAAAAATCAATAACCGTTTCGCCCGACTTTGCCTGAAGTGCTCTTGCACAATGATAGCTTGATAAATCTTCAATATAAAACAAACCGTTTTTGTAAGCACGGCTTCTGCTAAAATCAAGGCTTGAATGAATTAAGACAACCTTCTCCAATACTTCACAGTCAATGCCTTCCTCAAGCAATTCATAGCAAAGCTCCCCTGCATCAACGAACTGCCGATTGGGTATGGCATAAATGGGTGGTCTTTCATTCAGTGCAGGCAGAAATTCACTTACTGTATCTGCACCATACTGCTTATTCCACATATTTATCAGGCATTCAGGCACTGAATATTTAATGGAAGGATTATCAAGCTCCTCCCTGTTACTGTCAATTTTATGTAAAACAGCATTAACAAGCTTTGAATAATAATCCTGTTTAATATCACGCGTAAGCTTAACGCTTTCATTAATGGCAGCACTGCTCGGCACCCTATCCATAAACAAAAGCTGATAAGCACCAAGCCTTAAAACAGTCATAATTTTAGGCTTGGGTTTAGCGGTTAAATATTTATTGATATAATAATCAAGTGTAATTTTTCTTTCAACAACACCATAGACCAAAGCACTTATAAACGCCTTATCCGTATCAACATCCTTCAAAGCATTGTCAACTGCTAAATTGGAATACGTGCTGTCATAAAATATTTTGTGTAATGTTTCAAAAGCAATCAGTCTTGCACTTTTCATTTTATTATCTCTTTCTGTAAACAATTAAAACTAATCTGTAAAGTGTAGCAAGAGCAGATGTTAATGCTGCAACATAAGTGAGGGCTGCTGCAGTTAAAACACTTTTTGCACCCTGAAATTCATTTGCATCCAAAAATCCATTTGCTTCAATCGTATTCAGTGCTCTGCGTGATGCATTAAATTCAACAGGCAAAGTAATAAGCTGGAACAATGCAACTGCTGCATAAAGCACTAAGCCGATATAAATTAATGTATCACTGTAAAGCAGCATACCAAAAACTGCTAACGGAACACCAAGCCAGGAGCCAATTCTGGTTGCAGGAATAACTGCATTTCTTATTTTAAGAGGAAAATAACCCTCAGCGTGCTGACAGGCGTGACCTGCCTCGTGACAGGCAATACCAATAGCCGCAACACTTGTGGAAGAAAAAACAGCCTCACTAAGACAAATTTCCTTAGTGTTCGGATTATAGCGATCCGTCAGTTTACCGGTCACTCTTCTTATTCTTACATCCGTTATACCGTTTATTTTAAGAAGCTGATAGGCAGCATCAGCACCTGTCATACCACGGCTGCCTTTAACACGGGAATACTTGTTAAAAGCAATATTCACCTTCCATTGGCAGATTGCTGCAAACAAAAACACAGGTATCATTATAAAGCCTGTTAAATAATAAGTAAAATATGCTCCCATATCATTCACCCAAAATTGTACCTAATTCTAATTTGTTACCTGCAAGAAAGGATTTAATGTCCATCTTCTTTTTGCCCTGCGGCTGTATTTCGAGAATGTCGACACAATTGCCATCACCGCAGCATACAGTTAACACACCTTTATTATCGACAATTTCGCCTGTCTTATCAGAGGTTTTTAATGACAGTGCTGTTTTATGAATTTTAAATTCTTTTCCATCAATAACTGTTGAAGCACAAGGCCAGGTCTGCAGACCCCTTACAAGATTATGAACCTCTTTGGCAGATTTTGACCAATCAATCGGACTGAGCTGCTTTGTAATCTTTACAGCGTAGGTGGATAACGTATCATCCTGTGGGATAAATTCAGCACTGCCGCTTTCAAGCATATCAAGTGCTTTTATCAAGGAAGCAGCACCCTGCTTTGCAAGTCGGTCAAAAAGCTCGGCAGATGTTTCATTCTCACCGATTTCAGTCTTATCAACTAAAATCATATCACCAGTATCAAGCCCCTCAGCCATTTTCATTATAGTAATGCCCGTTTCCTTATCACCATTAAGCACCGCCCACTGTATAGGTGCAGCACCACGGTATTTAGGGAGAAGCGATGCATGAATATTTACACAACCGTATTTTGGAAAATCCAGAATGTATTTGGGCAGGATTTTACCATATGCCGCAACAACAATTATATCAGGATTAAGATTTTGTATTAATTCATAAGCATCATCATTCTTTAAAGAACTTGGCTGATAAACAGATATTCCGTTCTGCACAGCAAATTCTTTAACAGGCGGCGGTGTCAGCAACTGCTTTCTGCCGACAGGCTTGTCAGGCTGAGAAAAAACGCCGATAATATTGTGCTTTGAGTTATATAATACTTCCAGAGCAGGCACAGCAAAATCAGGTGTACCCATAAAAACAATATTCATTTAATCACCATTAACTGTTAAGCGTTTCACCCTCAATAATATGTGAGGTAAAGAGTATACCATCAAGATGGTCAATCTCGTGACAGAATGCCTTTGCTTTTAGATCCTCGCCTGTAAACACCTGCCATTTTCCGTTTCTGTCCTGTGCCTTAACCTGTACTCTCTGCGGTCTTTTTGTATTAGCCCATTTGCCAGGTAATGACAGACAGCCTTCCTGAGAAATCTGTTCACCCTCTGCAAAAGTGATTTCAGGATTAACAAGCTCCATAGGACCTTCGCCGATATCAATAACAACCACTCTTTTTAAAATTCCAACCTGTACGGCGGCAAGACCTACGCCGTTCCCGTCATACATAGTTTCCTTCATATCATCAATAAGCATAGCGAGCCTATCATCAAATTTTTCAACAACTCTGCTTTTTTTATACAAAATAGGGTCGCCAAGCTTAACTATATTTCTTAACGCCATTCTCTATTCTCCTAATTTCATTATCTTAATTTAAATTATAAGGATTCAGGTCTAACGATACCTGAACATCCTTATATTCTTTAATTTTACTTAATCTTATTAAAATATCATTAAAAAGTTTGCGAATTTTTTTTGAATTTTTACATTTTATTGACAATCTGTATCTGTACTGATTGTTCAGCTTTGAAATTTTAGCAGGGCTTGGACCGAGCACTATCAGCTTCTGACTGTTATCGGAATTAAGCTCCTTTAAAATATCAAAAAAAGCTTTTGCACAAAGTGCAACAGTATTTTCATTTTTACCGACAAAGGACGCAGAATAAATGTCACAGTATGGCGGATAAATCATTGCCTTTCGCAGTGAAATTTCATTATTATAAAATGATTTATAGTCCTGATTCGCAGCAAATTCAAGGGTTGGGTTAAAGGGATTAATCGTCTGAATAACAGCAAGTCCCCTGTCATCACGTCTGCCGCTTCTGCCGATGACCTGTGTAATCAAATCAAAACAACGTTCACTGCTGTTATAGTTTTCATCATAAAGTGAGTTGTCGGCATTAACAACACCAACCAGCGTTACATCAGGGAAATCAAGACCTTTGGCAACCATCTGTGTTCCAATCAAAATATCATATTCGTGATTTTTAAATGCATTGAACAATTTATCGTGACTGAATTTTGATGATGTCGTATCTGCATCCATACGAAGGATTTTTGCAGTTGGAAACAACGCTCTGAGCTCATCTTCTATTCTTTGTGTACCATAGCCGCTGTATCTTATATTTTCACTGCCGCATTCGGGGCATTTGTTATCAAGCCTTTTGGTATAGCCGCAATAATGACATACCAGCCTGTTACTATAGCTGTGATACGTTAATGAAATGGAACAGCTTGGGCAGGTAATTACATGACCGCAATCACTGCAGGCAATAAAAGTATTATAGCCGCGTCTGTTAATCAGCAAAATAGCCTGCTTATTATGCTCAAGTGTTTCCTGCAGACATTCCTTTAACCTGGATGAAATCGGCGTTCTGTTGCCGTTCTTTATTTCAGCCTTCATATCAACTGTAATAACCTCAGGCAGTTTTGACTCACCAAAGCGTTCATCAATTTCACAAAGTCGGATTTTGCCTGCGACTGCATTAGAATAGCTTTCAAGACTTGGTGTTGCTGAGGTCATCAGGAACAAAGCCTTATTATACTTTGCTCTGAAATTTGCAACCTCTTTTGTGCTGTACCTCGGTGTACGCTCGCTTTTATACGTATTCTCCTGTTCCTCATCCATAACAATAAGTCCGAGATTTTGAACAGGAGCAAAAACCGCACTGCGTGTGCCTACGACAATTTTAGCATCACCATTGCTGATACGCTTATATTCATCATTACGCTCACCAAGTGACAATCCGCTGTGAATGACAGCAACTCTGCTTCCGTATCTGTTATGAAATATGGACAAAGCCTGTGAAGTCAAACCAATCTCAGGAACAAGAACTATAACATCCCTTCCCTGTTCGATCACACGGTCAATCAGCTTTAAATAAACCTGTGTTTTTCCGCAGCCTGTTACACCGAACAGCAAACCGCTGCCGCCGTCGGCATTCAACATTTTCAAGAATGTCTGATAGGCTTTGCTCTGCTTTGGTGACAATTCAATCTCAGCATCATCAATTTGATTATCTGAAACAATATAAGGCGTTCTGTAAACCAGTTTATCAAAAAATGATATAACACCATATTTCTCAAGATTATTTAAAACCGCTTTTCCAACCGAACAAAATTCACAGATTTCATCCACACCTGCAGTTCCGATGTCAAAAAGCAAATTCACAACACTTCTTTGCTTAGGGGTGAGCTTTGGCAAATCATTCTCATTTTCAATAAGAAGTGTTGCCATCTTTGAAGATTTATCCCCTACTTTACCATAGCCTCTCGGAAGCATCTGTTTCAAACAATCAAAGGTTGTGCAAAAACAACGCTCCTTTAACCAGAGAGCAAGTGAAACCATCTCTTCACTGAGAAGCGGTGCAGCAGAAACAACGGAGTCAATTTCCTTAAGCTTGGAATGAATTGCAGTATACAATTTAACAACCATTCCTTCACGCAGCTTGTTGCCATTACCGAATGGTACTTTGACCATCATACCAACCTCAACAACATTTAAAAGCTTATCGGGAACATAGTAATCATAATCACTGTCAATATTGAAAAAAGCTTTTTCAACAGCAACAGTTGCAATCAGCCTGTTCATTATTTTGACTTGATTTCTTCAGGCTCATCAATAACGTACTTTCCTTCAAGGATTTCATCAATAGCAACTGAAACAGTTTTTACATCAATGTGTTCTTCCCTTGCAATAGCCTCGTCACGAATTTCTCTTGCTCTTTTTGCTGTACCTACAACAAGGCTGTAACGGCTGTTGCAGTTTTTTAATAATTTCTTTAAATCCGGATTAAACATAATAATATCTCCTAACAATTATTTTAGTAATTAACCGCGCTTTTCAAGCTCGGCACTAAGTATTTTATTAATATTATCGACGCACTCATACAAGTCGTCGTTAACAACCTGATAATCATATTTGTCTTTATATGAAAGCTCAACCATAGCGATATCAAGACGGCTTTTAATAACATCATCGCCGTCACTGTCCCTGACTCTCAAACGCTTTTCAAGCTCTTCAATGCTGGGTGGCAGAAGAAAAATTGAAAGGCAGTCAGGATAAAGCTCCTTAATTTTTTCAGCACCATTGACATCAATTATCAAAAAGCAGACCTTACCCTGCTCAACAGCATCATGAATACCTTTTACAGGCGTTCCGTAATAACAACCATTATAGTTGTTAAATTCAAGGAGCCCACCGTTTTCAATCATATTCTTAAATTCATTTTCAGTTACAAAGAAATAGTTTACGCCGTCGACCTCACCCTCTCGGGGCATTCTGGTAGTTGCGGAAACAGATTCAACAACATCATCTCTCAGCTTGCTTATTTCCTTAAAAACCGTATCCTTGCCGCAGCCGCTGGGCGCAGAGAATACAACAAGCATCCCTTTACTCATCCGTATCAACCTCCTTGCCGAACTTAGCAGCAATCTGTTTTAAATCAAGATATGAAAGCACAACATTGTCGCTGTCGGTAATAAAGACACTTTGCGTTTTTCTGCCGTGTGTGGCGTCAATCAAAGTACCGTTTGCTTTGCTTTCACGCACTATTTTTTTTACCGGTGCAGACTCCGGCGAAACAATTGTGACAACTCTGTCTGCATTAATGAGATTGCCGAAACCAATATTGATTAAATTCATATTACTACTCTATATTCTGTATTTGCTCGCGTATTTTTTCAATCTCAGCCTTCATATCAACAACCTTGCGAGCAATTTCAACATCGTTGCACTTTGAGCCGATTGTGTTTGTTTCACGATTTATTTCCTGCAGAAGAAAATCCATTTTTCTGCCCACAGCCTCATCGCTTTCTAAAAATTCTCTGAGCTGTTCAATATGAGAACGAAGTCTTACCGTTTCTTCAGCGACGGCTACCTTGTCGGCATAAATCGCAACCTCCTGAATAATCCTGCCTTCGTCAAGAGAAACATCGCCGATTAAATCGTGAACTCTTTCAAGGAGCTTGTCATTATACGCTTTAACCGTCTGCGGTGAACGCTCTTCGATAAATGAAACCGTATCAAGAATAAACTCTGTGCGTGAAAAAACATCATTATACATTTTTTCACCCTCCACAGAACGCATAGCAATAAATCTGTCAACTGCGTCTGCGGCAACAGATTTAACCAACTGCCAGATTTTGTCCTCATCCTCTTCTGCTTTTTTTACAATGAGAACATCCTGAAAACGGCTTATTGTTGACGCTCCGAAATCCTCTTTCAAATCATATGTCACTGATAATTCCTTCAATGCTTTAACATATGCGCAAGCAAGCGTATTATTAACCGCAACCTCGGCAGCCTCGGTATTAAGTGCCTCAATGCCAACAAAGCATTCTATCTTACCTCTTGAAACACGGCTGTTAACATATGATTTTATCTTTTCATCAATAAAGCCATATTGTCTTGGGCAACGTGAATAAAATTCAAAATATCTGTGGTTAACAGATTTAAGCTCAACGGTAATGACATATCCGTCAAGCTCAGCAACTGCCCTGCCAAAGCCGGTCATGGACTTAACCATATATTTGTACCTCCTGAAAATCAGCAATATACTATGCAAATAAATTACATTGCTGTCAATTGATTAATATTATATAAGTAATAAATTATAAGGTCAATGGTTTGTTAACAAATTGTTTACAATATTCATAATAAATTAAAAAAGCAGCAGGCTTTCGCCCACTGCTTTCTTAATTAGTATTCTAATGCATTCAGTAAATCTATATCTTCGTCCTCAATACCTTCACCGGGAATTTCCGTGCTGCTGGTGGTAACGACAGATAAACTGCTCAAGCTGAACAAATCTACTTCATACTCAGGAGGTAAATATTTTTTTGTCATTTTTCCACACCTCCATTTTATACGTTAAAGTAATCAGTTGTATTAATCTGATATTCTGTTCCGTTGAAATCGTAGTTAAATGAATATGTTACAAAGCACTGAATCTGATAAGGTGCTTGTGAATACTTAGCATAAGCAGCCTCACTCAATGACATATAGAACTGACCTGTAGCAGCCTTCTTTGAAGCAGGATACTTCTTTTCAGCACCAGTGTTATTGTTAACGATTCTGACACCGTAAGCTCTGATGTCATTTTCATTTCCTCCGTTTGTAACGCGAATGAATATCTTTCTTCCGCCAAGGTCATCAGTCTGCTTATAAACAAACGGTGCCTTGCTGTCAAGCTTAAGCTTGAGATATGCATCTGCAGTCATACCATTATCTGTTGTGTTCGCAAACTGATCAACCATATCAGCTGTCAGCTCCGTACCATCAACATAATACTTATTACCGTCTATAGTAATTAAAGTATAAGCTTCATCGGCAATTGCCACAAACATATATGAACTGCTGTAGCTTACAATCTGATATTTATTATCAGCAGTCTTAACAGCCCATGCATAGAACTGAGCATTATCTGTTGAAACAGTAACCTCTGTACCTGATTCAGCAATATTACCATTGAGCTTTTTGCCCTCTATTGTATTACCGTCAGAAACTGTAACAGTAACTGTCGGAATAGATTCAAATACAGGCTTAGCAAGATAATTATTATTGCCTCTATCAATGAAATTCCATTCCTTGAAGCTATAGAATGGCATTACAGGATCAACAAGCTTTGTCTTAGCTGTTTCAAGGTCAGCAGCATAAATAACATCTGAAACATTACCGTAGCCGTTATAAACCTTAAGAACCACACCTGTTGCAGCATTTTCAGAAGCATTAATCTGTGCAGTTACTCTGATATCACAGTCAGCCTTACGAAGCATTTCTGTGCCGGTAAAGGATGAAAGCTTTGAAACTGTAACAGGCTTAATGATTTCACCATTATAAACCTTATTACCATCCTCATCATCCGTAGCATTCATATACTTATCAAGGTCGCCCTTTTTGAAGGTCTGAACAAGCCATGTAACAACTGCGTCACTATCAGCACCGGTGTCAAATGTAAACATTTCACCATAATATTTCTGATCCTTAGCATTTGTAATCGTAGCTGTTGCATTACCATTATCATCAAGTGTCTGAACTGTCAGGTATGATGTGTAGAGATTAACCTCAAGTCCGTTCAGCATCTCAAGAAGAGCTGTTGTAAGCGGATCGGTTTCATCCGTGGAGGTTGCACAAAGCTTTGTGCCTGCAGCAACATTATCACCTGTTGCCTGATTATAGTTAGCTGCAATTTCATCCGTTGCAAGAACATAAACTGACGGCTTTGTTAAATCAGTACCATTGCTGAGCTGATCAACATAAGCATCAAACTGAGCAAGTGCTTCAGGAGTATATCTGTCACGCTCCATTGCAGAAACAACATCTGTTACTGCATCATAGCTTGCATATCTGTCGCTTGCATCGCAATCCTTAAGAGCTGTTTTCTCAATTGTAGCGGTAGAATCATTTACAGTAATCTGGTCTGCAGAAAGTGTATTGATATCCGGCTCAGCATAAGTGTATTCCTTATTGTCCAAAACAATTGTTTCAGGCTCAAGTGTCTCATACTTAGCATTGCCCGCAGTATCAATTTTATCCTGCTTACCCTGATTAACCGCACTGTTCATATTAAGCCAGCTTGACATTGTCTTAACCTGAACCTTTTCACCGGTATCAGCATTCGTTTCAAAAATACCATCATTCAATAATGGAGTCTTTTCATCAATCTGAGCCTGTAATTCAGTTGAATCAACAACAGGCATTAATGAACGCTTATAAGAATTAACCAAATCAAGAAGTTCATCATACTCAGTACCGGTTAATTTGGTGTATCTCCAATATTCCTGATCTTCAACAGGATTTGATTTATCAAGATAGTAATTAAAGTGAGTTGATGCTTCAGAAAGGAAATCACTGAAATTATTTATTGTTTCTTCAGTATAATTACCATTCTCTTTTTCAACTTCTACAAAATTCTTATTCTCATTTATTGTTTCCTGAGAATCATTGAATTTTTCGATTGTGAAGAGAGCTTCATATTTATCAATGATGTTTTCAATAATCTGAGCCTGAACAGGGTCAGTGTTTGTTGTAGCATCACCAAAGATGTTATTACCCTCTTCATCTGTATAGATAAATGAATGTGTGCTTCCGTCAGGTGTTGTGCCGTAAGCTGTTGTATAAGCTTTTTCAATACCATTTTCTTCGTATCTTGTATTCTTCATATTTTCTACGAAGAAATAGCCCTCTGACAATGCTCTCATATATTCACGATATGAAGCAGCAGAATAATCGGAACCAACCAGGTCACCGGCAGCTACGATAGATTCAATTCTGCCTGTAGCTTTATTTCTGACAATGTTAAGCTTCTTATTGGCAAAGGTTTCAACGAATTCACGAACAGCACCCTTGTCACAGGTACTTACGCCAATGTTGTAGTATGAATAAATTTCTTCACTGTTATCAAATCCAGCCATACTAACGCTACCACGATTTGTACCTAAGCCATTTTCCAAAATAAAGTTTGCAGACTTTTCAGCAGCATACTGGTCTGTTGCAGGATCAACTAAAGGATTTTTCTCCAGCGAATCCTTACCTGTAAGAACAATGGTACCATTCCATGAATTAGTATTAGCACCAGAAGTAGCGATTTGTGCAAAAGCTCTTGTAAGACCAACATTGGTACCTGCATAAGCACCATTCATTACATTCTTAGAAATGTCAGCATAATATCTGCCATCAAAAGATGTATCTGTTGTATGGGTTGTAGAACCGTCATAAGAAATTACAGTATCCAAACCTGTTGTGTTATAAATGAATGAAGAAGCGTACTTACTGTCCGTCTTCGGATTCCATTTCAGATTAGATGCCTTAAAGGTAATTGAATAACCTGTCGGTTTACCACTTCCATCACGATTGATAATCGGGTTATCAGGGTTTGAATAATCCAGATAATAGTCAGCCATAACTACATTTGAAGTATTATGTGTTGAACCATTATATCCGGAATCCTGATGTTCAACAGCACCGAAGGAACCAGAGGTAACACCGACACTCTTGTCAAAATTATCAAACTGACCTTCAATCAAAGAAGGAGTAGTATAATTAGAATCATTTGTTGATGTAGCATCGCCCCAGTTAGCCTGTTGCTTGAATACACCGATACCATGCTTAACCTTCGGTTCGGAGTCACTTGTGTTCGTATTATAACTGTTCCATTTTGTCTGTGTTGAAATAATGTCAGTTGCTGTACCCTCAGAACCGATAAATCTTGTATAAAGACCTGTTGCAATTCTTCTGTCATTTAAACCGGCATTCTGTTCATTACGAATAAACTGAACAGTATGTGCAATTGATGGGTTAGGCATTACGTAAGCAAATGCAAACTCTGAGTGCTCTGTTCCATCTGCATCCTTATATCTGATGATAAGAATTACACCGTCTTCTGTATAGGATTCTGTATCAGCATTATATTTGAAATAGTCTGATACATAGCCTCTGAGGATATATTCGCTGTATTCGCCTTCCTTTGTAGCTGCCTTAACAAGCTCAGCATACAATCCAGAGCCTGAGCAGCCATACTCAGAGCAGATTGATTCATCAGAATAACAATATACTGCACCTGGATCTGAGGTGTCTATGCGATAAGGATACTTAATTCTTATCTTTGTAGCACGCTCACCGTAGTTATTGGTACGGCTGTCATAATCAAGTCTGTCAGAAATTTCCTGACCATACTTATAATACTCAGCGTTAGCTTTATGTGTATAAATAATCTGATCCATATCAACAGCAAGTGTATTTGATTCTACATCATCCGGACTCGGAAGATCCTGACCCTTGTAGCACCATACCTGCTTACCATAGGATTCACTTGTTGCATCACAGTTGATAAAGCCAAGCTCATAAACTGTTTTGCCATCCTTAACCTGGGTTGCAACAGTTGCTTCACGAACGACTTTACCTTCGCTGTTTCTAAATCTTACCCAAGAATTGTTATCAACATTAAAGATTTCAAAATTAAAGGTAAAGAGTGTACCATTATATTCTGTACCGTAAAGTACACCTGTTGTATTTGTTTCAGGAATCATACGGAATGTGTAAAGTCCGTTGTACTGATTCCAAGCCAATCCCATATCAAACTTGTTACCTGCATAAATACCAGCTAAATCATTAGCAGTAACATTTCCAAGCTTGAGTGAATCCGTACCATTATACTTTAATGGGAAGGATACAGGCCATCCGCTTTCGGTGTAACCTACAAGGTTAAGAACCGTATTGTTACCTGACAAATTGCTCTGTCTTGTAGCAAGAACACCATCCTCAGATGCATTCATTTTATCTGTCTGCGCAGTTGAAAGAGGACGTGAGTGAACTGCATTAAGTGTTACAATTTCACCCTTATCATTCTGAACATTAAATAAGGAGTTGTGTGCTGTACCCGAATTAATCCAGCTGTTACCCTGAATAAGGTAAGAGGACATAAACTGGTTACCGCGCATTTTTTCGTCATTATTTATTGTTGAATTTGCGGCAACACCGTTGATACCCTGATAAGGACCTTCCGGATTAACTGAACGGAATACACGTGTTGTATAGTTCCAGCCGTTTCCGCCATATGCAACGTATAAATAATAGTAGCCATTCTGATATTTGATGAATGGACCTTCACCGCTGCCGATACCCTCGGAAAGGGTAATCATTTTAGCTCCGCCGGCATCAAGTGAAGAATTCAAATCAGCAACATACTTTGCTTCACCACCGATACAGGTACCGTCAGCATTAAGCTTTTTAATAGCAATACCTGTCTGATAAGAGCCATAAACCAAATAGAGTGTACCATCCGGTGAATAGAAGGTAGCAGGGTCAATAGCATTAACCTTATTTTCAGTTGAAACGCTGCGTGCGATTGTTGTTATATTCGTATAAGGACCTGTGATATTATCACTTGTTCCCATAAATACTTCTGACTGCAAAGCACCCCAAGCTGAGGTTGAGCCATAGTAGCACCACTTATTGATTGTAGTATTGTACATAACGTGCGGTGCCCATACAAGATGACCTGCACCCGGCAAGTTTTCAGGTGAGGATGCCGTATAACCAAGAGGACCAGCAAGAGCAGTTACATAGTCACTGCCAAAGAGCTTCTGGTTCTGATAACCGCATCTACCCTTATCATCGCCAACAACCTCCCAGATATAAGCATCGTCAGAATGATAAACTGTCATACCTGTACCGAACATATAGTAATCAATCTTGCTATATGATGTACCGGGATTTGCATCCATATATTCCTGACCTACTGTTCTGCCGTCGGCAAGTGTATAAACAGTAACTGCTGTCGGGTCATGAGCAAAAGCCTTTTCAGACCAGCAATCTGAATGCTCATCATTATACATATTATTGATATCAACCTGAGAAAGAACCTCAGTATATACACGTACATCATCAATATATGTGTCAAAGCCATTTGCCCAATAATTCATACCATTGTCACCAATAGTAAGAACAGTGCCGTCTTTTGTTACGAAATCAAGAATATTCTGAGCAAGAGTTTTTGAGTTACCGAAATCACCGGCATAAGTTGATTCATGCGGTTCGCCGTTTGTATAAACCATTACATTATTGGTTTCAGCATTCGGGTCAACAGTAACAACAATATTCATCCACTGACCGGAATAGTTTCCTGCAGCGTGGAGTGTTTTATTCTGTGGGTCAGCCTTGATATCCTGATATCTCATACCTGCTGAATTTGAATACTCCTGACGGAAGGTTGCCCAACCATTCATATTAGCAAGGAAATACTCTGTGTTATTGGAAGAGCCGTCAACGGCTGCATTCTTGAAACCAACACCGGTATACCAGTAATCATTACCTGCATACTGTGAAATGTCATCAACAACTTTTCCGTCGCGTTCGATATATCTCCAATAGCTTAATGTAATACCATTATTCTGAGCTGCAACCTTATTTGCCTCTCTTGCAGCAATTGGGTTGGCAATTTCAAGATGCTGTTTAACAGAATTGCTTGCATTAATCTTTAATGCATTCTCTCTCCAGCCTGATGACCAGTCGTAGCCGTTTGCATTGCCGTCAATATTACCTGCACCTGCAACAACTGAGCCAGCCTGCTCCGTAAATTTACCGGAGTAATTGCTGCCGAGGTCAGGTGTTGAGCTGAAGGTAGTACCGTTAATACTTGTGTTATCGAAGCTTTCACGCAGTGCAAGTGTATCCAAATCATCACTGAGGAAGATCTTTTTCACTGCAGTTTCTTCGCCCTGATATTCACGCCAAGCATTAACAATGATGTATTCAATATTACCTAAATCTGTAAGAGCAATAGGAGCTGAATAGGTTGCACCTGTTACCTTTTCCTCACCATTGACACTCATTGAATACTTAATGGTTGCATCAATGTTTTCAGGGTCGGCAATCGTAATTGTGCTTGCGTTATTAACCTTATTGCCCATTTCAGATGTAATTGCAAGGTCTTTTGAGGTTGCTCTTACATATGTAGCACTGCTGACAGCTGAAACTGTACCATCAACAGTCTGACGTGCGTAAACTGTTACCTGAGAGCTATTCAGACCAGCGAAAGGCGTAATGGAATCTGTATATGCAGTCCATGCACCGTCATTAATACGGTATTCCATAGGACCTTCATACGTAGTGCCGCCTGCATCAGGTGCAGGTGAAAGTGTAATCTGCTCATCTGCTGCGATAGCTGAGCCGCTGGCTGAAGACATATCAGGACCCTTAAGTATGTAATATGAGCAAACTGTCATATTAGAAATAGGCTTGCCATCCTTAAAGAAAGCTGCAGAAACATAAGCAAGCTGATGCTCACTGCTGCCTGCAAAGGGAGCAAATTCTGCTGTATAATCTTCAGCTGATGCAAGGTCGGAACGAAGCGGACGAGCCTCATCATCGTAAGTAACCTTGTATTTAATTACTGCACCTGTATAATCAAATGTATCATCAGGATCAGCTGTGATAGAAATCGTGGTATCAGGACCAAGTGTAGAGCCTGATTCGTCAGACATCACAGGATCTTTAGCATCCGTTGCAGCCGTTTTAAGTGCTCTGAAGGTTGTGGTAACATCTTCTGCAAGTTTTGCATCAATTGCAGTATAGCCGTCGGTTACTACCTTTGCCATAGCCTCCTGCGCTTTATTATATGCTTCTATGAAAGGACCCCAGGTTTCGTCAGTATAGTTCATCTGACCTCTGCCGTTAACTCTTTCCATAGGAGATGCATTCTGCTGTGTGAATGTATTGTAATACTGTGTAGTCAAAGCCTGACGAATTAATTCGTAATTCGGCTCAACCGCAGTTACTTCCTTCATAAAGTTGGTATATGCAGTATCATAATTTGTTTTACAAGCCTGCCATCCATTAACAGAATTGCCGTCAGCATCAACAAAGAAAGAATTCGGATTCTTCATCAATCTGTCATAGGCACGAAGGAAAACATCGGCACCACCCTGCTTGTAGTCTGTAACATTAGCAAGACGATAAGCATTGTTTTTAATGATATCCTTTAATCCCTTATAGTTAACAACATAAACAGGAAGTGACGGATTCAAAACAGAAACGATATCATCAAGTCTGCCATTATTTGAATCTGAAACATAAGAAGTAACAGTCAGATTGGTTGCCCTTACAAATTCACCGGTTTTAAATCTTCCGGTAAATTGCATTGTGTTTACAAAACCACTGCTCCATGTTCTGTCACCTAAGGATTTGTTTCCAATCTGACAGGCATCCATTGTTTTTGGTGCTGTTTTACTAATTCTTTCTGAATCATTGTATGCACCAGAGAAATTCCAATCTGAATAACTCTTTGCAGCACCCTTCCAGTTGGTTGCAAGTACAATATCATTGCTGTTATTTGTGGTTAAGGTTATTGCCTGTGCGTAACGGTTATTGTTTCCGCCATCCTTTTTCATACAAATCATAATCGGTGCAGCAGGAGTCGTAACACCGTCATAAAGCATTACAACCTCAGGATATCTCAACCAGTTAACAATATTACCAGTAGTAACACTGGTTGCGGTACCCGAAACTGCTAAGTCAGCGTTTGCAGTACCTGCATAGAGCAGATTCTGATACAAAGCTGTCTCGTTACCTGTTGCGCTGCCATTTGATTTTGTAAATGAACCCGTTGCATTGGCAGTAACGGTGTTGGCATAATCTTCCCACTTATTTGTCCACATATTGCCATAGTTCAGTCGCATATGCCAGTAGGCTGTTGTAATATTATCCTGTGTTACAACATTACCCTTGTTGCCGCCATAGTAATATGCATCATAAACCTTGTTTGCTTCAACATAAGCAAGATAAGCTGCACGCATATTCATATAAACGGTTTCATCTATCATTGAATTCTCATAATCAGTCATAACCTGCTTGAGCATTTCAATTGTAGCATCTGCATTATTACGGATAATTACGTCATCAATGTAACCATCATCATTCGTTTCAGTCCATGACCAATAACCGGCACCTGTACCGTACCAAACAGGTCTTGCTTCAGCAAGATAAGCGGATACGCACTTGCCCGGATAAAGAACAACGCCGGTAACACCCATCTCTTCTTTGGTGCCCTTTGTAAGGTCGATGGTCTTTGTTAATGCATTATCAACATAAATACTGATAACATCGAGATTTCCGACAGGAGCAACATCAATAGTAATTTCATGCCAAGCATTTTCTGTAAGCTTATCACCGAAAACATTTTCAGCATCAAAATAGTTATTACCCTCACCATTATCAATATCCCAAGTCCAGTGGAAATCACCATTCTCAAGAAGCTCAAAATACTGTCTTGAGCCTACCGACTCAGCACCCTGACCTCGCAATCCGATATTAATAATAGGATGATTTGTTACATTCAAAGGATTATAACTGAAAGAAATTGTATAACCATTTGAAGATGCAACAGGGGTATACTCCTTGACAGACTGTTTATGCTTTGAAACATCAACTACTCTGCCCTTTTCGTTGTCATCATATGTAGCGGAATTGCCGCCGCAGAAGTCGAAAAAAAGGACTTCAGGACTGTCTTCTGCTGCAAATGCAGTGAGTGTCATCATCGGAATTGATGTAACAATCATCAGCACTGCAAGAAATGCAGAAAGCAATCGTTTTGACAAACTAACTTTCATAGATTAATTCCTCCTTTTCGGCAAACATTATCAAGGTCATAAATGCTAAGACTTACTGACTACGCCTTTCACAAAAAATCGCAAGATATTGTGTGCCCACGGGTGTTAAAATAGATTTTTGCATACTACACCCAATTATTTACGGTAATATTATAATACTATGTTATTTAATTGTCAATGAATTTTTGAACAAATTGTAAAATTTTTTCAAAAACTTTCATAGACTTTTGTTTATTTTAACGTCTATTATATTAAGAGCAAAATCCCCTGCAGAAGCAGAGGATTTTGACATATCTATTTTATTTTAAGCGTTCTTATATACGCCTTGGTTTCTTTGTCAACCCGAAAGGATTCACAGGTTTTCTGAATGGCTTTATTATGTACCCAAATCGGAAGCATTTTCTTTTCAAAAATTTCCATGACCTTATCTTGATACTTAACAAAGGCAACGGACAATGCCCACGCAACAGCCATATTGATATAATACTCTTCCCTGTCAATCGACAGCAGTATGGCATTCACTCTGTCAATATAATCATCGACAAGGTAGTAGTCCATAAGCATTACCACAAGAAAACGCACTTCATACTCACTGCCGTTTTTATACTGCATTAAGAAATCCCAAACTTGTTCTCTGTTCTTTTCCGTGAATTTCAATGTTGAGCATACACAGTCACACACAGCCCAATTGTCTATCAAAGGCACGAATTCAGCCAATTCCTTCAAACGCTCATCAATACCAAGCTTTTTGTAACCGATAAGAAAGCCCTTAATCATTTTTTCTTCATAGTATTCAACAGGAAATCGGACATTATTCTTAGCTATGCTTTTGGCAAGCTTTCTTAGAACAGGTATTCTGACTCCGATTATATTATCCGCACTGATATTCGGAACAAGCTTTGAATGAAATGCTTTATAGTCCAAATCCTGATTGGCAAACAATTCTTCTCTTAAATTCATTACAGATATTCCCCCAATTCCTTTAATTTTTCATCCTCAACCTTAACTAAATTCTCTCTGATTTCACATTTTAAATCAAAGGTGTTCACAAGCTTAGGATTTCGCACCTCGGCAACATCACCGCTGATTTTAATTATATTGGCAATACCGCCGAGAGCACCTAACAGATAGTTGAATCTTGTCGGTATATATGTGTTGAAGCAATCGCTTATACCAGCCCTGACATTGGAATACCTTGTTATAAAATATCCTATGGCAACAAATACAACAGCACATACAAAAAAATAAACAGGCTTATCAAGACTTGTGAACAGTTCGGCGATACCTCCGCTGAAAAGATAACCCATTCTTATATCAAGCAGATGTGATGTTACAGAGCACACTGCAGATATAATTGTAATTAATATAAAAAGAAACGGACTCTCAATAAAAATAAACAAAAGCGCAAGGCTGATATTGCCTGACACAAAGGAACACAGCATTGTTATAAGCAGACAAACCTTCTGCACAGCTTTAAGCTCATCGGCAAGTGCAAGCATTACACCGAGAATTACAAAGAGCATAAAATAATGACCTGTCATATAATCAGCGAGCTGTTCACTGCTGCAGCCGTTTTCAAACAAGTCCTTTATACCTGTTATAACATTGTCATCCTTAACCATTGTTCCGCCATAGCTTTTATAATAGAATAAATCATTAAAGCTATTGCTTCCGAACAAGGAAAGAATTGTGGATATGACGGCAAACAAAACGGCAGTAACTATACCCTTATCAGATACAAAGCGTGCTATGCTCATAAGCAAATCCTTCAGCACATCACCAAGATAGCGCATTGCAAGACCGACAAGAACTGATGAAATCAGCGTTACCGAAAAAGAAATATATTTATTGAAATGTTCATAAAAATAGGAGTACATTAACGCGGCGGCAATGCCTGCAAAAAAAGAAATCTGAATACCCGATGCTGTTGCAAACACGCACAGACAAATCACTGCCCAAAAGGCTTTAAGCCATCTTTCACCATTGGTAAAATACATCGTTATAAAATAGCAAAAAACATACGGCACAAGCTTCAGTAAAAGCTGAGAAAAATTAAGCAGCACAACGTCTGCACCGTCACCGATATAATAGCCGAGAAGCTGCAGAAATTCAGCTATTACAATAAATGCCGATGATATTATAAATGCCAGAAGTGATGAATTATGAATCCTGTTAAAAAAACTGTAAGCTCTCATATTTTAATTATTGTCAATAATAAGAGCTTACATACATTTTTTTACAGATTAATATTATAAATTTTACTATGCTTGAGGCTTATACAGCTGTCACTGCCGACAATGATATGGTCAAGAAGCTTAATACCTACAAATTCAAGCATCTGCGACAGCTTGATTGAATAATTCAAATCCTGTGCTGAGGGAGTGGCTGTTGTATTCGGATGATTATGCGTAATAACTACGCTGACAGCATTATCCCTTATTGCCGTTGCAACCAGCTTTTTATCATCAACCTCTGTCTGATTGGCGCTGCCTGCACCTACACTATGGCAGTTAATAATATTGTTATGATTATCAAGGGTTATGAGATAAGCGTTTTCCACAACATCAGCGACAAACAAATTCCTGCAGTATTCAAAGCAAGCTTCCATTTTATTAAAAGAAGTAATGCGGCTATTTCGGTTTAAGGATGCTCTTTTGTACAAATTCTTAATAAGAGAAATGGCTACCGCCGTTGATTCGCCGATTCCTTTAATCTGCATTAAATCCCTTACATCTGCATTCAAAACACCCTCAAGGGAGCCGAAGGTATTCATTAACGCATAGGAAAGCTCCTTAACATCCTTCCTCGGAATAATCACCGAAAGAAACAGTTCAAGCAGATTGTGGTCAGGGGCATTATCCATACCGCCGTTAATATAGGTATTGCGCATTCTCGCTCTGTGACCTTCTCTTTCCAACTCAGGCAAAACATTTCCTCCTACCACTTTTTATCATCAAAATCCGGACAGGCTTTATTTTTTAATGCTGCCCTTATTTCAACATAGCAGCCGCATTTCAGACACATACCCGAAATCAGATTATCACATTCTCTGCAAAGGGACAACCGTTTTTTATACAAATCGTCATCCACCTTCAGGCTGTTATCAATCGTATCCAAATAATCCTTTACACCTGCGAAGGATTTCTGCTCGCCTGCTTCAAGCAACAGGCATTTTTTACAAGCTGACATTATCTTTCAATAACAAACTTCACAATACTGCAGGGAGGTATTGCGGCAGTAAAGCCGTCACTGCGCTTTCTGTAATTGTCAAATTCCTTTATACTGATATTATCGCTGTTATCAAAATCATTTTTATCGTGAATATCACCGCTGATTATTTCTGCACTGATATTTTTAACCTTTGTATCGGCAATCTGACATTTTATCTTTTTCGTCTTTACTGCCGAGGTATTGGTAATTGTAGAATAAATTACGCCATTATCATCAACAGATGCAGATTCAACAAGCTCAGGAAAGCTTCTGCCTGCCTCCTTGCTGTCAATATCATCACTTGTTATATATGAGCCAAGAAGCGTATTTTCCTGATGAGCCTTATACATTTTAAATACGTGATAGGTAGGTGTAAGCACCATCTTATCACCTTCGGTAAGAATAACTGCCTGAAGAACATTAACCGTCTGTGCTATATTTGCCATCATAATTCTGTCAGCGTGCTTATTGAAAATATTCAACGTCAAGCCTGCAACAATTGCATCTCGCATTGTATTTTGCTGGTATAAGAAACCGGGATTGGTTTCAGGCTCAACATCATACCAGGTGCCCCATTCGTCAACAATAAGCTTAACCCATCTCTGGGGATTAATGCTGTCCATCATAGCAAGGTGCATGGTTATAAGCTCTTCCATTCTGTAAGCCCTTGCAATTGTCTTATAATATGTTTTTGTATCAAAATCTGTTGATGAGCCTTTCTCTTCCCATTTATCGCCCGGGATTGTATAATAATGAAGGGCAAGTCCTTTTGCGTTATGCTTAACCTTGTCCATTACCTCCTTTGTCCAGTGGTAATCATCTACATTCGGACCGCAGGCAATACGAATGATTTTATTATTGCTGTTATAATCACGTACATATGTATTATATCTCTTAAAAAGGCAACCATAATATTCAGGGTCCATATTACCGCCGCAGCCCCAGGATTCATTGCCTACACCGAAATACTTGATTTTCCACGGCTTATCCTGACCGTTCTTTTTTCTGAGCTCAGCCATTGGTGAAATGCCGTCAAAGGTCATATACTCCACCCACTCATTCATTTCCTGAACAGTACCTGAGCCGACGTTGCCGTTAATATAGGTATCACATCCAAGCTGTCTGCAAAGCTCAAAATATTCGTGAGTACCGAAGGAATTATCCTCAACAACACCGCCCCAATGGGTGTTAATCATTTTCTTTCTGCTTTCCTTGGGACCGATGCCATCCTTCCAATGGTATTCATCAGCAAAGCAGCCGCCGGGCCATCTTAAAACAGGAATGCCCATTTCCTTAAGCGCATTGACAACATCACATCTCATACCGTTAATATTGGGAATTTTTGAATTTTCTCCCACAAAAATTCCGTCATATATGCATCTGCCCAGATGCTCTGCAAAATGACCGTAAATATCTTTATTAATTTTACTGATTTTCTGATTCGGATTAATTAAATATTTTTCCATAATTATTTTCCTTTAAATTAAATAAAAAATATATGTACACATTAACACATAGCATAATAATTGTCAATTAAGTATTGACAATTTCATTAAATATGTTATCATATTCCTATGATTTTAGTAGGAATATAAACAGAACGTGAGGTATTATATATATGAATCAAAAATTCACTGTCACAGGAATGAGCTGTGCTGCCTGCTCAGCAAGAGTTGAAAAAGCAGTTGCACCGCTGTCAAACGAGGTTAATGTCAACCTGTTGGCAGGCACAATGACAGCAGATTATAACTGTGATACAAAGGATATTATAGCTGCCGTAAAAAAAGCAGGCTATGGCTGTGAGGTATTCAAGCTTAAAAAGGCAGACAGTGCACACGAAATAAAGGAAATGAAAAAAAGAGTAATCCTGTCTGTGATCTTTTTAGTGTTTCTTATGTATTTTTCAATGGCACATATGCTTGGCTATAGTCTGCCCTGGATATTAGGCGAACATATTCCTAATGCTGTTGCCCAATTGATTTTTCTTATACCGATAATGATTGTGAATTACAAGTTTTTTACCAATGGCTTTAAATCCCTAATTAAGCTGAACCCCGATATGGACAGCCTTGTAGCAATCGGTTCAGGTGCGTCATTTATTTACAGTATGATTTCTTTGATATTCTTTGACGAAGGACATCTTTACTTTGAGTCAGCAGGTATGATACTTGCACTGATTACAGTGGGAAAATATCTTGAAACCATAAGCAAGGGTAAAACCAAGGATGCTATCAATGCACTGATTGACCTTGTACCTGAAAAAGCAATTGTATTAAAAAATAATGTTGAAACAGAAATTGAATCCGCAATGATAAGCAAGGGTGATCTCGTTGTAGTAAAGCCCGGTATGAGAATTGCCGTTGACGGCGTTATTGTGAAAGGCAGCGGCTCCATCGACCAGAGTGCAGTTACGGGCGAAAGCGTGCCCGTTGATTTAACTGTCAACGATAAGGTAATCAGCGGAACGGTTAATAAAAACGGAACATTTATTTTTAAAGCAACGGCAGTCGGTGATGAATCAACACTTTCAAGAATTATAGCTCTTGTTGAAGAGGCTTCATCATCAAAGGCTCCTGCACAAAGACTTGCCGATAAAATCGCATCGGTCTTTGTGCCTGTGGTGATTGTTATAGCTATTATTGCCTTTGCTGTGTGGCTTATTATAGGAAAAGGTTTTGAATTTGCTTTCTCCATAGGTGTATCTGTGCTTGTAATAAGCTGTCCCTGTGCACTTGGTCTTGCTACCCCCTGTGCAATTATGATAGGAACAGGCAAAGGTGCAGAAAACGGAATTTTGTTCAAGGACGCCGCAGCACTTGAAAATCTCGGCAAATGCAACACAGTTGTTTTTGATAAGACCGGAACGATAACGCAGGGCGAAATGTTTGTGACAGATGTTACGGACAATGCGGATTTGAATATAATTTACAGCATTGAAAATATATCCGAACATCCCCTCTCTGCTGCAATATGTAATTACTGCAAAGAAAAAGGTGCAAGGCTGCTGCCTGTTGAAAGCAGTGAATATATTATAGGTCAGGGAATTGTTGCAACCATAAATGGTAAAACCTATAAGGCTGGCAACAGCAAGCTCACAGGCTTTACTGACAATGAATATTCTTACAGCGGGAAAACCGCAATACTATTCACCTGTAACGACGAATATTTGTGCACGGTTGCAGTTGCTGATAAAATCAAAGAAGATGCAAAGGAAGCCATTGAAAGCATAAAGCTTGATACAATTATGATAACGGGTGACAACGAAATCACTGCGTATGCCATAACACAGCAGGTAGGAATAAAAAACTTTATTGCATCTGCTATGCCTGATGATAAAGAAAAGAAAATCAAGGAGCTGATTGACAGCGGCAAAACCGTTGCAATGATAGGTGACGGAATTAATGATTCCCCTGCCCTCACACGTGCCGATGTAGGAATTGCAATCGGAGCAGGCTCTGACATAGCAATAGAATCGGCTGACGTTGTTCTTGTAAGTGATAAGCTGACAGACGTATCCAAAGCAATCAGATTATCGAAGAAAACATTAAAGAATATCAGAGAAAATCTTTTCTGGGCATTTTTCTATAACTGTCTTGGGATTCCGCTGGCAGCAGGCGTATTCTACGGCATATTCGGCTGGACACTCAATCCTATGATTGCAGCCGCCTGTATGAGCTTAAGCTCCGTAACAGTTGTATGCAATGCACTGAGATTAAGACGCTTTAAATAACAAAGAACAGAGAGCTGTGTCAAAGGATACAGCTCTCTGTTCTTTGTTATGCTATGAATTAATCTTCAACTGCTATTTTGAAAGCAGCTTCAACGTCTGTAAGATATTTGTAATTATACCATGGAGCATCGTGTTCAATCATTTTCAGTATTTCCGGGCAAATATCCTTGTTGATAATAAACTTCGTTATTGAAAATTGCTCACGGATGTTTTTGGTAAAGTATTTAACATTAAACAGTTGAAAATCAGTAAGCATCAAAAAAACACCCTGCTGAAACTTCATTCGTGTATTTGTGGGAACATCAATCAGCTTTGCCTTAGGAACAGGTCGGGTATTAAGCCTTTCAAGATGCTGTCTGAAATCCTCTGTCATACGAAGCCCTTTATTTTCAATAACCTCCTTGACGGTCTTTTTAATATCCTCCTCATCAAAGCAGGAAACATATATTTCAAGATTCTTAAGCCATTCATTCGCTGTGCCGATATCTGTTGTATAATCATCATTATTCTTCAATTCAAGCACATATAAAACAATGTCATCTTCATATTTTTCACGATTTTTCAGTGCAAAGGATAAAGACGGATAAAGGCTTTTAGTAAAATCAATCAGCGGTGAAGAATGATAATAATGCTGTGCAAACGCACAAATCTCATAAAGATGATCAACATCCGCTGTTCCCATCGTTTTATTGAAAACCTTTACAAAGCTGCCAAGCGACTCATAATAATCATATATATACTTTCCGTCAATATGCAAAACACCCAAATCATTATCAGAAAAAAGCCTGTCAGGATTTCTGAGCATCGTGGGCAGGAGATTTCGGTTGGGGTCATTAATTCTTTCACCCCTGTAAAAAAGCTGTTTGCCGCTGAGAAAATCACGCATAATTTCATCATTGAAATCATCCATTGTTTCAATTCTTTTGCTCACGGCACTGAAATCAAAATCAAGACCTGAATTAATTTTTTTATTGATTTTACTTAATCTATTCTTAAAATGCTCACGTGCTGAAAACATATTTACACCCTTGTACTATAAACTGATTGCAAGCTGATAAGCAGCCTCTGTTGCATTGGCAATTCTGCCGACTTTTTTGCTGTCACCAATGTTGTATACCTTATAAGCAGAACTATCCTTTATTGCGTTAAACAATGCATTGTCAGGTCTGACACCCATAGAAAGCACTACGTAATCCACATCAACATTCAGTCTTTTACCCGACTTTACCGCTTCAAGATAAATTCCCTTATCCTGAATACTGATCAGTCTGTGACCTGTTAAAAACGCTGTATTTGCTTTATTGAGAACTGCCATTGCATCGTCCACACCCTGAAACCAAGCACCGGGGGCTATTGACTCAGCCATCTCAACAACAGTTACCTTGTTGCCCTGTGACACCAACAGCTCACTTGTTTCAAGACCTGTCATACCTGAACCGATAACGGCAACCTTTTTATTTTCAAGCTGAACTGACCCGTTGAGGATTTCGGTAACGGTTGAAACATTGCTGCCCTGAAATGCTTTCGGAAATACTGCATTTCCGCCTGTTGCATTGACAACTGCATAAGGCTTTAAGCTGTCAAGCAAAGCTTTATCTGCAACAGTATCAAACATAAATTCAATATTCTTATCCTTAGCTTTGGCATATAAATCTGTACAAACCCAAGCCATTTTTTCTTTGTGAGGCGGCTTATCTGCAAGATTAAGCTGTCCGCCGACAGTGCTTTCCTTTTCAATAACAGTAACATCAAAGCCTCTGTCACAAAGGATATTTGCACACATTAAACCTGCAGGACCTGCACCGACAACAACGACCTTTCTTCCATTTCCGTTTTTGTTAAGCTTAACTTTTTCTCTGCCGACAAAAGGATTAACGGAACAGTGTCCATGGCTGTATTTATAAGCATTTTCCATCATACTTTCAAAGCAATATAAGCAGCAAACACAGCGGCTTATTTTATCCTCATTGCCTGAATAAACTTTATTTGCCCAATGGGGATCGGCAATAAGAGGACGACCGAGTGCCACAAAGTCCTGAATACCTGCACAAAGCTGTTCTTCTGCCTGCTGAGGTGAACGAATCAGATTTGCAGCAATCACAGGTATATCAACTACCTTTTTTACTTCCTCAGCAAGATTTTTTCTCCAGCCGCACTGATAAGTTGTGGGCTCAAGCCAATAGTTGAAGGTATCATAAGCAGCAGAGGAAACATCAATGGCATCAATACCCCTGTCACTTAAAATTTTTGCCATTTTCAGACCCTCGTCAAGTCCGTAGCCTTTATTCGGCTTACCGATTCGGTCATACATTTCATCAACTGTCAAACGGACTACGATTGGAAAATCCTTACCGCAGTTTTTCCTGATACCATCAATAATCTCGGTCAGAAACCTCATTCTGTTTTCTAAGCTTCCGCCATATTCATCCGTACGCTTATTGGTGTTCGGTGATAAAAACTGCTGAATTAAATATCCGTGTGAAGCATGAAGCTCCACACCGTCACAGCCAGCTTTCTTAACTCTTACTGCACCTTCAATAAACTGAGCAATCAGCTTTTTTACACCCTTATGCGAAAGTGCTCTGTTGACACTGTTGCTCATCTTGCTTTTTTCACATTTGCTGGGAGAAACTACTCTTGGCACAATATCCTTGTCCTGCAGCTTCTTTCCCGGAGGAATAACAACGCCTGTCAGCAGTTTGGTATAAGCATTTCCCATAAGCTTTTCGCCTGCAATACAAATAGGAACAGTGCCCATCATAAGCCCCAGATTCTGTCTGCCGGGGTGATGCAGTTCAACCATAACCTTGCAGCCATGCTTATGTATTCTGTCTGCCATTTCTTTAAGCGCAGGAATCTGATAATCATGGCTCATACCGAGCTGTCCATAAGACGATGCACCTGTGATGTCATTAACTCTTGTAATCTCGGTAAAAATTAAACCGACACCGCCTTTTGCACGTTCCTCATAATAATTCATCATTGTTTCGGTAGCACATCCGTTATACTGACCAAAGCCCATACACATAGGCGCCATAACGATTCTGTTTTTTATTTCAACATTGCCTATTTTCATAGGAGTAAAAAGCTTTTCGTATTTCATAACTGCTCCTTAAATCAAATATAGTACAAAGACCAAGCAAAATGCTTGGTCTGCTGATTTATTTTTTCGACTTTTTATTCTTCTTGTTCTTTTTCTCGCCGTATTTTTCAAGCTTTTGCTTGTCTTCATTTTTTGACCATACAATGAACCAAACAACAATCAAAGCCACGATTACAACAGCCGAGAGTGCAAGCATTACTTTAGTCGCTATAGATTTGAAGGTACCTATCCTCTGCCCCATCAAAAACATAAACGGAACAGATAGCGGTGATTTTTCACCATTACCTTCTTCATCATAACCACCATCAACTCCCAAATCAACACGTTCGCCGTTTTCATCAAAATAATAATAGCTGAATGCCTGAAGAGGATCATTACCGCTTTCCTTAGCACTGTAATCTTTATTGTATTCAACAAAAAACTCTATGTTGCCATCATCAAGCTCAGCCACATATGACTGCGGCATAAAAGCATACATTAATTTTGTTGTAAAATAAATCTGATTTGTTTTAAAAACAATAAGCCCTGTTATTGCAACAGCAATAATTACAGCAAAGGTAATGATAATATTTCTTTGCTTTTTGGACAAATTTATTTTTTTCTTTTCCTTCATTGTCATCACTCCGATTAACATTATAACAAATACAATAAAATAGGTCAAGAAAAAAGGAGTGACAAAGCACTCCATTTTATATAGAAACAAAAATTATTTCTTTTTACTCTTAGCAAGCTTTTCCTTAGCTTCTTTAACAAGCCTTTCATTTTCCTCTGCCTGTTTCTTTTCTTCCTCTGCCCTTGCCTTTTCACGCTCAATTGCTTTCCTGCGTTCCTCTTCTTCCTTAGCCTTAACACGTGCAAGCCTTTCCTCCTCAAGGGTTTCGTCACTCTTGGCAGGAGCTTTAGCAACAGCAATGTTGATACCCATTGCTACAAGCAAAAGCGCAAGTGCAATAAAATATCCCCAACTGATTGAAGCAGAACCGTTAAGGACAGCAAAATCGCCAAAATTAAATGCAACAGCATCACTTGCAAGTGAACCACTCATAACAAAGCACACAACGCTTGCCGCTGATACAGCAATTGACAAAACATCAAAAACGACTGTTGACTTGGTTTTCGGCTTCTTACACATAATAATGTTTAAGAAAAAAGCTATTACAATTAAAAGTGCACTGAGTACAAACAAAATATAACCTGCAAAAGCAAGCGTTACCGCACCGCCGTACTCCTCAAATTTCATATTTGTAAAGTATAAGCTTGTATCACCGAAAAAGCTTTTGAAAAAGTCGATAAGTGATTTATTTCCGCTAAATGAAATAATGCTTAAATCAAAGCTTTCGGCATCACTTTTAAGTGTTGCCCACGGAAGAATAAAGCCGATTGCAGGAAGAAAGGTTAAAATAAGCCTTGCAATTCTCAGCTTTGTTCCGTAAATTGAATAAGCAATTCTGTTCAAAGATCTGTTGAATACTGCAAACTGCTTTTCAGCCTTAATATTATCCTCTTCAAGTCTGGCTTCCCAATTATAATTCGGGATTGATACTCCGCAATTGGAGCATTCTGCCTTAATATCCCATAAATGAAGCTTTTTGCCACAGTTAGGACAGGTACTTGCCATTGATATGTACCCCTTTCAAAGTTTACTTACTTAGCTATTTTATAATTTATTCGACAAATTGTCAATACAAAAGTTAAATATAATTTTAGTATTAATGATAGTGAAAAAAGTGTTGATTTCATATCCTTTATATGATAGTATATTACTGTTATTAATAATCCGGGCTGTTTCCGGAAAGAAATGAGGGAATAATTTTGGCAGAAGAAATTATTACCGAAGATTTAACCCAGGCTGAAATGGATGAGCTTGACAAGCTCGCCTACACGCACAAGCGTTATCTTTCACCAAAAGAAATCGCTGCATACGTTCTGGTTAACTTTGGTCAAAAGAATTTAACTCAGTTTGTTGATGCATTTAAGGAATTCTTTATGATTCAGTTCCTTAAACTGAATACAACTGCTTATGCTAACATCAATCTCTTTGCATCCATATATGATGCTCTTGATGACACGATTTCAGGTCTTATTATTGACCGAACAAGAACAAGATGGGGTCGTATCAAGCCTTTCTTTATTTTGCCGCTTCCCCTTTGGGTTATAGGCGGATATATGATGTTCTCGGCACCGGATATTAATTCAACACAAAAAGTTATCTGGGCAACCATTGCTATCGTCATATATGGTCTTGGTATGAGCTACTTCGGTGCATGGGGTCTTATGATTTATAACATTACTCCGAATACCGCAGAGCGTGACAACCTTATCACAACAACCAAATTCTTTGAACTGTTCGGAACATGGATTCCTTCGCTTGTACCGGTATTTGTAACCTTGCTGCCAAAAATCAACAGCAATATTACAATGAGAGGTATTTACAGCGGCTTCGCTAAGTTTATGCTGATTCTTTCTGCAGCATTTGCAATATTCGGCTGCTTTAATATGAGAGAAAGAGTACCGCTTATGAGCCGTGAGGAAATGAAGGAAACCTCTGTTATCGAATCCTTAAAGAATATTATCACTAACCGCCCTTTGATTGCAGTTATACTTGCCAATTTCTTTAACTCCTTCAAATCAGTCGGCGGCTCATCTGAATCATATTTCTGGCTTAACAATACAGGCTCTCTTATGAATGCAACAATTTGCGGATTGTTTACAGGTATTCCAAACTACATAATGGTTCCTGTTGCTGCTAAGATGGTAAAAAAATGGGGTGCAAGAACAACCTCAATCATTGCAGGCTTATTCGGTTTCTTTGCTTATATGGCGCTCTTCCTTATCGGATATCATCCATTCGGACAGACTTTCAATGATAACAGAATTTTAAATCTGATTTGGGTTATTTTCGGTCTTACCATCTGCGGACTTCCGAACAAAATTCTTCTTGTAAGCGGACAGATTGTTACTGCAGAGGCACTTGACTATATGGAATGGAAGCACGGCTTAAGAAACGAGGCACTTGTTACAACAGTTCAGGGCTATTTCGGAAAGCTTGCTACATCCGTAACAGGCTGGCTGTCAGGTATGGTACTTACATGGATTAACTACATTCCGCTTACCGACTCACTCGGCAACGCCATTCCTCAGACAGATCCTAAGATGCTTAACGGTATTTGGGCAATCTTCTGTATCCTCCCTGCGCTTGCAAGAGGACTTTACGGTATATCATTCATTCTTTATCCTATCCACGGTAAGCTTCAGCAGCAAATGATTGTTGAGCTTGCTGATAAGCGTGCGAACAGAATTGCTGAGCAGAATGCAAAGGATGCAGGATTAAACAACAATTAAATCATATGAATAAATAGAAAGAGAACAGATTCGTAAATCTGTTCTCTTTTTATTTATTTAATATTCCCAAATAGTTGTATTTAAAGATAAGAATTTGGGTGATAACTTACATAACCTCTTTCATTTTTGCAAATTCCAGCATTTTCTAAAATCGCAGCAATAATAAAAATAGGATCAAATGAAGATTCACCATCACATTTTCCATAGCATTCTGTTGCAACATAATAACAGAGCGTACCTGTTGTACAATTACCCTGTCCAACTTTACTGTTTCGGCAACCGCCTTTTTCAACTTTGCCGCCGTTTTCCTTTATAAAATCTACAATACCATCAAACCAATTCAAGTATAAAACATTGTTTTGCCTCAGTCCTGTATAACTATAAAAATACTTGTTATCATCAGACAAACAAATTTCATGCTGTTTTCCTCTTAAAGTAGTTACAATAATTCTTTTTCCATTTGATAGATAATACTCTTTCAAATATTCGCTTACATTTCTTATCATCATTTATTCCTTTCTTTGCAAATATTATTTAATAAATTATATACTGTAAAACCATTTGGCACATAAATTGAATCTATTCTGTTACCTGAATAAATATCTATCTTATTCGTATCAGGTGTAAATGAAATCACACAGCAAAGTGGTATACACAGTGAATATTTATCATTTATAAAAATGATTCTTTCATTTGTAACAATCAAAGTTCCCTGATGTATATTCTCTTTGTAAGTTGTAACAGGATATGTAGTAGAAATACCGCTCCTGTAACAGCCCTTGATGTATGTGCCATTATAAAATTTATGATACGCAGTAGAACTTGTTGTAGTTGAATAAACTGCATTATCTAAATAATGGCACTTTTCATTTGGTAAATAATTAAGATTATCAACTTTAATAATCGGAAGATTACCACTATTTATCTCACAAATTGCAGAATGCTGCATTCCGGTTTTAACAACCTTTGCATCTTCTAAAGCTTTTTGCTCTTTTTTCTCATTTTTTAATATTTTTATCATTATGCAAACAGTGATAATTACAGCTAAAAATACAGTCATTTTATCATACCTTTATACTTAGTAAATACTGATATAAGCTTTGATGTAACCATACCTTTCGTTTTTAAATATTCAATGTGCAATTCTGTTGCCTTCAATGCTTTTTTCAAGCCTTGCAAACCAAACTCTTGATAAATCATATCAAGACACAAATCAAGAGAATCAGCACTTAAAATTCTATTATATCCTTCACCTTTCAATATCAGTATCATAGAACCTATATTCATTTTTGCCGTACTAACTTTCATACCCGTTTGATTTGAAACCTCTTCTGCCAAATCATTCGTATCAAGATATGGATTATTATATACTGCTTTCGCTTTTTCAAAACAAAGGCGAGTCATCTCAGGCGTTACTTTAACATTCCTTTTGGTTTGACTATCTGATGAGTCAATGCTATTGGATGAAATCGTATTTTTTAATTCTTCAACCTCTTCTTCAAGTTTTTGAATTCTTGACATCATTTCTAAAATTATAGTTTCGTATTGCATATAAACCCTCATTTCTTTATATTTATTTCACATTTATATTAGCATATCCAAGATTTATTGTCAATATAAATTTGATTTATTATGAAATAAGTTTAATATAAATCAAAAAAGTCATCAGTTATCTGATGACTTTTTTGATTCTTTATTAGTTTTTAGGAAACTGTGAGTTATATAAATTATAATAAAATCCTTTTTTGTTATAAAGCTCCTTATGATTTCCCTGTTCAACAATTTTACCGTCATTCATAACCAGAATAACATCTGCATTCATAATTGTTGAAAGCCTGTGAGCAACTATAAAGGTTGTTCTGCCCTGCATAAGCCTGTTGAACGCACTTTGAATTTTAATTTCTGTTCTTGTGTCAATGGACGAGGTTGCCTCATCCAGAATAAGCATTGGCGGCGGAGAAAGCATAAGTCGTGTAATACACAAAAGCTGCTTCTGTCCCTGTGACAGAGAGCCGCCGTCCTCGCCTATTACAGTTTCATATCCTTTCGGAAGACGTTTTATAAATGAATGGGCGTGTGCTTTTTCGGCAGCCTCAACAACATCCTCCATACTTGCATTTGGATCGGCAATTTTTATATTATCCAGAATAGTTCCGCTTTTCAGCCATGTATCCTGCAAAACCATACCGATATTCTCTCTCAGTGATTTTCTTGTAATATTCTGATTATCAATGCCGTCAACATAAATATTACCTTTTTGCGGGTCATAAAAGCGCATCAGAAGATTGATTAAAGTAGTTTTACCACAGCCTGTCGGACCTACAATTGCTACAATCATACCTTCCTGAACACTTAAATTCAGATTTTTAATAAGCTCCTTTTCTTGGCTGTAGGAAAAATCCATATTGCTGATTTCAATATTTCCCTTTGGATGAATAAGCTCTTCAGCATCCTCAGCATCAGGCTTTATACTCTCCTCATCAATAAAATCAAGGACTCTGCCTGCACAGGCAAATGCATTCTGAAGCTCTGTCACAACACTGCTGATTTCGTTAAACGGCTTTGTATACTGATTGGCATAGGAAAGAAAGCAAGACAAAATACCAACTGTGATATTGCCTTTAATTGCCATAATGGCACCGAACAGTGCAACTGCTGCATAAACGATACTGTTTACAAATCTTGTGGCAGGATTTGTTATGGATGAGAAAAAGGTTGCTTTTAAGGAATAATCTGTAAGGCGTTCATTTATATCGTCAAATTTTTCAAGGTTTTCTTTATCCATTCCATAAGCATCCGCTACCTTCTGATTAGAAATCATTTCATCAATAAATGCGGTCTGCTCTCCCCTTGTTTTGGACTGGAGCGAAAACATCTTATAAGTTCTTTTGGCAATAAATCTTGCAATAAAGAAGGATAAAGGTGTAACTACAACCACTACAAGTGTTATCCACACATTGATTGACAGCATAAAACCGAGCGTACCGATTATAGTTACAATACCTGTGAAAAACTGGGTAAAGCCCATTAAAAGACCGTCAGCAAGCTGATCAACATCGGATATGACACGGCTGACAACATCACCGTTTGAATGGCTGTCAAGATAAGAGCACGGCAGCTTTTCAATTTTTTCAAAAGCACGCTGACGTAAATCACGTGATACGTTGTATGTGATTTTATTGTTGCATACATTCATAAACCACTGAACAGCGGCAGTTATACCAATTATAATACCAAGCTTAATGAGAATTGAAACTATTTTTTCAAAATCCACATTATCCTTGCCGACAATGCAGTCAATTGCATTACCGACAAGTATCGGTGCATAAAGAGTAAGTGCCACGCTTATGAGCGCAAAAAGCATTGACAGCAAAAGAAAGTATTTATATTTGTCAATATAGGACAGCACTCTTTTCAAGGTTTCTTTACTGTTCATTATACAGCCTCCTTTCCGAACTGAGAGGTGTAAATTTCACGGTAAACCTCGCAATTTTCAAGAAGCTGATTATGTGTTCCGAAGCCGACACACGCTCCGTCATCAAGCACTAAAATATTGTCTGCACTGATAACAGACGATGCACGCTGTGAAACAATAAACACTGTCGGATTATAGGATAGATTATATATTTCCTCCCTGAGCTTTGCCTCGGTTGCATAATCAAGTGCCGAGGATGAATCATCAAGTATTAGAATTTCTGGCTGACGAACGATTGCACGGGCAACAGACAAGCGCTGCTTCTGACCGCCCGACAAATTAGAGCCATTCTGCTCAATTTCAAAATCCAGTCCGCCCTTATCAGCTATGACATCATAAATCTGTGCAACCTTCAATGCAGAAATGATTTCTTCGTCAGTTGCATCCTTTTTTCCCCATTTCATATTGTCACGTACTGTACCCTTAAAAAGCACAGCCTTTTGGTGAACGAAGCCTATTTTTTCACGCAGCTTATCTGCATCCAGTGATTTAACATCAGCACCGCCTACAAAAACCGTTCCTACAGTTGCATCATAAAAATGAGGGATTAATGAAACAAGACTTGATTTTCCCGAGCCTGTGCCTCCGATAATTCCAACAACATCTCCCCTGTTTGCCTTAAAGGAAATATTGTTCAGTGAATGGGCGGATGCATTTTTATAGGTCAAAGAAACATGATCAAACTCTATATAAGAATTTGATTTTATATTATTATCGGTCTTTTCAAGAGTATTTTCCTGTTCAAGAACAGAGCTTATTCTGTCAGCAGAAGCAAATGCCTTTGTAACTGAAACAATTAAATTAGCCAGCTTAATAAGCTCAACAAGTATTTGGCTCATATAATTGTAAAGTGCAACCACCTGCCCCTGAGTCAGATCACCGACATCAACACGAAGGGCACCTGTATAAACAAGCACAACAATTGCAATATTAATAATTACATAAGTGACAGGATTAAGAAGTGCCGATATTCTGCCTACTGCCTTCTGCAGGGCAGACAAAGCAGTGTTCCTTCTTTTGAATTCCTCAACCTCATTTTCTTCATTTGTAAATGCTCTTATAACCCTTGCACCGGTGAGATTTTCACGTGTAATCAGTGTTACACCGTCAAGACTGGTCTGCACATCACGGTACTTAGGTATTGTAATTCGCATGATACCGAAAACAACAATGGACAGCAGCAGAATAGCAACGGCAAATATAAGTGCACATTTTACATCAATTGTGAAAGCCATTACCATTGCACCGATAACAATGAATGGTGAACGCAGAAACAGTCTTAAAACAAGATTCACACCATTCTGCACCTGATTCACATCATTTGTCATTCTAGTTATCAGCGTTGATGTGCCGATATTGTCAAGCTCATTAAAGGAAAGTGATTGTATTTTTTCATAAAGAGAGTGCCTCAGTTTCATACCAAAGCCTGTTGCGGCTCTTGCTGCAAAATACTGTGCTGTAATAGCAGCAACCATTCCCACAAGCGCAAGCACAGCAAGAACACCAGACCTGCCAATGACAAATTTGGTATCACCGCCTGCAATACCTACATCAATAATTGACGCTATAACAAGCGGAACAATCAGTTCAAAGCTTGCTTCAAGAAGCTTAAACAGCGGTGCAAGTATTGACTGCACAACATAACCTTTTAAATAAATAAGTAATTTTTTCAAAACTTCACCTTTATCAATTTTTTAACTATTATAAGATTATTGGCACAATCTGTCAATAATATAAAAATATTTTAAATTACCCCTTTAAATTACAAATTAATAGGTGTATAATGGACAAAAAAATTCAAGAAGGTGCTTTAAAATGGAAAAGAAACCCGTTACAGCAATAATTGTTGGTGCCGGTCACAGAGCTTTGGTTTACAGTGAACTGGCAAAAACAAATCCGGAAGAGTTAAAAATTGTCGGTGTTGCAGATCCGAATCCTGTCAGAAGAAAACATTGTATGGAATATTTCGGCTTTGGTGAGGATATGTGCTTTGAATCCGCACAGGAGCTTGCCGAAAAAGGAAAGCTTGCTGACACCATTATCAACGGAACAATGGATGAGCAGCATATTGAAACCGCCGTTCCGCTTTTGAACGCAGGCTATGATATGCTCCTTGAAAAACCCTTTGCCGTTAATGAAAAGGAAATGCGTGAGCTTGTTGAATGTGCAAAAAAGAATAACTCTAAGGTTATGATTTGCCACGTTCTCAGATATACGCCATTCTATTATTCCATTAAAGAAAGAATAGCAAATGGTGAAATCGGTGATATTATAAATATTCAGACTACAGAGCACGTCTCATATCATCATTTGTCAACATCATATGTCAGAGGAAAATGGGCAAATTCCGACAAATGCCACACAACAATGCTTCTTGCTAAGTGCTGTCACGATATTGACCTGATGATGTGGTTTATGAGCGAAACAAAACCTGTTAAAATCAGCTCATTTGGCAGTAAATATCAGTTCAAGCCCGAAAACGCACCTGAAGGTGCAGGCACAATCTGTATGCTTGACTGCCCTCACGTTGATACCTGTGATTTTTCAACCAAAAGACTTTATATTGATCATCCCGACAGATGGGCATTCTATGTGTGGGATGCACTTGAGGCTATACCAAACCCTACTATTGAGGATAAAATAGCACTTATGAAGAGTGACAGCCCCTATGCAAGATGTATGTATAAGTGCGACAACAATGTTGTGGACCACCAGTCCGTGCTTGTTAACTTTGCAAACGGTGCAACAGGCACACACAATATGGTCGGCGGCTCATCACAGTCACTGAGGAAAATACATATTATCGGCACTAAGGGCGAGATTTACGGCAACTTTGAAGAATCAAAGTTTTATGTATCAAAAATCAATCCGTCACCTGACGCTCATAACGGTGAGTGCGATATTGAAGAGGTCGACCTGAATGTTAGCGGTGATATGGTTGGTGCATACGGCGGTCATGGCGGCGGTGATGAAAGACTAACAGCCGACTTTGTAAAATTCATTCGCGGAGAAAAACCAAGCCTTGCCTGCACATCCATTTTTGACAGCGTTGCAGGTCACCTTTGTGTTTACCTTGCTGATGAATCCAGAGAAAACGGTGGTATGCCTATCGACGTTAAAATGTAATAAGCATCAAAAAAGCGGAGTGAAAAACACTCCGCTTTTTGTTATCTGTTATCAATATAGTTATCAGCATCAATGTGGTGTAAACTGCCTTTCCCCTCATCCAAAGCACTTAATCTATATTCGATTTGATACTGTACATTTTCATCTGCTATCAACTTGTCATAGGTGCTTTTGTCACACTTCATTTTTACAAATTTCTGTGTATCAACATCATTAATCAAAGTAATAAAGTATTCTCCGTCAACAATATCCTTTTCATAAATGCTTGCAGATGCAGCAATCTGTTCAAAGGAATTATGAATGGTGTAGGACTTAAATAAATTAAAGATTACAATTGCAATTAAAACAATAGATTGCAATGCTGCAAAAAGCTTTTTATTTTTTACTTTATTTGCAGCTTTCTTAATCAAAATAACTCCGCATACAACAATTGCAACATTAAAAACTATTAAACAAACTTCAGCAATATTAAAAGCAGTATCATTAAAAGTCATCCAGGCATACTGAACAAAATAAAAATCCAGACAAAATAATATAATGGATATTATAAATAAAATAATTGCAGTAATCATAATTATTCCTTTATCAGTTTCCTGTTTCGATACTGATTTCATCAAATATTTTGAGAATATCCTCGACAGGGGTATTCTTCTTTTCTTTATCCCGGATATCAAGGATTGCGTTGCCTGAATGCATCATAACCAGTCTGTTGCCGTATTCGGCAGCAAATCTTAAATTATGCGTAACCATCATTGTAGTGATATTATTTTTAAGCACAAGCTCGTTTGTCAGCCCCATAACAATCTCGGAGGATTTAGGATCAAGTGCAGCAATATGCTCGTCAAGAATGAGCAAATCCACATTTGTCATATTGGCAATAACAAGTGCAAGAGCCTGCCTCTGACCGCCTGAAAGCGTGCCAACCTGCACACCCATTCTGTTTTCAAGCCCCATATTGCACTGTTCAACCAGGGATTTATAGTAATCAATACGTTTTTTATTCACACATCTGCCGAGACCGAAGGGCTTATTTTTATTATCGGCAAGTGCCATATTTTCAAGGATAGTCAAATCTGCACAGGTGCCGACCCTCGGCTCCTGAAAAACTCTGCCGATTATTTTGGCTCTTTTAAATTCCGACACGTGAGTAATATCTTTTCCGTTAAAAAGGATTTTACCGCTGTCGGGCTTAAGAGAACCGCAAATAAGATTGAGCAATGTAGTTTTACCGCTGCCGTTAGAGCCGATGATTGAAACAAAATCACCCTTACTGACCTTAAAATTAAAATTATCAAAAACAGTTGATTCATCAACTGTGCCGACATTAAAGCGTTTTGTAATATTATTTAATTCAAGCATTTTTCTCTCTCCTTTTTCCTCTCTTACCCTGAAGAGTTCCGCTGAACACTAACGCAATTACAAACAGAACAGCCATAAGGAGCTTATTATATTCACTTGGCAGACCGATAACAACAGCAATCTGCAGACAAGCCTTATAAATGATTGTTCCCAGAATAACCATTGTAGTTGCCTTCATAAAGCTGATGCGTTTGAAAAGTGAAAGACCGATAATAACACTCGAAAGACCGAACACTACCATACCCACACCCATTGTTGTATTGGCAGTTTCCGTGCTCTGTGCAACAACAGCACCGCTGATTGCCGCAAGACCGTTACCGATTGCAAGACCTAAAATCTTAGTCATACCCGGATTTTTAGCAAGCATAACAACATATTGCTGATTTGAGCCTGTGGCACGAAGGAGCATACCTGACTTTGTTTTCAGATACAAATCCATAATTATTTTTATAACAACAACAAATATTGCAAGAACAATCAGCTTTCTTACATTCAATCCGCCAATTTCTGTAGGCAGGATATTTGCTGCACCGCTGTTAAAGATTGTTTTCTGTCCGAATATGGATGCAATGGACTGACCGCCTGTACCAAATTTTATCAGGACAAGATTTATTGATAATAGCAAAGTATATACAAGTATACCTGACAACAGCGGCTGGAGCTTCAGCTTAACGTGCAGAACGCCTGTCAGACAGCCTGCAATCAATCCGCATCCGAAGGCAATCAGCAGGCTCAGCCAAGGGTCAAAGCCTTTTAAAATAAGTATGCTGGATACAATTGCACCAAGAGGCATTGTTCCGTCAACAGATAAATCAGGGAAATCAAGTATACTGTATGACAGATAAACACCGAGTGCAAGAATGGCGTACTTAAAGCCCTCCTCAAGCACAACCTTGATAATATTTAAAACTTCCATCAAATCACTTCCTACTGAGAAAATGAGCAGAATACTCTGCTCATTTTCAGATTAATGTTAATTATTACTCGCCTGCTTTTACCTGCTGAACATCTGCCAATGACTCAGGAATTGTGATACCGAGCTTTGATGCTGTATCAGGATTAATTACAAGGAAAGAATCTGTAACTGTAACAGCAGGATATGTTTTTGCATCCTTTCCGCCAAGAATGTCAACTGCAATCTGACCTGTTCTTTCACCAAGTGCAACATAGTCTATGGATGCAGATGCAAGACAGCCCTTCTTAACCTGCTCAATCTCAGAGCCGTATACAGGAATTTTTGCAGCATTTGCCTGCTCAAGGAAAACATTCATATTATCAACAACATTATTATCTGTTAAATTTGTAATAGCATCAACCTGCGGAATCAGTGCAGCCGCTGCAGATGCCAGCTCAGAAGCCTCGGCGATACCCTGTGATTTAAGCTCAATGCCTGCTTTTGCACACTCAGCCTCCAATGTCTTCAACTGGCTGATTGAATTAGCCTCGCTTGTAGTATAGAAAACGCCAAGTGTTTTAATTTCAGGCTGAAGAGTCTTGATAAGCTCAATCTGTCCTGCAATGTCAATTGCATCTGCTGTACCTGTGCAGTTCTTGTTAGGTACTTCCATAGTTTCAACAAGACCTGCAGCAACAGGGTCGGAAACAGCGCAGAAAACAACAGGTGTATCTGCTGACGCATTCTGTACTGCTGAATAAGCACTCATTGCTGCAGGTGTAGCAACTGCGATAACAAGGTCATAACCGCTTGCAACCATCTGCTGTGCATAGCTCTGACAGTCTGTGTCGGCACTGCCGCTTGAGCCAACCTGAACATCATACTTGATGCCTGCTTTATCAAGAGCATTCTTAACACCCTGTGTGCAGTTATCAAGGCTTGTATGCGGCATATACTGTAAAATAGCAACCTTATTCTGACTGCTTTCAGTATTGCTGGTATTTGTTTCGTTATTTTCTTTTGCAGAACATCCTGCAAAAATTGCTGCAGCAAGCAGCATGGATAATACAACAGCTAAAACTTTTTTCAAATTTTTCATAATAGTTCCTCCAAATAATATAAGGTTAATTATAAACCTGTAATTTATCTATGTCAACAATTTGTTTTATCACTTTAATATTCTAAAGTGTAGAATTTTGCTTTGAAAGTTACACTTCCGTCCAGCTTGGAATATTCACCGTAATGATGAAATTTAAGACCAAGCTTTTCCATAACCTTGCCTGAACGCGGATTATCAACGGCGTGGTAACTGCATATTTTGTTAACGCCCAATTCATTATGTGCATAATCAACAATTGCTCTCATAGCTTCTGTGCAATAGCCCTTGTGCCAGTAATCATAATGAAAATTGTAGCCGATTCCCCAGTAGCCGTCCATAAATTTATTAGGTCCTATACCGCCTGTGCCTATTACCCTATTTTCACTTTTTAACACGAATGCCCAGTTCCATTCTTCTTCATCAACAAGGGTTGTTTTAATCCAGGCAATTGTTTCACTGATGTCCTTGGCTGTGGGGTAACACATAAACTTTGCAACACGTTCATCGCTGTTCCAGCTGAAGCAAGCTTCGGCATCATCAAGCGTTATAGGTCTTAAAATCAATCTTTCTGTTTCCAATATCGGTTCTTTGTTCATAATAATCTGTCTCCTTTTTTAGGAAAAATACGTAATACATTGTGCATAATCCGTTCTATTTTCATCAAATTCCAAATACAAATATTTGTCTGCATTACATTTTAACATCAATGAATACTCAACAATCTGTCTTACATATTCAAACTTTACGCTGTCATCAAGTCCCGACATCCAATCACGCTTGTTTATTTGTGACAGTGCCTTGCTGCTATCAGTAATTCCAAGTGCAATTATTTTTGAATTAGGAAACCTTATCAAAATTTCCTGCGGTGTAAAATGACAACCTTCAATAATTATATCTTTATCAGGATAATCACTGATAAAACACTGAATATATTTTGATACCAAGTCAAGAAATATATCACAATTTTTAGTTGGTTTTATTGAGATATCTTTTCCATACAATTTGAAATCGGGAAATACATATCTTATACTTTTTGAAAATGCATCAAGGCTGATTATAACATCAGTATTACTTATATGCTGAGCAAGAGTTGTCTTTCCGCAGCCTGTTGCACCCACAATAAACTTTAAATTCATTGTTATTCCTTTCTGAAAATGTCGAGCATATGAAAGGACAAGCCTGTCATATCCTCTCTTTCACAAATGGATAGCAGATATTTCATATACATTGAAAACTCTTTATCTGTAAAATCATTAATGCTGCTAATCATATAGGTAACTAAATCCGTGCTCACATAATGCAGTCTTTTCACATTGAAAGATTGCATTAATCGGTCAATGTCTTCCTTTCGGTATAATTCAAACACATCTGACGGCTTTGATACAGTATGAAAGCTTTTGTCAATCATTCCTTTTTCGTAATATTCAATAAAGTTTCTTTTTTCAAATGCATTAAGAACTGTAGTATCACTATTGCAATATGCTGAAAAGACAATGCCTTTTTTCTTTACAACTCTCAGTGCTTCGCTGATTGCACTGTGCTTATCTTCATCATTAAACAGATGATACATAGGTCCTAACAAAAGAACAATATCAAAACTTTCATTCTTTAAAAAATCAAGGTTACAGGCATTGCCCTCGTAAATAGTGATGCGATGATTGCATTTCACTTTTGTTTTCATAATCTCAATGTTATGGGGTACGAATTCAACCGCTGTAATGTCATAACCTTTTTCTGCCAAAGCAATTGAATATCTGCCTGTGCCTGCACCGATTTCTAAAATTTTAGCATTTGGTGACAGATACCTGAGGATATAATTCATCGTTATTAAAAATTCCGGTAAGTGCTTTTTATCGGTCAGTCTGCCATCTTCATCATAATTGTTATAGAATTCTTTAATATAATCCATATCATTCAATCCTTTTCTCATATTCAATGATCGTCATACGCTTATTGATTTTCTTTTCATTGCCGATTAAGATGTAACCCATTTTTTCATAAAGGTGACAGTTATTTTTTTCTTCTTTGATTGTATTGAGCCACCATCGTTTATTACTGGGGAAAAGATTTTCAGCAATTCTGATTGCCTGCTGTGCAATGCCTCTGTTCTGATATTCTTTAAGAACAAACAATCTTGCAAGCTTTGCAGTGTCATTGCTGACAGCTATCCAGATTTCTCCCACAGCAATTCCGTCAAACGTAATCCAATACATATATAAATCGGGATGATTATAAAAATCGTTAAACCTTTTAAAGCTTTCAAATATAGGATTTATTCTGTCAAGGTATTTCAGAAATGTGGGCAGAAAGCCTTTGCGGTGCATTCTGTATGCTTTTTTCAGTTCGTTTTGCCTGATAGAATTAAGCTTTACCATATACTATAACCTCCCGTAAAAAAAATAACTGCTGATGAACTGTGTGTTCATCAGCAGTTTAATAACAGATATAAAAATGCAAAAACTCTAACTGCTATGAACACAACCCAAATAAGCCCATGCATACCACATAGGAGCAAATGAGTTATGAAGTTTAGCAGTGAAATTAAACATAACAATTACCTCTTTCTGCCATAATAGCACAACAAAAATAAAATGTCAAATAAAATTTTATAAAATTGTTCCGCCGCCAAGGACGGTGTCACCGTCATAAAGAACGGCAGCCTGACCTCTTGTGATTGCACGCTGAGGCGCATTAAAAACAATTTTAACATTACCATTATCAAGCATATAAGCTGTTGTAGGCTGTTCCTTCATATTATAGCGCACACGTGCCGAGCATTTAATTTCCTTTTGGGGATTTGGTATCAGCCAGTTGAAATCAGCTGCAATCAGTTCAGATGAAAAAAGCTCTTCATTCGTGCAGAGTGTTACTGTGTTATCCTTAACATTTTTATCTGCAACATACATCGACTTGCCGAATGCAACGCCAAGCCCTTTACGCTGACCGTTTGTATATCTGATAATGCCTTGGTGCTCACCCAGCACATTGCCGTTTATATCAATAAAATTGCCCTTAGGATAGGTTTTGCCCAAATAGCCCTCAATAAATTTGGCATAGTCACCGTCAGGCACAAAGCAAATGTCCTGACTGTCCTTTTTACGTGCATTTAAAAAATTATGATTTTCAGCGATTTCTCTGATTTCCGTTTTAGAATAAGCACCAAGCGGAAACTGAATATGTGCAAGCTGATTTTGTGTTAATGAGTAAAGCACATAGCTTTGATCCTTCGCCGCATCAACACCCTTTTTCAGATAAAACCAGCCGTTCTGCTCCTCTACCCTTGCATAATGACCTGTTACGACATAGTCAAAACCAAGCTCCTGCATTTTTTGGAAGAGCCTTTTGAATTTTAAATGTCTGTTGCAGTCAATACAAGGGTTTGGTGTTCCGCCGTTTTCATAGGTAGCAATGAATTTATCAATGACCTTTTCCTTAAATTCATCCTTAAAATTAAAAACATAATAAGGCATTGAAAGCCTGTTCGCTACAGAGCGTGCATCCTCGATATCATCAAGAGAACAGCAGGTTTTTTCGCCGCTTTCCATAATATCATCATTGTCATAAAGCTTCATTGTAGCGCCGATACAATCAAAGCCCTTGTCTTTCATCAAAAAAGCGGCAACGCTGGAATCAACGCCACCGCTCATTGCGATAATTGCCTTTTTACTCATAAATTAACCAAGCCTTATCATTTCATCAATACATCTTTTAGCACCCTTATAGGTTTCTTCGTCAAGTTCAATTTCTTCACCGAAGGTGCCCTTGCAGCAATTGAGCACATCCACAAGCGTTGTTGCCTTCATATTATCGCAAATACAGTGCTTTGAAAGCGGATAGAATTTTTTATCAGCACATTCAAGCTGCAGATGTGTAACAATACTGTTTTCAGTACCCACAATAAATTCCTCGGCACTGCTTTTTCTTGCATAGTCCATAATACCTGTTGTTGAGCCAACATAATCAGCAAGCGCCACAACCTCAGGTGTACATTCGGGATGAACTAAAAATTCAGCATTCGGATGAAGAGCCTTTGCCTTTTCAACGTCCTTAGCAGTCATTTTTGCGTGAGTTGGGCATCCGCCGTTCAGAAGCTTGAAATTCTTTTCAGGAAGCTGTTTGGAAATCCAGTCACCTAAATTGCAATCAGGGATAAACAGAATATTGTCATTGTCAAGCTTTTTGCAGATTTCAAGTGCTGATGACGAGGTAACACAAACATCACAAATCGTTTTCAGCTCACTTGTGGTGTTGATGTATGCCACAACAGTATAATCAGGATACTGCTCCTTAACCTGAGCAATAACCTCCTTGTCCATCATTTCAGCCATAGGACAGCCTGCTGACGGATTTGACAAAATAACCTTTTTGTCAGGTGAAAGAATTTTAACGGTTTCAGCCATAAAGCGGACACCGCACATAATAACAGTTTTATTCTGCACCTGTGAAGCCTTGACAGAAAGTGCAAAGCTGTCGCCTGTGAAATCAGCAACCTCCAATATTTCAGGTGACTGATAGCAGTGTGCCAAAATGCAAATATCTTTTTCCTTTTTTAATTCTAAAATCTGATTTTGAATATCCTTAATACTCATTCATACTCTCCACAGCAATCACAATCACCCTCACAAAACAGTGACGGGTCATAGGATATGCCCTTTTTATCATAATAATTTTTAACTGCCGATTTGACAGCCTCTTCTGCAAGAACGGAGCAATGAATTTTTATCGGCGGTAAGCCGTCAAGAGCCTCAACAACAGCTTTGTTTGTGAGCTCCAATGCCTTATCAACAGGCTGACCCTTAATCATTTCCGTAGCCATTGAGCTTGAGGCAATCGCCGATGCACAGCCAAAGGTGTTAAACTTAACATTCTCTATCATTCCGTCATCGGACACCTTAATATATATTTTCATAATGTCGCCGCATTTGGCATTGCCAACCTCACCGACACCGTCTGCATTTTCAATTTTACCAACATTTCTTGGATTTGTAAAGTGGTCCATTACTTTTTCTGAATAAAGTGACATATTTTTTCTCCTAAATCTAATAAATCATTGATTTTCACTGACAATTTTTTCCCAAACAGGTGATATTGAACGAAGATAAGTGACAACCTCGGTGATGGATGCAATCATATAATCAATCTCGTTTTCAGTAATTTCTTCATTAATCGATAGCCTTAGTGAGCCGTGCGCAATCTCAACAGGTACACCAATAGCAAGCAGAACGTGTGACGGGTCAAGACTGCCGCTTGTACAAGCTGAGCCGCTTGAAGCACGAATGCCTTTCATATCAAGCAGAAGCAAAAGGCTCTCACCCTCAATGCCCTCAAAACACATATTGAGCGTGCCGGGCAAATGGTTTTCCATATCACCATTCATTCTGCTTCGTTCAATGGCTGAAAGTCCGTCTGCAAGCCTGTTTCTGAGTATGGTAACTTTTTCTGCATTTTCTTCAAGTTTTTCAATAGATTCTGCAAGAGCAGCAGCCATACCGACTATTGCGGCTAAGTTTTCAGTACCTGCTCTCCTTCCTCTTTCCTGTGCACCGCCCTCAATTAAGCTTTGAACAGGTATGCCCTTTTTAACATAAAGAAAACCGATACCCTTAGGTCCGTGGAATTTATGGGCGGATGCCGAAAGCATATCAACATTCATATCCTTAACATTAATCGGGATATGACCTACTGCCTGCACGGCGTCTGTATGGAAAGCAACACCCTTTTTTCTGCAGATTTTGCCGATTTCAGCAATGGGCTGAATTGTACCGATTTCATTATTTGCTGTCATAATTGTTACAAGACAAGTTTTTTCATGAATTGCATTTGCAACATCCTCTGCCCTGACAATACCATCTGAAGGAACATCAAGCAGAGTAACCTCAAAACCCTCTTTTTCAAGAGCACTCAAAGTATGCAAAACAGCATGATGTTCAAATTTTGAAGAAACAATGTGATTTTTACCTTTTTTCTTTCCGTTATAAGCAGCCGTTCTTATTGCCTGATTATCCGCCTCACTTCCACCTGAAGTAAAGTAAATTTCTTTCGGCGATGCACCGATTAATTTTGCAATATCCTCTCTTGCATTTTCAAGATGCATTTTAGCAATCTGACCATCTGTATGCAGTGACGATGGATTGCCCTGAATCTCTGTCAAAAACGGCATCATTGCATTAAGCGCCGTCCTGCTCAGCTTTGTTGTTGCCGCATTATCAGCATATATATTGTAATCGCTCATTTTCATAGCCTACCTTTCGAGTAGGAATATACCACTAATTTCCTACTTTGTCAATAGGCTTTATATAATTTATAAAAAAGAGAGGGCATAAGCCCTCTCGCATCGTGTAGAAGCAGTTATTCTGCAAATAATGGTGTTGACAAATATCTGTCACCTGTATCAGGTAAAAGTGCAACAATCGTTTTACCTTCATTTTCAGGTCGTTTCGCAAGCACCTTTACCGCCTGAAGCGCTGCACCGCTTGAGATACCAACCAGCACACCCTCCTGCTTTGCAAAAGCCCTGCCTGCTTTAAAAGCATCCTCATTATCAACTGTTATAATTTCATCATAAACTGACGTGTCAAGGGTATCAGGTACAAAGCCTGCACCGATTCCCTGAATTTTGTGCGGTCCTGCCTCACCCTTTGAAAGAACGGGTGATGATGACGGCTCAATAGCAACAATTTTTACATTCGGATTTTTCTCCTTCAGATACGCACCTGTACCCGAAAGCGTTCCGCCCGTACCGACACCGGCAACAAAAATATCAACCTTGCCCTCCGTATCCTGCCAGATTTCAGGACCTGTTGTTGCCCTGTGTGCTGCAGGATTAACAGGATTTGTGAACTGCCCTGCAATAAATGAATTCGGAATTTCAGCTGCAAGCTCCTCAGCCTTTTCAATTGCACCCTTCATTCCCTTTGCACCGTCAGTCAGAACAAGCTCAGCACCATAAGCTTTCATAAGATTGCGGCGTTCAACACTCATAGTTTCAGGCATAGTTATAATAATTCTGTAGCCCTTAACTGCTGCAATTGAAGAAAGACCGATACCTGTATTACCGCTGGTCGGTTCAATGATAACAGAGCCTTCTTTAAGCACGCCCCGTTCTTCGGCATTCTCAATAATAGCCTTAGCTATTCTGTCCTTGACAGAACCGGCAGGATTAAAATACTCGAGCTTAACAAGCACCTTAGCCTTTAAGTTATTTTCTTTAACAAAATGATTTGCCTCAACAAGCGGGGTATTGCCCACAAGCTCTACTGCAGATTTATAAACGGACATAACATTTCCTCCTTAATCAATTGACTTAAACGCATTGTCCAAGTCTTCAATAATATCATCAATATGCTCAGTACCGATTGAGAGCCTGATTGTATTCGGCTTGATATTCTGTTCTGCAAGCTCAGCAGCATTAAGCTGGCTGTGTGTTGTTGTTGCAGGATGAATCACAAGTGATTTGACATCTGCAACATTGGCAAGAATTGAAAAAATTTCAAGGCTGTCAATAAACCTTTTCGCCTCAGCCTCTCCGCCCTTTATCTCGAAGGTAAAGATGGAGCCTGCACCCTTCGGGAAATATTTATTATACAACGCTTTATAACGTGCGTCAACACTCGGATGATTTACCTTTTCAACAAGCGGATGATGAATAAGGTAATCAATTACCTTTTTCGTATTTTCCACGTGACGTTCTACACGCAGAGAAAGCGTTTCAAGTCCCTGCAGAAGCAGGAATGCATTGAAGGGTGAAAGCGTTGCACCTGTATCACGCAAAAGGATTGCACGGATATAGGTTACAAATGCTGCAGGACCTGCGGCATCCACAAAGCTTACACCGTGATAGCTGGCATTAGGATTGGAAATCTGTGGAAATTTGCCGCTTGCTTTCCAGTCAAAGTTGCCGCTGTCGACGATAACACCGCCGAGAGTTGTTCCGTGACCCCCAATGAATTTGGTTGCGGAATGCACCACAATATCAACACCATACTCAATCGGTCGGATAAGATAAGGCGTTGCAAAGGTTGAGTCAACGACAAGGGGTATATCGTGTCTGTGGGCAATCTCTGCAAGCTTTTCAATATCAACCAAATTTGAGTTTGGATTGCCAAGTGTTTCAAAGAAAATGGCTTTTGTATTCTCCTGAATTGCATTTTCAAAATTGGATAAATCGTCAGGGTCGACAAAGGTTGTTGTAACGCCTGCATTTTTAAATGTATGTGCAAGGTAATTATAAGTACCGCCGTAGATAGTTTTGGCAGAAACAATGTGATCACCTGCAGTAGCCAAAGCCTGAAAAGTATACGCCAGTGCTGCTGCACCCGATGCGGTTGCAAGTGCTGCCACACCACCCTCTAATGCGGCAATTCTTTTTTCAAATACATCCTGTGTGGAATTGGTGAGTCTTCCGTATATATTGCCTGCATCCGTTAAATTAAATCTTGCGGCAGCGTGGTCACTGTCCCTGAAAACATATGATGTAGTCTGATAAATCGGAACTGCCCTTGCATCGGTAGCAGGATCAGGCTGCTCCTGACCAACGTGAAGCTGAAGTGTTTCAAAACGATAATTTTTGTTAGACATAATATTCTATTCCTTTCCATGTTAAAATTTAATTTAAGTTAAGTAATCATTTATTTACAACATCGAAAGCACATTCGTTCATTAGGAATTATTGCAATTGTTTTTGCTGTTAAATACACCATTAAAGCATCGCCTCCAATTACCTACTGTATCAGTAGGTTTCTGTTTGACTACACTATACTACATATTACCTACTTTGTCAATAGGCTTTTAGGATATTTATAAAAAAATTCAGAGAGAAACTATTCCTCTCTGAATTCTTCTAAAAAGCTATGCTCAACACCCTTTTGCTTATAGGCAATGAATGTATCAAGCTTAACATTATGAATGGATTTGAAAATATTGTGTTCAATATCAGGATTGATTTTTTTCAAATTGACAATTAAGTGCTTAATTTCCTGTCTTTTTGAATCACCTATACCGTCTGCACTGTGGCTGTATTCATCAACAAAGCGGCAGGCACACTGAATAAAGGTTAAGCCGTTATGCGCTTTCCATTTCAAAATGGCATTTTCATTGACACAGTAAAGCGGTCTTATCAGCTCCATACCCTCAAAATTTGTACTTTTCAGCTTTGGCAGCATTGCCTGAAGCTGTGAGCCGTAGAACATACCCATTAATGTGGTTTCAATAACATCGCTCAAATGGTGACCGAGAGCAATTTTATTGCAGCCAAGCTCCTTAGCCTTTGCATAAAGATGTCCCCTTCTCATCCGTGCACAAAGATAGCAGGGCGAGCCCGATACGGAAGCGGTGATATCAAATATATCGGACTCAAAAAATGTAACGGGTATATCAAGCATAGAGCAGTTTTTCTCTATCTGCTGTCGGTTAACAGCATTGTATCCCGGGTCCATACATATAAATACAAGCTCAAAATCCGTTTTGCTTATTCTTTGCAGATGCTTCATACACATTGCAAGAAGCACAGAATCCTTGCCGCCGCTGATACAGACTGCGATTCTGTCACCCTCCTGCACAAGCTCATAATTCTGACAGGCTTCCACAAAAGGATTCCATATTACTTTTCGGTATGTTTTTATAATGCTGCGCTCAACCTGCTGAGCAAATGTCAATTCTCTCGCCATAATGTCACCCAAGTGGCATTATACAACAAACAGACCTATTTAGCAATAACATAAAATTCAACAGTACCGTTTTCATTTTTAAAGCCGTATTTATATCTGTGCAGCTCGAATATTTCTTTTGAAATCGGCAGACCCATTCCTGTTGATTTTCCGCTTCGAGCTTCATCGCTGACATACAGCATATCCCAGACCTTTTTATCTATCACTCCGTCAAATCGGTTGATTACGGAAAGCTTATATTTCTTCTTTTTAAACTTAGTAAGGATAACGCTGACTTTGCTGTCCGACGGAGAAAACTTAATAGCATTTGACAAAAGATTTCCGACAGCAAGTGAAATAAGCTCATCATTGCAATTAATTTCTGCATCTGTTAATTCAATATTGAATGTAATATTTTTAACCTTAGCAGCACTGCTGTATTTTTCAAGCTCCTTCTCAACAAGCTGTCTGAGATTACTGTCTGCTTTTTCAACACGATTTATTGTTGACAGCTTATTATAGCGCAAAAGATTGTTAAGCAGTGTATTCATCCTAAGCGCCTCTTTATAGGTTTCTTTAATATATTCAGCAGTTTTGCTTTCATCCACACCCTCAAGAATAAATTCGCACTTGTTTTCAATAACTGCAAGGGGTGTTTTCAGCTCATGGGCAGCAGCATTTGAGAACACATATTTTGCGTTGTTAAGCCTGTTTCGTTTGATATAAAAATTCACTAATGCCAGCACAATGGCGGTTATTGCCAAATAAAGCAGGGTCAGATTTCGCATTGAACTGACAAACTGATAATTATGAAGCGTAAAGGACACAGGCTCCATATAGGATACAAGCATAATTGTGTACTGCTCATCATTTATGAACAAGCCGCTAATCTTGTTATAATAAAGTCCGTTGTCAAACTCCTTGTCACCAAAATCCTCTGTTGTTAAATATTCTTTGAATTCATCAGATTTAATATTATTGTCAATATATTCAAAGCATTTTTTCACATACCCTTCTTCAGCCATAAAATCCATACTGATACCTATACTGTCATTAGGCACATTAACAGTTCCTATTGCTTCAGCATTATTTAAAACTATTTTTTCTGTGAGATTTCCATAGCCATCCTCATAGTTTATATAAACAGGTATAACCTTTTCCGAATCGCCGTTTTCAAATGCATAGCCAACCTCTTTTAAATAGCTTCCATTCATCATACATTCAGCAAGCTGCTTTCTGATTTCATCAGTAAGATATTCATCAATATAGCAATTATACTTTTCAAAATACTCCAGCTGATTATTTCCAATCCTACCGCTTGTAAAATCAAGCAATGTTCCTGTTCTGCCGACCTCCCTGCCGTCGCTGTCAAAAGCAACCAAACGATACGGAAATATAAAACTACTGTTATAAGCTGCTAAAATATCGTCAACGCTCTCGTAAGTTGGATATTCCTCATTCTCCAGATCCGCTGCCACATCTTCATACATGTTATAGCCTAAAATGTATTTTTCTGAATCATACTCATCTTTTATGTTGGTTTTGGCATTGCTGAAGCAGATACCTGTACTTATCAGATAAAGTATGAAAATAAAAGCAACAACCAAAACATTTAGTTTAATCGTTTTTTTCATCATTACACCTCCTGAAAGGAATAACCTATATTAACCACCGTTCTGATAAGGGATGATTTTTCTCCAAGAGCCTTTCTGAGATTTTTGATATGCGTATCAACAACTCTTGTGTCACCGTCAAAATCATACCCCCAAAGGTGAGTCAGAATTAACTCACGGTTCAGAACAATATTTTTGTTTTCCATCAGATACCACAGAAGATTGAAATCCTTGCCTGAAAGAGGGATTTCATTATTATCAATATATACCTTGTAGGAATTAAAATCCAGACGAACGCCCGATACTGTAAGGCTGTTGTCGCTGTCAATTCTTTTTGAGCGTTTTATCAGATTCATACATTTTTCATATAAAACTGACAGCGGAAACGGCTTGACAATATAGTCATCACATCCGCACTTAAAGCCGTCAAGATAATCCCTCTCCTGTGCCATAGCAGTTAAAAACAGAATCGGTACAGTTTTATTGCGTCTTCTGATAATCTTACATACCTCCATACCGTTCATAATCGGCATCATAATATCAAGAATAATCAGATCGGGGTCATTGTCATAAAACCTGTCAACTGCTTCACTGCCGTTTCTTGCAGGCAGAATCTCCAGATTTTTGGCACTCAGATAGTCAACTATTGTTTTTCTGAGCTGATCATCGTCTTCAGCAAATAAGATGGAAAACATATTCACCACTTCCTTTCAACATTAATATATAATGCCTGTGTGTTAATCGTGTGTCAGTTATATAATAAAATTCGGGATACCCTAAAATTAATTTATATAGGGTATCCCTTAACCATAATAATTATTTTATTACCTTGATAAATGAACCGTAAATCTTTTTAATATCATCACTATTGAAGGAAACAGGATGATTTGACAATCGGTTGACATTTACGCCATTAACAGTTTCTTCAAACTGCTCTGCGGTCATTGTCAAATCATCAAGCAAACCAAGCTCTGATAAAAGATTTTCCAATCTTTCAGGTGTATAGCCTGAAACAATTTCAGTTTCAGCAAGAAGAAGCTCAAGCGCAATATCATCACTGTTCTGCTCCAGCATATATTTCCAGATATACACAAGACAGACAGCCACAGCCTGTCCGTGATAAAAGCCTTTCAGCTTATGGAGCTTATAGCTGAAGGCGTGACAGGCAGTGGTCTGGGCAATGTTTATTGCTCTGCCTGCAAGCGCACTGCATTTCATCATAGGCTCATAAGCACTTTTGTCATCAGCAAGATACTTTTCAAAATGTGCATTGAAAAGTGCAAGTGCTTCTGCAGAATAATCACGGCTTTCATCCGTTGCATCCTTTGACCAGTAAGCCTCAACAGCGTGCGTGAAAGCATCAAGCGCTGTTACCACTTTTTGAATATACGGCAGGCTTTCAAGCGTTGTATAATCAAAAATCTGATAATCGGGGATAATATCCCAGCTGCGCACAGAGTCCTTATCACCATGATTATAGAGTACGGAAAAACGTGTTACTTCAGCACCGGTTCCTGCTGTTGTGGGAACAGCAAGAATTTCAACATCACTTTCAGCAAAAAGCTTTATTGCCTTGGCAACGTCAATGGCACTGCCGCCGCCCACAGCTACAATAAAATCACAGTTATTCTGCTTAAAAACCTCAACACCTTTTTGGACGGAAGATACCTCAGGGCAGGGCTCAAAAGCTGTAAAAGGCACAGTGTCGGCACTGAAGGCATCAAACGCCTTTCTGTAACCGTAACGGTCATAAGCCCCACTGCATACAAAGAGTATTTTATTTGGATTAATCTTTTTTATCAACGCTATAAATTCATTTATAAACTTTTCATTATTATAATTCATAATATCACTTCACAATTCTGCAGCCCTTAGAAACAGGGGTGGTAACTGCAATATCCTTCGCAAGAGGTTTTAGCTCAAGAGCACATTTTTCAGCACTGTCTTTATTGTCGAATATACCGAAAACAGTGGGACCGCTGCCGCTCATACAAACACCAAGAGCAGCATTTGCCCGCATAACATCTTTAATCTCAACCTTATTTTCAACTGCAATAAACTGTTCAAAAACATTCTCCATTTTAGAACAGATTTCCTTTAAATCCCTGCTCTGCATTGCATAGAGCATACCAAGCTTGTCAGGTGTATGCACCTTGCCGCATTCATCAAACTGTTTATAAGCAGATGCTGTATTAACAGAGCAATCGGGCTTTGCAATCACAATATAGCATTTTCTAAGCGGTTTAACCTTGTTAAGAACATCACCAATACCCTGTGCAAGCAGTGTGCCGCCCTTAATACAGAATGGTACATCGGCACCGATTTTAACGCCGACAGCACAAAGCTCATCATCAGACAAGCCTGCACCTGTCAACTCATTAAGTGCCACAAGCACACCTGCTCCGTCAGCACTGCCGCCTGCCATACCTGCAGCGTGCGGTATTCTTTTAACTATATCTATATTGACACCCTTATTTTTGATTTTGGTGCTGTCAAAAAACGCAGCCGCTGCCTTGTAGGCAATATTATGCTCATCAAGGGGTATATCATCAATATTGCAGGTAATGGTTATTTTTTTTGACTTGGTTTCAGTGACAGTTACAGTATCATAAATGCCGATGCTCTGCATAATCATAAAGAGATCATGATAACCGTCGGTCCTTCTGTAAATAATATCAAGCAACAAATTTATTTTAGCATATGCTTTAACCTTAATTTCCATTATCTGCTCCAATTTCTTTTATAAACTCACCTATTCGGCTGATAGCTTCCTTGATATTTTCAATCGAATAGCAATAGGATACACGTATAAAGCCCTCACCGCAGTCACCGAATGCATTGCCCGGTACAACTGCAACCTTTTTGGACATAATCAGCTTTTCGCAAAACTCTTCCGAGCTTAAGCCCGTTGACTTGATACAGGGAAAAACATAGAAAGCTCCCTCAGGTTCAAAACAATCAAGACCGATTTCTCTGAAAGCAATAACAGTAAAGCGGCGCCGCATATCATAATCAGTAATCATACGTTCAATGTCTTCATCACCATTTCTGAGCGCATCAATTGCAGCCCACTGTGAGTTGGTCGGAGCAGACATTATTGCAAATTGGTGGAGCTTTGTCATCTGCTCAATAATCGGCTTAGGTCCCACAGCATAGCCCAGACGCCATCCTGTCATGGAATAGGTTTTTGAAAAACCGTTGATTACAATTGTACGCTCCTTCATATCTGATATCGAAGCGATAGAAATATGGTTTTGATCCCCATAGGTAAGCTCTGCATAAATCTCATCAGACAAAACAAGAAGGTTATGCTTTTTAATAACTCGTGCAATTGCCACAAGATCATCCTTACGCATAACTGCACCTGTGGGATTATTGGGATACGGCAAAACAAGAAGCTTTGTTTTATCGGTAATTGCTGCTTCCAAATCTTCGGCAGTCAATTTAAAATTATTTTCGTTTTTTGTAACAAGAGGAACTGCAACACCGCCGCAGGTTTCAACAATAGGTCGGTAACAGACAAATGAAGGCTCCACAACAAGCACCTCATCACCAGCTGAAATCAGAGAACGGATACACATATCAATGCCCTCAGAGCCGCCCACTGTAACCATTATCTCACTCTTGTAATCATAATCAACCTTATATTTTCTTGAAAAGAAGTTTGCGATTTCACGCCTTAATTCAATAAGACCTGCATTTGCTGTATATCTTGTTGCACCCTTTTCAAGATATTTTATACCCGTCTGACGTATATGCCAGGGAGTCAAAAAATCAGGCTCACCGACACCGAGAGAAATAACATCATCCATTTCCTCTGCAATAGAGAAAAACTTTCTGATTCCGCTCGGCTTAACGTCAACAACCTTTTTATTTAAAAATTCGCTGTAATTAATCAAAAGGAAATGTTCCCCCTATCGTCTTTTTGTTTTTCTGCAAAGGGAATGCCCTGCTCCTTGAATTTTTTCAAGATGAAATGGGTTGCTGTTGACATAACATCATCCATAGGTGAAAGACGCTTTGCAACAAACATTGCAACCTCCTGAAATGATTTATCGGTTACAGTACACGCAAGGTCAAAGCCGCCGCTCATAAGATAAACACTTTCAACCTCATCAAGCTGTGCAATACGCTTTGCAATATCATCAAAACCGTGATTTGACTTTGGCTGCACCTTAATTTCGATAAGTGCAGTTACTGTCTGCGCATCGGTTTTATCCTTATCAATAATAGCACGGTAGCCTTTAATAACACCGCACTGTTCATATTCTTTAATTTGTTTATTAACCGATTCCTCGCTGATACCCAGCATTACCGCCATTTCAGCGTTGGTTAATCTTGGATTTTTTTCAATAAGTCCTAAAAGCTTGTCCATTCAAACACCTCATTAAATTTTTATCAATATCGGATTATGTTCTTTATAAATTGTCACACTGTCGAAGCCTGCCGCTCGTGCAAGACCGTAACCTGTTTCAATCCCTCTGAGCACCTTATCTGCATAATGTGAATCGCTTCCGACAGTAATATATTTACCGCCCAGTTCCTTAAATCTTTTAACGTAGCTGACATTCGGCAATGTATCCTTCATTTCCATAAAAAGACCTGAAGTATTGATTTCAAGGGCTTTGTCATTTTTAATCAGTGCTTCAAATATACTGTCAATAACTTCATCAAAGCATGACAAATCAACATTTATCTTGTCCCTTGCAATGATATAACGCAATGGATATGTTAAATGCGCTAGTGAATCAAAAGCACCCCACTCGCTGAGCTCCAGCAAGCTGTCAAAATATCTGCCGAGAAGCGCATAGACATCATAATCCTTGTAATTAAGGAAATAGAAATCCTCCATATTTTCAAGATTATGAAGAGAGCCAAGCACGAAATCATAAGGATATTTATTCAAAAGATATTCGGTTTCCTTTTTTCTGTAAATCCCCTGACCGATTTCAATACCCTTGAGTACATCAAGCTTTGGGGAAAATTTGTTAACACACGCTGCAAGCTCATTTAACTGATTTGTGCACAGCCTGTCAATGTCCATATCCTTACCATCAATATCACAATGGTCGGTAATGGCTATACCTGTCGCACCCTGTTCAAGAGCAGACCCGCACAAGGCTTCACAGCTGTCATTACCATCAAAGCTGTGCAGGCTGTGCGTATGCATATCATAAATAGTATCGAAATTCATAACTACCTGCCATATTTATCACTTTTGTCAGATTGTATTTTAGCACATAATTAAAAAAAATTAAATATATTTCTTAGCTTTATTGAAAAAATTTTATTTCTCTGTTATAATTTTATCTATTAAACCAAGTGGAGGTAAAGACTATGAGAGCAGTTATTACAGTAGTCGGCAAAGACACAGTAGGAATTCTTGCAAAGGTTTCAGGCATTTGTGCAAAATACGGCATCAATATTACAGAGGTTTCACAGACAATTATGGAAGATATGTTCTGTATGATTATGATGGCAGATATATCCTCAAGCACTGTTGAGCTGACAACCTTTTCAGAGGAATTAACAAAATACGGTGAAGAAAACAGCTTATCTATTCACGTTATGCATGAGGATATTTTCAACTCCATGCACAGAATATAGGAGGTATAATCCTTGATAGATACATATGACATTTTAGAAACAATAAGAATGATACAGGATGAATGTCTTGATATCCGCACAACAACAATGGGTATTTCCCTGCTTGATTGCGCTGATACAGATATTGACAAAGCCTGTGATAAAATTTATAACAAAATCTGCACAAGAGCTGAAAAGCTTGTTGAAACGGGTGAACAGATTGAAAAGGAATACGGCATCCCGATTATCAACAAGCGTGTCAGTGTTACACCTATTGCAATTATGGCTGGCATCAGCGGCGGTGATCCTGTTAAATATGCACTTACACTTGAAAAGGCTGCAAGAACAATCGGTGTTAACTTTATCGGCGGCTACAGTGCCCTTGTACAGAAGGGCTTTGCTACAGGTGATTTGGAGCTTATTAACTCTATCCCGCAGGCACTTGCCGAAACAGAACACATCTGCTCATCGGTCAATGTAGGCTCAACAAAAGCAGGTATCAATATGGATGCCGTTAAAATTATGGGACAGAAGGTTAAAGAGGCAGCAGAGCTTACTAAGGACAATAACTGTATTGCTCCCGGAAAGCTGGTTGTATTCTGCAATGCTCCTGAGGATAATCCGTTTATGGCGGGTGCATTTCACGGGGTGTCAGAGCCTGACTGTGTAATCAATGTAGGTGTTTCAGGACCCGGCGTGGTAAGAAGTGCAGTATCAAAATATCCTGACTATTCCATTAACGAAATTGCCGAGCTTATTAAAAAAACTGCTTTCAAGGTTACAAGAATGGGTCAGCTTGTGGGTGTGGAAGCATCAAGAAGACTTGGTGTTCCTTTTGGTATTGTTGACCTTTCATTGGCACCTACCCCTGCTGTAGGTGATTCAGTTGCTCATATTTTAGAGGCTATCGGTCTTGAGCAGTGTGGTGCCTGCGGAACAACCGCCTGCCTTGCAATGCTCAATGATGCAGTTAAAAAAGGCGGTGTTATGGCATCATCCAGTGTCGGCGGTCTTTCAGGTGCATTTATTCCTGTAAGTGAGGACGCGGGTATGATTGACGCTGTAAGGGCTGAAGCCTTGACTATTGAAAAGCTGGAAGCAATGACTGCAGTATGCTCTGTCGGTCTTGATATGATTGTTGTGCCCGGTGACACAACTGCCGAGGTCATCAGCGGACTTATTGCCGATGAAGCGGCAATCGGAATGGTAAACGGCAAAACAACTGCCGTAAGAGTAATCCCCGCTATCGGCAAAACAATCGGTGATGAGCTTGAATTCGGTGGTTTGCTTGGTAGCGGTCCTGTTATGAAAATTAACGACAAATCCCCTGCTCAGTTCATTAACCGCGGCGGAAAAATACCGGCACCGCTTCACAGCCTTAAAAACTGAATCATACAGATAATAACAAGAATATCTTTTCTTGCACATCTGAACAAAAAGCAAATGCATCCCTGTCCTGTCAGGGATGCATTTTTACTGAAAAACATATAAAATAAAGCTCCTCAAAAGAGGAGCTTTAAATTTTTTAATCAAACAACTGGTCTGTGTTGTTGAATGTAATTGGTGTATATTCACCATTGTGCGCATAGTAACAAGCTGAAAGCTTAACAGCAACAGCAAATGTTTTGCCACTTGCAGTGAACATATAGCAATCTGCACCGTTAACCTTAACAATTCTGTTGTTATAGGAAATTGCGTTGCTTGACGGATCACTGTCATAACCAAGCTGACTCCAGTTATCACTGAGTGTCTGCTTGAGATAACGCTTAGCATCAGCAATGCTGTAATCAGGTGTAGTGGTAATCTCGTGAATGTTTGAGTATGGTTCATACTCCTGCGGTGTTCCCTGTGATGTTGTTGTTTCTGTTGTAGGCTCACTCTGCGGATTATAAACATACTGGCTGTACATTACCATAAAGTAAACCAATAACCAGATTAAAAGAATAAGGATAATCATTAAAAAGATTTTTCCGCCCTTATTCTCAGCAGCAGAACTGTTACAGAACTCTTCATATGTAGGAACAGCAACAGGAACAAACGGCTTGCCCTTTTTAGCACATTTTTTCTCTGTCTTCGCATTCTTCTTGCCAACCTTTTTAACATACGCTGCGTATGCCTTTTCCATTGACTTTTCAGCTTTGATTTCGCCCTTGGTCTGGAATTCATCAATAGCCGGAATTGCTACGGGAACAAATTCCCTTCCGTTCTTTGAAGCCTTTTCCTGAGATTTCTTATTTTTCTTCTCAGTATCCTTCACAAATTTCTGATATGCTTTAGCGTGCTTTTTGTCCGCCTTAGCCTTTGCCTTTTCCAAAGACTTTACAGCCTTTGCTTCTTTCTTTTCAGCCTTAGCTTCCTTTTTAGCAAGCTTTGCAGCTTTTTTCTCTTCATTACTCAAGGCAGTTACCCCCTTATAAGTCTATAAGTAGTATACCATTAACAATATTAAATTTCAACAAAAAAATTGTCAGAAATCCCATTATTTTATGAACAAACTGTAAACATTATTAAAAAAGCCTGTTCATAAACATCATATATATAGATTTTCTTACACATAAGGGTACAAAATGCATACAACAGCAAAAGCCTTTTTATATCGTTTATGGACAATTTATTACAGAATTATGTCTGTAATAACAAATATTAACAGCTAAAAAATATATATTATAATGTAAATAATTTATATTATAATCTTAGTTCATCCTCTTTGCGCTGCTTTTTAGCGTGTATTGCAGTTGGTACGGCAAATCCGACAGCACCGCCTGCAGCTATACCTGCAATGAGAAAAGCCCACCATTTCGGGTATTTTGTATTAAAGGTTTCTTCTTCCTCAGCCTGCTCTTTTTCTTCAGGCTTTTTTTCAATTACAGTTGAAATTTCAATTTCCTTTGAATAGGGATTTCCGAATTCGTCCTCATATGCAAGTGTCGCTTTACCCTTGACCTCGCCGAGCTTATCAGTGCTTACACGAAAGTTCGCACTGCCTGTTTTGCTTTCACCTGCTGCAATCTCACCGATAAATAATACACTGCCTGTTTCAAGCCCTTCAATATCAAAGGTCAACTTTGAATTTCTCACCACACACTTGCCTGTGTTCATAAGATTAACATCCATAGTAACCGTATTTTCCTGCGTAACCTTTCTTGGCAGAGTAACCCCTGCGTAGTCAAGACCTACTGACTGTGAAACATTGACAAGTAAAGTATCAGTTGCAGAATAGGCATTATAATATTTATCCTCATACTCGGCAGTAACGGTAAGTCTATGCTCACCGATTGCAGCTATTTTGGAGGCTTTGAGCTTGGTTTTCCAGGTGTAGCTGCTGCCTGCATAAATTCTGCTGACATATTCAGTGCCGGTTCCCGAAGGTTTGATTTCACCGCTTTCCTCTGTCAGCGAAAGCTTGATATTTGAAATTGCCTTTGTCTGGCTGTGATTCTTAAAAGTGATTTCAATCGTTGAATCACCGTCAGGTGTAATATATTCGCTGTCAAGCTTATAGCTGCTTACCATAAGCCTTGGCTGTGAAGCATCAACCGTGGTTTCAGGCTCGGCAGGTGCTGCAGCCTCTCCCTCTTCCGCATAAGCCGTTATACCGAAAGAAAGGCAGATTAACACAATTACTATACTTGATAAAAACTTTTTCATAGCTCCTCCGTTATTTACAATTCTCTGATATTATCTATAATACTGTTTTTCATTTCTGCTCTTATTTTTACCCAAAGATTCAAAGAGCAAACAGCAAACAGAACAATGCAGAATATAATCGTTACCCAGGGATTAAAATTCATAAAGAACTCTCTGTCCGTTATATATTTTTTCTGTAAAGGTGAATTGATTATATATATAATGATATAAGCTGCAAAGCCTGAAATCATGCCCCAGGAGAACATAGACACCAGCTGCTTGATATAGGACTTAACGAGCTCACTGCTGTCGGCACCAAAGGCACGGAGTGTTCCGAGGGTCTTTTTATTTTCCCTTATTCTTGCGGTAAGACTGTTATTGACAATACTGCCGCAGATGGCAAATATGATTGTCATAAGTGCCACAAGGGACACGGTCAAAACCATTTGCTGCTGTTCCCGATCCTTTGCCTCGGCATATGATGAGTGAGCCCAGCCTTCGTATTTGTCAGCAAAAATCTGAATTGCCTCTGTAATCTGTTCATCAATCTCATCGGTTATTTCAGTGCCGCAGTTCAGATAGACCTCATTATATTTGGCATTATCATAAAAGTAATTCATACCCTGAATGGTTGTGAGAATATAAAAGCTGTCATGCCAGCCGATTACAGCTGACAATAAATTTTCTTGAATATCAGACGGGCTGATAACTGCACCGATTGTAACCTGTCGTTGATTGTTGGAAAAATTCTCCGTATTCTTATACCATTCATCTGCACTGTCAACCGTAATTGTATCAAGGGTTACTGTATCCCCTGCCTTGTAGTTCAGCTCACCGCTGCAGATAATCTTTTGATCTGTTTCCTGATTTTCTATAACAGTTGAACGGCTATAGCCTCCTTCACCATTTTCGCCGAAAAGCTCCAGCGTCGCTGCTGCCTTCTGCGGTGCAATAAGAATGATTTCCTCGCCCGAGTCAAGTTTGTTTATATTAATATTGCCCTTTACTGCTGAGCTCTTGATATGCTCAATGGCTAAAGCATCAACAGCTACTATTTGTGTAGAAAAAATATTCTTTTCCAGCTGCAGGCTGTTTTTCAAATTATAATATGCTTCATTGAATTCCTTCAGATGTGTGTCATAATAATTATCATAGGTTATAGGTACTTCCTCAGAATCCGTATGCTTAAACACAGTATCATTTGCATTTGTAAAGCTTTTGTAGTAATCCGAATATTCTTCAATTTCAAGACAGGTTGCAACATCCTTAGTGCCCACAACCTCTGTAATATAGGGTATCATTTCAAGGTCCTTTTTATCCACCTCGCTCATACCTGTATTTGCTCCGTTGAAATTAACAATATCATATGCGTAGTCGCCGATATTACTAAGGCTGTAATCATAGGCACGTGTAAAGCCATAACTGTTATATTCACTCAGGAAGGAAAAGCCTGCACAGGAAAACAGAACGGTAACTGCAAGCATAATGCTCACTGCTATTCTGCCGCCCTTAAAGAAAAGCAGATTTCTTTGTGCCATAAGTGTGGATACGTTAAATTTCTTCTTTGTTTTAATGCCCTTTGCTTTCATTTTTCTTGTGGATGAAATGTCACGGATTGCCTGCATCGGCGTAATTCGTGAGGCAGAAACAAGCGGTATAAGTGCCGCAAGCATTACCACAACAACGCCTGACACAGCACTGATTGGCAGTACCCAGAAGCTTTTTGTCATAATCATATCAAGCTTAAGTATTTTCATTGCAGCACTTACCGCACCATAGGACAGTGCAATGCTGACAGGCGTGCAGATAAGTGCAATAATCAAAGCCTCACGTGCAAAGATATGAACAATCTGCCGTTTTGTTGCACCGACTGCACGCAGCATACCGATTTGCTTTTTACGTTCCTTAAGATTTGTGTTGAAGGAATTGATAATTACCACACAGGAGCTGACCATAAGTGCCAAAGCCAGAACAACCGCATAAAAGCTATTGTTGGAGGTAATCGGCGAAAAGCGGTACGAATGAACACTGACATCATTTATGTCAGGTTCAAGCTCCTTTGCTTTAAAATAATTATATATTTTATTAATTCTCTGAAACTCATATTTATCAAAGGAAACATAGCCGCAAAGCTTTTCCCTGCCGCCTGCTGCAGTCGGTGTATTCTGTGCAACATAAGCAGCAGGGTAAAAGGTATCAAATGAGCTTTCTGTTGTGGCAATTCGATAGCTGTTATTGAGATTGGAACGCTTATCTGTCACAATACCGACAAGAGTATACTCTTTTTTGACAGCATCCAAAAGTGCATTACCGTTTTGTGCTTTTACAAAAAGGCTGATGGTGTCACCGACTTTTGCATTTGCATAGCCCATTTTAATCAGTGCATTCTGCTCAACAGCGATTTCGCCCTCTGCCGTCGGGTATTCGCCCTCAATAAAGGACTGGTATGAAATTTCCTTTGCCTTATCATCAAGCCAGGCTATTTCACAACCGAAGCCTTTTTCATCTTCCTTGGAATAACCATAACCGATTAAATGAGCCAGACCGTAGGTATCAAATATACCGTCTTCAACCGCTTTGCTGAAAACGGTTTCATCACAGTCTGCTACAGATACAATGGCGTGCTGCGCACCAATCTCATTCTTCTTCGTTTCCATCAGTGTTTCCTGAGAGCTGAAAAGATAGAACAGGATACCTGATGAAAAAACCATTGCAAGAATTATGCCCACAATCATTATGGCATATTGTTTTTTACGCTGTCTTAGATTGCCTAAGGCAAGCGTATTCATTGATATTTTCTTTTTCATAGCAATCACCGTTATACGTCGCTGACGGTATTACCGCCATCAGACACAATCCTGCCGTCCTCAATAGTCAGCACTCTGTCTGCCTGCTCTGCAACGTGCAAATCGTGTGTAACCAGAATCAAGGTTACACCTAGCTCACTGCTGACATATTTAAGCAAGGAAAGTACCTCCCTGCCGCTTTTTCCGTCAAGATTACCTGTAGGCTCATCTGCAAAAAGTATAGTCGGCTTATTTGCAAGTGCTCTCGCTATGGCAATTCTTTGCTGCTGCCCGCCTGACAGAGCAGATGGCAGATGGTCAAGCCTGTCCTCAATACCAAGCATTTTAATGAGTCTGTCAATATACGCCTGATCGGTTTTCTTTTTATCAAGCATTACGGGAAGAAGAATGTTTTCATAGCCTGTCAGCTCATTAACAAGATTGTAGGACTGGAATACAAAGCCGAAGCGACGGCGTCTTAATATGGAAAGCTGATTGTCATTATAATCAGAAAGCTTTTTTTCACCATATATAACGGCTCCCGAGGTAGGATGCTCAAGGGAGCTGAGCATATGAAGAAATGTTGACTTTCCCGAACCCGACGGACCTGTGATTGCACAGAACTCCCCCTGCTCAAACGCAACGGTTACATTATCAACTGCCTTGATCACACTGTCGCCGCTGATATATTCTTTCGTTAAGTTTACACATTCAATAATACTCATATCAACACACACCTTTCTGTTTCTATAATAACAATAACACACCAATCTTTCAATAATCTTACTTTAATCTTACGATTTCTTAAGATAAGCACTTTTATACAAAAAACAAAGAGAGCTTTCAAAAGCTCTCCTGCTATATCAGTTTTTATATTTCTGCTTTGCCTTATCAAGATAAGATACATTAACATAATCGGGCAGTCCGTCACGGTAAGGAATCTGCGGAACGCCCCTTACAAGCGGTTTAAGGTATTCAACCATATCGTTTGTGACATCGTTGCCGCTTTGTGTTATCCATTCAAGCGGAACAGTCTTTTCTGCATTCGCTGCCACAGAAACACGCTCTGTATAATACTCAACAGTATACGGCTTATTGGAAACACGTCTTAAGGTTGAGAAAACACCGCTTTCTCCGTTAACAGCGGCTTTAACTGCAACCAAGCCTAAATTCTGTGCTTCGGTGATATCCGTCAGGGAAGGTGTATGCCCTGCACTTCTTTGAAGAACGCTGGGCTCAAGAGCACGCACCTTACAGCCAATCTGCTCCTCAACCACCTCTTTAAGATATGCACCTGTACCGCTGAGCATAATGTGACCAAACTTGTCCACCTTATCACCACGGGCTGAAATATAGTTACCGTTTTCGTCACGCACACCCTCGCTAACAACAACGATAACAGAGTTGTATTCCTCAAGCTTAGCCTTAATATCACTTACAAATTTATCTACCGAAAACGGAATTTCAGGAAGATAAATCAAATGCGGTGCAACATTCTTGCTGTCCCTGCAAAGCACGGAGGAGGCTGCAAGCCAGCCTGCATTCCTGCCCATAGCTTCTATAATATGTACACTCTTGATACTGTAAATCGCAGTATCATAAGCAACATTTCTGACTGCAAGAGCTATATATTTCGCGGCACTGGCAAAGCCGGGAGTATGGTCAATACCCATTAAATCGTTATCAATGGTTTTTGGAATCCCCACAACCTTTATATCAATATTGTTTTTCGCAATGTATTTTGACAGCTTGTCAACTGTATCCATTGAATCATTGCCGCCGATATAGAAAAAATAGCCTACATCATATTTTTTTAGCTGTGCAATAATTTTTTCATACTCGTCATCAGAATTCGACAGCTTAAAACGGCAGGAGCCGAGAAACATTGCAGGCGTTGTTCTGAGTCTGTTTAGTCTTGAGGGTCTGTTGGCAAAATGTGCACTCAGATCCTTGATATTATCATCAAGCAAGCCCTGAATGCCATGAACCATACCATAAATATTATCAATCTCATCACATCCGAGTGCATACTCAATTGCACCTGCAAGACTTGCATTAATAACTGCAGTGGGTCCGCCCGACTGCCCGATAATCATATTTTTTGCCATTTAATATTCCTCTTTATTATCATAGATTTCTATATTTTCGTGCACATTTTCAACAGGCTTCCCGATACAGATTGGTTCAAATTTAATCGGGTCCTTCTGTGAAAAGGTATTGCCGTGTATTTTCATGGATTTGCAGGGTCCCGACTCATACCAGTCCCTGCAATCGCAGGAAATGAATATATCGGGCATAATCAGATTTTTGAAAACATTATTTTTAATCTCACTTTTCTCCGTTGTGGTGCAGAGTATACCCCTTGTGGGAATATCCCTGAAAAGGCAATCGGAAATTGTAACCTTGGGGTTATATGTAATATTTTCGGCAACCACCATTTTTTTCGTCATAGCAGGCAATTCTTCTTCAAAAGTAATCGTTACAAGCTTATTGTCAATATCATCAAAGGTATCCTTAACGGTATAAACACCGTCAAGCTCGCTCAAATCCATTCGGGAATAAAGCTTAACCTTATTGCCCTTAAAGAAATTTTTATATCCGCCCTGCTGTTTATGTACAAATTCAAATACGGCAGTATGACTGCTGAGCTGCTTTTTAAATCTCAGAAAAGCACCATGAATATTAATTCCGTCATCGTGAGGATGCTCAAATAAGCAATTGCTTATATTTACAAAGCCCTTACAGCCGCAAACATGAATTAAGTCCGCAAAGGAAGATACAGTATAACCTCTTTCAAAATCAGGTGTAAATTTGATATTATTGAAAGTCATATTTTCGCACATCTGTGAGAGCCAGCCAAAGCCATGCATATAATTGACAGTAATATTCTCACTGACAATATCACTGCACGCACAGAAGAATATACCGCAGTTATCACGGCAGAGATTTCGGGACATAGCAACAGTATCACCGATTTTGAAGGCAGGCGGAAAGACATAAGTACATTCTATTTCTGTATTGCTCAGCTTTTTTATTCTGTAAGCACCCTTAATCGGTGAAAGAATGGTTCTGACAACCTCGCCCTTTCTGTGAATAACATTGCAATGACACTGCCTGTTATTCTTATATTGATAATACTTCTTATTTGTAAAAGGGCTTTTTTCATAAAAATAAATATTATTGCTTCTGACTGAAAACTGTGAACTCTCAGGTATGGAATACGTTATTTTATTCCCCTGCTTTTTTTTAACCGTCAGTTCAAAATTCGTAGGAGAATTATAACAGATTCTGAAATTTTTAACAACTATATTCCTGCAGTTAAAAAGAGCAAGTGCACACATATCACCATGAATAACAAATACTGAGCCGTTGCCGTCAATCGTTAAATTCTCTTTATTTTCAAACAATGCAGCAAAGTATTTATCAGGATTTTTAAAGCTGTCTGTGTTCGTCATATGACAAACCTTATGCTCACTGTAATCCTTGTAAAAATGATAGTCTGCCTTAATATCAAATAAAATTGTATCACCGCTGTTTGCATCACTGATAGCTTGCTTTAAGCCAACAGAAGCATTTTCAGGCGTGAGATATTTTGACATTTCAATAACCATAAAATCACCTCTCAAATAGACATTATACTATTATTACGTAAATAATGCAATAATTATTGACTTTATTATAAAAAATAGAGTATTATACATCTATGGCTCTTTGTATAAATTTAATATGCCATATTTAGGGGTAAAAATATGACTTGGAAGGATATATATGAAAGCAAGCTTGTAACAGCAGAGGAAGCTATCAAAGCCATACATAACGGTGACAAGGTTGTTACGGGAATGGGCTGCGGTGAACCCTTCGGTATTCAGCGTGCTATGATTGAAAACTATCAGCAGTTTGAGAATGTTGAAATTGTTAATATGCTGACCCTGGGTGATTCTCCATGGCTCAGACCTGAAATGAAAGGACATTTTATATTAAACTGCCTTTTTGCTTCACACAGCAACAGAAAAGAAATATCCAACGGAAAATGCGAGTTTACCACATCTCATTTCTATGAAATACCGGATGTGATTAAAAACTATATTTGTCCGAGGGTAAGTATTGTAATGGTATCCCCTCCCGATGAACACGGCTATGTTTCTTTCGGAACTACTGTTGACTACACAAGAGGTACCACCGATTACTGTGAGATTGTCATTGCACAGGTTAATAAATACGTTCCGAGAACCTTTGGCAACTGTATTAAGCACGTCAGGGATTTTACATATTTTGTAGAAATTGACGAGCCCTTGCCTGAGGTTAAGGGTGTTGAAATCAGCAATACCGAAATGGAAATCGGAAAATACTGTGCATCATTAATCAATGACGGTGACTGCCTGCAGCTTGGCATTGGCGGAATACCGAATGCAGTCTGTGCACAGCTCTGGGATAAAAAGGATTTAGGTCTACACAGCGAGCTTGTAGGTGATGGTGTAGTTGACCTTCTTGAAGCAGGTATTATTAACAACAAGAAAAAGCAGACCCATATCGGAAGAACCGTTCTCGGAGCTGCCTTCGGCTCTTCAAAGCTTAACAATTATATTAATAATAATCCTTCTGTTGAGCTGCACCCTATTGATTATGTTAACAATCCTGCTGAAATTGCGAAAAATGACAATGTAGTTTCCATCAATTCCTGCCTTCAGGTTGATCTTTTAGGTCAGGTTGTTTCGGATACAGTAGGACTTCACCAGTTTTCCGCTGTGGGCGGACAGGTTGATTTTGTCCGTGGTGCAACAATGAGCAACGGCGGAAGATCAATTATTGCAATGCCTTCAACGGCTAAAAAAGGGCTCATTTCAAGAATTGTCCCTCTGATCACCGAGGGCAGTGCTGTCACAACACCAAGAAATGATGTTAACTTTGTTGTAACGGAATTCGGTATTGCTCAGCTAAAAGGAAAAACCCTTAAAGAGCGAGCAAAAGCACTGATAAAAATTGCACACCCTAAATTCAGACCTCATCTAATCCTTGAATACAAAAAGAGATTTAATGAGGAGCCGTTTACCCACGAGGAGCTGAAAACCATGCTCGGTGAGGTAAAGGAGCATATTATTGATAATATCAGAAACCATAGCTGATAAATTAAATTCTAAGGAGAAAACAATGGCACTTATCAAAGAAGAATATTTCGGAATTGCGAGAAAAATCGTATCCAATATGACAGCACAAAGCTGGGATGAAATCCCCCATGCTACACTCACCTATGAGGCTGATGTAACAGAGCTTTTTAAGGAAAGCAAAAAGCTTAATGCAGACTGCACAGATAAAACGAAAAAAATCACAATCAATACAGTTATGCTTAAAATAATCTGCGAGGGTCTTAAGGCTGCACCGAAAATGAATACCCATCTTATTTTCAATAAAAAGCTGGTAAGAGGAACGCTCAAATATTTTGACAATATTGATATTTCCATGCCTATGATTTTGCCGAGTGGTGAAATGATGACAGTAAATATGCACGATATGGGCAATAAGTCCCTCAGCGAAATGACAGAGGCTATTAACAATACCGCTGCACGTGCTAAAAATTCCGATATGAACGAGGTAATGTTTGAGGTTTCACTGGATAATACATTGAACGGTCTTAAGGAAGGCAAAATACTGCAGGCAATCCGCAGACTTTATGGTTCAAAAATGCCGGGAAAGCATCAGGTTAAGACATTAAGCGGAAATGCTAAAAAGGAATATTATTCAATCCCTGTATCAAAAAGATTGACAAAACACGACATTGAACAAGGCACAACAACCATTTCAAACCTCGGCTCTATTTACAGAGAGCAGAAAGGTGTTTGTGCACTGCTTGAAATCATACCGCCTCAGACAACTGCTTTTGCTATCAATGCAGCCCAGAAAAGACCGACAGTTGTCACTGACGAAAACGGTAAGGATGCAATAGAAACAAGACTCATTATGCCGATTACAATCGCAATTGACCACAGAGCACTTGATTATGGTGATATTGTTCCCTTTATGAGAAGACTTGATGAAATCTTTGAAAATCCATCGGTTATTCAAAGCTGGAAATAAGAATATAACATCCCTCTCTGCCCAAAGCATTGAGGGATGTTTTCATAGAATATGAATCAAAAAGCACTTGATTTTTAATAGAACATATGCTATCATATTCAAGCAATTGCAGGTATGGTGGAATTGGCAGACACGCTAGATTTAGGATCTAGTGGGAAACCGTGCAGGTTCAAGTCCTGTTACCTGCACCAAAATAAGAGGGACTCAATTGGGTTCCTCTTATTTTTATACTGCAAAATAAGAGGAACCTTGTCATATATAACATAACGAGATAAATAAACTATAATTGTACAATTTCTACTGCTTCAATCAAATACTCATAAATTTATTTACTGTTATTTTGTTATACTGTAGTACGAAAAGATTTAGCAAGTTCCATACTAGTTAATTCAAGATTTCTATTTCTAAGAACATCATTTTCAATTGCGTCGTTCAATTGAACAATTGCCTCTTTAAGCTGAACTTCCGTAATCTCTACTTTTTCAAAAGTAGGTGCCGCTAATACTGAAACTGCCATATTAATCTCCATTTAAATTTGAATTGTATAGTCTATAAGGTCTATTATATGATGTTTGCTTAAATAAATCAAGATTTTTTTTATTTGGTTCCCTATAGGATATTTTACCAGGATAATTAATCAATAAAATACTTTTCTCTCCCATAAAAGGACTCGACGTTGAATCAATTATTATTTCACCAAATATAAAACCATTTTCATATTGGCTTTTTAAAGATAATTCTGCAACCCAAATGCATCGAGGCATTTCAAGAGTTTGATATAAAGTCTTAACTTCTAAAGTAGGATAGTGTCTTTTTCTATAAACTTTATATTGTTTTGATGTTGTCAAAAACAAACGAATTACAATGGGATTGTTATTTTTATCGTATCTTTCAACATAAGACTCACTATTGTAGATATAATCAAAGTTTAATCGTATTAAATCCGGACCGAATTTATACGATTGAAGAATATTATATGCAATAAAATATGCATCAGGCGCCTCCAGAAACACTCGTCTATACAAAGGAGCAATAAATCCTTTAACTTTTGGATGATAATATTTTGTAAACGAATCAAAACTTTTTTCTTCATATGGGTAATTATTATCATCCATCAAAATGTATTTGCTGTAATAGTCTGCTGAATTTATTGTCGAAAATCTCCTTCCGATTTCAATACTGGGATTATGAATTCTTTCGTTCGAATGACCACAGCATATTATAGAATGATGAACTTTTGTTTTATTTTTATCACCTTTTGTGGCTATGATTGCCACGCCTAAAGGTATTCCGGATTCTACATAATAATGAAAAATCCTTTTCAGTTCCAATTGAGATAAATTTCCATCATTATTTTCACCATAGAAATATAATCTTGGTGAAAATCCGGATTTCTTAAAAATTAAAGCTAATTGCTCATAACTCAATCCTCTGGAAGGCAAATCCCTTTGATATGTAATATTTCCAATGATTTTTAGAATATCCTCTGCAGTTATAGACTTATATTCTTGATTATTTTGAGAAAAAAAATCAAGAATATTTATCGCTGTTGTTTCTGCACAAGTCAAAATTTGGCAATCCTGTGCTGAAAACGGAAAGCCTTTTACTTTTAATTCATTTCCTAATACATCAATAGAATACTCTGCTAATTCAATATAACCATTAAATCCACGTAGACTTTTAGGATTAATTACCGTTTTTCCCAATGTACCATTCCCAATGGGTCGAACTATGGAATAACCTACAAATGCATCTTGTAGCTTATCATAATTATCATTAAAAAAATCATCAATTGTTAATTTTGATTTAAAAAACGAGAATCTTATACAACTTCTGCTAATCTCAAAGAATTGATTGGAAAAATATTGATAATATGTATCACGGTAAATTTTATCAATATATGAACTTTCAATTAATATAGAAACATCGCCATCAATTCTTAGCAGAATGTTCTTAATCACCTTTTTTGATTGTTCATTTAATTCCACTTCACAATTATCAACATATTTACTTACCGCTTGCTTAAATTCAGCTTTTGAAGTGTAAGATATATCCTCAACATTATATTTTATCATAAATACCTCTTTCAAACTAAATAACATTCTAATATTTAAGTGTCAAAGATAGCAAAAGGTAACAAAAAAACATTATTTTTCTTTCTTTGTTACTGCAAAGGCGGCAGCATACACATTTTCAGCGCCATAGATTTTTAGCATTTTGGCACATTCACTGAGGGTTGAGCCTGTTGTTTTTACATCATCAATAAGCAGAATCGTTTTGCCGTCCAGCTTATACTTATATTTATCAACAACATCGTATGCACCGAAAACATCTGCACTTCTTTCACGGGCTGATTTATGATGCTGAACACCCGTATATCTAATCTTTTTAAGAAGAGAAACCGTCTCCACATCCATTCGCTTTGACAGCCTGTCAGCAATGAGCTGTGACTGATTGAATCCACGCTTTGCCTGATGTAGTCTTCTAAGCGGAACGTAGGTTATATAATCAAAATTAATATCACCATAATCCTGCACAATTAACGAATAGATTTCATCAGCCATATTATCCGCTAAAAACGGCATATCGTTATTTTTAAAATTTGAAACTGCACGAACAATACTGTCCTTATAATAATAAACAGCAATAATCTGTTTATATTCATTTTTCCTGTTTTTACAGGAGCAGTCATTTTTTGAACAGCCGCAATATATACAACGTGGGTTTTCAATTTTTTTCAGGGCTTTACATTCGTCACACAAATCACTGTCAATTTCAACAACCTCACCGCATATTGTGCAGCGTCGGCAAAACAGAAAATCTGAAAACCGTTTCAGTGCTGATTTCAATTCGCTCATACACACAGATAGGGTGACAGCTTTTCAAACAGTGCATCCCCTATTCCCTTTATATTTTTAATTTCATCAACACTGCTGTAGCCGCCGATATATTCACGGTACTCAATAATTGCCGAAGCCTTTGCCTCACCAATCCCGTCTATGGTCATAAGCTCATCAACAGTACAGGTGTTAAGATTAAGCGGATAATTCATTATCGGTTCATCACTATCCGCATATTTTGTTACCTTTTCCGACACAGTTGCGTTGGCAGTATTATCAATGGGAAGCGGAGAATCAGCATCAACATACACCTTAGGCTGGGAAAGAGAAAAATATACAAGTATAAGACCTATCAGTATCAATGCAGCTCCGATAACGATTAAACTTTGTTTTTTGCCAGTCATTTTCTTTTTTTACCTTTAAATTTGTTATTGCCTTTACTTTTTCTTTTCTTAGCAAAATCCTGCTTTTGCTGAGGTGTCCTACAGGGTTTTATCAAGCACCTGCTGTCATAGCCAATCAAATCAAACCGCTTTGCTCTGCGCAGTGCTTCTTCAACCAAGTGTTGGTTTTTAGGGTTGAAATACTGCAGCAGTGCTCTCTGGAGTGCTTTATCATGTTCACTTTTTGCAACATAGACCTCCTCCATAGTATAAGGATCAAGCTCTGTATAAAACATACAGGTTGAGATTGTACCCGGTGTGGGATAAAAATCCTGCACCTGCTCAGGTCTGATATGATTTTTCTTTAAAAACAATGCAAGCTCAATGGCATCATCAAGTGTTGACCCCGGATGTGAGGACATCAGATAAGGAACTAAATACTGCTCTTTATTAACCTCACCGGTATAGCTGAAATATCTGCGTGAAAAATCAATATACGCTTCAATATGAGGCTTGCCCATTTTATCAAGCACGGCTGCAGAGCAATGCTCGGGTGCAACCTTTAACTGACCTGATACATGATGCTCAACAAGCTCTTTAAAAAAGGTATCATCCTTATCCTCAAGCAAATAATCATATCTTATTCCGCTTCTGATAAATACCTTTTTAACACCGTTAATCTGTCTTACATTACGCAAAATATCAAGATATTCACTGTGGTCAACAGACAAATTCGGACAGGGCTTCGGTGCAAGACACTTTTTGCCTTTACACAGACCCTTTTCAATCTGCATATCGCAGGACGGTCGTCTGAAATTGGCAGTAGGTCCTCCGATATCGTGAATATAGCCTTTAAAATTCGGCATATGCGTCAGCTTTTCAGCCTCAATCATAATACTTTTCTTGGAACGTGTTGTAACATATCTACCCTGATGAAAAGCAATAGAACAGAAATTACAGGCACCGAAGCAACCACGGTTATGTGTAATGGAAAATTCAACCTCACGAATACCGGGTACACCGCCGAGCTTTTCATAGCTTGGATGGTAGGCACGCATATAAGGCAATGAATAAACCCAATCAAGCTCCTTCTGGGTAAGCGGCGGCATAGGTTTATTCTGCACAAGCATTGTTTTGCCGTGCTTCTGCTTAATGATTCTGCCGCGGATATGATCCTGCTCATCCTGCTGTATTCGGCAGGATTTGGCATATTCTTTTTTACTGCTGCAAACATTTTCAAAGGAGGGGCACTCAACACCCTCATATGTAGTTTCCACTGTGGGACAAGCATAGCAGGTGCCGAGAATATCACGCATTTGCGTTATGCTTTCGCCGTTATTTAATCTTTCGGCAATTTCAATTGTCTGGTTTTCGCCCATACCAAAGGAAAGCAGGTCGGCATCTGAATCAAGCAGAATGCTTGGTCTGATTTTATCATCCCAGTAATCATAGTGGGCAAAACGTCTGAGTGATGCCTCAAGACCGCCGATAATAACAGGGCTGTCAGGGTAAATGCTTTTAACCATTTTTGAATATACAATTACTGCCCTGTCGGGTCTTTTGCCTGCCGCACCGCCTGCCGTATAAGCATCATCATGGCGGATACGCTTGGCGGCAGTATAATGTGCAACCATGGAATCAATATTACCGCTTGTAATAAAAAAGCCTAAACGGGGCTTGCCGAACTGCATAAAATCGTCAGTCTTTTTCCAATCGGGCTGACTGAGAACTGCCACCTTATAACCTCTGCTTTCAAGCACTCTTGTAATAATTGCCACACCGAAGGAGGGATGGTCAACATAGCTGTCACCTGTTATGTAGATAAAATCAACATAGTCCCAACCCCTGTCCAGCATATCCTGTCTATTTATCGGTAGAAAGCCGTTCATTCATTTTCCTCTTCACTCAAACTGAAATTATATGGATTGTCTGACATATTATCTGTTACAACATCATCCTCACCTACAAGCTCAAATGACATCTGTTCTGTATTATCAGCAGTAAATTCACCATTGGATGCATAAGCCTGCATCTCAAGCCACTGCTGGCGTGTAATCAGTATTTCTCTGCCCTTTGCACCATTAGAAGGTCCGATAATTCCTTTTTCCTCCAACTGGTCTATGATTTTGGCACCGCGTGCATAACCGACAGAAAGCTTACGCTGGAGGAATGAGGTAGATGCTGTACCTGTTTCAAGAACAATATCAACAGCCTTTTCAAACAGCACATCAAGCTGCTCGCCATCACCATCATCTTCAAATGGTGACGATTTTTTATCCTGCACTGCCTTTGCCTCAATTTCCTTGGCAATGCTTTCATCATACTGGCTTTCACCCTGATTTTTAACAAAATTACAAAGCTCCTCAACCTCTTCATCGGAAATAAAGCAGCCCTGAACACGAACAGGCTTTGACGCACCGATTGGTGAATAAAGCATATCACCATGACCGAGAAGCTTTTCAGCACCTGCGGCATCAAGGATTGTACGTGAATCAATCTGTGATGAAACCGTCAAAGCAATACGTGATGAAATATTCGCCTTAATCAGACCTGTAATAACGTCAACAGACGGTCTTTGTGTTGCAATAACAAGATGCATACCGACAGCACGAGCCATCTGTGCAAGACGACAGACAGAATCTTCAACCTCTTTTGGCGCTGCCATCATCAAATCTGCAAACTCATCAATGAATATACAGATTTTGGGCATAGCATCCATATCCTCATGCTTAGCCGCATATTTATTATACCCCTCAATATCACGCACACCAATCTGAGAAAGACGCTGATAACGCTGCAGCATTTCGCTGACCGCCCAGCCAAGTGCACCTGCCGCCTTTCGCGGGTCTGTAACAACAGGAACAAGCAAATGCGGAATACCTGCATATTTTGAAAACTCAACCTGCTTAGGGTCAATCATAAGGAACTTGACCTCGTCAGGCTTTGCTCTGTAAAGAATGGATGTGATAATTGAATTCATACAAACAGATTTACCTGAACCTGTTGTACCTGCAACAAGAAGATGCGGCATTTTAGAAATATCACAATATACACACTTGCCGCCGATATCCTTACCAAGACCTGCTGAAAGCTTGGATTTCTGCTCATAAAATTCAGGCGTATCTATAAGCTCACGCATGGTAACGGTATTTTTAACCGTATTCGGAACCTCAATACCCACAGCAGCCTTGCCGGGAATAGGTGCTTCAATACGCACGTGGGTAGCCGCAAGATTCAGCGCAATATCATCCGCAAGATTTGTTATTTTTGAAATACGGATACCTGCCGCCGGCTTAAGCTCATAGCGTGTAACCGTAGGTCCTCTTGAAATATCTGTAATGGTAGCATCAACATTGAAGGAATGAAGCGTTTCAATCAGCATCTGAGCATTCGCCTTAAGCTCACCGCTTATATCCTTGGTTGATTTTTTAGTACCGACAGTAAGCAAATCAACTGACGGAAGCTTATAATCATTCACTGCCAAATCAAGAGCGTCCTTTGAAACCGTGAATTTTTCAACAGGAGGCTGCGGCTGTGCCGGTTTTTCCTGTGAAGCATCTTCAACAATTTCATCAATAGATTTTGCTTTTGCAGCAGTCTTTTTATTTTCCCTTTCCTGCCTGTTTTTCGCAGTGGCTGCATTGATTTCGTCAATGATATCACGAGGAACAGAAGTTTCCTCGTCCTCTTTACTATTCTTTTTACGTGACTTTTTCTTTGGCTTTTCCTCTTCTTCGGATGCAGGCGGGTCAACATCAAGCGGAACATCAATCATTTCCTTGCTCATACGGCGTCTTTCAACACGCTCACTGACCTTTTCATAGGTAACCTTTGCAGGCTTTGCCGCACCTGAGAAAAACTGAATAACCGTTATACCTGTCAGAAGCATAAAATCAACAAGGAAAAGAACAACCGAAACAATGATTGCAGGGGCTTTACCCAGTGACAGAAGAAGCCAGCCGAGAGCAGCACCGATAAAGCCGCCGTTAAAGGTTGTGGGTGCAAGCTCATAATTCGTGATTACGGTTTCTTTAAAATCAGCACCTGTCTGATTCCTTACAACGTGTATAAACGATGCCAGCAACAGAACCATAACAACCGTTTCTATCGACTTTGCAATAAACTTTGCAGTTGATGCATGATTGAAGGAATAGAAAAGCACCACAACAACAGAAATCAACGGGAACATACAAGCGGCAAATACCCCGAATACACCCACATAAACATTATGCAGAACATTCCATACACCTGCACCGTTAATAATAGCAAGACAGAAGAAAATAACGGACAGTGCAAAAATAACAATGCCTGCAATTCTGATGACATCCTCATTATTAACAGATTTGTTTGTCTGAACAGGGGTTGATTTAGCCCTTGAATTTGTATTCTTTTTTGTGCCTGAAGTGCTCTTTTTTCCAGCACCTGTTTTTTTATTTGCCATATGTACCTCTTATTTTATTACAACCTGAAATATTCCGATAACAAGAATGATCAGACCGATTGCGGCATCATATATGCCGAACAGTCTGAGCTTCTTATCCTTAATGACAAAGATGAGAAGCTTAGATGCGAAAAAGCTGACCGCCGCAGCTATAACAAGACCTATCACTGCACTGAGAATGGTTATTTTTGTAACTGCCGTGCACAGCTCAATAATACCCATTACAAGCAAAATCATAACAGACATTACCACAGAATATCTGAGTGCATTTTTTTCATTCATACCGAGAATGATAGCCGTGCAGAAAACGGCACCGATTACAGAGCAGCCTGCAGTAGGAACTGCCAAAAAAACAATTATGCCGATAATTATAGCCTGCACAATTCCCGGAACAGGATTGAGTTTTTTATCCATAACACTGCAGGTAACAATGATAAGTGCACCTGTCAGCAGCATACATATACCCTCACCCACAAGATTTTCATTATAGGAAACCCTGTGGAATACAGAATAAATATTGCCGTATTTGCCTGCAGGAATAAGATAGAAAATCATCGGAACAAAGGAAAGCACCGTGTAATACATAAATTTCCTTGCAGGCTTGGTATTTTTTAAATCAAGCTGTTTATGAAAAAGATCATTCCAGCCGCCTATGAAATTTTTGAAAAGCATTCTGAACAGCTTAAAGAATGCAATAAATAATCCGATTGCAATACCGATATGTACAACACCTGTTAACTGTGAACAGGCATTGGTAAATCTCCCCGAAAAATTATGAAATATGGCACTGTGACCGCTTTCACTTATCGGCAGCACCCATGCTATTGCTTGTCCGATAGCTTGAAAAATTGCCGTTAAAACGGACATAATCTTCTCCCCCATTCATTGCATTATCAAGATAATAGCCATCCCGTATATAATCATAAGGATTGCTTGAGCGTGCTGCATTGATTGCTGCAGACGCATTATTTTTTACATAGAAAATATCATTAAGAGAAACTATGGAATAAATCATTTGCCGCCCTCCTCAATCTCCTTATTGAGAAAGTCAAGAGAATTTGAAAGCCCCCCAAGCTCATCAATCAAGCCTGACTTAACAGCGCCCTCACCGTCCAGCACTGTGCCCACATCCATCACAAGCTCACCTGTTTTCATCATAAGCTCACGGAAAGCCTCACTGCTGATTTTTGAGTTATTGGAAACAAAGTTGACAATTCTGTCCTGCATTTTTTCGAAATAAGACAGCGTCTGCGGCACACCGAGCACCAAGCCATTCATACGAACAGGATGCACGGTCATGGTTGCACTGGGAACAATAAAGCTTCGCTTACAGCTCACTGCCAAGGGCACACCGATGGAATGACCGCCGCCGAGCACTAAGGATGCTGTGGGCGTTTTCATTGTAGACAACAGCTCTGCAATGGCAAGCCCTGCCTCAACATCACCGCCGACTGTATTGAGAATAATCAGCAGACCCTCTATTTCCTTGCTTTCCTCAATGGCAACAAGCTGCGGAATAACGTGCTCATATTTTGTAGTTTTATTCTGGCTTGGCAGAATATAGTGTCCCTCAACCTGACCTATAATGGTTAAGCAGTGAATAAAATGTCCGTCCTTTGAAACTGTAATTGACCCTGTTTCAAAAGCACTTGTGCTGTTAACCTCAGGCTCGGTACTGCTTTGTTCCTCTGTTTCCGCATTTTCATTCTTAAGCTCTTTATTATCTTTATCTAACATAAATACACCTCAGTATATTTATGCCCGAACTATTCCATAATAATAAATTATTTTAACACAAATACCGAAGTATTTCAACAATATAATAAAATTATTAATTTATTATATTGTTACAATTTTGTAATTGACAGAAAGGACTATTTGTAATAAAATAACTTTGTTAATTTTATAAACAATTAGGAGGATTTTTTATCAATGGGACTTACACTTGCACAAAAATTAATTAAATCCCACCTTGTTGAAGGCGAGATGACCGTTGGAACTGAAATCGGTCTTAAAATCGACCAGACACTTACACAGGATGCCACAGGAACAATGGCATATCTTGAGTTTGAAGCAATGGGCGTTGACAGAGTTAAAACTGAAAAATCAGTTGCTTATATCGACCACAACACTCTTCAGACAGGCTTTGAAAATGCGGATGACCACAGATACATTCAGTCTGTGACTAAAAAGCACGGCATTTATTTCAGCAGACCGGGCAACGGTATCTGCCATCAGGTACATCTTGAAAGATTCGGTATCCCGGGCAAAACCTTAATCGGCTCTGACAGCCACACACCCACAGGCGGCGGAATCTGTATGCTTGCTATGGGTGCAGGCGGTCTTGACGTTGCTGTTGCTATGGGCGGCGGTACATACTATATTCCGATGCCGAAAATGACAAGAATCAACCTTACAGGCTATTTAAAACCTTGGGTATCTGCTAAGGACGTTATCCTTGAGGTGCTTCGCATTATGAGCGTTAAGGGCGGCGTTGGCAAAATTATCGAATACGGCGGTGAGGGTGTTAAGACCCTGTCCGTACCTGAAAGAGCTACAATCACAAATATGGGTGCTGAGCTTGGCGCTACAACCTCTATCTTCCCTTCCGATGAAATCACACTTGCTTTCTTAAAGGCTCAAGGCAGAGAGGCTGATTGGACAGAAATTCAGCCGGATGCTGATGCTGTTTATGATGAGGTTATTGATATTGACCTTTGCTCACTTGCACCAATGGCAGCCTGCCCGCATATGCCCGACCGAGTTAAGACTACCGATGAAATCGGCAAAATCAAGGTTGACCAGGTTGCAATCGGCTCCTGCACAAACTCATCCTATGTTGATATGATGAAGGTTGCTGCTATTCTTAAGGGCAAAACCGTTGACCCATCTGTTTCACTTTGTATTGCTCCGGGTTCCAAGCAGGTGCTCAATATGCTTGCACTCAACGGTGCGTTATCCGATATGATTAATGCTGGTGCAAGAATTCTTGAATCTGCCTGCGGTCCTTGTATCGGTATGGGTCAGTCACCGAATTCAGCAGGTGTTTCACTGAGAACCTTTAACAGAAACTTTGAAGGTCGTTCAGGCACAAAGGATGCAGGTATTTACCTTGTATCTCCTGAGGTTGCAGCAGCATCTGCACTTACAGGCTACTTAACTGACCCGAGAGAGCTGGGTGAGGCTCCCGAAATCACAATGCCTGAAAAGTTCATTGTAAATGACAATATGATTGAAGCTCCTGCTTCTCCTGAAGAGGCTGACAGCGTTGAGGTGCTCCGTGGTCCGAACATCAAGCCTTTCCCGAAGACAGAGCCATTGCCTGAGGAAATTACCGCAAAGGCTGTGCTTAAGGTTGGTGACAACATCACAACAGACCACATTATGCCTGCAGGCGCTAAGATTTTACCTTACCGTTCAAACATCCCTCACCTTTCACAGTACTGCTTTGCTGTATGTGATGAAAGCTTCCCTGAAAGAATCAAGGCTGAGGGCAAGGGCATTATCATCGGCGGTTCAAACTACGGTCAGGGCTCATCAAGAGAGCACGCTGCTTTAGTTCCGCTTTACCTCGGTGTTAAGGCTGTTGTTACCAAGAGCTTTGCACGTATTCACGTGGCTAACCTTGTTAACGCAGGCATTCTCCCCTTCACCTTCAAGAATGAAGAGGACTATGACAAGATTAATCAGATGGATGAGCTTGCATTGCCGAACATTAAGGACTGCATTGAAAACAACAAGCCTGTAGTACTCAAGAACATCACCAGCGGTGAAGAATATGAGCTTGATGCAAGCCACCTTTCAGACAGACAGAGAGCAATGCTTGTTTGCGGCGGTCTGCTTGACTACACAAGAGAAATGAATAAATAAGATTTAATGTAATTAAAGGAGATATACTTATGGTTGACGAGAAAAAGGCACTTGACGAAGCTGTTGAAAAATTCCGTTCCTTAATGGAAGCACAGCTTGCAAGAGCAAAAAAGATTAAAGAGGACAAGGATTTCACTGACTATGACGCACTGGATACAATTGTTATCGGTATCTGCGGCGGTGACGGTATCGGTCCTATCATTACCAAGGAAAGTGAAAGAGTTCTTGCATTCCTTTTAAAGGATGAGGTTGCAAGAGGTAAAGTTACATTCAAGGAAATTGATGGTCTTACCATTGAGAACAGAGCTGCCTGCAACAAGGCAATTCCCGATGATGTACTTGAGGAGCTTAAGAGCTGTCACGTTATTCTTAAAGGTCCTACAACCACACCGAGAGCAGGCGATCCATGGCCGAATGTTGAGTCAGCTAATGTTGCTATGAGAAAAGAGCTTGACCTTTTTGCCAATATGCGCCCTGTAAGAGTTGCTGAGGAAGGCATTGACTGGACATTCTTCAGAGAGAACACAGAGGGTGGATATGCAGTAGGCTCACATGGTGTTAACATTACGGATGACCTTGCTGTTGACTTTACAGTTGCTACACAGGAGGGCTGTGAGAGAATTGCAAAGCTTGCCTATGAATATGCAAAGAAAAACAATAAGGGCAAGGTTTCCATCATCACAAAGGCAAACATCATTAAAACCACTGACGGCAAGTTCCTTAAAACTGCGCAGAACATCGGTAAGGATTACCCTGAAATTGTTACAGACGACTGGTACGTTGATATTACAACAGCAAAGCTTATTGACCCGATGAGAAGAAAGGATTTCAAGGTATTTGTTCTTCCTAATCTTTACGGTGATATTATTACGGATGAGGCTGCTGAATTTCAGGGCGGCGTAGGCACTGCAGGCTCAGCAAACATCGGTAAAAAATATGCAATGTTTGAGGCTATCCACGGCTCAGCACCGAGAATGATTACCGAGGGCAGAGGTCAGTATGCAGACCCTTGCTCAATGCTCAGAGCATCTGTAATGCTGCTTTCACACATCGGCTATCAGAAAGAGGCTAACGCCCTTGAGGCAGCACTTGACAAATGTATGTTTGAGGAGAAGAAGCTCACAATCACAGGTCGTGACAATGGCTGCACCTGCAGTGAATTCGGCGATTATGTAATGGAAACCATTACTGAAATGACTAAATAAGCCCTATGGTTTATTTTATAAAGAGGGGTAAAAATGGCTAATAAAGATGAAATCTCAATATCTGTTATAAAGCGCCTGCCCAGATATTACCGTTTTCTGCAATCGTTAAAGGAAAACGGAATTATCAGAATCAGTTCTAAAGAGCTGGCAGCAAGAATGGGCTTGACTGCATCACAGATAAGGCATGATTTTAACTGCTTCGGCGGATTCGGTCAGCAGGGCTACGGCTACAATGTACCTGAGCTTCACGCAAAAATAGGAGAAATTCTTTGTGTGGATAAAGAGGTTAAAACCATTCTTATCGGAGCAGGCAACCTTGGCAAAGCCGTAACGAATAAAATATTTTCAAAAAACAGCAGCTTCAGGCTGATTGGCATTTTTGATAAAAATGAGGCCTTGTGCGGAAATATGATTAAGGGAATTCCGGTACGTCACATTGACTACCTTGAAAATTTCTGCATCGATAATCATCCGACCTGCGCTGTTACCTGCATACCGTCAAATGATATGCGGGAGCTGACAGACCTGCTTGTTAAGCTTGGTGTAAAGAGCTTCTGGAACTTTTCAAACTTTGATATTGCAATGGCTCATCCTGAGGTGCTGGTAGAAAACGTGCACCTTACCGACAGCTTGCTGACCCTTGGTTATTTAACAAATGAGTCTTTAAGCAGGGAGGAATAGTATGGAGCTGATTTGCAAAAGAGAAATAGTTGATGTTGTAAAATACAGCGACACCTCTGCAATCATTGTTGAAAAAATTCCGCTTACAAATCCGAATCAATACAAGGTGCAGTATTCGGTTGTTGATTTTGTTAATAAGAGTATTGATTTATCAACCAAAAGTGCATACCTACTAAAAAAATTCGGAGCAAATTTCAAACGTATCAGTGAAATCATACCAAACTTTGTGCAGTGTGATGCAACTGTTTTGTATGACAGACGTGTGCTTGCGATATATCCAAACGGTGAGGCAGGTATTTTCAATCGTGAGGGCGAGCTTGACTGGAGCGGAAGCTTTGAATACCATGACAAGCCGATAAAATACATAGCACCCGAAAACAAGTATTTCTGGAGCGTGTGCACGGATGAAAACTGCGTTATCCGCTACTCCTGTCAGAATATGAAGGTTGATTTGAGAATCGGCGGAATTGATGCGCATACCTTCATCAGACCCAATCACATATGCTGTGATGATGGTCAGTTCTATGTTTGCTGTGATGATAATAAGGTCAGAAAAATCGACGGAACAAACTACACCGTGTCCGACTATCTGAATTTCACCAACAGCATTAAAAGATTTTACAAATTCGGCAATTACGCACTTGCTGTTATGATTGACGGTACCTATGTAATGGAAAACAATGAATAACACCTTATATAATGAAAAAGAGATAGGTTAAATTCCTATCTCTTTTTTCATTTCTCTGATAATTTCTGCAGAACGCATCAGAAGTTCTTTTTCCTCATCCGTCATTTTTATTTCTAAAATTTCACGGGCACCGCTGTGATTAATAATAGCAGGTACTCCGATATAAACACCCTTTATTCCATATTCACCTTTAAGATAGGTTGATACGGTAAATACTGAATTTTCATCAAAAAGGATTGCCCTTGTGAGCCTTGCAAGCACCATCCCGATACCATAATAGGTTGCTTTTTTCGCCTTAATTATCTCATAGGCTGACAATCTGACCTCCTCGGCAATATCCTTCATATCCTTCATCAGCTGATTATTGCTTGCCGCAAGCGTGCTGAGCGGTTTCACAGAAACAAAGGCATTGCTCCACGGAACAAATTCGCTGTCCCCGTGTTCACCAACAACATATGCATGAACATTTCTCGGATTAATTTTAAAATATTCACTCATCATATGACGCAGACGTGCTGAATCAAGGGTTGTTCCTGAGCCGATAACTCTGCCTGACGGAAAGCCCGAAAGGCTGTAAACAACCTGTGTAAGAATATCAACAGGATTTGAGGCAACAAGGAACACACCATTAAAGCCGCTTGCCACAATAGGGTCAATAATTGATTTGAAAACCTTATAATTTTTCTGCAGCAAATCACGTCTGCTCTCCCCTTCCTCCTGAGGAGCACCTGCACAGATTACAACAACATCTGCATCACCGCAGTCACAGTATTCACCATCATAAATCTTCATTGAGCTTGGAGCAAAGGGCAGACCGTGCGCCAAATCCATAGCCTCGCCGTGTGCACGCTCCTTGTTAATGTCAATCAGAACAAGCTCGTCGCAGATATTTTGATTAAGAAGCGCATAAGCGTAGCTCATACCCACCATACCGACACCGACAATTACAACCTTTTTATTATCATTAAACATAAAATCACCCAAGAGTATTATTACCGACTCTTGGGTGAAAATTCTTAATCAAGAAAATCAACATTAACATTTGTTACACTTCCGGATTGTGCATTAACATCAACGATTATGCGAAATTCTCCTTTTAAAATAATACGCCAAACATATTCAGGATATGACTCATATTTCCATTTATTGGTTAATTCATACACATAATCGGGTCTATAAATGAGCGCAGGAGGATAATTATCATCAAGAATAAAACCTGAAACTCTTTCATAAGTCATATCAGTAGTTATATCATCATAATACTTTAAATTTTTTATTTCATTAAATGCAATATCTATTGCTTTATCCATACTGATTAAACCTTTAAGATTATCGTATTTATCTGTAATAACCAAATTATATTCAATACTGTCAGCCTTACCTGTTTGTGTATCAAGAAGAGAATAGTTATTACCGCATCTAAGTATAAGTGTATTATTTTCTGATTTTACAGGCTCTCCGTAATCATTGAAAACCAAATGAATCTTATTAGCGGCTATATCTCCGTCTTCACTGTACTCAAAAGTCATTCTGTAAAGCTTGCCTAATACAGAAAAATAAAGTGCATCATCAATATATGCCCAAATATCAAAATAAACATCCGGCATATCAGTTTGAATCAGTATTTTTTTCTCACCGTTGAAGCAGTAAACTAACTTATCACTTCTGCCGTGTGGATCATTTCTTAACTGTATTTCTTTAAATACTAAACCATTTTGATTTTGCACTTCATTATCATCAAAATAATAATAATCACCATTGCACTCAAATGGTTCAAAATCAGCAGGTAAATCTAAATCAAGTTTGTCAGTATCTTTAATTTCTTCAGAAACATTGGCAGACATTGAAATCGTTTCTTCATATACAGTATGATTTGAGCAAGCACAAAGGGATATAATTAATGAAACTGCACACAAAAGAATACATATTATTTTTTTCATCATTACACCTTTTATTTGAAAAAAAGCGGAAGCTGTTCAAGAAAAACAATATCATCACGCTCTGCTGCATCGCCTTCTGCAAGCGGTGCACAGGAAGCAACAATATTGCCGCCAAAGGCTTCCACAAGACCGATAACAGCCTTAAGACTCTCGCCTGTTGAGATAACATCATCCACAATAAGAACACGCTTATCCTTCAGCAAATCACCATCCTCATGACCGAGATAAAGCGTCTGCTCCTTCTGGGTTGTAATACTTCTTACAGTATATGCAATAGGGTTATCCATATAAACCTTAACAGCCTTACGTGCAACTATGTACTTTTTACCGCACTGTTTGCTCATTTCATAAGCAAGGGGAATAGACTTAGCCTCAGGTGTAACAATATAGTCAAACTCAGGCACCTTTTCAAGGAGTGCTTTGGCGCAGGCTGTTGTAAGCTCAACATCACCAAATAATATAAAGGCGGCAATATCAAGCTTATCCGAAACAGGAAAACGCTTGAGCTGACGCTCAACTCCTGCAATTTTCAAATTATAATATGCATCACTCATATTATTTTTTCTCCCATTTTCACACCGCCGACAAGATGAAAGTGCAGATGCTTAACTGTCTGACCTGCATCCTCTCCGCAGTTATTAATAATCCTGTATGACTCTATGCCCTGAGATTTTGCAATCTCAGGGAGTTTTTCAAATATATGAGCAACATATTTGCTGTTGCTGTCATTGATATCGGCAGCACTTTCAATATGTTCCTTTGGAACAACTATGATATGAACAGGCGCAACAGGATTAATATCCTTGAATGCTAAAATCATATCATCCTCATAAACCTTGGTTGACGGAATATTGCCAGCAATTATTTCACAAAATATGCACATATTATTACACCTCTGTTATTTCATCAAAGATTTTACAGTATCAACTACTGCTGCAATTGCACTGTCCAGCTTGGATAAATCCTTGGCACCAGCCATAGCGGAATCGGGACGTCCGCCGCCGCCACCGCCTGCAAGCTTGGCAATTTCGCGCACAAGGTCACCTGCTTTAACGCCCTTTGCAATGGCTTCCTTGCCACAGACAGCAACAAGGTTAGCCTTATCACCGTTAACACCTGCAACAACTGCAACAACATTATCACCCTTTGCCTTAAGGTCATCACCCATTGAACGAAGAGCATCAGGTGTTGTGCCCTCTACCTTAGCAGTATAAACCTCAAGTCCGTCAACAGCAACGGGCTTTGAGAACATATCAGCACTCTTGAGCTTTGTAAGCTCAGCATTAAGACGCTGAATTTCCTTGTCTTTTTCCTTATTCTCAGCAATAATGGATGAAATTTTGCTTTCAATATCATTATCACCTGATTTGAGAACAGCAGCAGCACACTTAACGAGTGCTTCATTTGTATTAAGATAATTCATAAGACCAAAGCCTGTAACAGCAGTAATTCTGCGAACGCCTGCAGCAACAGAAGCCTCGGAAATAATCTTGAACAGACCAAGCTCACCACTGTTTGAAACGTGAGTACCGCCGCAGAATTCTGTTGAAAAATCACCTGCCTGAACGACTCTTACAACATCGCCGTATTTTTCGCCAAAGAGCATCATGGCGCCCATTTTTTTAGCCTCTTCAATCGGCATTTCCTGCATGGTAACAGACTGTGTTTTCATAATGAACTCATTGACAAGCATTTCGGTTTTAACAAGCTCATCAGCTGTCATTGGATTAAAGTGTGTAAAGTCAAAACGCACCTCATATTCATTAACAAGCTGACCTGCCTGCTCAACATGTGTACCCAGTACCTCACGCAGTGCTGCCTGAAGAAGATGAGCGGCAGTATGATTTTTCATAATGGCTTTACGTCTTGTTATATTAAGGCTTGCATGAACGCTGTCACCCACTGAAATAATTCCTTTGGAAACATTACCGCTGTGCAAATAAATGCCATCAGCATTTTTAGCTGTGTCAGCAACTAGGAATACATTTTCATTGCCGTTCTTTAAAACGCCGCTGTCACCAACCTGACCACCCGACAGAGCATAAAACGGTGTCTTATCAAGTACAACCGTACCCTGCTCATCAGCTCCGAGCATATCAACAAGCTCGCCCTCGCCGTTAACAATAGCAAGCACCTTAGCATCACATTCAAAATCTGTATAGCCGACAAATACAGTCTTGTCAGCGTTAATCTTAACCGACTCGCCCTTCCATGCATCTGCACCAGCGTCCTTACGAGCAGCACGGGCAGTAGCCTTCTGGTTCGCAAGGAGCGCATTGAACTTGTCCTCATCAACTGTGATACCCTTTTCCTCAAGAATATCCTTGGTTAAATCAAGCGGGAAACCGTAAGTATCATTAAGCTTAAATGCATCCTCACCTGAAAAAACCTTACCCTCCATATTTGAAATATATTCATCAAGGAGTGCAAGACCTGCATCAATTGTTTTGCCGAAGCTCTCTTCCTCAGCAAGGATAACCTTTTTAATCAGCTCAGCCTTATCCTTAAGCTCAGGATAAGCAACCTCGTTCTCTGCAATTACGGTATCACAAACCTTATAGAGGAAAGGCTCGTTAACACCTAAAAGTCTGCCGTGACGGCAGGCACGTCTGATTAAACGGCGAAGCACATATCCCCTGCCGTTATTTGACGGAATCACACCGTCACCAATCATAAAGGTTGATGAACGGATGTGGTCAGTGATAACACGAAGTGAAACATCATTCTTTTCATCCTCGTGATACTTAACACCGGCAATCTCGCTGATTTTTTTCATAATATTCTGAACGGTATCAACCTCAAAGATGTTGTCAACATCCTGCATTATGCAGGCAAGTCTTTCAAGACCCATACCTGTATCAATATTCGGATGTGCAAGAGGTGTGTAATTGTTATTTCCGTCATTATCAAACTGGGTGAAAACATTGTTCCAGAATTCAACATATCTGTCGCACTCACAGCCGGGACCGCAGTCAGGCTTACCGCAGCCGTATTTTTCACCACGGTCAAAATGAATTTCGGAGCAGGGACCGCAGGGACCTGAGCCGTGCTCCCAGAAATTATCTTCCTTACCAAGTCTTACAATATGGTCAGGGGCAACACCGTTCTGCTTTGTCCAGATTTCAAAAGCCTCGTCATCATTTTCATAAATGGTGATATAAAGCTTGTCCACAGGCATTTCAAGCACCTTGGTGCAAAATTCCCAAGCCCAGGCGGTAGCCTCTTTTTTAAAGTAATCACCAAAGGAGAAATTGCCCAGCATTTCAAAGAATGTGCCGTGACGTGCAGTTTTACCTACATTCTCAATATCAGGAGTACGGATACACTTCTGACAGGTAGTAACTCTGTTTCTCGGCGGTGTAACCTCACCTGTGAAATATTTTTTCATCGGTGCCATACCTGAATTGATAAGAAGCAGGCTCTTATCCCCATTTGGTACTAATGAAAAGCTTGGCAGTCTGAGATGACCCTTGCTTTCAAAAAAGGATAAATATTTTTCTCTTAAATCATTTAATGAAGTCCATTCCATAATATATATACCTCGATTTTAAATCGTTATTTAACTCATATTGCTGAAAAAGTCAACTGCTTAAACAAAAGTCTAAGGGCAACAGAGAGTTGCCCTTAAAAATCTTTTATTAAAGCTTTTCAACAAGCTTTGTAAGTTCCTTAACCTCTTCAACGGTGAATGTAAGACCCTTGCTCATTTTTGAGTGATCGGGTGACCAGTCACGAACATCAATCTTAGGCTCACGTCCGTTCCAGGAAATCATATTTACTTCTCTGGTCCAGCCTCTTGTGGTTTCGGAAATAACACCAAGATGCTCTGTGATTTCGTACTTAATCTCCGGCATTGAAAACTCCTCCTTCTCTTGAAATTGTATGAAAAATATACCTATAACAAAATTATAATGCAGCTACAATTTCAGCAGTATCACGTGCAATTGTAAGCTCTTCATCAGTAGCAAGAATGAAAACTCTTACCTTATCAGTCGGCTCTGTAAGCTCAGCCTCAGCACCCTTCTGTGTTTTTTCATTAACAGCCTCGTTAATATCAACACCGAGATAACCGAGATATGAGCAAATCTTTGAACGAAGCCATACACCGTTTTCACCAATACCGCCTGTGAACACAATAGCGTCAACACCATTCATTGCGGCAACATAGGAGCCGATATACTTCGCAATTTCATATGCCTGCATCTCGTGAGCAAGAATAGCTCTTGAATCACCTCGTGCCTGCGCAGCACAGATATCTCTGTCATCAGAGGAAACACCTGAAATAGCGTTAACACCTGATTTCTTATTAAGTACAACATCCATTTCATCAGGAGTCAAGCCAAGCTTTTTCATAATGAAAGTAACAACAGAAGGGTCAACACCGCCTGAGCGTGTACCCATCATAAAGCCGTCAAGCGGAGTAAAGCCCATTGATGTATCAACAACCTTGCCGTTCTTAACAGCAGCAATGGATGAACCGTTGCCGAGGTGACAGGTAATAATCTTTAAATCCTTGATATTTTTACCGATTCTGTCAGCAACTCTGTGTGAAACAAACTTATGTGATGTACCGTGGAAGCCGTAGCGGCGAACACCGTACTTTTCATAATACTCATAAGGCACAGCATACATATAAGCCTTGGCAGGCATAGTGCTGTGAAAGGCTGTATCAAAAACAGCAACCTGTGGTACGGACTCACCGACAACATCCCTGCAGGCACGATAGCCCTGAAGGTTAGCAGGATTGTGAAGCGGTGCAAGGGGTGACAGCTCCTCAACAACCTTTTCAACCTCAGCATCAATAAGAACACTCTTTGTATACTTATCTCCGCCCTGTACGAAACGATGACCGATAGCATCAATTTCATCAAAAGAATCAATTACCTTATGCTCACCCTCTGAAAGAATGAACTTAACCTCATTAAATGCATCGGTATGTGTTGGTAATTCCTTATCATATGTGAACTTTTCATCATTCACCTTAACAATAACATTTTCTTCACCGCCCTTGATTTCAAGACCGATACGCTCAATGGCACCCTTGCAGAGAACAGACTCATCAGTCATATCCATAAGCTGATATTTAAGTGAGGAGCTTCCGCAATTAATAACTAAAATTTTCAAAATATTTCCTCCGCATATTGAATTTAATATATTAATTTAGTATTATAATAATATATTATATATAATATTGTCAAGGACTTTTTAGGTAAAAAATATGATAACAGGAATTATTTGTGAGTTTAATCCCTTTCACGCAGGGCATAAATATCTGATTGACAGTGTAAAGAACGAAAATGACGGCATTGTCTGTGTTATGAGCGGCAATTTTGTACAGCGCGGGGAGTTTGCGATATATGACAAATTCGACCGTGCAAAAACAGCACTTGAAAACGGTGCAGACTTAGTTATCGAACTGCCCTGTGCCTATTCACTCAGGTCTGCCGAGGGCTTTGCAAGAGCAGGTGCTGAGATTCTTGAAGCAACAAATACGGTTGAGCGAATTGCATTCGGTGCGGAATGTGATAATATGGATGAGCTGAAACGCCTTTCTTATGAAATTGCCGAAAAGGAACAGGAAATAAAAGCAGAAATGAAAAAGGGCATAACCTACCCTGCTGCAAGACAAGCCGTTATCGGCTCTTCACTGCTGGACACACCGAATAATATTTTAGCTGTTGAATATATAAAGTCGACAAAGCTGCCCTGCACCGCTGTCAAAAGAATCGGCAAAGGGCATGACAGTGATGATGAAAAATACAGTGCATCGGAAATCAGAAAAGGATTGTCGGCTGACGAGATATGCTCGATGAAAAACTGTGAAACTGCCGTTCTGGCAAAGCTGAGATGTATGACCGCAAAGGATTTTCTTGAAATTGAGGATGTGACAGAGGGGCTTGAGAACAGGATTGCAGATATGGTCAGGATTTCAACCTCACTGGATGCGCTTTATGATAATATAAAAACCAAGCGATACACACATTCACGGATAAGGAGAATTATTTTAAAGGCATATTTGGGAATTACCAAGGAACACACTGAAAAGGTGCCTTATATCAGGATATTGGGCTTTAACAGCAAGGGACAGGAAATTCTTGCCCAAATGAAAAAAAGTGCAAACTTGCCTATTATAAGCCGATATGGTGATATTGAAACGCTTGATGAATACGGAAAAGATTTATTTGAGCTTGAGTGCAGATGCACGGATTTATATAACTTAGGATATAAAAATCCCCTGCCCTGCGGAACAGAACAGAGGAGCAAAATCATTATATTATAATATATATTAGTTAAGGGAGGCACAAAGCCTCCCTTTTGGTTACTTATTAACCGCCCACAGATTTTTGATTTGCGGTGAAAGACGCTCATAGGTCCAAAGCTTATCGGAATTTTTATAGCTGTTGGGGTCATTGACCTTAAAGCCCTCATCGGTATAGCCCGTTACAACAATAAAATGACCCTTTGTGGTGAAATCACCCTCACCCACTGACAGTATAATCGAATCCCCCTGCTGCAAAGCATTTTTCATAACCGATTCATCAAGGGGAAGCTCTCTTACAGACAAGCCAAGCTTTGTTCCGCCTTTCGTGAATAAATCCCAGGTTGAGCCCACACCGTTTTTATAGTAGCCTTTCTTATAAGCATAATCAGCAATATAATCGGGTGAAAGCTTGGTGTCCTGCAAATAATGCACTGCACACATGGACAGACAGGTCGGTCCGCAGCCATCAAGCCCTACAATACCGTCACCATAGGCAGCATAGCCCCAGCGCTGATCCCACTGTATAAAAAGCGGTACACTGCTGCATTTTTTATATTCCTTCATATTCGGCTCAGAGGATTTATCCTTATACTTAGGATACTCCAAAACAAACTCTTCACTCTCAGGATGATTTTCAAGCAGAGTCAGCAGTCTTGCAGGATAATCGCTCATTGCATAGCCGTGATCGGAAGCATACTTTTGCACCTTGTCTATCACCTTCTGACCTGCCGTAACCTGAAGCTGTGTTTCAGGCTCACTGCTGTTATTGTTCACGGTCTTATAGGTTATAAGAAATGACACGGCAATGATCAGTAGAATTGCTGTGCAGAAAATTAAATTCTGTTTCGTTTTTCTTTTCATAAAACAAATCTCCTCCTGATGTAAGCCATTATACAGCAGGAGGATAAAGAATACATATAGACATTATTAAAATCATCTTAAGATTTATTAAATATTTAATGGCAGTGTTACAAGAAAGTCGGTATATTCCTTATTGCTGAAGGCTTTAATAACACCGCCGTGAAGCTCAACGATTTCACGTGCTATTGCAAGACCAAGCCCTGCCCCGCCGTTTTGCGTACCCCTTGCATTGTCAGCTCTGAAAAACTTTTCAAAAATAATCTGCAGCTTTTCCTCAGGTATTTGGTCGCCTGTATTTCTTACACAGATATGCGCATACTTTTCATCGGAATCAGCAAAAATCCTTAACACAGTATTTTCATAGCTGTAGCTGACAGCGTTTCTTATCAAATTATCAAAAACCCTTGCAAGCTTGTCCGCATCACCCACAAGCATAATTTTGGATGAAATATCTGCTTGGACAGTAATATTTTTTTGTTTGAAGGAGGGATAAAATTCCTCAACTATCTGCTGAAGCATCAGCGAAAGATTAATTCTGTTATGCTCAAGAGCCACTGCCTGCAGGTTAAATCTTGTTATATCAAACAGCTCATTGATAAGCTGTTCCAGACGATAAGCCTTGTCAAGGGTGATATGTGTATATCTTGCTTTATACGCAACAGGTAAATCAGGCGTTTCCTCCAAAAGCGTAAGATACCCAATAATTGAAGTAAGCGGCGTTTTTAAATCGTGTGCCAGATAAACCACAAGGTCATTTTTCTTTTCCTCAGCCTCCCTTGCAGCACGTTCCTTGAACAGAAGCTCATTTTCAACCTCAAGTGCTTTCAGCTTAAAGCTGTCCATTATTTTAGGATAGCTGATTTTTTCACGCTCATCAAGTGTAAAATTATTGATTGTCTTATAGCTTTTATCAATATAACTGCCTGCTTTATAAATATTTACGGCAGCTATTACAAGGAGAACCGCAAAATAAAAAAAGATTATCCAAAAATTGCTGTATGAGGATACATATTCTGCTGTGCTTTTGTCAAGCTCCTCAAGCCTGTCATAATAATCCTGATAATAGGAATTTAAAATCAGCAATACCGGAATGTAAAGCACGGTAAAGACTGCCGCTTCAGAAAAAAACTTTATAATCAGTTTGCTTTTAAAATTTGTTTTATCCCTTTTCAACCTTATATCCAACTCCCCATACGGTTTTGATATATTTCGGATTTTTTGCAGGCTCGCCGAGCTTTTCTCTTATTCTTCTGATATGCACCATAACCGTATTGTTGCAGTCCAGATATTTTTCTTTCCACACCTTTTCAAAAATCTCCTCTGCAGAAACTACAGTGCCTGAGTTTTCGCAAAGATGCCAGAGTATTTTAAATTCAGTAGGTGTTAAATCAATTCTTTCATCATAAAGGGTACAGATATGCTCATTTTTATTGAGATACAGACCGCCATAGCTGTATGTATCCTTATTATTGATTGCATCATAATCCGTGTATCTTCTTAACTGTGCTTTGACTCTGTACAAAAGCTCAATAGGCTCAAAGGGCTTTGTAATATAATCATCGGCACCAAAGGAAAGCCCTGCAATTTTATCATTGGTTTCAACCTTTGCAGTAAGCAGTATAACAGGATAAGTATACTTTTCCCTTATCCTTTTCAAAAGCTCAAAGCCGTCAATCTCCGGCAGCATAACGTCAAGTATAGCCATATCAAGAACCGTGTTTTCAATACATTCAAGCGCTTTGGCAGAGCTGTAGCATTTATATACATTATAGCCTTGATTTTTTAAAATCAAGGCTACCAAATCAGCAATTTCCTTTTCATCATCTACTACTAAAATATTCACCTTATCACCTCTGAAAGAATTATAGCAAATGATTATAAAGAATTTCTTAAGTTTTTCTTACAATTAGCTTTCAATATTGTAATATTAAAGACCTCTTACAAGCAATTCAAAATCCTCCCTGCTCATTGCGGAATTTATGTATGAAAGCAACGAATTTGTTGAAAGAAACTCGGGCAAATCCAGTGCCTTCAACAGCTTTTTCTTATTTTCCTTAGCATTCGGCGTACCCGAAAAGCCCATATCATATAAATCAAAATGCGTAACAGGATTTTCAATCATAACCTTTTCACTGCTGACGCCTGCTTTGCTGAACAGGTCAAGCAGCAATTTTTCACTCATACCCTCAACGCCGAGCTTACCCTCCTTTGAGGGCTCTTTTTTTCTTTTTTCCTTGCCGTATATGTCAGGTATATAAATATGCTTTATTTTGTCCTGAGGAATACCCGAGGAAAGATAATGCCTTATCTGAAAGCCGCTGTGGTCGCTGTCCGTAAGAACAATGATTCCACGCTCACCCGCAAGCTTTTTTATAAATTTCAGCTTAGCCTTATCATTATATATATGAAAGCCATTTGTTTCAACAATAAGTGTATCCAGAATATTGCTGAGCTTCAGCTTATCATACCTGCCCTCAACAATAACAGCCTCCTTGATTTTAAGCATAGCTGTTTCCCCTCGCAATCATAATCAGCTTAACAACAAGCTCCTCAAGCAGCAGACGCTTGTCAATCGCCGTGCTTTTCAGCTTAACATCCGTTTCGGCAATAACGTCAAGCGATGCTCTGAGCTGCTGCTCTGACATCTCTGCACAATCCCTTGACGCATTACGCAGGGCAAACTCTCTGTTTTTATAATTAAAATGCTTCGCAACATCGCTGTAGGACTGTCCTGCAGTTTTGGCACACTTTACACGATACATATCCACATAAACACCGATGATAATGGATGATATTCTGACAGGGTCCTCCTTCATATAAAAAAGACCGTCAAGCACATTATAGGCAAGCTGTGAATTGCCGCTGACAACTGCCTTTGATAAATCATAAATTTTCGCCTGAAGGCATTTTGTTGCCATATTATCAATAATTTCTTTTGTGATGACGCCGCCCTGCACAAAGCCGCACAGCTTGTCAAGCTCATTGAGAAGCACCGTCATATCATTGCCTGAAACAGAAATAAGATACTGTGCGTCTTCCATGCCGAGTGTCGCTTTTCTGCGTTTTGCACCTGAAACCAGAAGCTTTGCAACCTCACGCTCGCTCCTTTTTTCCATATTAATAACAGCACCGGCATTGTCAAAATATGTTATCAGCTTTCTGAAAGCTGCGGATTTTGTATCAACAGCAAGTGAATCATAGCAGAGAATAAATATTGTAGTATCAGGCACGTCATCTAAAAATTCCTTGATGAGAGCCATATCATTTTTTGATTTTTCAACAGGATAATCGCGTACATAAACAAGATTATATTCGCTCATCATAGGGAGCATCTGTGCATCCTTGATAATATCGTCAAGGCTTGTGTCCTTGCCCTCAAAGCGATGAAGGTTGAAGGAATCAAAGGCAGGGTCAATAACCTTTTTTATAATCTGAGAAATATAAAAATCCTTAAGATAGCTCTCCTCGCCATAAATTAAATATGCGTTGGAAAAGGAAGATGTTTTAATCTGCTCCTTAATTCCCTGTTCATTCAGCTTAGCCATCCGTTCCCCTCCTTACAACAAGCTGTGAATATTCGCTGAAGGTTATCAGCGTTGCTTGTGCACCGTAAAAATCCTTGCCAAGTGTTCTGCTGAACCTATTGTTCCCTATTATAACACAGGACTGATCAATTTTAAAGGTTTTATCCAATGAATGGATATATATTATTTCCCCTGCACGTGAAACAGCAATTTTGTCACTGACTTTATATGTATTCCCGTTCTCTGTTAAATCCATGGATTTATGTAAAGCACTGTCAATGTAGACAGTATCCCGTTCATCGGCAAGATTTTCTGCATAGTATTTGTCATATCGGCTGTCAAGACCGATAATAACTGCCGAGTCCTTGTCATAAACCATAACAGCTCCGTTTATGCTGATATAGACATTTACAGTATGATTCTGCTGATAGCAGAAAACAAGTGATGCAATAATGGTTACAATGCAGATAAAGGCTGTAAGCTCTTTTATCATAACCTTTCCTTTAATCAGAAGCATAATGCCTGCAAGCAAAAAAACAGCACACATGGAAATACCGAATATCTCACCTGAAATATTGAGAAAAAGGAAGGCAAAATGCTTTGCGGTGAAGTCAATCACAGTAAGAAGAACATCTGATAAAAGCTGAATTACAGATGTCTGAAATTCGGTTATAAAAGGTACTCCGTAAACGAAACAGAAAACAATAACAGAAATAATGAGCAGTGTAATAAGGGGTTCAACAAGCAGATTCAGAATAACACTCAGAACGCTGACACTGCCGAAAAACAAATAAAGCACAGGTGTAACAGCAAGCAAAATTGAGACTGACAGAATTACACCCTTTGTTATATACAGCAAAACAATATTTTTGAACTTAATGCTTTTTATCACATTTTTATATATAACGGTTATTCCGAGAACTGCACAAACTGTCAGTACCGCCCCTGCATCCGTAACCGCAAAGGGATTAAAACACAGTATAAGTACAGCAAGACCTAAGGAATTGAGCGTATCGGCTTTATTGTTGACAAGCTTTGCAACAAACACAACCGAAAGCATTATACAGGCACGCACAGAGGATTTGGAAAAATCCGCAGCACCTACATAAACAAGCATCACTGCCATGGACAAAAACGTATCAACAGCTTTCGGGACTTTAAGCAGCTTCATAAGATAGTAAGCACCAAAGCTTATCAGTGATATATGAAAGCCCGAAACAGCAAGATAATGGCTCAATCCGCAAATTCTGAAATTATTCTGCACCTCAAGCGACAAACAGCTTTTGCTGCCTGTTAAGAGTGCAAGGCTTAAGCCTGCACTGTCCCCTGAAAGACTGTTTAACAGTATTGACTGAATATACTCCCTCAGCTCAATAAAGTAATAATTAACAGGCTTATGAGAATTTGATACAACCTCACCAAATTCATTAAGCCGTGCACAAACATAAATTCCGTCACCGTAAAGTCCATAACTTTTAAAAGGATTTTCCCCTGCTGTGTAAAAATACAGGTTGGAAGAAACAGTATCATAATAATCCGCATCTATCTCTTCATCACTTTTAAGATAAACCTTAATATTCTGCGGTGAACCAAGCATATCAATTTTTTCAGTTTCAACAATATAGGTATAAGTATTGCTTTCCTCATTATATTCAGGTATATCTATCATCCGAAACACGGCATCTGCAGACTTTTGCTCAAGCGTCCTTGCAGGTATTACACTGCTGTCACTTACAAGCATAAACATTGTGCAGGCAAATACAATACTGCCGAGCACAACACATATAACCCTGCCGTCCCTTGTAAATTTAATAAGCAGTGATGCAATAAAAAGCACCACTGCTATGGATAAAACAAGCCCTGCAAAAGGATAGGGAATCATATTAAGTATAACAAGAGTAACTGCAACAGTAAAACCTATAAATGCAAAAACTCTTTTCATACGTTATTCAACAGGCTCAATAACAAAGGAATATGCCTGCTTAACTCCTTTTTTCATAATATAAGGCTCACGGACAAATGCCTGACCCGGAAGATCACCGCCGACACCGACCTGCATATGGTCAATATTAACGGTCGTAATATCCTCATACGGGATATTATTGATATGCGTAGCCCTGTCAAGACCGTCAGTTGTGTAATGATAAGCAGAGAAATTGAGCGGGTCATTGAAATATGAAATAAATTTCAGTCCTTTGCCCTTTTTATTTGTAATGGTGAAATAACGAACATCAGCCCTGTTGGATGACTCCTGGGGGCGCATATAGCGGTATTCCATATCTGTAACGGTTGAAGCATACGTATCAATCTTATAGCCTGTTTTACGGTCACAGTAGTTTGGCAGCGGACCTCTGCCGTACCAGGTTACATATTCCATTTCCTTAGGCAGGGTCATTTTATAACCGAATCGAAGCATATTTGCATTCGATACTGCACTGTGATAAATATAAATTCTGCCGTTCGGATAAAGCTTAAAGGTGGCAACAGAATTTTTAAGCCCCTGTGTACTGTATGCAATATTGATTTCAACCGTATTGTCAGCACCTGCTTTTGCAACAGTTTTGACTGCCGAAACGTGCTTTGTTGCCCTCTGCCACATATAAAACGGATGCAGCTTTGTAAACTGCGGTGTGAAATTCAGAAAGTCAATGTCATTATCTGTCAGGGCTCTGAAATAGTTCGGCTCAATGGGTGAAAGCAGCAGCTCACTGCCGTCAAGCTGATAGCTGACAATTCTGCCGTTATGAACGACAAATTTAACCTTGTCATTATATACGGTAACTCTTTTTCCCTTCTGTTCAAAGGTTAAATCACCCTTATTCTCTGGAGCAACAGGCTGGGGCATTTCATTGATAATAAACTGATCCCACGCAACCTCATAATTTGACTTAAGACCGAGTGTTTTTTTCTTGGTGAAAAAACCGATTGTCAATACAACCTCTTTATCCATCGGCACACTGTCATAGGAATAAGGGATAGTTACAAAGGTTTCCGAAAGCGGCTCACATTCAAATTTATCAAGCTCACCGCTTTCAACAACCTCACCCTCAGCCTTAAGCTCCCACTTGCATCTGAAAGCACTGACATCGGTAAACAGGTATTTATTTTTAACCTTGAACTTGCCGATTTTTAGGTCAAATTCTTCACACTTAATATACTGATAGCCCTTTTTAACCTGTAAAATCTGCGGGTGAGGAACACGATCGGCACCGATTATACCATTTGCACAGAGTGCTCTGTTGGAGCCTGTCATAGCCGTAGTATTGGGAATGTCAATCAGCTTTTTAGGCTCCTTGCCTTCAAAGTCAATACCGTAAAGCCAATTGTCCTTACCATTTTCATCCTTCACGTGAAGTGCCTGATCAACAAAATCCCAGATAAAGCCGCCGCACATATTATCATACTTTTCAAAATCAGCTATGTATTCATCAAAGTTGCCCAATGAATTTTCCATTGAATGGGCATATTCACAAAGCAGAATAGGCTTGCCCTCATACATTTCGGGCTTAATGGGCTTACTGTCGGCTGCAAGCTGATTCGCAATATTATCATAAAGCGAAATAGAGATTTCCTGCTTATTACCGAGCTTTTCCATTACATCTGCTGTGGGGTACATACGTGAGATAACATCACTTTTTGTCTGGTCAAAATCGCCCTCATAATGAAACTGACGTGTGTCATCAAGTGCAAGCGCTGCTTCCTTCATTTTCATAAAGTTATCGCCGTCACCTGCTTCATTGCCAAGGGACCACATAAAGATACAGGGGTTATTGCGGTCACGCAGCACCATTCGTTCCATTCTGTCAACCGTCTGACCTGTCCACATCGGGTTAGAGCCGGGTACACCCTTTCGGCGTACGCCGTGGCTTTCCACCTCACATTCATCCATAACATAAAAGCCGTATTTATTACACATTTCATAAAAATAGGGGTCATTCGGATAGTGTGAGGTACGGATTGAATTGATATTATTCTGCTTCATAATATCGAGGTCCTGCGCATAACGCTCTCTTGGAACTGCCCAGCCGCAATCGCCGTCAAAATCGTGACGGTTAACACCGTGAAGCATTAACGGCATACCATTGAAAAATATTTTTTCACCCTTGATTTCAACCTTTTTAAAGCCTATCTGATATGTTTTAACAACAGCAACCTCACCATTGACAATAAGGGTCATAACAAGGGTATAAAGATTCGGATGCTCAGCTGACCACTTTTTAGGTGCTTTCACATTTTGGCTGATTGTAAGCTTATCATCACGAAGGGAAAGCTTAACAGATTTATCACCAAGCTCGATTTCCCTGCCTGTATCAGCAATAAGCTTTGCCTTAGCTGTGAGCTTGCCTTTTGTGCCGTCGTAATTTTTTATGAACATATCAAGGGTTAAATCGGAATCCTTGAAATCAACATCGAAATCCGTTCTGACATAAAAATCCCTGAGGCACACCTTTGACTCGCCGTACAGATAAACCTCTCTGTAAATACCGCAAAGCCACCACATATCCTGATCCTCAAGATACGTGCCGTCGCAGTATCTGTAAACCTTGGCACAAACAAGATTTTCACCCTCGGTAAGATACTTGGTAACATCAAATTCGTGAGGCGTCATAGAGCCTTGGGAATAGCCAACAAAATCTCCGTTGACATAAACCTCAAGCGCCGCCTTTGCCGCACCGAAGTGAAGAAAAACCTCTCTTCCCTCAAGTGCTTCATCAAGAACAAAGCGCCTTCTGTAAAAACCGATTTCCTGCATTTTACGGCTAATTGACGGTATTTTGCGCTTGTTTCTGCTGATAGCCCTGGGGAAGGTACTTGCATAGTAATAAGGCACAGAATATCCCTCTGTCTGCCATACAGACGGAACCTTTATCTCGTTCCATTGGCAATCGTCAAAATCTTTATTTATAAAAGCATCAGGCTGATTGTCAACACCCATCTGCCAGTGGAATTTCCACATTCCGTTAAGAGATTGCTTATACTTACCGTCCTCACCTGAGAGTGCTTCCTCCTCGCTGTCAAAAGGCAAAAACAGTGCATGACCGTCTTCCTTATTCACATTGAAAACCGACGGATCCTCCCATCTGAACTTAGCCATAATACTCCCCTTTTAATTAATAATATAATATATTTATAGTATACTAAAAAATGTAAAAAGTCAATATAGACAACAGTTGACGGATTTGTTATAATGAATAGTTAGAAACGGATTTGTTTGGAGATTTAAAAATGATTGTAAGAGTGAACAGTAATAATTTGGAAGAATACGAAAGCTTTATAAAAAAGCACCCCAAGGGATTATTTCAGCATTCATCAAAATGGGCAGGCGTTAAGGACGCCTGGAAATTTGAGGCAGTAATGCTTAAGGATGACAACGGTGAAATCAAGGGTGCTGCGGCTGTTTTAATCAGGAGTATTCCTGTTATAAAGAAATCCCTTATGTACTGCTGCCGCGGCTTTGTGTGCGATGAAAATGATTTTGATACCTTTGACAAGCTCTTCAATGCACTGCTTGAGGTTGGAAAGGAATACGGTGCTTACTGCTTAAAAATTGACCCTGAAATTGTTATCGAGAACAAAGAATTTAAAGAGCACTTAATCAAAAAAGGCTTTATTGAATTAAACCCCGGCTGTATGGATTTTGAGAATGTGCAGCCAAGATTTGTATACTGCTTTGATTATAACGGTCTCAGCGAGGACGAGCTTATGCTCACCTTTAAGAGCGACTACCGCAACAGAATCAGAAAAGCACCTAAAAAGGGTGTTGAGGTAAAAATATGCGACAAAGAGGCTCTTGATGATTTTGTAAGGATTATGAGTGAAACAGGCGAACGTGACGGCTTTTCAACAAGACCTAAGGAATATTTTGCTAAAATTCTTGACTGTATGACAGACGATGCAAGGCTTTATATGGCTTACTACGAGGGCAAAGCTATTGCAGGCACAATAGCTATAAAATGGGGTCAGAATGTGATGAAATACCAGTATGGTGCTTCATCAAACGCACACCGCAATGTTTACCCGAACTATGCTTTACAATGGGCAATGATGCAGTGGGGTATGGAATGCGGCTGCAAGGTTTATGACTTCGGCGGTATTTCAGGCGACTGTCAGAATCCCGATAATCCGCACTACGGGCTGTGGAGATTCAAGCACGGCTTCGGCGGATATATGAAGGAGTTTGTAGGTGAATTTGACTATGTAATCAACAAGCCTGTATATAATTTATATAATCTTGCAACAAAGGTGCTTGAGAAAATAAGGTAAAATTATGAGCAGATATGTAATTGACAAAAAGCTACTTGAAGAGAATATAAAACTGATTAAGGACAAAGCAGGCGTGCCCCTTATCGGCGTTGTCAAGGGCAACGGCTACGGCTTCGGCATTCAGGAATTCAGCACCGTCCTTAAAGAAAACGGCATTAAAACCTTTGCTGTTACCGAGGTGGACGATATAGCGGAGTTAAAAGAAGTTCTTGACAATGAGGACATACTCGTTATGCGATCAACCTGTATTGAGGACGAGGCAAGACTTGTTGCTGAAAACGGATGCATTGCTACCATTGGCTCTCTTAATTCAGCCGAAGTGATGGACAAGGTATCCAAAGACCTTGGTGTAAAAACAAAATGCTATTTAAAAATAGACACAGGAATGGGACGCTACGGCTTTATGCCAAGCGAGGTTGAAAGTGCAATCAGATGCTATGACTTTGAAAACCTTGATTTCATTGGAGCGTACACGCATTTTTCATCCGCATTCACGAATACAGAATTAACAAAGGCTCAATTAGCCCTTTTTAAGGACACCATGGCACAGATTGAAAAGGCTGGCAAAAAGGTCGGTATTCTTCACGCTGCCAACTCCCCTGCTCTGCTCAATGTCAGCGATGTATGCCTTGACAGTGTGAGAGTCGGCTCAGCCTTCACAGGCAGGGTCATAACGCAAAGCAAAACAAAGCTGAACAGGATCGGCAGGCTTGAGGCTGAGGTTATTGAAATCAAAACCGTACCTGCAGGCTACTCTGTTGGCTACAACGGACTTTATAAAACGAAAAGAGAAACGAAGATTGCCATTGTTCCTATCGGTCATTATGACGGCTTCGGACTGGCGAAAGAAAAAGAGACAGCCGACCTGAGGTCCGTGCTGTCACAGCTGAAAAAATATCTGAATAAAAAACAGATGTATGTTAAAATCGAAGGAAGAATGTACAGCGTTATCGGTGAAATCGGGTTAAGCCATACCGCTGTTGATGTAACAGACAGTGATGTAAAAATCGGTGACACAGCATCCGTTGACATTTCACCGCTTATGGTAAATCCGAGAATTAAAAGAGTTTATGAATAACATTCAAAAAAGCAGATACCTGACAAGGTATCTGCTTTTTCTTATATCTTAAATTTTATCAAGTTCCTTTTTCAGCCATTTATAATAGATGTTGTTTTTATTTATGGGCAAATTTGCCTTTATTGTGCAGTACACCTCATTAAACAGCCCGTAAAACGCACATTTTATATCACAGTTCTTTGAGGTTTTAAATTTACGCTTGTATGTATTATATAAATCCAGCTTATCACCTGTTTGATTTCTGAGCTGAAACAAATCAAATTCTCTGTCTGCCCATTTGCTTTCAAGAGGGTCAATAATTGCAGTGACCTTTAAATTTTTGTCACACAGAATATTCCATACATTCAAATCGCCGTGAACAAGGGCAGGCTTATCAACAGGTTCACAAAAGATGACATCAAATTTGTCGAACGCCTGCTGCATAAGCACAGTGACATCATTTGAAATCAAATCATTTCTTTTCAAAGCAGTGTTCAGAATATCCAAAGCAAACGGTCTGTAATAGTCAAACCAATCGGTATATACAGCATTGCCTGTCAAGCCATAATATTCATTAGTCTGACTATGCCAGTAAAGCAGTGCATCAGTAACCTTATCAGCATACGCCGCCTTTGCTGCTTTGGATTTAAAGGCAAGAAATACACTGTTCCCCGCATATGTACCGCCCGGCATATACTGCATACAGATAAAATCAACAGGCACGGTCTTATTGGCTTTTGCTGTAAAATACACCTTGGGAATCTCAACAGGACATCCGTCACCTAAGAGTGTCAAATCCCGTACTTCATTTTCAAACATTTCATCAGCAAGACAAGCCTTGATTACAACACGATAAGGCTTGGTGCTTATTTCAGCATAATACACATAGCCAAAATAACCGCCGCCGCAATAATGAATTTTATTTACATCACAATTAAAGTAATCTGACAGAGCCTGCTCAGCCCAGACAATTACTTCATCCTTAGTAAAATTCTTTTTGACAGGAATATTCATACACTTCTCCTGTTAATTTTTTTATATTACTTGTTTGAGAAGCGTATCGCCATTCTCATCAAGCAGTCTGATTGTTTTTTCAAGATGAACAACGCTTTCATCGCTATCGAAATCACTGTCGGTAAATACACAAACAAAGGGATTGGTTGGGTCAAGCTCTCGCATAACGGTTTCCACATTATCAATGGTAATTTCAAAGGCAGCAGCCTGCTGAGAATTACTGCCGTAAAACACATATGCATATTTTGTATTGTAACGATTCATAGAACTAAAGCTGAAATTGATTTCATCATTCATAAGATAAGTATCGGTTGGTTTATAATATCTGCCTGTGGACTGAATAAGACCAAAGGGGGCTCTGTGATAAAAGGTTAAATAGGATTGACCGTAAGGAGAGGTTTCTATTTTATATTTTTGATATTCACAGCCATAATCCGCGCCGTCTACAATCTGCGTATATGTTGCAGTACTGCCAAACCCGTCGGATATTTTTTCACTTGAAACGGTTGAACCGAGGAAAATAAAAACAGTAAAGCCGAAAACACACACAAACAAAACCACTGCTGCAATGATGAATTTCTTTGCTTTAGACATAGTTAATCCTCCAGCTTATTTTTAAGCTCGTTTACAGACAGACATTTTGCCTCCTTCAGCAGCTTTTTATACCTGTCCATATTATACTGTGAATGCTCGGTTTCCTTGCTCCAGAGGTGAATGGTCCAGCTGTCCTCGCCAAAATATGTAACAATCAAAACACCGATAACAGCCATTTTAATTTTTGAAAGAACATCATAATCATTTACTGCTGTTAAAAAATATCGGAATATAAAATACGATGCAATGTTTTCGTTAAACACCTCGTCTGACACAGGCTTTGCGGAGCCGTTTTCAACCCTTTCAAGCCACTGAGGATTGATAAGCTCAGGATTGCGGAAAACATCAAAAAAAGCAATAGGGTTGTCCCCTTCCTGATACTCTTCCAAATCCTGCTGAATTTCCGCACCGAAATCAAGCAGCTTAATCAGTCTTTGATTGACAGGCAAGCTTCTGTCCTGCACAATATCAAAGGCTTTTTTTCTTGCCTTTGTCAGATAAAAATAGGTCTGTGCATCAATCTCATTAAGCTCAGGCGGCAAATCGTTAAGCTCGTCAACAAAGTGCATAGGCTCTGTCAATTCCCACATCATATCGCTTGCCACAGGGCAGGAGAAAGAAACACCCATTTCACGCGTTCCTCCAAAATCATTGATAAATCTCGGGAACATACGGCAGGTATAAGGAGTATGCTCTCCACCGATTGCAATATGCATATCGCAGAGATTTTCCTGATTTAAAAAAGGACAGCGTTTTTTGTCGGCAAGTCTGAATATTGTATTGCCGAATTCATCCTTATCAAGCACGCTGTCAATTCTCTTTCTTATATCGCCTGTGAGCGTTTTATAATATTCCAGTGACTGCTCGTCAGCATCAACCTCCCAGCCCTGACAGCAGGAATCGGGACAGTCACCGGCAATACATTTAAAATCCTTATAAAAGGACGGAGTTCTCAAAATCATTTTATTTTACCTAAACAATAAAAATTAATCATTCTCAAACAGAGGAGTAGAAAAATATCTTTCGGCAGTATCTGGAAGAACAGTGACAACGGTCTTGCCCTTGCCCAGCTTTTTGGCAAGCTTTTTTGCTGCGGCAACATTTGTTCCGCTGCTGATACCGCACATAATACCCTCAAGCCTTGCAAGATCCTTTGAGGTCTGAATCGCTTCCTCGTCGGTAATGATACAGATATCCTCATAAATATTCTGATTTAAAATATCAGGTATAACACCGTCGCCGATACCCATCTGATTATGCGTACCGACCGTACCGCCTGCAAGAATTGCCGCATTTTCAGGCTCAACTGCCCATATGGTAATCTGTGGATTCTGTGCCTTAAGCACCTCGCCTATGCCGGTTATTGTTCCGCCTGTACCGATACCGGAGCAAAAGCCGTCTATCGGACCTGCAACCTGCTCCAATATCTCAAGTCCTGTATGATGACGGTGCACCATGGGATTTGCAGGATTTTCAAACTGCTGAGGGATATAGACATTCGCATCCTCCTCCCGCATTCTAATAGCAGTTGCAAGACATTCCTCAATACAGTCGCCGATATTGCCTGCATCGTGAATTAAAATAACCTTTGCACCATAGTGCTCAACAAGCATTCTGCGTTCACGTGAAACGGAATCAGGCATAATGATAACTGTCTTATAGCCTCTGACAGCACCGACAAGAGCCAGACCTATACCCTGATTGCCGCTTGTGGGCTCAACAATGATTGTATTTTCATGGATAAGACCCTTTGCCTCAGCATCGCAAATCATATTGTAAGCCGTTCTTGTTTTGATTGAGCCGCCCACATTAAGACCTTCAAACTTAACAAGAATATCTGCCGAATCATCATCAACCATTTTATTTAATCTGACCATAGGTGTATGACCTATGGCATCAAGCACATTATTATAAACCATATTACTACCCCTTAAAATCTATCTAATACATTTTACACATTTCGTGCAAAAAAGGCAATAGATATTTGAACTATAAAAAATAATCTGCTATTTTTCAAGTAATTTAATAATTTCAGCGGTTTCAACCTCATAGCCGAAAACATTCGGATGAAGTCCGTCATATGTATATTTATTGTTAAACATACCGTTGCCGTCAGACAGCTTTTCCGTCAGATCAAGCACGGTAATTCCATACCTTTTTTCAAGAATACCCAGCTTATCATTCAGTTTTCCGATAACAGCATTTTTCTTTTTAATGTATCTGCTGTTTTTTCCGCCCACAGGAAAAACCTTTAAAAGAATGATTTTTGTATCAGGGCAGAAATCACGCGTTTTACAGATAATCTCTTCAATATTACCGAAAATATAATTTTCATCTGCACCAACGCTTATATCATTCGTTCCGATTAAGTAAACGACATTCTTCGGCATAAGACATAAAACATTGCTCTGCAGACGCTCAAGCAGCCTGTCACTTGTGTCACCGCTGATACCGCGGTTATACACCTCAAGCGCATTTCTTTTTTCATACGCACGGTAAAGCTCCATATTACAGATTTCCGTTATAGAATCCCCTGCAATCACGGTCTGATTTTTCTTGCAGTAATGCTTGTTGAGATGTGCAAAATTCGTCGCTTTATTCTGCTTTTCTGCATTATATGCTGTTCTTTTTCTAAATCTTTTTAAGTTCATAAATTATTCTCTTTCGCTTATCATTGTGTTTGCTTCCAAAGCATTTTATTATCGTCAAAACAATATTCAATTCTGCCGTCATCACACAGGTATGATAAATAGGACCTGATTGTGCTGCCGATTAAAACATACTGATTTGTGTTCATCACAAGTGAATATCTGTCAAATATCTGCTTCAATATTTCCTCAAAGGTAACAGGCTTTTCACAGATATGATAGATTGCTTCGGTTATTTCACTGACTTTATCCCTGTTCAGCTGAATCAGCGCACCGATATTTTCCGCTGCTTCACAGTGTGACGGAATAAACATTTTTCCATCTGTTTTTTCAAGCTCATCCAGCGTTGAAAGAAACGCCCGCACATCATAAATAAAAAACAGATGATATTTATGGATTGTTTCCTCGCTGAAAAGCGAATCGGCAAGGAACAGAACATTATCCGATGTTCTTATTCCAATCATATCAAAAAAATGACCTTTAAGTTCAAACCATTCCAAGCCCTCAGGCAGGTTATTTTCAATCGGTTTTGCATCCGTATCCTTAGCCATAAGAAATTTATTTTTAAGACCTTTGAAAGGATAACCGCCGTAAAGGAATGAAGGCTCAAGCAAGGTGTGCTGTGTAAAGCTTTGTTCCATACCATAGGCATAAATATCACAGCCTGTTCGGTCTGCAATGATTTTATTGCCGCCGATATGGTCGGCATTTGAATGGGTATTGATAATACCCCTGACCTTCCAGCCCTGCTCATTAATTATTTTTAAAATCTTACGACCTGCGTCCTTATCATTGCCGCTGTCAATCAGATAGACATTATGATCATCAGTCCTATATATTCCTATGTTCGTAGGATTTTTAATATAATAGGTCTTTTCACCGACCTGAATCAATTCCATAATAAACTCCTTATTTTACCAGCTTCCGCCGCCACCGCCGCCGAAGCCGCCGCCTGACATACCACCACCGCTGAAACCTCCGCCGGACACACCGCTGCCACTGCCAAGACTGTGACCGCCACTGCTGCCGCCTGTTTCAACAGGACGCACCTGCATTGAACGGCTGCAGTCCCTAAAGGTACTGTTAATAAAGTAAATATATCCCAAGCCATGGTAATCGGTACCGCACCATACAGGCGGCTCCATTGCAATAGGCTCGAACTTTTCCACCCATTTTTTTGATACTCCAAGCACATAAGTATATGGCAGGATATTATAAAAATATTGCGGGTCATCCTCAACAAGTGCTTCAAGCTTTTCTTTTTCAGCAGTTTCAAGGAAAATTTTAAAGCCGTTAATCATCTGCAGCATTCTGTGACCGTCATCAGTCCGTTTTCTTACAAAGAAGGATATAATGAAAGCACAAAGATAAATAACATATCCCCCAATAAGTGCATAGATGCAAGGTGCGGTTTGGTATGAATCCTCAAAAATCATATAATTTACAAACATAAACCCGATAATGAAAACCCAGCAAATCATTCGCATTGTAAGTGAATGATTTACAAACACCTTTCTTCGGTTACGGCTGGTATTATATGACTCTTTAATCATATCTATATAAATATAGAAATCTTTCTCAAGCCTTGATTTATAAGTGGTATCACCATGCATAAACAGTCCGTTCATAAAGGTTTTCTTTGACTGGTCATCGCCGTCATAGCTTTTCACTCTATTAATAACATAACTTCCGTTACGTTCATTTATGGTCAGATAACCCTCATTCGCAAGCTCAATAAGCAGCGGCACAACATCCTCGCCTGTTACAGCGCCTTTATACCAATAAGCCACGTCGACGCAGTTCATACCCTCAGGCGGATAAAATTCCACCACATCTATTACCTTTTTGTCCTTGCCGAATATTCTCCATATAACGAGTACTGCAATAAGTAAAATGCACGGAAGAATGATAAGTCCTGCAACAGACATATTTTCTTTCGTCTTATCAATCTGAAAATAGCCCTCAGGCAGCTCAAGCCTTGCTGTCAGCCCCATACGGCTGCCAAGAGGCATAGTCATTTTGCCCGTAATTCTATTGCCGTCAACTGAATAATCAACTGCTTCAGTTCCGACCTCTCCTTTATAGCCAGCGGAAAAGCCAAGCTTTGAGCTATCAAATTCCTTAGGCATATTGATTTCAAAGGTAACATTTTGAATGGCAGTATCCCATTCAGTACCTATAATATTGTAATAAAACTCATCGGCACCCTCAAGCAGGTCTTTGCCTATAATATAATTATAGGACAGAACATAGGTATGACTGCCGGTAATGGTGCTGTTCGCATTACCAATCTGAATGGTGTAATCATCTGTTGAGAATTTATAAGGATCACTGCATTTGAAATGCTTTACCTTGATTTTAGCATTTGAGGAACTTCCATCCTCTCTTTCAACAGCAAATCTGCGTGGAATTGTGCGATAAATACCGTGACGTGCTTCATTGAAGTTAACGTCAATTGTTTCTGTAATATGCAGAATGTTATCTTCATCAACATCTATTTTCACATCATAATTATCTATTACATACGGATAGTATTTCTCCCCTGCTGCAAAAGCATTGAATGCAGGAAGAACAGCAATTATCAATATAAAAAGTGAACATAATAATGACTTAACTTTTTTCATTAGAATTCCACCTTTACATTCTCACGTTCCTCACTGTTTTCAATTGCATACATTGTCTGTCGTTTAAAATTAAACATAGATGCTACTATATTTGACGGGAACATCTGAATTTTATTGTTGTAGTTTTTAACTACCGCATTATAATACTTTCTCGCATTGGCAATATCCTCCTCAGTTCTCTGCAACTGATTGTTGAGGTTGATAAAATTCTCATTTGCCTTTAACTGCGGATACTGCTCAGCGACAACATTAATGCTTGCAAGACCGCGTGACAGCGCCTTATTCGCTTCAAGCTTTTCATCAACCGATAAATCCTGATAGCGTACATTTCTTGCACTGATAACATTCTGCAGTGTTTCTGCCTCGTGCTTTGCATAGCCCTTGACAGATGCAACAATGTTCGGAATTAAATCCCAGCGTTTTTTCAGATAAACATCCATGGTGGCAAAAGCCTCTTCAACAGAATTTCTGAGCTTAACAAGTGCGTTGTAGGCTGAAATAAAACCTAAAATAACAGCCAGCAAAACAACAACCACTGCACCGATAATAATATACTTAATCATAATTTCCTCCTTATAATAATTATTATATAAATTAGCTTTTATATAAGTAATTATATAGAGGTAAAGTGTTAAAGTCAAACAATAAAAAAATTTTAAAAAAAGGGGTTGACAAATGCATTGGGCTTTGGTATAATGCATATCGTTGAGCGAGAGTGGCGGAATCGGCAGACGCGCACGTTTGAGGGGCGTGTGGGGCGACTCGTACGGGTTCAAGTCCCGTCTCTCGCACCAAGGAACAGTTATTTCCATTAGGATTTAGCTGTTCTTTTTTTATGTAATTCAAGTTCAAAAGAAAACTATTGAAATAGCCACTTTTCAGACATTTGATTGATATGTTCATCTCTTATTTATCAGAAATTGAAAAACGACCATTTAAGTCAAGAGAAAAGCAGGAGTCCTAAAAATAATCATTGTCGACACCTGCTCGGCACTTTCTGATTTACTGATTATTTGTCATCAGTAGTATAAGTGGCATATAAAAATAAATATATTTGTGTTGATAAGCACCCTAGTTTATTAGAAAAAGTAGACTAGGGTGTTTTTTGCTATATATTGGAAATTTGCGTGGAAAAAGGCAGAAGATTTTTCAAAATCACCTATATATAATTGAAAGAAGGTGAAAGTGGGTGATTGATATTGATAAGAAGAATATAAAAAATAGCACATTGAACGGTGTATATGAAACAATAAGTGAGCTTATTGGCTTTGATAATACAGTCAAGTTATATGAAAATTTTCACGGAAATCAAATCAATTTTCCCACGCGATTGTTTTCCAAGGAATTTGTCTTACAGGAAGCCATCAAAGCCTATGACGGAACATCTGAATCAATAAATAAAATAGCTACAAAATATAACTATTCAGAACGAACAATCCGTAAATTACTTAAAGACCATTTAGATGAAATATAAAGAAAGAGGTATTGTATATGGAAACAAAAGAAATTGAAAATCAAAATCCAAAGCAGAAAAAGAAAGTTATAACAAAAGTAGTATGCGTTGTTGTAGCAATTTTACTTATGATAGGCATTGCATTTATTGTGGCAAATTATGTGCATAAAAATAATGCCCTGCCTGCTTCTGCTGAGGTCAAGAACGGCTTGTCAGCATATGAGCTTGCAGTAGAGCAGGGATATAACGGCAGTCTTGAAGAATGGTTGAAAACGCTTGACGGCAAGTCTGCTTATGAAATAGCAGTTGAAAACGGCTATTCAGGAACTGAAGATGAGTGGAACAAAGCAATTGCAAATGTTTCTCAAAATAGTGTAACAATCAAAAATGCCGAATTTTCTAAAGACGGTGATTTGATAATTACCCTTTCAGACGGAACAACCATCAATGTGGGTAAGGTTGCAGGCTCTGACGGTAAAGACGGTACAAACGGAAAGAACGGCACTAACGGAGCAAATGGTGCTGATGGTAAAAATGGAATTGACGGAACTAATGGTATCAACGGCAAAGATGGTAAAAACGGAATTAATGGTACAAATGGCGTAGATGGTAAAGATGGTCAAGACGGTACTAATGGTGTAAACGGCAAGGACGGACAGGACGGCAAAGGCATTTCATCCGCAAGCGTGAATGATGATGGTCAGCTCATCCTCACATTTTCAGATGGCTCAACTGTTAATCTTGATAAAATCGTAGGCACAAATGGCATTGATGGTGTAAGTGTAACCAATTCCGTAATCAATGATAACGGCGAATTAGTATTAACCTATTCAAACGGACAAGTATATAATCTTGGTAATGTAATCGGTGCAGACGGAAAAGATGGTACAAACGGTATTGACGGCAAGAATGGTGTTGATGGCAAGGACGGAATAAGCATTACATCATCTGCTGTTAATGCAAACGGTGAACTTGTTTTAACTTATTCTGATGGCACAACTGCTAATCTTGGCACTATCGTAGGCAAAGACGGTGTGAATGGAACTGATGGAGCAAAGGGAGATAAAGGTGATACAGGTCTTAATGGTAAAGACGGCGTTGACGGTATCAGCGTAACCAATGCAGAAATCAATTCCAATGGTGAATTGGTGCTTACATACTCCAACGGTCAAAAATCCAATGTCGGCAATGTTATTGGTGCTAAGGGTGAAAAGGGTGACACAGGCGAAAAAGGTGCCGACGGTAAAAACGGACTTGACGGCAAGGACGGAATCAATGGTACGGACGGTAAAGATGGTATCAACGGAACTAATGGTAAAAACGGACAGGATGGCATTAGTGTAATCAAGTCCGAAATCAATGCAAACGGTGAATTGATAGTTACTTATTCAAATAATGTTATCGACAATCTTGGTGTTGTTGTAGGTACAGACGGCAGAGATGGAAAAGACGGCATTAATGGCAAGGATGGTCGAGATGGTGTTGACGGACAGAACGGTCTTGACGGTAAGGATGGACTTAATGGTATTGATGGTCAGGACGGTGTAGGTATAGACACAATCATAATTGAAGATGGTACACTTAACATCACCTTATCAAATGGAACAACCTTAAATCTCGGCACAATAAAAGGCACCGACGGCAAGGACGGTGTCAATGGCACAGATGGTATTAACGGAACTGACGGTATAGGCATTACAGAAACAAGCATCAATGATTTAGGCGAACTTGTGATTGCCTATTCTGACGGTACAACTACAAATCTTGGCAAGGTTGTTGGCGAAAACGGAAAAGACGGAGCAGACGGCAACAATGGTATTTCAAAAACAGAAATCAACGAAAATGGCGAGTTAGTGATTACCTTTGCAGACGGCACATCAACTAACCTTGGTACTGTTGTAGGCAAAGACGGCAAGGATGGTCGTGATGGAATAGATGGTGCAAAAGGTGACAAAGGTGATACAGGTACTGACGGTAAAGATGGTATTGATGGCAAAGACGGCTTGAATGGTACTGATGGACAGGATGGTAAAGACGGTATCGGTATCAACAATGTAAATATTAATGCCAAAGGTGAACTTGTTCTCACATTCTCGGATAATCAGTCCATCAACCTTGGTTGCATTGTCGGCAAGGACGGAAAAGACGGAACAAATGGTATTGATGGTATCGACGGTAAAGACGGCGTTGATGGTGCTAAAGGTGAAAAGGGTGACACAGGCGAAAAAGGTGCTGACGGTAAGGATGGAGTTAATGGCACAAACGGAGTTGACGGCAAAGACGGTCAGGACGGCGTAGGCATTGACAATGTAACAATTTCCGATGACAGTGCATTGACTGTAACGCTTACCAACGGCACAGTATTAAATCTTGGCAACATTAAGGGTGCTGATGGTATCGGCATTTCAAAATCAGAAATCAATGCAGACGGCGAACTTGTTTTGACCTATACAAATGGTGATATTAAAAATCTCGGTAAGGTAACAGGCAGAGATGGCATAGACGGTACTGACGGCACAGGAATAAAGAGTGTTACGCTTTCAAAAGATGGTGAGTTAATCATTACTCTTTCAGATAACACAGTTCTTAATCTCGGCAATATCAAAGGTGAAAAAGGCGATAAGGGAGATAAGGGCGATAAAGGTGATAAGGGTGATACTGGCAGAGGTATTGCGAAAGCCGAAGTTATTAATGGTGATTTATGGATAACATATTCTGATAGTAACGGAATAGCAATTAATATTGGTAAAGTATCTGATAATCTATATGACAATGATGATGTCTTGGAGTATGTTCTGCTGGATGATGGAACATATGGTGTAAAAGCAAAAATGACTGCACGAAATTTTGATAAAATAGAAATTCCGCAAACACATAACGATATTGAGGTTACGCAAATCCTAGACTCAGGATTTTCACAAATGCCATATTTATCAAATATAACATTACCAAATACTATAAAAGCTATTGGAAACCATGCATTTTCTTATTGTAATAATCTTACTGATGTTATATTTTCAGAATCATTAGAAAGTATAGGTACATATGCTTTTTATGAATGCCATAATTTGGAAAAAATAGAATTACCGAATTCTCTTGCGTTTATTGGAAAATATGCTTTCTATAATTGTAATTTAAAATCTGGTTCAATACCTAAAAAAAATTGGAAAGTATCTTCATTTACTGCTTACTCAACAACTGACGGAAACAAAACCCGTCTTACTGTTGAATTCAAAAAAGGTACATACTCTGTTTATAATAGTAGTACAAGTAAGTTAATATTTAATGGTAATCCACAACCAAATCAATTAACAAGTCTATGCAAATCTGTTAGTGTATATGGTCATCGAGATGCTTCTCTATATGAGGGTGACTGGTCTTGTACTGCAATGCTATAGTATAAAGTAACAAAATTATTGTTATATAAATCCCATAACCATTAATTAGGTTATGGGATATTTTTTGTTCGGAGGTGAGAAAATGAAAGAGGTTTATTTTCTGATAGGTTTTGTGACTACGATAGCCACAATACTTGTTACTGAAAACGCAATACATCAAGTAAATTCAAAGAAGAAAAATCAATAAAATTAAGTAAAGGAGCATATAAAATGACGTTTTTTCTTACTACCTGCACTACTTCTGTTGCGATTGAGTACATAATTGCAGGAGCTACGGCAGGTATCAGTTTATTGACGGTAGGAACTAAAATCAGAAAGAATAGTGGAAATGCAAAGAATAGAAAAAAGAGATGATATTGATTTGATTGATAGTCATTACTTAATCAAAAAATATTTGCTAAATCAATTTAATCTTATATGTAAAAATTATGATTGCACTGACTTAAAACAAGTTGGTGCAATTTTTTATTTGCAAGATAAAACTGACTTGAAAAGGTATAAAGAAATAGGTTTGTCATTACCGTTTAATATGGCGATTTATGATATTTCCAACTTGCTTATATTAGAAGATAACAAGTCAAAAATTAAAATATTTCAAACAGTCTATTTGCTTAATAATGATATGGCAATTACAGTTATCTTTGATATAAATATTTTAGATAATCTAATTAAGTCATGGTTTCTTGAAGATTGCACAGAAAGAACGGTGTATTTATAATGTTTGATAAAGAAAAATATATCAGCAAAGGTATAAATGAAAAGCTGTCTGCTGACCTAATCACCATTCTTTGGATGATGATAGATGAAGCAAAAACTAAAACGGATCTGGATTATTTTCAAATATTCCGTTTGTCGGTATCTTATCAGGATGGCATTAGGGTACAGAAGATAATACACGAACAAGAAAAACCACGATATAAGCATTCTATTTGTGTCTTATGTGATACACCACCGATAAACGCCAAAATCTATTGTATAGATGATAGTATTGGTCATTCAACAATGATATTAGCTGAAGAATACTGAAAGGAGATAAAAAATGAAAACAATTACACACAAAATGACTATTGAAACAGAGTTAGTTTGTTCTGAGGACGGTAAGCATACATATGAGGTGGTCAAAAGATTTCCTGATATTGTTGGCGAGAAAGCATATATTATTTTGCTCTATCCAACAAGAACAAGAGATAATATGTATTCAGACGACAGCACACTAAATCACCTTGTTTCGCATATAAAAGAATTAGGCTTGAATGAGCTTAGAATTATCAATTTATTTTCAAATGTAGTAAATGGAAAAATGAGCTCAAGAGGACTGAATTCTGATGAGGATAACCTCAAATACATTGAAGGCATAATGAAAAATAAAAACTTTGCAGATTTCAAATTTATTGTAGCGTGGGGGACTAGCATGGCTAGTTCCTACGCCTGCCAGCAATCAAAAGCAGAAGTATTCAATATGTTCAAAAAGTATAGTCCCAAAGGTAAGCTTTATCAGCTTGGAACAAATAATGATAATATTACAGTTGATTTTGCTCATCCCTTATTCTTAGGCATAAGAGCAAAGAATTCAATATGGAAATTGGAAGAGGTCAAAATCAAGAAAAATATGCTCAATCTACCTGAACAGAAATTTAAACAAATTTCTGTTAAAGAAAAAGAATTAGATTTTTGATTAGGTGCAAAGGGGGCGTGTGATTTCAGAATTTTTTTGTGAATTCATATTTTGCCATTCAAAAAGTTTAGATAATCAACGCCACTTATCCCCCTGTATAAATTAGAAGAACAGAGTGTCTTAATTGATACTCTGTTCTTCTTCATTAATCATTATTTATTTTTTTAGTAATTGCGTAATATAATCAATCTGTTTTTGGTCATTAAAAACTTCTATATTTAGTGGTCGATTTAATTCTTCTTCACTTATTGGCTTGGTGTGCAAATGCTTAAACAGATACAAAATAGTATCAGTTATCTCATTGTTGAACTTCTGCAAAATTTCTGTTGTCCATTCAAAATCATTCCCTTTAAAGTATCCTGAGTTAATATAAAAACCAAAATCAAAACTCTGCTCTAATTCCTCATCAGTAAAATTTTCTTTGTCTTCAAGATATAGGTCTGGTGATGTGATGAAAGGATTTGTTGAAAATATTTCTTTTGGTATTAATTCTTCTAATCCAGTTTTAACAGCACATATAGCTTTTCTTTCTATCTCTTCTTTCAGATATTTTAAGTATGTAAAATTGAAAGCTTGACGGAGATGAGAATCTATAAATTCATCGGTTGTTTCCAAGGCATATCCTTCATCAAGATATTTTATCAGTTTTTCATGCTCAGGAAGTTGTTTAAGCATTTCTTTTTCAAAGTTATACCAAGCACCATTTTCATGAAATCTTTCATCTTTTAGAAATTTCCTTAATTCATTATAAAATGTAAATAACTCATCAGAAGTAACTTCTTTTTTGTTTTTTGCCTTTGAGATAAAACTATAATTCCCAGATGGATATATCATAAAAAATGCTAAAAAATGGGCTTCAATAGGTGTGAATTTTCTCGGTTTGTAGTTTTTTGATTTTTCGTCAAACAAAAAATCAAAATTAAATACATATTGATACCTGTCAAGAAATTTTGATATTTTGTTTTGAACTTCATCAATATCTAGTTTTATTAATTTTTTTCCTTCATAAGTTCCTTTTGAAAACGAAAGTTTTTCAGAATTATTCTCAATATATATTATCAGCTGTGCTACTTCAGTAGTAGTGTATAAATGTTTCATAATCTTACCCTCCTTTAGATAATTATAACATATAAATCATACATGGCAAATGCTTTGATTTCATTTTCCATCTAGAGAATATAACTTTCCTGATTTAATATAGATATGTAATGATTCATTGCAACACAATCAAATAAGGAGGAGTTATTTATGTCATTAGATATGATAACTCAAGAGTTAATGACTACTGGTGTTAAATTTGACATTAGTAAATATGAAGCTCTTGAAGTGACTAGAATGAAGTCCGAATTAGTTGATTATCTTTCTGTCCTATCAGAAAAGTTAGGACAAACATTGTACCTTGACAATTTAATATTTATTCATAAACTGCTCACTAAAAAAGGTATTCTTGTTAGTGATTTATCGCAGGAATATTTGAAAAAACATCAATATGACTGTGAGGAACTCTATTTACTCTACAAAGCGAAAGATATTCAACAAAAACTCAGGACTTATAGTGTAGGCAAACTACAAAGTCATATGGATGAGAATGGTAGAATACACGGTGAATGGTATAGAGCAAATGCAACTACTGGCAGACTCATTTGCCGCAACCCTGCATTACAAGGCTTGCCATCATCTGTCAGAAAAGAATATATGATACCCGAAGAAGGTAATGTATTCATAACTGCTGACTATTCAACTGTTGAAATGAGAGTTCTTGCAAAATTAGCAAATGACAAAAATCTTATTGAAAATCTAGGTGCTGGTTGTGATATTCATTCTAAAACGGCTTCAGTTATTTATGATAAAGCTATGGCAGATATTACTCACGAAGAGCGACAAACTGCCAAAAGTGTTAATTTTATGATAGCCTACGGTGGAACACCAATAGGTTTGAGCAGAAAACTTACTGTGGAAACAGGAAAAGAGTTTTCTGAAAAACAAGCAAAGAAGATGATAAATAATTTCTATTCTGAATTTCCAGATGTTTATTATTATCATTATCAATTATTGCATAAAAAGATTTTACCTACCACATTGAAAGGCAGAGTCTATGAAAATGTATCGGGCAGTAAAGCTCTAAACTATCCTGTTCAGGCTTCTGCAGCTGAAGGCTTTATTGATACATTAGATGAAATTATTAGGACAAAACCTGATAAATACAGGCTGGTGATGTGTATTCATGATTCAGTTACTCTAGAAGTTCCTGAATCTGACACCACCAACGCCACTAATTATTTGAAATCTACAGCAGAAAGAGTAATGGGAAATTTCATCTATCCCGTACCCGTTTTTGCTGAGATAAAGAATTTTATATAAGGAGGTAGTCAAAAAATGATTTTGACAACTAAAAGAATAAGTCCTATAAAACCAGGGACATATAAAGCAAAAATTGTTGACATTAAATATTACAATAATGTCGCAACAAAGAAAGGCTTGGCACAAAAGCTATTATATAGTTTTATTGTGTTTACCGATGAGGGAATAATTGAGGTGAAAACAAATATGTTTGTCAATGATTATTCTGACAGTAAATTTGCTGAATTTAAGAAATCAGTATTGAAATTTTTCAATACTGATACTCTTGATACTGACGACCATATTGGTCTTACAGTAAAAGCAAAATTCACTGTTTTTACAGCTAACAATGGAGATGAATACCCTCAATTAGAGTGGTACACACCATATTATGATGAAGAATTAGACGATAATAAAAATTTAGGAGGAAATGAAAATGACTAATAATTCTCGTGTAAAAATAATTGAATATATAGGAGTAGATAAGAAAGATATTAAAACAATCTTTGATAATGCTGGTAATGAAGATTCAATAACTCCAGAAGAGGTTGCCAGATTGATGAAACAAATAATAGCTCTTGTTCGTACTGAACAAGATGGGGAGCTATTCATTTACAACCAAAAGGGCAAATATGATGTTGCCGAAGAATGGCTACTCCAATCTTTATTTAAATACATACTTAATCAAGCTGGTTATTCATGGAATTTGAAGTTTGAGCGTGAAGCTCTTGGAGCTCTGAAAAGAGACAGTACAATTGTTGTTAAAGAATTCAATAATAGTAATTCATTGAACTTCAAGAATGGATTATTTACTCTTGATGATGGAGTGTTACATCCTCATAATCCGAATAATACTTTATGTACTTATATTTTGGATTATGAATATGACAAAACAGCTAAGTGTCCTTGTTTTTTGAAATTTATTGAAGAAACAACTTGTGGAGATAAACAGTTACACTTTGTTTTACAAGAAAATATGGGATATTGTTTATCAAATCAAACATCTTGTGAAAAAAGTTTCTTTTGGTATGGCTCTGGATGTAACGGAAAGTCTGTTTTAGGTTCAATTTTGCATAAATTAGTTGGAGAAGAACAGACTTGTGCTGTTTCATTAGATAGCTTAAATAAAGATTTTTCTATGTCAGCTTTTATTGGAAAACGATTAAATGTTTCTCCTGAAAACGAAAAGTTGACGGATAGTGAAAAGCTCAAAAGCTTGGTATCTTGTGACAAAATTAATGTCAATATCAAGTATAAAGAAGATTGGGTTGGCAATTTATATTGCAAACATATATTTTTAATGAATGAGCTACCTGTAACACCAGATGTTACATATGGCTTTTTTAGGAAAATTTTGATTGTTCCTTTTAATAATACAGTAAAAAATGAAGATATTGACCGTGATTTACCAAAAAAATTATCGGCTGAATTATCAGGTATATTTAACTGGGCATACGAGGGATATCTTCGTCTTGTGTCAAATGATTACAATTTCTCCCAATGTGATGTGATTGACAAAATTATATCAGAATACAAGGATAGAGAAAATCCTACAGGTCTATTCTTTCATACCGTGTATGAACCAAATCCTAATGGAAAAATTTTGAAAAGCTCTCTGTATGAAAAATATATTGAGTGGTCAAATAATACAGGACAAGATAGAATGTCTAGAAAAAAGTTTCTCAACGCTTTAAGTTTGAAAGCAAGTGAAACAGGTTCTGGTTTTAAACTAGATTACCGTGAAATTCATGGATATTGGTACCTTATAGGATATCAGGAAAGAAAACAAGAGATAATGGATGATGAACCAGTAAATTACAATTATTAATTGAATGATAAATTCCTCCAAGGCAAAATGCTTTGGAGGAATACGCAAATATATATTATTTTTCTGAAAGGAGGTTGCCATAACAATGGCTCATATTATAACAATTGGACAAGGAAGAAACAAAAAATACAAGGTTATGTATGAACTGCCACAGATAATGGGAGAGCGTAAAAGAAAATCTAAGACATTTCCTGCAGGTACACCTAAAGCTGTGGTTGATGAATTTAAAAGGCAGATGGAAATAAACTTATCTACTGGTGAATTTGTTGAAGAAAAAAACATCTCTTTGACTGATTTCATTGAGCAGGTCTATTTTCCTATCTATACAACTTATCTTTCTCCGACCACTGTGAGTTCGTATTGGAAACTCTATGAATCTAAGAAACCGTATTGTGTCAAAACTTATTTTGGCAAATATAAGCTGAAAGAAATCAAAAGAAGAATGGTGCAACAGTATGTAAATCTTTTGGCAGACAATGTCAGTCCAAAGACTGTCAGAGCATATAAGATGTGGCTTCATACAGTTTTTGATACTGCAATCAGTGAAGATATAATCAAACCACATTGCAATCCTACAGATAATATTAAGCTACCACCAAAGAAAAAGCCAGATATTGAAGCGTATACACTTGATGAAATAAACAAATTGCTTGAACTATCTGCAAATGATAATATAAATCATCTGGTTATAGGTCTTGGGACACTAGCAGGTCTCCGAAGAGGTGAAATGTTAGGCTTGCGTTGGCAGGATGTTGACTTGACAAAAGGCAATTCCGAGCTTCATATTGTACAGACAGTTGTAGTTGTTGATGATATTGTATATGTGAAAGAGCCTAAAACCAAAGCAGGAAAAAGAGATATTCCTATTCCTGAAACATTAGCTGATATTTTGCGTAATGAAAAAATCAGATATACAACAAATAAACTTAGATTAGGTGCTGAATTTAAGGACAAAGGCTATGTAATATCAAAAGAAAACGGTGAGCCTTATCGTCCTGATGGTGTGAGTATTCATTATGAAAGATTTATGTATAAGGTTGAAAAGGAACATAGAATTCCATATAAATCACTTCATAAACTACGCCATTCGTATGCCACGCTTCTTATTGACGGTGGTGCAAATCCTAAAGTAGTTCAGAAAAATCTAGGTCATGAAGATGTGACAATGACACTTGGTACTTATGCTCACGCATATGCTGATAGGCAACGAAGTGAGGTAGACAAGCTTGATAGTGTACTTTCATTCAATCACAAAACAGGCTAATGATTGGTTTATTTCAATGATTAAAATAGCAGTTTTTCCAAAATAATGATTATTTTGTTTGACAGGACACCTGCACGACACAAATGTGTTTTTGTGACTTGAAAAATAGAACTATTTTTGGTAAAATGTCTATGGAATGTAACAAATGGATAATGTTTGGATGTTGGTGCAGAAATGGGCGTTGACTGCCTTCAAGTCCCGTCTCTCGCACCAAAGCTTACCAATCGTTCCATTTGGAATGGTTGGTAACTTTTTTATCACACAACATTATAGTATCGCTAACCTATGCGTCATATTGACATACGCTTCACAGTCCAGGTCGTAAAGCGCTGCACGTATCCTAACAGACAATCTTTTGAATTGCCTTACCCGGTACAAGCAGATAACAACTCTTCCACAGTTGGCTCGCTCGTGCGCACCGAGTGCGTAGTCATGGCATAACTCGTTAGCAAGTACCTTTTGTACCTTTCCTTTAATGTTGGTATTCAATTGTCTTAGGTTTGAAAAGAAGAAAACCCACAGCACGCTTCCAACACACTGTGAGTTTCCTACAAAATCTATTAAAGCATATTAAACTTAATACGCTGAAGTAGCTCTCATAAGTCTTACAGATGCTGGTAACATCTTAAGGCGCACGCTTTACAGACGGTGGCGACCGTTTGTAAAGCTATGAGGGTTTTTATTCATTTTTACAAACCTTTATAGCTAATTATATATAGCTTGGTTTAATTTGTCAATAAAATATCTATCTGGAGTTACAAAAATTATGAACAAATATTATCTATTAATTGCTTTACTGATTGTCTCAATTATTACAGCTCTGTATTTTATTAATAAAACAATAAAATATCGTAAAGCACTACTCAAAGGAATTGATAATAATAATCATCTTAAGAAAACCATAAATGTAAAAAATCAAGAGTTATTTGAAAAAAACGCAGAACATAATAAATATATGCAAAGTGTTCAGCAGAACTTTCATGAACTGCTCCCCTACGGTGAACGAGAAGTATTAAGATACCTTTGCAGAATGCTTACAACCCCTCAGTATTCAGAGTGGACAGTGTATACACATTTAGAATACCGTTTAGATAACGGAAAATATAAACAAGTCGATTTTCTTGTTGTCGGTGATAAGGGAGTGTATGTAATTGAGTCAAAAGCCTGGAAGGGCTTAACCTTACTATATTCCAAAGATTATAAATCACCTTTTTATAATACTCAGTTTAATAATTTTGGAAATGGATGTAACGGAAAACTTTCAGTTTTCAATATAAACAACAATACTGATACTTTCGGTGATTTAAAAATCACTACATATAATAACAACCCAGTTGCTCAAGCTCGTGGATATAGTAAAGATTTATCCAACATTCTGGGATGTAAAATTAACAACATTGTTGTTTTCCATTCTAACGACGAATACGAAGTTAAATATAATGATTCATATTTTGAAAAAATAAAACCGCTTGGTGAATATACAACTATAACAAACCAAAATAATCTTATTCAATTCTTCGACAGTCAAACCATTAAAAATTTTGATTATGAAAATATTAAAAAAATAATAGAAGAAAAATGTGAATACTATTTTTCATTAGATAAAAATAATTTGACTCAGTCACCACTAAATATTTATATTAAATAAATTCTAAAAAAGGTACGTACCGGGTGCGTACCTTTTTTCATTACAGATTGCTCCCCAATTCTAACATAATTGCAGCTTGTTCATGACTATAGGTTATAGGTTTTTTCCTATACTCTTCTACAGCACACTCATAACACTGCAAATCAAATTCGTTTTCAATTTTCTCTAAAACAATATTTCTAATCATATCTGACACAGACATATTGTTGATTGATGCATACTTTTCAAATAATTCAGCATCTTCCTGATTTAATTCTAGTGAAACAATCATATGCATTTCCTGTCTGCAATACAACATTGCTCATATTAATATTATTATCCATAAGTGTACGCACCGAGTGCGTACCTTTCTTTAATTTCAATATATTAATCATCAAGTTCATTCATAAGCTCTGAAACACTACCAAATGCACCATAAACACCTTCATCCATATCAGCCTGTTCGATAGTTCTCAAAGTTATATCATTCGGAAATTCTAAAGAACTATCTATAATATCAATATCTCTCAAAATCATTTCTCCCTATGAAAGCAGTCACATCGTATTTTAAATATGATTTTAACCATTTTAATAAAACGAAATTTTGTTAAAGATACGCACCCGGTGCGTACCTATTTTATTTTCAAATTAATAATTTATCTAATTACTAATTTGCAGAACATCCTTTAACGCTGACTGCAATACACTTGAAAAATTAATATGTTGAGCCTCAGCCATTGTATTTAACCATGATGGAATAGTCAAAGTTTTTTTAATAGACTTATTACTATATTTTGCTTGATACGCTAACCAATCAAATTCAACAATTACTAATAATTGTTCTTCTTCTAATTCTATATTTTCGGGATTTGTAGCTTGAGGAATATCAATTAAATTTTCTTTGTAATCTTCAAAAAATAACCCTAATGCATCATTTATATTTTCAATTGCTTCCTGAAAGGTATCCCCTTGTGATATACAACCACTTACATCATATAACCAAATTGAATAACCTATATCTTCTTTCTGTAGAATTGCTGGATAATAAAACTTATTTTTCATACTAAACACTCCTTATCAAACTTTTGATCTCAATAAACAAATCAAGAATTTACATATCTGAAATAAGGTGCAGAGGGCTTATTTCAGCCCCGCATCTTTCAATATTTTTTGCTCAGTTCCTTTTTTTAAATCTTTACAATGCACAGGAACAACTGTCGTTTTGTTAGTTTTCGGATTTTTATACATTCTGTGACTACCGTTTTGCCGTTCTAACAGAAAGCCATTACTTTCGAGATACTTAATCATCTCTTTGGAAGTCATTGGCATAAACTTCACCTCTTTATTTATTCTTACAATATCATTATACACGTATTGTACGTATTTGTCAATCGCTTTATTGTTAGAAAAGAAAAAAATCCGAATTTTACATTAACGGCATCCGCAAAAAGACAGAATATCCCCTATTCTATTAATATTATTATACTCTGAATGTTATAGATATTGTGTATTAAAGAGAGATTTATTCTTTTTTCTAACTACGTTCTTAAGTGGGTCTAATATAGTTGCCCAAAATTTCGAGTACCACATTTTGTTTAAAAATTTTAAGCCTGCTTTTTTGAGCTTATGCTTAATATTACTATATTTATTTTCATTTAATATATAATCAGAGCTTCTCTTATGCTCTGTAATTGTCTTTTTAATAAAATCCATAACGGTATAGTTATTGTGTCCAAAACAGCCACATTTACGAATATAGTGGCTGTATGTAACAATATGAATTGCTTCTAATTTTTTCACAGCTTTTATTACTGTGTCAATACAGATATTGGCAAGCTTTGCGATTTGGCTCAAGCTTGGAAAAGCAAACCTTGCGTGATTCATTTTGCTTTTGATTACTGCATATGCCACAAACTCTGATGGAGAGAGCTTATAATCGAATACACTATATTCTATCTTTGTGAATTTGCCACAAATCGGATTGATTCTATAGCTGTTAGTGGTTCTTTTACCATTTTCATAATGATTCGTCTTCTTTATCAGACCTAAATTTTCTAACTCATGAATAGCCGTATAAACGCTGTTTGGAGTAATATTACATTTATCTGCTATTGTCCTTCCTGTAGCTCTTGTAAAATTCGCTTTACTTTTTAAAGATACAATGGCAGCATAGGTTAATAGCTGCATAGGTGTAAGCTGCAGTTCAAATACTGCATTTGGTATTTTAATAAATCTTTGCATTTGTGTGTTCCTTTTTTGTGTTCTTTGTTAATATTAAATAATAGTAACCGCTTGATCAATTACCTTGCTTTGGTAATATTGAACAAGCGGTTATATTTTTTAGTCGAACATACCAACTGTTAGTTTGTTCTTTGCGATTGCTCCAAGTCTTCTGATTTTATCACCACTGAGAACCATTATATCGTGATACTCATTTTTTATATTTTCACTATATTCCTGGTTAACGGTACAGTAGTCAGAATACATAGGAGTTTTCGTTTTCATTTTAATTTGGTCTGTTTTACCTCCGGTTTTTATCACTACCCAGGTACCAATAGGCAATGACAATATATCTTCAGGAAACATCAATGGCTGCTTAATCATCTGCTGACCTGTTGTAACATCCTGTTCCCATAGTTCAAAGGGTCTTTGCCTTCGATTAATATTTCCTGATAATACAGTACGATTACCCAAGGTTTCAGATAATTTTTTAGCTGTTTCAAGTGCTCCCGGGGATAAAAAAGTAAACATCAAAACCTGTGATGCATCCATTATTATATCTGCATAGGTTTTGTTGTAGTTTTTCTGCAGCTGACTGAAGCTCTGAAGCGAGTACAGAAATCTGATACCCCTTGACCTGGCTGCAGTAAACAGTGCATCCACATCCTTAATTGCCGGCATATTACCAAATTCATCCCATAGGCACAAAACTTTTCGTGGCAATACCATACCCGGGCTTGTTTCTGCCAGGTCAATTAACTGTGTTGTAAAGTATCTGATAAACAAGCTTGCAAAAAAGTGTCTGCTGCTGTCTTCATCAGGACAGATAACAAATATAGCTGTAGGATTATCCATAAATGACTTCGCATCAATTTCTGAAGAATGGTCGCATATCATTTGCTCAAGCTCTGCATCGATGAACTCAATCAACTTAGCTAAGGCTGATGAGAAAACATTCATTGATGTTCGTACATCCGCATTAACCGATGCACCTACATAGTCCGTTATGCGTTCATCATCAATAAACTGCAGCAGCTCCATGAGCTTTGACTTTTGCTTTCCTGCTTCGATATTTCCATTATCAATAAGTCCGTTAAGCTCAATAATCAATTTAAAAACACTTATAATATGCCTTTCATTATCTGAACCATATTGTGAAACCATAAGCTGCAGACCGGTAATTAAACCCTGGGCAGTTTTATCGAAGAAGTCTGATGAGCTGTCTTTTGTTTCGCCCATTATATTTTTTACTATGCTTGAGCTTACCTGCTTAGCGTACCTTTCCGCTCTGGCATAATGGCGCATACCGTCTTCCTTCGATACTGCATTTTTACTCAAATCAATCTCACTGTTAACACCATTCATTAAATTAAAATGATAGCTTCCTGATGGATTACGGAAATCCAGGAACAGCACATCATAACCTGATTGCTTCAGCTCATAGCCTGATGATTTGAAATTTTCACTTTTTACGTCAAGGGACAACAAACTTGCGCCTTTACCTTTTGTATTTCTGTTCACCCTCGCATTGTAATACAGAGTTGGAATAAAAACACATTTTGTTTTACCGCCGCCGGGAGGTGCAACCTGACAAACAGTTTTATCGCTTGCTTCTACAATCCATTCGTTTTCTTCCCTGCCGATAACAAAGCCGGGAAGCTTTTCTTTTCCGTCCTTAACATATGTATAGCTTTCTCTCTTTTCCTTATCCGTCATCCAGCGAGAACGACCATACTGACCGTTACCGACCACTTTATCTTTAACATTATTCAATCTCTGCTCTTGGTATACCAATACTAAAAATCCCATTAAAGCAGATATTATTAATTTTACACCCCACAGAACAGATAAACCGTTGAGAAATCCTTCAAGCTGATAATTTATTATTTCGTTTATCGAAAATAAGGCAGTTAGAAAAGAATAGAAAACTACGGTAACTATTATTGATAAAATAATTCTAAGTGGTGTTGGTTTTTGCATAGTTCACCTCATTTAAATATTTTTATTTTGATAAAAAACAAAAACAATTATTATGCATTTCTTTCAATTACACAATAATTGTTTTTTTGCCAAATATTGACTAAAAAAGAATCTTAATATAGAATATTCTTAATAATAAAAACAGGAGAATATTATGAAAATTTTAGTTATAGGAAACGGATTTGACCTTGACCATAATCTGCCGACTGGTTATTATGAGTTCATTAAGTTTTGTGAAAGCATAATTGTTTTCAAAGAAAGTCGAAAAAAAGAAACTGAAAACCTAACAAATATTCAAATAGAATATCTTAAAAAGCTATCTGAAAATGAAGCATTATTAGATAAATTCTACTCTTTACTAAAATGTAATCTTCTCTATAAATATTTTAGTAAAGAAACAAAATCTAATAAATGGATTGATATGGAAGCTGAAATTCTTAGTATTTTAACTGAACTTGACCAATTAGACGAATTTGTGTTAACATCAAACGAAATTCCAATGAATAATGCATATATACATCTGGGATTTGATAAATTAAAAGAAATATTTCCTCATCATTTTGAGTTTGTTACAAAAGAACTTCCTACAATATTTAGAAATAATATTTTTGATTGGTTAAATAAAATAAGTATTGCTTTAGAAATGTATGTAAGCAACTTTGTAAACGAAACACAAATCGAATTTTATTCTCCTGATATAGTAGATTTTGATGCAGATAAAATAATCACTTTTAATTATTCTAATATATATGAAAAAATTTATTCATCTGCTAAAGAATATAGTTATTGCAATTATATTCACGGAAAAGCTATAAAAAACACAGATAACAATAATTCACATATTGTTTTAGGAATAACCGATCCATTGATTGAGCACAACAATCGATCTATAAATAGCAAATTTGAAAAGTTTTTTCAAAGAATAACCAAAAATACAAGTAATGAATATAAAGAATGGTTAAATCAAGCTAATAATGTTGAAATAGCATTCTTTGGTCATTCTTTATTCTCTTCTGACGGAGATATTATTCAAGAGTTAATAAACAGATCTGATAAAATAACAATATTTTACTATGACTTAAAAATGTATGAAGAAATTGTACTACATTTAGTCGAGATAATCGGAAAAGAAAAATTAATTGACTATGTTTATAGCAGTGTTCCTAAAATTAAATTTAAGCAACAGCAAAATCATCTAAATATTGAAAATAGCGGATTTGAAATATCAAAAGATATTATCAGAATAAAAAGTCTTTATACTGAAACAGAATCATCAATAAATTCATTTTTAGATAAAATAAAAGAAAAAACAGAATCTATGGATACAAATTATTTTCATTCACAAAAATTATTAATTAATTTGTATTACGAATTAATTTGTAACAATATAAGTATTATTGATTCAAAATTTTTATCTTTTACTGCATTAGATTTAGGTTTAAAATGCTCCTTTAAAGACACAATTGAATACAATATTGATAACTACAAGTTTTCTGAAAACATTTTAGAAGAAAAAAAGTTAGATTTTGAAACGTTAATCGATATCATTAATTGTGAAAATAAAACTCTTTCGTCTGAATCACATCATAATTATTACATTGAAAAATATTCAAATAAAAATGATATTGGAATTATAGATATTATAAAAAATGAATTGTTAAACTTAGAAACAGAAAAACAATGGAAAGATTTTATTGACTTTTTAATAAATTTTGGTCAAAATGTATATATATCATTGAAATATCTAATTCAAAAAGAACTATCTAAACTATCTAATACAGAAAAAATAAAACTTACTTACTTAATTAATCAATATGAAAAAAATAAATATTAAACATAATAACCAAATCAATAATAAGCTACCCTTTTTAAAAATAAAAATGAATTAATCTTGTTCAAAAGTCAAAAAATATAACAGTTAGAAAAGCACAGTGCAAACTGTGCTTTTCTGCTATTTATTATCTTTAAATCTTTTACTTCTAAACTTACTGAACATATTTAGCTCTGTATTTTTGTTTTCTACAGAGCTTGCGTAAAATTTGAGCTTATTTTCACCGGGTCTACAGCTTGAGCTTTTGCTTGTGACAATGACCTTCCTTGTTCACGTGGTGCACCATAGCCCATTTCCTCAATCTTATTATCAATACCGGTTGAAACGTGCTTAAATGCTTTTGACAATCTGTTAAGCGTATCATTCATATCAAACTTTGCTTTAGTAAGTGAACTTGATTTATCAAAGTAATTTTTAATATAACGTTTGCTGTCTTCACTTACCGGGATACCTAATTTACGCTGCAGCATAGTTCCAAAGCTTTCCGCTTCAAACTCAGCTATCTCTGTAGGCTGTGTAGTTGTTTTATGTAAAACGCCATGTGCCAGTTCGTGAGCCATCGTTTCAAGCTTTTTACTATCCTGTAATAATGAATTGATATGAATACTATCGTCAGACGGCTTATAATATCCATCTAAAGAGATAGATGACATATCCTCCTCAGTAACGCTAAAACCGCTGTCTTTAGCATATTCTGCAATACATTCATATAACTGTGCTTTCTCGATGTCAGGAACGCCCATACTGTAAATTTTAGGATAATCTTCAGGAGAACAGGTAGTTTGTGAGATGTCGAAAACCTGGTGTGGAACAAATTTTGTTACTTTCTCAACCTTGATTTCACCACTTGCAATTTTAGCTTTTTCTTCTGAGCTTGCATTTTTGACATCAATCATTTTTGTTTTGCCGTTAACTTCACGAGGAAACTTAGCAATTTCTATAGGTCTGCTGATTTTCATATGCTTAGCACCTTTTTTGATACTATATCCCATACTTTTCCATTTGGTGAAGGATGCAACAAAAGTAGCGTGTGGATTTTGCAGATGAATCAGCAATGCATTATTCAGTGAATACTGATAAAACTGAGTTTTAAAAGCAAAGAGCTCAGCTGCAAGCTTCGGGTCAGCTTGATAATTTTTAGCAATATCAACTATTTCTCCCTTAAGAATATCAAATTCTTCATTTGTCAAAGGTTTAGTCGGAATCTGTGGATTACTCAGTTTTTCTTTAACCTCAGCAAATTTCTGTTCAGCTAAAGTTGGTTGATTTTTTTGAATTTCCGGAACTGGTGTTTCACTGTTAAGTTGTTTAGAATGCATTTGTGCAGCATATTCCTCAACATTAGCATATTGTCCTTGTGTAGGATCTATCCAGGCAACAGCTTTCAAATCAACCTCTTTTGAGTAAATTTTTCCATCACCGCTGTAGCTTTGAGCTTCCATAGGCGATGGTGTGACAAATACACCTTGTTCAATCGGATAAGAGCTATAGACTGTTATCTTTCCCGAATCCAGTGCATCCTGAACAACCTGAGAAGTATAGCTTTCATCAAAACCATTTTGCTTCCAGCCCTCCCAATCACTGTCCTTGAGAGCATCCTCGAATGTTTTAATATCATCGGCACTTCTTATCCAGGTCTGATATGTATTTTGTGCAGGATTAAATTCATTTATTATTGTATACTGCTGCAATTTCAATACTTTTTCATTTGGCGATATTGACGGCTTATAGAAGCTGTGTTCATCTACTAATTCATCAGCTGGATGATTGTTTGAAATAGATAAATTATTTGCAGTTTCAAGATGTGTCTGTATATTTTCTACTACCTTATTTATGGTACTATGTTCATAAGTACCATAATATATTTCGTTTCTGTCTAAAAACTCTTTAATGTTATTATCAATAATTTTACTTTCTTCGAGATTATGAATTCTGCCGGTTTGCTGGAACGTATTACCTCTATTGATAAACAAATTAAAATTATGCTGCAGTTTAAAATCTTTTATTATTTTACTTTCAAACTCTGCATTTGGCTGTTTCAAATACATAGCACCTAAAATTGCAGGGCTATCTGTAACAACCACATCAACCTTACCCAGTAACCGCTGCACTCTGTGATTTTGCACATCATAAAGCTGTTGCTGTGATTTCAACGAACCATCAAGAAGTTCAGTATTACCATCCCATACAAGCTCCTTTGCATATTCACCGACATATTCAGCTTCAATTCCTCGTTTTTTCAGCTCACTTGCAACTTCCCAAGCACAAGTAGTCTTGCCTGCACCCGGTCCTGCAAAACAGTTCACAACAACGGTTTGTTTTGTTATAGGTTCAACGCTTTTCAGTACTGATTCTGGTAATGGCTCAAGACCTGCTTTCGCTTGTTCCACAACCTGTTCAAATGAATTTGGCTCAAGCTTAAGCTCTGAAAAAATACGATTTCTGCTTGCTTCAAGTTCCTGTAGAGTAGCGCCATCCATTGAAATATTTTCACTGTATAATCCTTCAACCGGTTTTTCGACGGTTGCATCAGTAATAATTACATCATCAAGTGTTGCACCGTGGAATTTTACTCCTGATAAATCATTCCTATGAAACCTTGCATCACTAATAATAGCTGCACCAAAATTTACATCTGTGAAATCAGAATTTGATACTGATGTATGGTTCAGTTGTGCTTTTGTAAAATCACTGTCTTTAAAATTGCAACGTGTTATATCACAATCCGATAATACCGAACCACTAAAATTTATTTCTGTTCCATTAAAATTATAGAAAGTACAATTATTAAATCTACACTGCTCGAATTCACCAAACATTACATCGTTAGGAAATTCGATATTATCAAAGGTACAATTATAAAAATCGTATCTTTGATTATCTTTAACATCAATTATTTCATTAAGTTGTGTATCAGTAGTAAAATGATGATTTTCTATATAAGAAGCTAATATTACATTCTCCGCTTTTAGATTAGCAAAAAAGGTTTTGCCTTCTACTTCAAGTGGTGTATCTTCAAAATATGATTTATAATCAATATCACCAAATTTATAAATAAGTTTCACTTCAATATCTCGTCTTTGAAAAAGATTAAATATATTCCTTATATCCTCTTCATTGCCATTACCTGAAGAAAACATAACACCTTCTTTTCCCTGAGGAACATTGATGTTTTCCTCAAATCTTTCACCAAGAACCATAAAATGGTCACGATTAATTTCTTGTTTTGCAGTCGCTTTGCAATTAACACCTGCTTCATAGCCTTTTGAAATCAATCTTTGAGCAATTTCCTCAGAACTGTACTTACCCGATTTTGAATAAATAAAATATTCCCAGCTTGCCATTTTAGTTTTTCCTTTCTAACAACAAAAATAGGTACGCACCGGGTGCGTACCTTAATCAAATTCAATAAGTATTGCTTGTTCAATTTTATCAAAGCCGTTTACGAAAGCTTCATTCGAGCGAATATTATTAATATCCGAATACTTCACTTTCCAATACTGCTCAGGATTTTCATTAGAAATAATAAATATATATTCTTCATTGTCTTCCACTCGTAAATATACAGCTTGAAGTGAATAATCAACAAGAATTAAATTAATTGCTTTGAGCTTAGCAATCTGTGCCTTTTCTTCCTGTTCAAGCAAATATCCTTCAAAAAGGTATAAAGGTTCAATATCCTGTCCGTAAATAAAGTCGCTAATATCATCCGCCGGTAAAAATCGAATGTTTTCGTCTTCATCCACCGTAATGACTTTACCGGGGATATAATATGTAGATTTGTTATAAGGAGCATTGAGAAATTCTTCTTCAGCCTCATAATTTCTTAAATTTTCATTTATACTCATAAAACTTAATCCTTTCTATCGTGGCATATAATTATTTGGTGACTGTGATTGTGATTGATAATGACCGGCTGCTTTTTGATGACTGTCAGCAACAAATCTTGGTTTATCATTTTTATGCCTGTTTTCTTCATTGTTGTGCTGATGAAAGCTGTTAACAGCCATAAGTGCCATTGCTCTGGCTAATTCACTTAACATAAGCTTTGCAGGATAAAGAAATTCAGCATTATTTCTATTTACAATATTGTTAATGGTATTCTTTGCATATTCATTACCTTGTTCAGCCGATAATTTCAAATAATGCATACCAAGCTCTTTATCAGGAGGAATAAAATCATTACCGAAATAATACAATTTGCCTAACCGGTATTGTGCAAATTCATTATTCTGCGCTGCAGACTGATTCAAATAAGAAATTGCAGTATTAATATCCTTCACACCGTATTCATCAGACAAATATATTTTGCCCAAGGCATATTGTGCGTATTGATTATCCTGTTCAGCCGCCTGCTTAAAATATGTAATAGACATATTGATATTTTTAACACCAAATTCATCAGATAAATAGATGCGCCCCAGTTCATACTGTGCATACTGATTATTTTGCTCTGCAGATTGTTTAAGCCAATTTAAACCAAGACCCAAATAGAAGCCATAGCTATTAAAAGTTGTAACTTTATCTATCAGCATCTTGCCAAGTCTGTATTGTGCAAACTGGTTGCCTTGCTCTGCTGATTTTGTGAAATATTCTTCAGCTAAATTCTCATCAGCTTTTTCAAATTCATCATTACTGTAAATTACACCTAATGTGTACTGGGCAAATTGATTGTTTTGTTCAGCTGACTGTTCCAGGTACTTGATAGCTTTATCAATATTCTTAACACCGTACTCATCAGACAAATATATTTTGCCTAAAGCATATTGTGCATATTGATTTTTCTGTTCAACAGATTTTTTTATCCACTCTAAGCCAAGACCGAAATTAAATCCATAGCTGCCATCGGCTGCAACTTCATCAATTAACAGCTTGCCAAGTTTATATTGAGCATACTCATTCCCCTGTTCTGCAGATTTAGTAAAATACTCTTTCGCTAAATCTCTATCAGCGCCTTCAAATTCTTCATCACTGTAAATAACACCTAAGGTATATTGAGCAAATTGATTATCCTGTTCTGCAGACTGGGTCAGGTACATAATCGCCATATCCACATCCTCAACACCATATTCATTAGATAAATATATTTTGCCTAAGGTATACTGTGCATATTGATTGCCTTGTTCAGCAGATTGTTCAAAATATGAAACTGCTGCAGAAAAATCATATACACCATATTCATCGGACAGATAAATTTTACCTAACGTGTATTGTGCGTATTGATGACCTTTTTCTGCAGATTGCTTAAAGTAGTCAATAGCTTTTTCTAAATCAGGTTCAACACCCTTTCCATCCAGGAGCATAGATGCGATTCGGTATTCTGTTTTACTGTCAGGGCTTTTTTCCTCATCAGCAACATAATGTTCAAAAGCAATTCTATATAAATCTAATGCCTTGTAGTCTGTTTCAGTTACAGCTTCACTTTCAATCATTTCAGCCATATTATACAGTGCATACGGCATAGGCTCCTGACCTTCAGTATTACAAGCACCTTCAAAATACTCGAAAGCAAGCTGATAGTTTTGTTCTACACTTTCACCACTGTAATAAAGCGAACCGACTTTATATTTTGCAAACGCCGAATTACTTTGTTTCAAATATTCAATTCCCAGTTTGATATTTGGCTCTACACCGTTACCATCAATATACATACAGCCTACTTTATAATTCAGATAATCTTCCATACGAATATCATTAGAAATTTTATTTTCAATTCGTTGAAAACGTTTTTCATATTCACTCTGTGGCATCTTCCTACGCAAGTTGCGAAGTTCGTCTTTAGCAATAAGATTCTGCAGCCAATCATCACTTTCAAACTGATTGACAAATCCTGTAAGGGCTTTTTGATAATAATGCTGAGCCAAACCGATATTTGTTTTTCCAAAATAGCCTTTTTTATAACACTCAGCTAATTCAAATGCAGCAAGAGGATTACCATTTTCAATTTCCTTATTCAGAAGCTCAGCAGATTCACCGAACAAAGTATCTGAAAAATAATTTTCTCCTTCAGCTTCAATTTCAACTGCAGTACGAATTAGCTGTCTTGCTTCCTTCAGTCCATCAGTCCAATATTTACTATGATTTGTATATCTATCAGATTTGAATTTTTCTTTTCTAACAACATCAGACGTTTTTGCTTTGATAACACATTCACTATCAAAATCACCAATGTCATTTATGGGCAAATTTTCTTTTCTAACAACATTCGGGACTGCCGGCGGATACAAATGCTGATTATATAGCATTGCCTGCTTGATAATAGCATTATGCAACACTCGGTAATCATTTTTCTGTGACGGTTCAAAAAAATGGTCTATAAAATCCTGCAGCCTGCTCTCGATTTTATCAGTATCATCATTGTACAGAGAAATAAAATCTCTCTGATTATCAATAATCTGTTGAAAGATTTTACCGATATTGTTGTCATATGACACAGTCTTAGCTAAAACATCATTAACAAGTTTTTTCTGTTCTGCAGAAATATACGCATAGCTTGCTCTCCCCTGATAGTCTGTTAGGCTTGCCGCCAGGTTGGAAAAAGAATCAACTATTTCTTTATTTGGTATATAGTTTTTATTGCCTATATCATAAATACATTTATTAAGCTCGGCTCTCAGTTCGAAGCGCAATGCGTTTTTATCCATTTTAAGGGACTGAATATCATCCTTGAAAATTTCATTTGTAAACATACTGCGCATACGTTCACTTGCTTTAATCATTGCTTCTGTACCGCCTTTAATAAATCCGTGATTAGAATTGTTCGCATCAGAAAACATAAATAAATGACAATGCGGATGATGGTCTTTCTTATGAAAGGCAGCATAAATTTTAAGATGCTCCGGGGGAATGTTATAGATTTTTGAAATATCATAAGCCTTTGCTCTGATTAAATCCTCCCAGGCTTGCCTATTGTCATATCCGAGCCTTTCTGCATCCTCATCCTTCAGGCTGATAATATGCGACCACTTGATAGATTTTTCGTTGTCGAGTATTGTCTGCTTTACATCATCCATATTTGCCATACCTTGCAAGTCAAATAAACCGTGGCTTGCATTTGCATATTTTTCAACGCTTGGTCTGTAGCCTATATATTTCAAATATGTAACAGGTTCTAAGCTCTCAACCAGTCCGTCATTCCTAACAAGCTGATTTTCAGCAATACCATCTTCTACGTTACTAACATAATTAAGGTATTGTAATTTGTTCAATCTCCTACTGCTGCCATCCTTTGTTTTAATTTCAATATATTTAAAATCTGACTGTGCAGCATCATAAAGCTCATCAGGCTCAAGTTCGATTTCTGTTCCGTCATTCAAGACAAGGGTCTGAGCCTCAAGCTTGTTACCGGCATACTCAAGATAATTAATATAGTGAGCAGAGTTTTTTATATATCCGCTGTTAACGATAACCTTTGGCATTATACACTCACCTTGTTATCAAGATACGAACGGCAGCAATCCATACATTCTTCAGGTGACAAATTAAAAAGAGCAACCATTTGACAGAATTTTTCAAAGGTTACTCTTTCAGTCCAGCCGTTCTCAATTAAGCTGATATATGATGAATTGTAATCTAGCTTTTCAGCAAGCTGTGTTTGCGACAATTTATTCTCAGCTCGAAAGCGTTTTGAATATTCTCCTAATTCCATAATGCACCTCCCCATTATTCATTTGGTAAAATTTCATCAAGCCTAAGTACACGGTTACTGCTCTGAAGAAAATCCACAGCCTGCTTTCTGTATCTTTCTAAATTTGTCGAAGATACATCAAGCTCACTGCTGATTATCATATTTTGAATTGCAGACTGAATAGCAACCTCACTTAATACACGATTAGATTTATTGTTGATTTCCTTAAGCAAAAGATTGATATTTGCCTGCACCATTTTTAAAATTTCCTCGTTGATTATAGTAGCCCTGTCAGCCATATATCTATAATCACGATAAACCTTCAACGCTTCAACAACGATTTCCGTCACGCAGCAATTATTTTCTTTTGCCATTGCCGATATATCTGAATGTAAGGTATCGGCAACCTTAACACGAATTTCTTTCATTGATTAAACCACTTCCTTTGCTGCAAATTCTGCCTGAAAACAGTTAGTTTCATCAACTTTTCAAGTTGATGCAGGATAAAGGGTATCCACTAAAAAGTGGATTACCCGTTCACTAAATCCAACAAAGTTGGCTTTATACCTTGATTTATCAAGCGGATAAACAATCCGCTCTTTAGTGGATTATTAATAACAGCTCAAATGGCATCAATCCACTGAAACGCTGGTTTTCGGCTTAGTTAAGCCATTTTCTCGGTGGATACCCACTCCACTAAGCATTCCTTATTCGGCATGGTTAAGCCATATTGTCGGTGGATTGACTACATCAGTCCACCAATGCTATTATAAATCGGATTTCCTGATAAATTATGACGATTATCCCAGCCCCAACACTTACCGTTAAAGTCTTTAACCCAGCTTTCCAGGCTCTGAACTTTTATATTCCCCGATAAATTATGTACTACTAAACCACTTCCAACATAAATACCAACGTGTCCGTACTGCTGAGATGCTGTTCCATATACTGCAGCACCAACCTGAATCGTGCTCCAATCCTTTGAAACACCAAATACTCTGCCTGCACAAACCGCACAATGAGAACCGGAGCGAGAACAGCCAGCCTCCTGGTAAACATCCTCTACCCATTTTTCACACTGATTATAGCCCGGAATAATCCCATAATTTTTTGAGGATAATGCTATTTCAACAACTCTTTTTTGAATAGAATTTGCATCCTCATCCAAAAATGAAACATCACTGAAATCAAAATTATCATTATCATTCACAGGACTGATCAGAAGCAAATAATTTGTAACCTCTGTTAAATCATCATCAGAAAGGTTAAAAGGGGCTGATGTCAACACTGCATTTAATTCTGTTGATGAATAAAAAAAATATTCATCACCCGTTTCATCAGCATATGTTTTTTCAGCCGCTTTTAAATTTTTCTCAGCCTTATCAATTTTCTGTTTCAGCTTCTGCATTCTTTCACTGTCAGGAGTATCTGATTTTTCTTCAAGCTCTAGCTCTTTCTTCAGAGCAGAAATTCTTTTCTGCAGTTTTTTTATATCATCCTCACTCACTGTTCTTTCTTTTGGTTTGGAATAAACAAAATGCTTTTTTATCAAATTAGAAATCTCATCCACTTGCGCATCAGAGCCTTTATTATGTTTATAATAAACAGCACGAAGATATGCAGGCTCTAAATCATTACTGATTTGCAGTTCTTCTTTTACCATATCCACTGCCTGAGAATAAACATCATCGTGAGAGCCTCCGAGCACTGCAACATATGACGTCGCAAATCCCTGTAATATTACAATCAAGAATGTAAAAAGGCACATAATCGCTGCAATAATTTTTAACAACACACTTCTGCCTTCCTTAGATGCAAGAACAAACAAGGCAGCTCTCAAAGCTTTAGACATTTAGATCACCCACTAAGCTTGCCGAACAGCTTTTTTTCATATGGCAGTTCGCCGACCTTCATATAATACTTTTCGCCACCGGCTTTCAGCAAACAATATTTTTGCTTTGGTTTAGAAATACACTCAACTTCGCCATCAGTAAGCTTTAATAATTTTTGCAATGGCTCCAAACCGCTTTCATCAGGATGAAACAAAAACTTAAATGCAGCATTGGCTAAAAGCGGTTTCGTAATATGCATTATATTCGGGTCTTTTACATCATCTATGTTTTGTGTTGCAACACCTACAATTGCATCATATTTTCTTCCACGCTTTGAAAAATCCCTTAGATATTTTGCAATAACAGGATAATTCGGATCAAGCAGCAGTGAAAGTTCATCAACGTCAAACAGAATATGTTCCTTCCTTAATGAAATTCTATTCCAAACATAAGTCATTATATTAAAAATAACTGCGTGCTGACGTGATAAGGACCCTCCAAGCAAATCAGTTAAATCAAAATCAATAATTTTATTATTACTGATATTTGTGTGTCCGTTAAGAATATATCCTAAAGAACCGTCATAAGCATCACGGAGCATCAACAGCAAATTATGATAAATATCTTCTGTAATATGCTCATGGTCATTGTTCTTATAGCATCTGTCAATATATCTATATAAGGTTGTAAAGGTAGGATAATCGTGAGAAACAAGCTCATCGAAATCAGTATCTTTATTGATATTATTTTCAATATACATATCCTGGGTAAGCCACATCAAAGCATCAATAGTTTTGAAATCAGCATCAGGATATAAAACAATAAAGAAATCCTTAAGCCAGCTTAAATGCTGATAAAAAATATCCTTTTGCTTAAAAGCTTCTACTGTATCTTCATATGCTGATGGGTCTTCCTTATAAAGCTCTTTCTCAACATCTTCATCGGTCATTATTCGGCGAACCTCAAAAGGATTAATTTTAACCCTGCCTGATGAAGCGTTTATTACGGTACCTCCTAATCTTCGTACCATTTCAATATAATCTTTATCCGGGTCAAGAATAAATACGGTTTCTCCTGCAAAAATCATTTGAGATATTATTTTTTTCTGAAGCCAGGTTTTACCTTGTCCCGGTATTCCGAAAATAGTAAAATTACCATTTGTTATTTCATTATTACGTTGAAAGAAATCAAGAAATACATATCCTCCATTTGCAGTTTCACCTAACCATAAACCTCTTGCATCGTTTTTATTAGAAAAAGAAAAAGGATAAAGCTTAGCTATACTCCTTGACGGAATATTATTTGCAGATTTAATAAATAAATCTTTACCAATTGGACTTACGCCGACAAAACCTTCTATCTGATGACGTCTTAAAACATCATAAGTAATCTTATATCCACCTAAAATTGTGGTGATTTTATTCTGCTTTTCATTCAGCTCTTTCTCAGTTTTAGCATAAAATTCGACAAAAATATTGGTGTAATATATTTTGTTTTTACCTTCCTGCAGTTGTCTGTAAAAGCTTTGAATATTTTCCTGTTCAAATTCAGCATCCTTTTGCTGTGTATACTTATTTGAATTGCGACCCTTTGCAAGCTTGTTATTTACCTGATTATCAATCAATCTATGTGCTGTTGCTTCGTTTAACGGTTCACATCTCAAGGAAAAAGTCGTACCGGGCAAATTAGATAATTTACTTAATGCACACTGAACTTCTATGCTGCTTGGAAAATTTCTTACCATTATAACTCTGCGAATAAAATCATTTTGAACATACTGCCGTGGTAAAAAATCCATACTGAAAGGCGTTAACCTTTTCGTCAGCATTATACTTGCGTAATCCTCAAGTGACATCCTTTTTATTTCAGCCTTTTTGGGCTCGTTTACTTGCGTTGCTTTCATAGCTGCTAAGCACCTCCTTGTCAAATGAATAAAGGTCTAACGGTGAAAACTCTCTTAAAAAGAAATTTCTAAGTACAGTTGTCAGCTCTGCTTTTGAAGCTTTGGAGTAACTGAGATTTTGAGAATTAAGTGCATCCTCAAAATTACTTACTTCTCCATCGGTTTTTACTTTGATAATAAAATAGTATGCTCTCTGCACCGAGTGCGTACCATCGCCATTACTCTCCTGAGCCATCAGCTCATTAACAATCTGTTGCGTATATTCTTTGTATTTTTCTTGCATACCACTGAAAAATTCGATATTCTTTGATAAATCCTCAACCTTATCAAGTCCAAACATTTGTATAGGAATGTTGGCGGCATCAAGAAAATCAGAAAGCTTTTTAATTTCAATATCCTTTTCCTTTTTGGTGAGTATAGATAGATTCGGAGGATAAAAACGATATAAATATACTTTTTCACTCCCTACCTCTATATAATTATCACGAACAAAAAAATACAAAAGTCTTTCCATTGGCGCAGCTTTACTCATCGTCATCACCTCCTATTTGACTGAAGCACTGAGGTTTGCAATAATAGTTTATTAAATCCTTTACAAACTCTCTTGCATTCTTACCCTCAATCATTCTTGCTGAAGATACAATATAAAATGCCGGTATAACCAGCAGCTTAAATTTAAAAGAAACACACATTGCCAGTATCATTACTCCTGCAATAATCAGTTCCCATACTGTAAATCCCCACACTAAATAAGGTTCATTTAAACGTGGAGGTATTAAATCTTTATCCATAATTACTCCTATCTGATTGCCATAATACCAATTTGTGCTGCAATCGAACCGAAGTTACCTTGTGTACCGCTTGTCCAACCATACCTATTTAAAATTTTGCTTACTGCCGGCATTGCAAGCCAACACGCAAAACAAGGCACGATATGATCAGCTCCGAAAAATGATGCACCCAGGAAAAACAGAATGTAAATAAATACATATGTTAATACGATAGATGCCATTTGTCTGAACCAATCCCCCATCTTCGTTGTATCTCCTCTGAGAATATCAGGGATATATAATGCTGCTGTAAAAATATGTACAAACATAACACCAAATCTTTTCAGTGAGCTCACGGCAAAAAAGATAACTGAGAAAAGAATTATAATTAGAAAAATAACATTTAATAATGCTTTTATAGCAATATTTGAACCGATAACAGCATTTATAATTTCATCAATACTGAGTTCAAAATTATTAGCATCAATAGTTATACCAAAATAAGTAGTGATTTTATTTGACAATTCCATAGCCAGGACTGCAAGCCATCTTGCAAATCCTGCAAAGGCAAATGCTTTAGCTACATTCGTAAATACAACAGACCAATACACTGGTTTATCTGATGCTTTTTCCTCAGCAATATCTACAATCACAACCAATAATGCAACACCGAAAACAAAATAATTTATCCAGGTAGAGAAATCCATAAATGCATCAATTATCTCATTTTCAAAGAAGGACAAAACATAGTTATTTATAAATGATATTGCAAATGCTGATAATGCAAGCAATTTTTCTTCAAGCCAGTCTATTAAACTGTTAAAAAAATAGCCAGCTATATTTGTTACAACATTTCCCATATTTTATTGTCCTACTACTAACCACAACCAGGATTTGGCACTGGCTACCAATGCAATTATGACAACTATCACTACACAAGCAATAATGTTTTTAGAATAATCGTCACCATCTCTGTGTTTCTTAACACATTTTGCAATTGCCAAAAGCAATATGCCGGCTAAAATCACCGATATAATCGGTATCGCTACATCATTTACCAAGAATTTAGTTGTATCAATTGCTTCATTTTTTGCTGCAGTAATACCAGCCTTTACATCTAATAGCAAAGGATTATTAATAATTTCAATTAATTTACTCAACGTGGTATCATCCTTTCCGGTGCAAGTGGCATTTGCACCTCTGATATTTGTTTATTTTGATTATTTTCCGGTTTAAAGGTACTGTTGGATAAAACTTGCAAATCATTGTTGAAATCCTTTGTATGCGGTATTTTATCCACAATTCGACCTTCATAACCGATTTCTCTCAGCTCACTTCTGGTCTTTTGTCTGTACGTTTTTCCGGCAGAATCATTGTCATAACCTAAATACACAGTATCAATTTGCAGATGCGACATTATGTAATTCAATACCGGGTTACGTGAAGGACCACAAGTAGCTACATAGTCATATGCTTTCGGGTCATAACCGTGCAGCTCAAACATTGTCATTGCTGAAGCACTGTCAATTATAGCTTCGGTTACAAACAGTTTTGTGCTGCCATTATCAACATACCAGGCACGAGAAAAATCACTGCCCTCAATAATTCTTGTAAAGGGTCTTGTCCTTCCCTCCGGCACAAAATTATTTGAAGCACGCTGAAAACAAAAGCTCTCTTTTCCCTCGTGATATCCGACAAACGTAACATTTCCCCTGACGTCCTCATAAAGCATATGGCGTTTAAATAAATCTGTAACAACGGATTTACTCAGGCATCTTTCTTTAGTCAGATATGCATATACTCTGCTGTATTTATCAGACTGCTTCTGAGGCAGATGTAATTTCGCTTTCTTTTCCAACTGCGGGTTTGAGATATGTGGCTTTCGTTCTCTTTTCCAGGATGGATTATCATTAAGCTCTTTGGCAAGCATTTTTATAGCTTCCTTATTGCTTATATCATAATAATACTCTGCAAAATTGATTACATTAAGCCTTCGATTTTCTCCTGTACCGGGATGAAAATATGTATTATTATCGAAAACACGAACACTGCTGTGCTCTTTACAGCCATAACAATTGCCGATTCTGTAAAGTGTCCATCCGTGACGTTCCATATATTCCTTAAGGTCAATGCTTTCGAGGATTCTATCAACCGTTCTTCCCATATACTTCTCCAAAAAAATAAGTGCACAATGACTGTGCACTTATTTCAGATATATTCAGTTTAAAACAATCAATTCATATAAGCATTATACAAAGAATTGTAAGTCACAATCTGAATATCGTTTTCTAAGCAATACTGAATAACCTGCTCGATGAAATCAAGGTTAGTTGCTTCGTGGTTAACAAAAGCCTTGTAGTGATAGCCCCATTTCCACCAGTTATTCATTTCAGTTTTAAAGGTTTCAATATCCGTTGTGTCGAAATAAAATCTGCCCATTGTATAAGGCTCAATATATTTGTTTGGTCTGCCGCTTGCATCTGAATACAAGTAGCCTGC